>Ga0335074_10002149_pt1 | contig 26852 bp, 22 predicted proteins | sample Lox_Sample_23_FD_206715 | JGI IMG/M metagenome (GOLD analysis project Ga0335074, IMG submission 206715) | Soil microbial communities from Loxahatchee National Wildlife Refuge, Florida, United States - Lox_Sample_2.3 | ecosystem: Environmental > Terrestrial > Soil > Wetlands | place: USA...
AAAGCTGAGCGTCAATCCAATCAGCATCAGTAAAGCGCTCAGCGTCACGCCGGTGCGCAACACCCACGCCGCGGCGCTTTGAATGGTTGGTTCATTCTGCACTTGAATTGAAGCGCCGTCGCGGCTGGATCCTGTTCCAATGCCCCCATTTAAACGATTCATAAAATATCTCCAACCTATGAGCCGTTACATGCTCATTCCCTTGATCAGCATTTCAACGCCGATGATTCCCAGCAGCAGCGCGAAAAATTTTCGTATGGCCGTGTTCGACATGCGTTCAATGATTTTCGTGCCGATTATGGCCCCCAAAAGAACAAAGATCGCAGCTGGCGCCACGACGTAAGGCATGACCAGATTACCTCGGTGCATATATATGCCCGCGGCAGCGATGGCGGTTACGCCGATCATAAAATTGCTCGTAGCCGTCGCAACCCTGGTCGGCAGACGCAGCGCCATTTCCAGCCCCAGCACCTTGAGAACGCCCGCTCCGATGCCCAGCAGACTCGCCAGCACGCCTGCGATAAACATAATGGCCATGGCCGGAGGAACTCGTCCGGCCTTGTAATCAATTTCGCGCCCAAGATTTTTATCAAAATAGGAACCATCTAACTTCAGGAACCGCGCCAATCGATCGTTTTGAACATTCTGCGGCAATTCCTCGCCAAATCGGACAACGATCGGGATCAGTGACGCCAGCAATGCTATCCCGAACAAAATCGAGAGCACTTGAGCGTTCAAATACCGCGAAACCAGGGCCGCCCCGATAATCGCGCCCGAAGCCGTGGCCAGCTCCAGGAACATTGCCGCCCGTACATTGGTGATGTGCTCTTTTACGTATACTGAGCCGGCGCCGCTGGAAACCGCAATAATCGAAACCAGACTGATGGCGATTGCCTGTTGAATGGGAATATGAAAAAAAATAGTCAGTACCGGAACAATAACAATGCCGCCGCCCAAACCGCTGATCGCACCAACAATTCCACCGGCCAACGACGCGGCGGAAAGTGCCGCCATCCATCCAATTGCCGACCAATCAATCATTTTTTCTCCAATTTACTCAGCTAATCTCTAAGCAACCTAGAGGATTGTTCGACGGGCTTCAATAGACGTGCAGGCAGCTTAGCGCAAAAGTAACCTTTCACACACAAATTGTTTTAGGATGAGTACATTACAGAGCGGGGCGGGATCCCCGCGGTTTGGCTTCATAGCCTGCGGCCTATGTCCTATGGCCTTTGTGTTATGATGCTGCCCGGTTTATGTCTTCACCTTTATCATGGCCCTGGTATATCCAAAGTCTCGCCGTCCTATGGACCGTGGAGATTGGTTTATGCGCCTGGCTGGTTTGGATGGCGCATTTTTCCGGACGGCGAATGCGCCGTATCGCGGCCCAGGAGCTTGATAAAAACTTTCCGCAGGTCGCGGTTATCGTTCCGATTAAAGGCATCGATGAACATACACCGGAAAATCTTCGAGCTTTGCTGGATCAGGATTATCCGAATTACCACCTGATTTTTGCCGTGGAATCGTCTGATGATCCCGTATGTGAGCTTTTGCACTCGCTTTCACTCACCCAGGCGCCGGAGCGGGTCAAATTGGTGGTTTCGGGTCATACACAAAAGCGCGGTCAAAAAGTACACAATCAGCTTGCAGCCATAGACACCACCACGGAAAAGGATGAAATTTTGGCCTTTATGGACGCCGATGCTCATCCAAACCCCAGGTGGCTTCATGCTTTGGTTTTGCCCCTGACCTATCATCCCTGGTATATCGGCGCGACAACCGGGTATCGGTTTTACGTGCCCGCAAACAACCATCCCGCCAATGGCATACTGTGCGCCATCAACGCCAAAATCGCCGGCCTGATCGGACCTTACCGTTGGACGGCGGCCTGGGGAGGATCGATGGCTATGCGCCGCAATGACTTTTTTTCCTATGGCGTCTTTCGCGCCTGGCAGGGCGCGTTAAGCGATGATTTTGCGGTCACTTACTGCGTTAAAAAAATCGCTCGTTCCCGCATTCACTTTGTGCCCTTGTGTATGGTCGCTTCCGCCGGAACATTTAATTGGCGAACGCTGCAGGAATTCGCGGTACGGCAATATCGGATTACGCGCGTGTGTGCGTTGTCTTTATGGTTTTCCGCGTTCATTGGCGCCCTGTTATTCTGTTTGACTCTGCTTTCAGCGCCGATTGCGGCGATTATCGCAGCAGCTTTTTCACAACGATTGTGGTGGACTGGTCTGGCTGTGTTTGGCGCGGTTTATCTGCTGGCGATTTGGCGCGGGATTTTACTGCTCAGAAACGCCCGAAAACTGCTGCCCGATCACTGGCCCGAGATTCGCCAGGCGCGGCCCTGGTTTATCATGGGATCGCCCCTGGTTCAGGGATTTAATCTTTTTTATCTGGTTTGTTCCTGCTTCGGGAATACGATCACCTGGCGCGGCATTCGTTATAAGATGAAGAGCCGCACTCAAACCGAGGTGCTGGGCTAAGTCCTGAATCTTTACTCGACTCGGAAAGGATCAGGAAATAAAGCCGCGTTTCCGGAGTAATTCAATAATTTTGTCCACGCCTTCATTTACCGCGATCTTATCGGTGGCCAAAACCAAATCCGGTGATTCCGGCGGTTCATAGGGCGCGCTGACACCCGGAAAAGCCTTAATCTGCCCCGCATCGGCCATTCGATATATCCCGGCTGTATCTCTTTGCCGGCAAACTTCCACCGGAGCGGAAAGATAAATCTCCACAAACCGTTCCGGCCCGATGAGCTGGCGAACTTTTTCGCGCACCGCGGCATGCGGCGACAACAAGGCGCAAATGCAGATCAAACCGGTGTCGCACATGATATTGGCAATTTCGCCGGCACGACGCAGATTTTCCGAGCGGTCATCGCCGGAAAAACCCAGGTCCCGGCTCATGCGGCGGCGGAGTTCCTGGCCGTGCAGCACACTGCACAAGTGACCCATCTGAAATAATTTTTCCTCCAGGGCAAAAGCGGTGGTCGCCTTGCCCGAGCCGGTAAGGCCGGTCAGCAGAACCATTGCCGCTTTTTGTTTGAGCCGATCCTGGCGCTGCTGCGGCGTTACGCGACTTTGCGGACCTTTTACCGGTTCATCCTGCGCCGTCCATAAACCCGCCGCCTGATCCTTGATCTGATCCCGCTCCACGATCATGCCCGCACCGACGGTATTGAACGTCCGGCGGTCGATAATGATCAGTGCACCAGTCGACTTATTACGGATATAAGCGTCGAACGCCAGCGGGCGGGTGAGTGTTATTTTGCATCGGCCGATTTCATTCAGATGCAGGGTCGTCGCCGGCTTTTCCTCCAGGGTATTTACATCGATGGAGTTAAGCAGCGAGATTTCCGCCGGCGTCGTCAGTGATGAATGCTTAATCAGGTAACTGGCCTGTGGATCAAGCGGTTTTTCATTCAGCCACACCACGCGGCAATTAAGATCGTGAGAAAAGTGCGGCGGATTATCCGGATGCACCAGCATGTCGCCGCGACTAATGTCGATTTCGTCTTCCATGGTAAGCGTCACCGCCATGGGCGTATGCGCTTCCTCCAACTCGCCGTCCAAAGTTACGATCGATTTGATTTTGCTTTTGCGTCCCGAGGGCAGAACCATCACGGGATCGCCTTTTCGCACCGAACCGGACGCGATCGTGCCGGCAAAGCCGCGGAAATCCAGGTTGGGCCGCAGCACAATCTGTACGGGAAATCTGAAATCCTGCATGTTCCTGTCGGACGCGATGTGCACCGTTTCCAGATGATTCAGCAATGGGCCGCTTTTATACCAGGGCATGTTCGCGCTGGGTTCGACGATATTGTCGCCCTTGAGCGCGGAAATGGGAATAAAGTGAATGTCGCGTATTTCCAGACCGCCGGAAAATTCCGTGTACTGCTTTTTGATCTTCTCAAAAACTTCCTGCGAATAATCCAAAAGGTCCATTTTATTGATCGCGACCACCAGGTGTTCGATTCCCAAAAGTGAACAGATAAAACTGTGCCGCCGGGTTTGCGGCAGAACGCCGTGGCGTGCATCGACAAGAATAATCGCCAGTTGGCAGGTCGAGGCCCCGGTGGCCATATTGCGCGTGTATTGTTCGTGCCCCGGCGTGTCAGCAATGATGAATTTGCGCTTGTCCGTGGAAAAATAACGGTAGGCTACGTCGATGGTTATGCCCTGTTCGCGCTCGGCCTTCAGGCCGTCGGTGAGCAGAGCCAAATCGATGTCTCCGCCAGTAGTTCCATGGCGCACGCTGTCACGTTTGACGGCGGCAAGCTGATCTTCATAAATCATTTTCGTGTCGTGCAGCAACCGGCCAATGAGGGTGCTTTTGCCGTCGTCCACGCTGCCGCAGGTTAAAAAGCGCAACATTTCCTTTTTCTGGTGGCGTGCCAGATAAGTGTTAATGTCTTCGTTAAATGCCGCTTCGATTGCCGTCATGTTTTAAAAATATCCTTCGCGTTTTTTCTGTTCCATCGATCCCTGTTCATCATGGTCGATAGCCCGGCCGGAACGTTCCGACTGACGGAACAAAAGCATTTCTTCGATGATTTTGGGCAGCGTATCCGCCTGTGATTCCATGGCGCCCGTGAGCGGATAGCAGCCTAAAGTGCGGAAACGCACCTTTTTATTTTCCGGCTTTTCGCCTTCTTTGAGCGGATAGCGATTGTCGTTGACGTAAATGAGCATGTGGTCGCGCTGCACCACCGGTCGTGGTGCGGCAAAATAGAGCGGGCAGAGCGGAATATTTTCCAGGTGAATGTATTGCCAGATATCGAGCTCCGTCCAGTTGGAGAGCGGGAATACACGGATGCTTTCGCCTTTGTTGATTCGCGCGTTGTAAAGGTTCCACATTTCCGGCCGCTGGTTCTTGGGGTCCCATTGATAATGTTTGTCGCGGAAGGAAAAGATGCGTTCCTTGGCCCGTGATTTTTCCTCTTCACGCCGGGCCCCGCCGAACGCCGCGTCAAACTGATATTTCCGCAATGCCTGCAGCAACCCCTGCAGGTTCATGTTGTGTGTGTATTTGATGCTGCCGGATTCGAACGGATTAATGCCCGCCTTGATCGCATCCCAGTTCGTGTGCACCAGCAGTTTCAGACCGTGTTTAGCGACCAGCTTGTCGCGAAATTCGTATACCTCCCGAAAATCCCAGGTGGTGTCGATGTGCAAAAACGGGAATGGCGGCCGGCCTGGATAAAACGCCTTGAGGGCCAGATGCAGCATGACGGAGGAGTCTTTCCCGCTGGAAAAGAGCATGACGGGGTTTTCAAATTCCGCCGCCACTTCGCGCATGATGTAGATGCTTTCAGCTTCGAGTTCTTTTAGATGAGTCATCGTGTCGGCCATGGTTTCCTGTAAATATCCGGGATTTTCCGCCAGGCAGGGCCTAAGATTAAGACCACTCCCGAATTATTCCCATACGGATAATAGGAATTCACGGCCTTGGTAACAAGTACCCGACTTACGACAACGCTGAAAGGGTGCAAAGCAGGCCTTTTCCTATATCTGTCATCTGTTCCCTATGCCTTATCCCCTATTCCCTGCATCTTGTTATCCCGCCTGTGGTTCGTAGAATAGGAAAAACCCGCGGATGAAGAAACTCTTAATCCTGCGATGTTTTTGAGACCGTAGCTCAGCTGGTAGAGCAACAGACTTTTAATCTGTGGGTCCTGGGTTCGATCCCCAGCGGTCTCATTTGTTATGAGGGCATAGGCAATAGATCAAGACTGTTCGCCATTTCGCTACACATTTGTTAGCCACAGAGTCCACAATAATTTTAAACTTTGTTTTGATGGCCAAATACCCATCTTCGATTTACACTCTGCCTCGTGAAGACTGAGAGCCTCTAACAAAATAAGACGGCGCCGCGACGCTGTGCGTCGTGTAGAACAGGCTCTCCAGCCTGTTCCTTCATTGAGCAGCCTGGAGAGGCTGCTCTACACATTTTGTTAGAGGCTCTTATAACTAACTCACGCACCACTCTATGAAACGAATCGTTCTTACTGGCGGTCCCTGCTCCGGCAAGACGGCGGTTGTCACGGCCCTGGCCGCCGCGATGCCCAATGTCGTGGCCATCGCCGAAGCGGCGACACAGATTTACTCCGCCGACGGATCGCGGTGGGATTTGCTCGATCTGGAAGGCAAACGCGATCGCCAACGGCGGATTTATCAATTGCAGATTCGTCAGGAGGATAACGCCGCACGCCAGAATCCGGATAAACTATTGCTTATGGATCGTGGAACGGTCGATGGTGCCGCTTATTGGCCCGAAGGAAGTGAGGACTATTGGCCCCAGATGGGCACCACGCTCAAAGCGGAGCTCGCCCGCTATGATCTGGTAATCCTGATGCAAACCGCCGCCGCCATCGGCGTTTATGACCTGGACTCCAATGCCTGCCGGTTCGAGGACCCCGCCGGGGCGATTGCCAGCACACAACTGCTGCAGCGCCTATGGTCGGGCCACCGGAATTTTATCTCCGTTCCGGCATATCCTAAGCTTGCCGAAAAAATCGCCGCCGTAAAACAGATTCTCGATGTCTTATGAGAATCGCGGCCTTGTAACGCCGGAGCAGCACAAGGATAATCCGCCACATGAAATCGATTTGTGTTTTTTGCGGGTCAAGTCCGGGGGCTAAACGCGTCTATCACGAAGCGGCCGTGTTGCTGGGCCGCGAAATCGGGCGACGAAAATGGCGGCTGGTTTATGGCGGCGGCAGCATGGGGCTGATGGGCGTAATCGCCAATGCGGCGCTGGAGGCTGGAGCGGAAGTTGTCGGCGTGATCACCCACTCACTTGACCACAAGGAAAAAGGGCACCGGGGCATCAAAGAGCTTCTGATCGTCTCCTCCCTGCATGAGCGCAAAGCCACCATGGCCCAGCGGGCCGATGCTTTTGTCGCATTACCCGGCGGATTTGGGACTTACGATGAATTCTGTGAAATCCTGGCTTGGTCGCAATTGGGTATTTACAACAAACCGTGCTGCATCCTCAACATCGATGGATTTTATGACCCGCTGTTGGCGCAGTTCGATCGGGCGGTCGCCGAGGAATTTATTCATCCGAAGAACCGGAGCAGGGTGCTTGCAGCCCGCAATGTGACGGAATTGCTGGATGCCTTGGCCAAGAACCTGTAATAAAATCAGATGACGCCATGCTCAAGCCCATCTGTTAATTTTATCATTTTATCTCCTGTTCGTTCCGCAAAGGTATCGCTGCGCGCGTAATCCAAAATACTATTACGGTGTGCCTGTAATTCCCTTGGCGGCGATTCTTCGGCGAGCGGCAATTGATACCGCAGAAGCTATAGCTACAGTTAAACAAAATATAAAATAAATGAAGGTTCGGTTATCAGACACCATGTTTATATGCCCGAATATAGCTTGATAGAATACACATGCGATATACCCTAAAAGGAATAGGCAGAATAAATATAGACACCAACGCAAGACAGGAGGGGCAAACTTAGCAACACTCCACCAGTTGGGCCGGAGATTTTCTGTCGTCGAGCTTATAATAATTTTAGCGCCAATATGACAAGCTACTCCTGGAACGGACTGTAATAAACATAAGACATTGAAAACGCCACTTGTATTGTCACCGATCCAGCCCAAATGAAAGGTCTCTACAATCATCGATAAAATTGCGCCAATTACAACCACATAATTGAGAAATAAATAACAAGTGTATAACTTTATTCTTAAACCACTCTCCGGTGATTTGTAAGAAATATTTTCAATTGTCGGCTTAATCAATCGTCTTAATAATATCCATCCATAAACAACGAAAATCGGACAATTTCCAAGAAGCCAAAGAAAGAATATTATTAATGCTTCAGGAGTAGGCCGGCCATTTATCCAGAACGCCCGTTGTGCCGCCAGTCGGATATTATCGAGTCCTGGCGGAGTTAGATATATTGCGGCATATATAAATATTAATATAAATCCTATTAAAAGAATCTCACCTATAATTATTAAAGGCCAAATGCGAATGGGCGAGCGAATTGTCCGCCTTGTTTCCTCAAATCCTTTGTTATTATCAGGAGGCCCGGACACAATATTTAGCCTTTCTTTTAATAGGAGCTGAACGGTAGGTATGCGGTATTGACAATCAGACGCCGCTGCCGGCTAACGGCAGCACTTCATCAAGGCAGTCGGCGATAAAATTCGCGTCATCCATGCTCACGCACATCGGCGGCTTGATGCGCAACACGTTGCCGAATAAACCGCCTTTGCCCAATAGCAGGCCGCGCTGCCGCGCCAGTTCCACCACTGCGGCGCATTCCTTAGAAGCCGGTTCTTTACTCTTGCGATCCTTCACCAGTTCAATGCCCAACAACAGGCCCATGCCGCGCACTTCGCCGATGAGCGAATGCTTCTGGGCCAGAGCCATCAAGCGGTTTTTCAGATGCCCGCCAACCTTTAACGCATTGGCTTGAATTCCTTCCGCTTCGATGACCTCCAGCGTCGCCAGGCCCTGCGTCATGCTCACGGGGTTTCCGCCAAAAGTATTGAAATGAATCCGGTTGGTCAGCGTGGCGGAGATTTCCGGACGGGTTACCATCGCACCCAGTGGTGCACCGTTGCCGATCCCCTTGGCCATGGTCACCACATCAGGCGTAACATCCCAGTTCTCAAATGCCCAGAACTTTGTGCCGGTGCGGCCGAATCCTCCCTGAACCTCATCGGCCACGCAAATGCCGCCGTGCTTGCGGACAATCTCATAAACAATCTTGAAATATTCTTTTGGAGGCGTCACCGCCCCGCCGACGCCTTGAATGCACTCGGCAATAAAAACCGCGACCTCCCCACACGTTTCGTATTCGATCAGATCCTTGACATCATGGGCGCATTTGAGATCGCACGATGGGTACGTCAGGCCGTACGGGCAACGATAGCAATAACCCGGCGTAGCATTTTTTACCGTCACACCCGGATTGGATTTGAATTTCCAATTGCCATGCGCTGTAAGGTTCATCGTCGCGCCGGTTCCGCCGTGGTAGCTGTTGCGGAGCGAAACGACATCCGCATTTTTCGTAAATTCCCTTCCGGCCAGCAGAGCCAGTTCATTGGCCTCCGAACCGCTGTTGGTGAAATAGCAATTGGATAAGTTCGATCCGGCCGGCATGTGATCGACGAGTTTTTTTGCAAACAGCCCAATAGTGGGATGCAGGTAGATCGTCGTGGTGTGCTGCAGGGTCCCGACTTGTTTTTTCACAGCTTCCACAACATGCGGATGGCAATGCCCCACCGAGATCGTGACGATCCCCGCGAACGCATCCAGATAGCGTTTGCCGGTTTCGTCCCATACATACTGCATATGACCCTCGACAATCATCAGAGGGTCTTTGTAATAGCGGATCAATCCGGGCGAGAGATATTGCTGCCGCAGCGCCAGCGTCTGCGCCTTGTCGGGGCCGGTATAAGGCTCCGGCGTGTGCGCACAAACGGGTAGCGAAAGCCGTTTGGCCACGGGAGAAACTGCTGCTGTGGCTGTATTGGCTGGAACCATTTATATGCTCCAAAATCAGGGATTAGTCAGCGGCTGATACGTCTCAGGCCGGCGGTCGCGGTAAAACTGCCAGACATTCCGCACCTGTCGAATCATATCCAGATCGAGGTCAGCCACCACCAGGCCGTCGGTGCTGCGCGGCGCCTGGGCGATGATTTGCCCGCGCGGGTCGGCAAAATAAGAACTGCCGTAAAACTCGCCGATGCGCCAAGGCTCTTCAAATCCCGGCCGGTTGATGGCGCCGACGAAGTACATATTGTTGGCCGCCGCCGCGGGCTGCTCGAGCTTCCACAGATATTCTGAAAGACCCGCCACGGTGGCCGACGGATTGAAAACGATCTCCGCCCCGGCCAGTCCCAGCGCCCGCCAGCCTTCGGGGAAATGCCGGTCATAGCAGATATAGACGCCGATTTTGCCGACGCGCGTCTGGAAAACCGGATATCCCAGATTTCCGGGCCGAAAATAAAATTTTTCCCAGAATCCCGGCTCGCAATGCGGTATGTGCGCCTTGCGGAACTTTCCCAAAAAGCTGCCGTCGGCGTCGATGACCGCGGCCGTGTTGTAATACACGCCGGTCAGTTCCTCTTCATAGATCGGCAAAACAATCACCATCTGGTGTTTTTTTGCGATCTGACAAAAGAGTTTCGTCGTCGGGCCATCAGGAATATGCTCAGTCAGTTCATACCATTTGGCCTTTTGTTCGGCGCAAAAATATGGGCCGTAAAAAAGCTCCTGAAAACAGAGCACTTGTACGCCCTTGGCGGCGGCCTGCTCGGTCAGGTCAACGTGCTTGGCGATCATCGCTTCTTTGATTTTGGCCGTTGGCGATGTGGCCGGCTCGCATAGCGTAGCCTGAATTAATCCTGCTCGAACAATTCGCGGCATGAATATGTTCCTAAGTTCGGACGGCTTTCTTAGGCCCGATCGGCTGGATCCGGCCTGATTTAAGCAGCGTCTGGTATTGGTTCCAGTTCATCGGCGGTTTATCGCCGGGAATTTCTTCCATGGTGATGCATCCTTCCACCGGACAGGCCAGCGCGCACATGTTGCATCCCACGCACGCGTCGCGATTCACTGTAAATACATCGATCGCTTTGGCATCCTGGCTCAATTGCAGGTTCGGCGCGCCTTCCTCTTTTAGCTGGCGCGGCGCACCGAATTTCTTCTCGTAATCCGGGCGCGACATCTTCTCCCAGTCTATGGCCTGATAGCAGCCGTCTTCGCAACTGGCATAGCAGATACCGCAGTGAATGCAGGTGGACTCATTGATTTTTGCGATCACCTTAAAATTCAGGTCCAGATCGCCCCAGGTCTTGATATTCGGCAGCGCCCGCCCCGTAACTTCAGCGATCGAAGCATATCCCTGGCGGTCCATCCATTGCTCCAGGCCGCGCCGCATGGCTTTGATCACGCCAAATCCCCGGTGCATAACCGCCGTGCAAACCTGTACGGTCGTCGCGCCCAAAAGCAGAAACTCGGCGGCGTCCTCCCATTTGCGAATGCCGCCAATGCCGCTGATGGGCAGGCCAATCTGCTCATCGCGCGCCACTTCGCTGACCATGTTCAGAGCGATCGGCTTGACCGCCGGCCCGCAATATCCTCCATGCGTGCCGAATCCAGCCACACTGGGCTTGGGCGCCAGCGTCGTTAAGTCCACGCCCATGATGGAATTAATTGTGTTGATCAGGCTGATGCCATCGGCGCCGCCGCGCCGCACGGCGCGGCCGATCTCACGGATATTCGTCACGTTAGGCGTCAGCTTGGCCAGCACCGGCACCGCGGCTACTTCCTTGACCCAGGCACAAATTTTCTCGGCGTATTCCGGGACCTGTCCGACCGCCGATCCCATCCCGCGTTCGCTCATGCCGTGCGGACAGCCGAAGTTGAGTTCAAAACCATCCACGCCCGCATCCTGAATTTGCTTGATCACGCGATGCCAGGTTTCGCGCTTCGATTCCACCATCACCGAGGCGATGATCACGTTGTTGGGAAATTTATTTTTAACCTGGACAATGTCGCTCAGGTTGTCTTCCAGCGAGCGATCGGTAATTAACTCGATATTGTTGAGGCCCATGAGTTTCTGGTTGTTCAGCGCGATGCCGCCATAGCGCGATGCGACATTGACGATCGGCTCATCAGTGAGGGTCTTCCAGACCGCCCCGCCCCATCCGGCCTTAAAAGCATTAGCCACCTGATGGGCCGTGTTCGTCGGCGGCCCGCTGGCCAGCCAGAATGGATTGGGCGATTTGATTCCCGCAAACTCGCAAGACAGATTCGTCATGATTGAGAGCCTCTTTGGTGCTTTTTAATGCGTCGGCGTTCGCTTTAAAAATCGCCCGCGCGTCGCGTCACCGACAAATTGCCCGTCGCGCGCCGCCACCTGGCCGCGCACCGTCACGACGTGCGGGCGGCCCTGGATGGCCATACCTTCAAACGGATTATAGTCGACGTTCATGTGTTGTGTGCGCACGCTGATCACGCCGCGGTAATCGGGATCGTACACCACCAGATCGGCGTCGCTACCCACCTGAATAGCGCCTTTGCGCGGATACAGGCCAAACAATCGCGCTGCCTGTGTCGAGGCGCAATCCACGAAGCGGTGCAAATCCAGCCGGCCGCTCTTTACGCCGCTGGTATACAAAACATTGATCCGGTCCTCCAGGGACGGAATACCGTTGGGGATTTTTGTAAAATCTTCGCGGCCCATTTCCTTTTGGCCCGCGAAATCGAACGGAGCATGATCGGTGGCAAGTGTGCTGATATTGCCATTGGCCAGATTATTCCATAAGAACGGCTGGTTTGATTTGTCGCGCAGCGGCGGCGACATGACGAATTTGCTCCCCTGGAAGTCCGGCAATTCTGCGTGCGTCTTATCCAGCGTCAGGTACTGAATCAGCGTTTCGATCCAGACCTGCACGCCGCGCTGCCGCGCCGCCAGCGCTGCCTCAACCGCGGGCTGACAACTGGTATGCACAATGTAGCAATGCGTGCCATGCATGGCCGCAAAGCTGGTGAGCACCTCAACGCCCAGCCGTTCGACCGACTCCGGCCGCGATGGTTCATGCCATTGCGGCCCGGTTTTGCCGGCAGCGATCAGTTCGCGCTGTTTTTGCGCCACAAGCTCGGCGTTCTCGCAGTGGGCCGTTACGATCACGCCCAGCGATTTGGCAAGGCGCATCACCTGATACAATTCCGCGTCATCGATGCCGAAAGCGCCTTTATAAGCCAGAAAAACTTTGAAGCTGGCCACCCCGGCCGCGACGATTTCCCGGAGCTGGCTTTCCGCCAGCGCATCAAAACGGGTCGCGCCCATGTGAAACGTGAAATCGCAGGCGCTCTGATTTTGAGCCTTGGACATCCAAGTATGAAACGCCGCCAGCGGTTCTTCCGACCGCGACGGGCAGACCATTTCAATTAATGTAGTCGTCCCGCCGATAACCGCGGCTTTGGAAGCCGTCGGATACGTATCCTTTGCCTGGGTTCCCATGAAGGGCAGATAAATATGGACGTGCGGATCGATAAATCCGGGGAAAATATATTTTCCCGCCGCGTCGATGACCGTTGTCCCCGGCGGCGCCGTTAGATTCGGCCCGATCTGCGTGATCGTATCGGCTTGGGCGTAAATGTCCGCCTGCCAGGCATCCGTGGACGTGACAATCCGGCCGTTTTTGATCAATATAGGCATGAAAATTGCTCCACTGACGACGATGGTCAGCTGAAAACGACCAATTTAGCGTGGTTTTCTTAGGCTTTCAATTGATTCAATGAGGCAAAGCTTGAGCGCGGGTATTTTGTCCGCAATGGAAAATGTAATGTAGAGCAGCCTCTCCAGGCTGCTCAATGAGGGAACAGGCTAGAGAGCCTGTTCTACATTTTGAGATTTTGTGCATGACCCTTTTTTCCGCAACCCGCGAAATACCTGAAGATATCACCTCCGTTTGTCCATCCGGCGAAATTTACGAAGTCTCTGAGAATCTTGCCGATTCCCCCTATTTCAATCCTGACATCGCCCCCACGCCGCGTTCGGGCCGCAGATGGGGCGTGCTGGACTTCGCCGCTTTATGGATCGGCATGTGCGCCTGCATTCCCACTTATATGATCGCCTCGTCTCTTATCGCCGAGGGGATGAACTGGTGGCAGGCCATTTTGACGATCACGCTGGCCAACACCATCATTCTGATTCCCATGATCCTCAATGCGCATGCCGGCACGCGCTATGGCATTTCATTTCCCGTTTATTGCCGCGCCAGCTTTGGTATCCGCGGCGCCAACATCCCCGCCGTCCTGCGCGCCCTGGTCGCCTGCGGATGGTTCGGCATCCAGACTTGGATTGGCGGCGAAGCGCTCTTTAGGATCATGGCGGTTCTCTTTCCGTCGCTGGGCAACTGGCCCAGCACGTTTCTCTCGATCAGCGTCCCCCAGCTCATCTGTTTTCTTTTCTTCTGGGCGATCAACATGTTCGTGATCTATATGGGCATTGAGTCGATTCGCATCCTATTGAACATCAAAGCTCCGTTACTGATTATGCTGGGTCTGCTTCTGCTGGCCTGGGCGTATTTTCGCGCCCACGGTTTTGGCCCAATGCTTTCCCAGCCGTCGGCATTCGCCGCCGGCGGGCCCAAGGCCGGCCAGTTCTGGCTGTTTTTCCCCGCCGCTTTGACCGGAATGATCGGATTCTGGGCGACGCTTTCTCTGAACATTCCCGACTTTTCCCGCTATGCCTATTCGCAGAAAAGCCAGGTCATCGGCCAGATTCTCGGCCTGCCCACGACCATGGCCCTCTATTCATTCATCGGCGTAGCCGTCACCAGCGCCACGATCGTCATCTACGGCCAGGCCATCTGGGATCCGATCGCTCTACTCACGCGCTTCACCAATCCGGTCGTGCTGGTGATCGCCATGTTTTCCTTGTGCATTGCCACGCTGGGCACCAACATCGCGGCCAATGTTGTCAGTCCCGCCAATGATTTCTCGCATCTGGCGCCGCGCTTTATCAGTTTCCGCACCGGCGGCCTGATCACCGGCCTGATCGGCATTGCGATTCAGCCGTGGAAACTCATCGCCGATCCCAGTGGCTACATTTTCAAATGGCTGGTGGCTTATTCAGCACTGCTTGGCGCCATCGGCGGGATTTTGATCGTCGATTATTGTTTTATCCGCCGCGGCAGGATCGACCTCGCCGGTCTATTTCGCCAGAGCGGCCCTTATTGGTATCAGCGCGGATTCAACTTCCGCGCGATTATCGCGCTGGTGCTGGGCATTGCCCCGTGCGCCCCGGGTTTCCTTGGCACCGTGGGCCTGATTCATGCGGCGCCGATTTTTATGGAGTTGTACAACTATGCCTGGTTTATCAGCCTGGGAATTTCCGGCGGGGTATATGCGTTGCTTATGCTGCCGGGAAGCAAACAAATTCGGGAACCTGATTTTTCACCACAGCGACACAACGACACGACGTAACGACGTTTTAACGCAGAGAACACGGAGGTTGCGCTGAGGGCGCAGAGCGACTCAGGCTGGAGAGCCTGAGCCACATTTCTTTTTGCGGCCACGTAAAATCATGCCCGTCGCACCTATCGCCAAAAGTGCCAGCGAACCGGGTTCAGGCGTTGGTGTGAGTTCGAATACCGTGCCATCGTTGTTTGTGCCGCCGTCTATTGTCGTGCCGTACAAGTTACCGTTCTCGTCCATGATTAGGCCAGAGAGGCCAGGGAGGGCACCGTTGTTGGTGCCATTGAACGACACCAGCACGGTGGGAGTGCCGCCGGTGATAGGCAACGAGTACACTACGCCATCATTATTGGGACTACCGCGGGGCGTCGTGCCGTACAGAGTATCGCCGTAAAGTAGCAGGTTGGATTCGCCTTGTTCCCCATCGGTAACATCGAATGATGCAAGCACGCTAGGCGTACCACCAGTAATGGGCACCGAAAATACTTCGCCGTAGCCATCACCGCCGCCGCCTTCGGTCGTACCATAGAGTGTGCTGCCGGAGAGGGTTAAGCTGGTGAAGGGATTAGCACCGTTATTGTAGTTGAACGCTGCCAGCACAGTGGGCGTGCCACCGGTAGTGGGCAAAGAGAACACGTCGCCATAGCCGTATATGCCACCGTGTAACGACGTGCCATATAAGGTGCTTCCAGAGAGAGTTAAGCCGCTGTAGGTATATACCTCGTTGGTGGCGACGCTGAATGATGCTAGCACAGTGGGCGCGCCTCCGGCAACGGGCTCTGAAAACACTTCGCCAACGCCATAGGCACCTCCTGAATATGTCGTGCCGTAAAGGGTGCCGCCAGAGAGTGTCAGACCAGCGTAAGGTTCATTGCCATCTATACCGTTGAACGATGTGAGCACAGTGGGTGTGCCACCGGTAATGGGCAGCGAGAAGACTGTGCCATCGCCGTAGGCACCTCCGGCTGTTGTCGTGCCGTATAGTGTACTGCCGGAGAGGGTCAGACCGGCGTAGGGGTTATTCCCATCGGCGCCGTTGAACGATGCAAGCACGGTGGGCGTGCCACCAGTAACGGGCAGCGAGAATACTTCACCATCGCCGTAGGCGCCGCCACCTCCGGTCGTGCCGTACAGGGTGCTGCCGGAGAGCGTCACGCCACCTTCGGGGTTAGCCCCATAGGTGCCATTAAAGGTGGCCAAGGTGGTCAAGGTGTAACCGGCGAAAGCAGGTGAAGCGGCGGCAACGATACTGATCGCTGCGCTCGGAAATAATCGTTTCATTGCGGATTTCATATCCCAAATCTCCCTTAAACAATTTGATCGCACAAAACATAAATGCAACGATCTTGTTGCAAAATGCGACCCTTGGACAAAAATATAAATGCAGGCTTAACTACTGCATTAAATATACAACACCCGTATGGGAAAACAAATTATTTCTTGTATTTTTTTTCCAAAAACGGCATTTTTTGCCCGCTAAATAAGTAGAATCGCTTATTCTTTCAGACGCAAACCTGCGCTACATGATAAAAATCTATTCCCTGTCCCGAGTAATATCGAGGGGCCTATCCACTATCTTATCTCCGTATCACCATTCAATCTGCGGATCGTTCTCTGTGTCCTCCGCGCAACCTCTGAGCTCTCTGCATTAAAAAACGTCGTGTCGCAGTGTCGTTGTGGTGAAAAATTAATCTGCGTTTTTCTGCGCAATCTGCGGATTGTTCCCTATCTCCTCGTAACCAGTCTGCCGCCCGGTCGGCCGATCATGCGGCCGTCATTGAATATGGTCCGGCCGCGAAGGATTGTACGCTTCACTTCGCCGCGTAGTTTACGGCCAATGTAAGGGCTGAATTTATTCCGATCTAATAGATGCTCACACTGGAGCGTAAAGGTTTTTTGACTATCAACCAGCGCCAAATCCGCGTCGGCGCCGACGACAATACTGCCCTTGGGAATCTTAAACCGCGCGGCGGCATTGGTCGCAGTCAGGCCGCCCACCTGCTCTATGGGTAACCTTGGCTGGAGGCTCAGGAGGATGGATCGGGTGGATTGTATGCCTGCAACGCCGCCCCAGACGTCAAAAAAATTTGACGACTCTTTCATGGACGCCGGAGCCGGTGAATGGTCGGATGCGATAAAGTCAATGCCGGCGCGCGCGTTCAATGTAGTGATTTGCGATTTGGAATCACGCAGCGGCGGAGCGCACTTGGCTGCCGCGCCCAGGCGCTCCATGTCGGCGTCCGTGAGCGCCAGATAGTGCGGGCAGGTTTCGCCGGTCACGTCAACCTTGTCGCGGGCACTGGCTACCTCCTGGCATCCAGCCGCTGAGCTGATGTGCACAATATGCAATGAGCAGCCGGCCTCCTCGGCCAATCCAATAGCCCGATGGATGGCATTCACCTCGGCAACAATCGGGCGCGAATTCAGATAATCGCGCACGCTCTTGCGGCCCGCGGCGCGGGCCTCCGCGGTCAGGCGCGAAATCAATTCCTCATCCTCGGCGTGAACGGCAACTGGCAAACCGAGCCGGGCGGCGATGCCCATCCCGCGCCGCAGCGTTTGATCATTAACATAGGGAAAATCGCTGATGCCGCTTTCGCACATAAATGCTTTGAATCCAATCACGCCGCGCTGTGCGAGTTCTTCCATGGAGTCCAGATTGCCCGGCGTCAAACCGCCCCAGAGGGCAAAATCAGTCCAGCTCGATTTTTCCGCGGCTACACGCTTGGTGTCGAAACTCGCGCCATCCAGTGTCGGCGGCGAAGCATTTAGCGGCATATCAAAAAAGCAGGTCCCTCCGCCGGCGGCCAAAGCGGATGAACCGGTGGAAAATCCCTCCCACTCAGTGCGGCCAGGCTCATTGAAATGGACATGCGGATCGATCAGGCCGGGAAATACCGTCAAGCCGTTCGCGTCAATCTCCTCGCCGGCGGCGCCCTCAATTTCCGCGGCGAGCTGCACGATTCGGCCATCAGAGATGGCGATATCCTTCTTTTGCACGCCATCCGGCGTAATCACACTTCCGCCGCGGATGATGGTGTCCCACGCGGCCATCAACTTCCTCGATAGGTGCTGTAGGACCAGACGGATACCAGCAGTGGAACATGATAATTTTGCTCTGGATCGACAACGATGAATGACACCGGCACGACATCCAGAAATCGCTTGGCGTCCGGGTGCCGGGCCGCCGCGAAATAATCACCAACCAGAAACTCCAGCCGGTAATTTCCAACGCGAAATTTCTCGCCCTGAATCAGTGCGCCGGCAACCCGGCCATCGGCGTTGGTAACGGTTTCAATCAATAGCGCCGAACCCAGATAGAGGCGTACTTTCATTCCCGCGGCCGGCCGGCCGTGCGCGATATCCAAAACGTGTGTAGTCAATGCACCCATTTTTAACTTTCCTATTTCACTTTCTTATTTTACTTTCGCTCGACCACGCCGGTAATCAGACCATACGGCTCATCAACAGGGACAAAAATATCATTCTCGTTTTTGAGCCCAAATGGTTCGAGGTTAAACCCAATGCGATGCTGGTTCGGCATCGTCAGACTGATCGATCGGATGCTCGAGCAGGCGTCCAGCGCTGCCTGACCCATTTGCATAAGCGTCTGCTGAACCGACAGGCTGTGATGACCGGCAAACGTTTGCAGCAGCGACGTGCGGATTGCCGCATAGGCCTTATCGTAATCCGCTTCGCCTGAATACTTCCAATCCGCTTCAACGCTGGTGGCAAAGATTCGGTCGCTGGTGTCCGGCAGAGTCCTGTAGCGATCTTTTACGAAGTTGGCAAACGCCGAATCCGCCGTCTTAAGTACTTGTAGTCCGGCGATTCCACCGGACAGATCAAGCTGGTCGAGCTGTTCACCGAGTTTGGCGCTGCATGTACGCCGTTCTGTGGAGCCGCCGACAAAAGCATGGGGATCGATCCGTTGCCAAAGTATCTGAGCGATATCGATCGTGGCGATCCGCACCTGCCGGTACGTCTTTTTAAAATGCCGGGCCAGAAGCGTAGCGAATGTTTCGATGTTCTCGAATTTGTTCTCCTTCGCCAGCACATAGACCGTATTCTTCAAGGAGTCTGTAGCGATAATTTTTGTGTTGTCGCCCTCGGTGTATGCCGCGGCAAAGTCACCTTCCAGTTGGATATCAGCCGATAGCTCCATCAACTCATGACGTTCGGCGTGGCGCATCACCTTGGTGAGGCGAATGTGCTGCTTGCCGTATGAGTTGTGCCGCAAAACTTCAGTCATAGAGTCTCTAATAAAATAAGCTGGGAGCCGCTATTCCTCTTATTCTCCAATCGCATCGGCCAGGCGCAACCGGGCGATTTTAAAAATTTCGGCCAGGGCCGAGGCAATTTCCTCTTCGCGCGAATGTGCCAAACGGCGCGGGAAGGCGTCCAAAATGGCCTGTTTGCGATTCTGCCGGGCGCAGACCACAAACGGAAACCCAAACCGCTGAGTATACTCCGCGTTGTGCCGCTCAAAAACGGCGATCTCATCAGCGCTCAGCGATGTAAGCCCCGCCGCCGCCTGTTCGGATGCCGATTCACGACTCAGCCGGTTCTCGCGCGCCATGCGCCCCACAAGGTCGGGATGCGCTCGGATCAACTTTAATTTTTCCTCCGGCGTTGCCGCCTCAACCACCGCGCAGAGTTTTTCATATAGATCACCCGCCGAGGCAAAAGGGCGCTGCAACCACGCGCGATCGGCGATCCATGGTGAATGTTCAAAGAATGGACCGCAAACGCCGACAAATTCCTCGCGTGTCATGCTGTTGAGCCGGCTCAATGTCGGACGGCGGATCATTTGCCCGACCAAATCGGCGGCGGCGGCTATGTCTTCCACGCGGCTGAATTCGTCCGGATGATGACTGATGCCATCACGGCTGCGGACAAAAAGCATCACTGTGGGAATATGCCCTGCGAACACCGCGCTGTCGTGGAGGGCGCCGCTGTGCGTCACGGGCAATTTGCCCAAACGTGAGAGCTGATCGCACAATTGCGCATCCATAGGACAGGCGGCCATCGACTCGGTGAGTTGAATCTCAAGCGCGAGCTTGCGCCTGTGGCAGATTTCTTCAATCACACGGCGTATCTCGGTATCGCCGCGCGTTAAAGCTGCATCGGAAGCGGCCCGGAAGTCCACCGTAAACTCGACGCTATCCGGAATCACGTTGACCGCATTGGGATGATTAATTAGTCTTCCGACCGTAAGCACAGTCTCGCCAACCGCGATCCGTTCCAAGGCCACCATAATTTCCGCAGCCCCAGCCAAGGCATCGCGGCGATCGTGCATGGATGTTGTACCGGCGTGATTGGCCGTCCCGCGGATGCGCACCAGGTATTGCCGTCTTCCGGCGATGGCGCTAACCACGGCCAGCGGCTCACCACGATTCCACATGCGCGGTCCCTGTTCGATGTGAACTTCGATCATGCCCCGATACGCCGGAGGCCGCAGACGGTCGTCGGCCATCTTCGCCGGTTCTACGCCATATTTAGCTCCCGCTTCCAGATAGCTTTGCCCCGCATCATTTCGCAGCGCGCAGAGTTGCGCCGCTCCGAGTTGGCCGGTCCAAGCCCGGCTTCCCAGCATTCCCATGCTGAATGTCGTGCCCTCTTCTTCAGCAAATACGACCAGCTCAAGCGCCAGACCATTGCGGAGAAGTTCCAGTGCGACTACAACGCCAACCACGCCGTCATAGTTGCCGCCATGGGGAACCGTATCCAGATGTGATCCGCACAGCCATACGGACTGATCCGGTGCCAAAGAGCGCGCTCGGGCGTGCAGATTTCCCGCCGCATCGCTGCGGACCACGGCGCCTGCTTTGACGGCCTGATCGCGGATATAACGAATCGATGCGCCCCACGAGTCGGAAAATGTCGGCCGGGTGGCGCCGGCGCCCGGCGTTTGCGTGCACAGCGCGATGGCTTCTATGTCGCTGCGAATTCGTGCCACATCCACGGGCATTCCTTTATAGCCTCTAAAAAAACCAGGCAAGGCCGCGTTGGACCGTCTTTCATATAGCCCCCGGCTTGCCGGGGGCAGCGATCCACAACAACTATATTTGCTCATCGCGCGCGTAATTTTGCGAATTCCGATATTCGGCAGTCTCTGCCCCGGCCAAGGCCGGGGCTATGTAAATCCCGATAGCCATCGGGATGCGGCCCATAGAGCCTCTTACTTCCCGAACTCTCTGCGCCAGCTTTTTCCGGTTTGTTCCATCGTGCTGTTGGCCGCTTTCTGCCGCAGGCTCTGCAGAGTCGGCATGCCTAAACTCCATTCCTGCATCCAGTCGCGGGCGAAAACGCCTTTATCCGTCTCGGCAAATATTTTGCGGATTTCGTCTTCGTTGATCACGCGCGGCCCGCGCGTGCGCACCGCAAATTCACACGTGCGGCTGCATCGGCCGGTCAGGTAATCCTCAATGCCGCTCTCATCCATCACATCCAGAACGCTCCGCAGGCTGCGGATGGCCTTGGCATACGCGAAGCTCGGCGGATAGCCGTTATCCACCATCACCTGAAAGCACATGCGCATTAAATGAATCGCCCCGCCATAAAGAATCTGCTCCTCGAAATTATCTCCTTCCGTCTCGTGCTTAAAGGAAAGCTCGACGACGCCGGCGCGGGTGCTGCCCACGGCCTTGGCAATCGCCAGAACAATTTTTTTGGCGTCGCCCGTCGCGTCCTGCTCTACGCTGATGCAGCCATAAATTCCCTCGCCCTTGAGATATTTTTCGCGAACGAATTTACCCGGTGCGTTGGGCACGAACAGCACGACGTTCACATCCGGCGGCGGCTGAATCTGGCCGTAAAGAACGCTGAATCCGTGACAAAAACAGAGCGTCTGGCCGGTGCGAAGATGCGGGGCGATCTGTTTTTTATAAACCTCCGGCTGCACCGGATCGGCCAGTTCAATCAGAAGCACATCCGCTTTTTGCGTCGCTTCGTCGACTGTATATGCTTCAAATCCGTCGCTTTTGGCCTGCGCCAGGCTCGGCGATGCAGCCGACGGGCGGGCGCCGACAATCACCTTACAACCGCTGTCGCGGCAATTGGCCGCCTGCACTTTGCCCTGAATGCCATACCCGATGACCGCTATGGTCTTCCCGCTAAGCACCGAAAGGTCCGCGTCCGCGTCTCGATAAATCTTTTCCATTGGCGCCTGCTTATATCAGATCGCGACATCGCGATTGACGTTTTTATAATAAATATATCGCGACGGCGCACCGCCGGTCGCAGAGAAGGATTGCGGGCAATATGGCCCCATCCAGATAAAGTCGTCCGGCTGCACTTCCATCCACTGATCTTCCAGGTAGTACTGGCCTTTTCCCTCCAAAAAGTAAAGCCCATGTTCCATCACGTGCGTTTCCACCACAGGCAAACCGTGTCCCGGATCGAACGTAAAAATGTTCATCGCCAGATCGTACACGAATTCGTCGGGGATCAATGTCTGCAGCAGAGAATGCGGATTGTTTGCCCAAATTTCTTTTTTGATCTGCGACTCGTGGCCGTGTACGGCTTTGAATATCTGGATCCCCGGCGCCGGCTCATAGCGCTTGCGCAGTACGATCAGCCGCAGCGCCTGGGCAGCATGGAAAACCGCAGGTGTATTCGGAGGAACCAGACCAAAACTGCCGGCGTTTAAATTCTGTTGCCCCTTTTGAGCATCTATTTTTCCGCCGCCGCTGATGACAAAGTAAAAGGTCTCAAGAGAATCGTCCGGGACAAATTGCCCTTGCTTGCCGGCGGGCAGATCGATCAGATACTGGGCAAACTGCGCTCCCAGCGCCGGTGCGGCCAGTATCCGGACTTGCGCCTCGGGCCAATCAGGCAGTCGCGAAAATGGAAAGCCCTCCAGCGGCAATAGCGCCGATCTTGGACCCACACGCGCCCGGCTGTGAACAAGTTGATCTACGGCTCGCATAAGCGGGGAATTTTAGTCGAAAAGAAGACGCAGTAGAAGCAAGGTTTTGCTATCATATGTTCGCGCGTATATTGCAGGTTGTTTTGGATATAGCGTATGCCGCCGCCAAGAGATTGCACTTTCACCGATACTGACTGGGCCGCACTCTCTTCATATTGGTACCCGGTTGCCTTTTCTCATGAGGTTAAAACGACTCCGTTTGCCGCGCGGCTGCTCGACGAGCGGCTTGCCCTTTTCCGCCTCGCCGACGGCGGCGTGAATGTCGCCCAGGACTTGTGCATTCATCGCGGCGCGCCGATCAGTCTGGGCAGCATCCAGGGAGATGAAATCGTCTGTAAATATCACGGCCTGCGCTACAACAAAAGCGGCACTTGCACCTGTATTCCGGCGCAGCCAGGATCCACTTCATCCCGCTTAAAGCTCAAGATGTATGAATGCCGCGAACGCTATGGGCTGGTTTGGGTCCGTTTGTCCGCTGACCGGGAAACCCCATTTCCAGAATTCGGGGAATGGGACAACCCTTCATATTTACAAGTGCTGCCCAACGCGGTCGAACTGTCCTCAGCAGCTGGGCGGCAGGTTGAGGGATTTCTGGATGTCAGCCATTTTGCCTTCATCCACATCGCCACATTTGGAGAACGCACTAATCCACTCGTGCCTGCTTACCCGGTGGAAATGACTCCCGCCGGATTTAAAGCCGACTATATCAGCACCGTAAGCAACTACCCCGTGCATTTAAAACACTTGAACCCGCCCGGGTTCCAATGGCGCAGACTCTTTGAAGTCTATTTGCCGTTCACCGCAAAGCTGACGGTCTTTTTTCCCAACAATGGCAAGTTGTGCATACTCAACGCCGCTTCACCGGTCTCCGCGCGAAAGACCAGAGTCTTCTCCCCGATATGCCGCAATTTTGATCGCGATGCGCCCCTGCAGGACACGCTTGATTTCAATCATCAGGTCTTTGCCGAAGACAAAGCGATTGTGGAAACTCAGTATCCCGAGGATCTGCCGCTTGATCTATCCGCCGAAGCGCATATCACGGCGGACAAAAGTTCCATTACCTATCGCAAGCTGCTCGGCGAATTAGGGTTAGGCCGTTCCTACACGGCATGATCAATGTTGTCCGCCTTGAGCCGTGTCGAATGGCCCGTTCCAGTATCGCCTTTCAATCGTCTCGCCGGGAAATGCATATTTCATAAAGTCTTGCGAAGGATCATCGGTAATCCATACGTCGCGAATCTTTCCATTGATACGTGAGATTATAATAACAGCTCGTGAATTAATAATGTCTTCGATATATAGTCGAATAGCTGACTCCACGGTTCCACCGCGAGTCTCTGCTAGAATGTCTCCATGCGTATGACTAGGGGCTCCAGCAAAACCTATCGACCAATCGCCTGCATTGAAGTCGACAAGCAATTCAAGCAAACCATCGGGTGACTTGTATCGTTCAACAATTGGCATAATTTAAGATATTATTAGTCATAGCGGCCATGATGACCTCAAGGAATCAAAGCGACTGGATTTAAACTGCACCTATCCCCTCCGTCTCTAATTTCTCGTTGTGGCCTTAGCCGCGTCGTGGTGTAGAGCAGCCTCTCCAGGCTGCTCATTAGGGAACAGGCTGGAGAGCCTGTTCTACATTATTATTTTCTCACTTGCTCCAAATTCACATTTCTCTGCGTCCTACGCGCAACCTCCGCGCTCTCTGCGTTAAAAAACGTTGTGTTGTTGTGGTTAAACACGTTATCTTCACGTGACCCGTCCGCCAACAATTACCTTGTCCAGCCAGCGATCGTCCCATGCATACAGCACCATTCCCAGCGGATCTTTAGCCTCGCGCCACGCAATATCAGGGCGGATCAGGCACAGGTCCGCTTCGAATCCTGCATCCAGTGTTCCGATGGACTTTCCCCACCCCAGAGCCGCAGCGTTGCCGGACGTAATCTGCCACCACATTTCCTGAGGCGTCGGAAAATGCCCGCCGCGGAAGTTCGCTGTTTCTATTGCCGCCTTGGCCACGTGAATCATCGACCGTTCGTAGCCCGCCCCGATGTCGCTTCCTATCGCCATCCGCAGACCATGATGCTTCGCCGCTTTCAGGTCGAAAGTACCGGCCCGCAGAAAGGTATTGGCTACCGGACAATGCGCCACGACCGACCCGGCAGCCGCCAGGCGCTCGCGTTCCTGGTCGCTCAGCCAGATGCCATGTCCAAAAACAGTCCGGTTCGTCAAAATCCCAAATTGCTCATAGACACTCGTATAATTTTTATCTTCCGGAAATAGCTTCCGCACCATCGCGCAATCATCCTGAGTCTCGGAAAGATGCGTTTCTACTACTACATCAAACTGCGCCGCCAGACGGCCCGCTTCCGCAAGGAGTTCTGAAGAACATGAAACGGCGAAGCGCGGCGCTATGGCCCCGCTGACGCGCGAGCCGGGCTTGCCGGCTTTTCGGCGAAGCAGTTGCGCAGTTTCGCGGGCGAGTTGAGCGGCCGGACGAATCAGATCATCGGGCGCTTGGCGATCCATCAGGACCTGACCGATGGCGCAGCGAAAACCAAATTTCTCCGCAATATCCAGCGCCGCCAGCGCCGGTTTATGGTGCACGGTCGCAAAGGCCGCAAATGAAGTCGTCCCCACCGCTAAAAACTGCCGGTAAACACGTTCGATCATGTTTGTCGCAAAAGCAGGGTCTTCCCAGCGAGCCTCGGCGGGATAAACCACTTGCGCTAGCCAGTCCATCAGCGTCAACCCATGGGCGCCGATCAGATCAAATTGCGGCAGATGCACGTGGGCGTCCACAAACCCCGGCGTAATGAGGGTATTTTCATCTCCCAGATCGACCCGATGCGGACATTTTCCCGCCCCACTTTCAGCAATCAGATGGTCTTTTAATCGCAGCCATCCGTACTCCAGGCGTACAGAGCCGGGCGTGCTGTGACGAACAATTTGCCCGGCTAATATCACCTTTGTTTTTTCCTTTAACTATGGCCAATTCCCTATCCCCTGTTCCCTATGTTATGGCATTTTATCACAACAGTAATTTATTCGCGCCGTCGCAGGGTTAATTGCGCGCAGACCTCGCTTCTACTGTTGTTTTGCACAGTCGAAATGACAGGATTTGAACCGCTTAATTATGCTTTTTGATCTTATCCAATAAGCGCAGTAAGCCGTCGAGGATGGTTAACGGGTGAGGCGGGCAGCCGGGGATGAACAGATCCACAGGAACAACCGAAGCGGCTCCGTTGTGAACTTCCGGATGATCGATGTATGGGCCGCCGGAGATCGCGCAGGCGCCTACCGCGATCACAATTTTGGGTTCGGGCACGGCATCATATGTTTTTTGCAGGGCCAGTTTCATATTTTCTGTCACTGGCCCGGTGATCAGCAGCCCGTCCGCGTGTCGCGGCGAAGCGACAAGTTGAATGCCGAACCGGCTGATGTCCCAGCCAACGGTTTGCAACACGTTGACATCAGCTTCGCAACCGTTGCATCCGCCCGCACAAACCTGCCGGAGGCGCAGCGAACGACCTAAAAGACTTTTGAGTTTGGAGTCCAGCGCCGCGGCAAGCTGCAATTCCTGATCGGACGAAACCACCAGATGTTCACGCTGCCGAACGGCCAACCGGTATTCTTTTTTATATTCAATAGCGCCCTGGGGACACGCCTGGACACAATCCGTACAAAACAGACAGCGCCCCAGATCAATGCGGGCGCGATCGGTGATGGATATGGCCTGCGTGGGGCAGGCGTCGGCGCATTGGCGGCAGCCATCAGGACATTTGGAAACATCAATGACCGGCCGCCCGCGGAAATTGGCGGGCAACGCCGGCGCAGGGCCGTCCGGATAGTCAATGGTTTGATAACCCTGCTTGAGGCGAGCGATGAAAATGTCCAGCATGGGTTAATTCCTTTATAAATCCTGCCCGCAATAGGAAAGGTTGAAGCT
>Ga0335074_10002151_pt1 | contig 26844 bp, 26 predicted proteins | sample Lox_Sample_23_FD_206715 | JGI IMG/M metagenome (GOLD analysis project Ga0335074, IMG submission 206715) | Soil microbial communities from Loxahatchee National Wildlife Refuge, Florida, United States - Lox_Sample_2.3 | ecosystem: Environmental > Terrestrial > Soil > Wetlands | place: USA...
ATGATCAACACCACGACCGAGTTCATCATCGGTCTGTTCCTCCTGGTCGCCTCGGGCGTGCTGGTCGGCGAGCTGTTCACCCACTTGGGCCAGGCGCCGTTGGTCGGCCAGCTCCTGGTCGGCGTGATCCTCGGACCGAGCCTCCTCGGGCCCGCGCTCGGCATCACGTCGGCCGCGGTCACGCCCGAGTTCGGTGGGCTCGAGACGCTCGCGACGTTCTTCGTCCTCCTGCTGGCCGGGCTCACGATCAGTCCGAAGGAACTGCGCGCCACGGGGGTTCCCTCGGTGGTCCTCGGGGTCGCGATCTTCTTCGTGCCGTTCTTCGCCGGCGCCGGGCTCGTCCACCTCCTCTACCCGTCGTTCTCCTCGAACCTCGACCTGTTCGTCGCGCTGACGATCTCCGTCACGGCGCTCCCGGTCCTCGGGATCATGCTGCGCGAGATGGAGCTGCTCGACACCCCGTTCGGTGCGTTCCTGATGAGCGCCTCCGTGGTCAACGAACTGTGCGCGGTGTCGGTGTTCGCCGTGCTCCTTCGGATCAACTCGGGCGGCGGGACGCTGCTCTCGGCGACCGGGCTCGCCCTCGGTGCGGTGCTGCTGTTCCTCGCCACGATGCTCGCGGTCTACCTGTTGCTCCGCTGGGTCGGGCAACGGCCGGCGTGGACGCGGTTTGTCCGCCGCTTTCGCGCGACCTGGAACTCGCGGGAGGCGGGCTTCGCCCTGCTGATGATCGCGGGCCTCGGGACGGCGCTGTACTCGCAGTATCTCGGCCTCACGTTCGTGGTCGGCGCGTTCTTCGCGGGGATCCTCGTCACCCCCGAGATCACGGGCCGGAAGGTCCACCAGTCGATCAGCACGATCTTCGAGGCGGTCAGCTGGGGGTTCTTCATCCCGCTGTTCTTCGTGCTCGTGGGGTTCGGGACGAACTTCACCCTGCTCGCCGGCTCCTACCTCGCCGTCGCGGCGTTCGTGGCCCTGCTCGCCTTCGCGATCCTCTCCAAGTTCCTGGTCGGCTCGGCGGTCGGACTCACGCTCGGACGCTCGAGCGAGGAGTCGTTCTCGATCGGCTTCCTGCTCGTCAGCCGCGGCACGGTCAACGTCGCGATGGCGCTGGTGCTGCTGAGCGCGGGGATCTTCACGACGAGCACGTTCACGATCGTTGCGGGGGTCGGTCTCGTGACGACGATCGTCGCCCCCCTCGGGGCCCGGCCGCTCGTCCGGTCGATGCAGGCGTCCACCCACCGCGCGCGACGCGACTCCCCCGAGGTCGCCGAGTGGGCCGGGTTCCTCCCGATCCCTCCGGTGTCGTCGCGGGCGCCGGCCCCTCCTCCGGCCGAGACCGACCGCCCGCCGCTCCCCCGCCGCTGAGCGCCCGAGCGTCGTTCGGGCGCGACTCCGGCACGGTTATCATCCCTGGGCCTGCTCGGACGTCGATGGAACCGACCCCTCCGTCTCCCCCGGCCCGATCTTCCCGGCTCTCGAAGAACCTGAAGATCGGGATCGGCCTCCTCCTGACCTTCATCGGACTCGCGCTGATCGCGGTCCTCTTCCCCACCTCGCCGGCCCAGCTGGGGTACGCCCTGCCGGTCGCGGCGATCGGGATCCTCGCGCTCTGGGTCGGCGGGATCCTGATGGGGATCGGCAGCCGGTCGTGAGGGGCACCCCATGGAGTCCGTCCGCTGGCCGCTGGTCACCGTGGACCTCGACGGCACGCTGACGCGCCGGCACGGTTGGGAGACGATCGCCGACCGCCTGGGGCGCCGCCCGCTGTTCGACCGCGCGAACGAGCGATACCTTGCGGGCGAGGCCGGCGAGGACCAGCACCTGTTCGAGCTGCTCTCGATCGCCACCGGGGCGAAGCTCACCGACGTCGTGGCCGCGCTCGCCGCCACCCCTCACCTCGACGGCATCGAGGACGGGATCGGTCGGCTCCACGCGGCCGGGCGCCGGATCGCACTGTTGACCCACAACCCGAGCTACGTGGTCGACTGGTACGTGGCGCGGTTCGGGTTCGACGACGCGGAAGGGACGCGGAGCCAGGTGATCGTCGACGGCGTGGTCGCGCCGCCCGGTCCCACCCACGCCGGGAAGGTGGACGGCCTCCACGCGCTCGCAGCGCGGGCGGGGGTCGCGCTCGACCAGGTCGTGCACGTCGGGGACGGGGCGGTGGACGCCGCGCTGTTCCCGCTGGTCGGCGGAGGGATCGCCCTCAACGCGGCCCGCCCCGACGTCGAGCGCGCCGCGGACGTGGTGCTCCGGACGATCGACTTCCGAGACGTGGTCGCCGCGACCGAGCGCCTGCGGCCCCGCGCGTGAACGGTGCCCTCCGAACGACAGAATTCTTATGGGCCGCCGACCGCCTCGGTCCGCTCGATGGAGTACGTCCTCCTGAAGGCGGTCCATCCGACGTGGCTCACCACGCAGCTCCCTCTCGAGGTCGCCGAGCTCCTCCGCTACCCCACCGCGGAAGGTCCGGAGCGCGGCGCGGCCCGCTCGATCTCGTTCCTGGCGCGCGGTCCCGGGATCGCGCGGGTCATCGCACCGCCGACCGCGCGGGAGGCGCTCGCCGTGGAGACGGTCCGCGGCCGCCTGCTCGCCTCCGCCCGACCGGGCGACCGCCACCTGTTCAGTCTGCCGACCGCCGTGGTCCGCCACCTCGGGTTGCAGGTCTACTCGCGCGGTCCTCGGGCCGGACGGGGAACCGACGACCGCATCGTCTGGTTCGTCCCGGCGCCCGAATACTACGAGTTCCGGTCGGTCGTCGGCCTCGGCAAGCCGTGGACCGGTCCGGCGAGCGGACCGTTCGCCCACGTCTACCTCGCCAAATCGCTGGTCCCGTTCCCGCGGGAGCTGTCCGTGCTCGCGGAGCTCGAGCTTCGGATCGAGGAGGAGGAGTGGCGACCGGGGGTCGAGGCCCTCCAGCGCGTCGGCCGGGGCCGCAAAGTGGTGCTGTGATCGGGAGACGCCGGAGCCGGGTTATCCGGCGCGGTTTTGGGTCTCATCCCTCGCCGGGGTTCGGCCCGACTCGCCAACTTATTTATACGGTATGCAGGGATAGAAATCCCCCATGAGGGGACCTACTAGCGACGCGAAGCCATCGAGCCGCCGGTATACCCTTCGGAACCCCGTCCCGCTGCGGACGGATGACGATCTTCGGACCACGCGGGCCGGGATCCCCACCGACGCGACCATCGCGGACTTCGCGGGCCCGGTCGACTTTGACTCCCTCGCCAAGGCGATCCGCCGGTCGGTCGGCCACGAGGGGATGCGTCCCGAGGACGCCCGCTCGATCGCGGCCCACGTCCTGAACTTCTTCGGGTTCAACGAGCGGATCATCGACAACGTGCTCGAGCCGGACGACCGCGACACGTTCTACATGCTCGAGGACACCGGCATCCTCGAGACCGAGCGGGACGAGACGACCCTCTACGACGGCCGCGAGTGGCGCATCCACTACTGGATGTTCCGCAAGGACCGCATCTTCGAGCTCGCCCGCCAGGAGAGCGCCGCGATGGCCGCCGCCGGCGAGGCGGAGGTCGTCTACTCCTCGAACGCCAATCGTTCTGGCGCCTTCCGTCTCCCCCACGGGGAGCACGGGACCGGGATCGCCGCCCACGCCGTCTACCACGAGCTGGGTGACGAGATCTGGCTCGAGCGCCGCCAGAACCCGATGCCCGCCCCCGAGGCACCCCAACCCGGGCGCGGACGCCGGCACGTCACCGACGACGAGTAGGCCCGCGCCGGGCCGGGGGCACGTCCCCCATCCTTAACCGCCGGATACGTTGCGGCGCCGAATGCGCCGGTTTCTGATCCTTTCCCACCGGGTCCCGGTCCGCGGCGGGTTCACGCTGAACGACCTCGCCGGCGGAGCCGGACGGATGGACGAGATCGCCCGGGCGGTCTCGACCGCGTTCACTCTCTCGAACGACCTGCGGCGCGACACCGAGGTCACGATCCTGTTCGTGGCCGAGCCCCCGCCCGCGGCCCGCCGCATCGTGGTCCACGGCGCGCGCGTCCGGTACCTCAACCCGGACGAGCGGTCGACCGCCGCCCTCCTCAAGAACGCCCTGGTCCGCTCGGTGGAGTCCCCGGGAACGATCGAGTCCTCGCCCGGGCTGGTCGTCGGCGCGGTCGACCCGGTCGCCGCACTGACGGAGTTCCTTCGACTGCCGGGGACCGTCTGGATGAACGAGCACGGGCAGGCGATCACGGAGTACCCGGTCCCTCCGGGCGACTTCGGCGCCGTGGTCTCCGACCCGTACGACCCGACCGAGGCCGAGACCGAGATCCTCCGAGCCGCGGGAGTCCCGCGCGTCTCGGTCGGACCGCGGCCCCTGAGGAGCTCGCAGGTGATCGACGCCGTCCACAACGCGCTCGACCGACGGGAAGCCGGCGGCCACCCATCGACGGCCGGCTAGCGGGCGACCAGCGGCTCGCCGCCCGCGGGCCGGAGGGCGTCCCGGACGCTGCGCGGACGAAGCCCACCGATCACTGCGGTCAGCCGGACGACCTCGCGGGGCTCGGGCCGGATCCGGGTCCCGAACACAAGGTGCTGGGGTTCGCCGAGCCGCTGGCGGAACGTGCGCAGCACCCGGTCGAGCGTCCGGAGGGTCAGGTTCGCGCCCCCGTCGAGGTGGACGAGCGCCGACGGGCGGTCCGACAGGTGGTAGTCGAGCAGCGAGTCGGTCAGGGACTGCTGGACGAGCCGCTCGGGCTCCGAGATGTGGTGCTCGCCGACCAAGAGCGTGGAGAGGCCCGCCTCGCGCAGGTGGTTCTTCAGGCTCGCGAGGTCGACGTTCAACTGGGACGGGTTCTCGACCATGTCGACGAGGCTCGAGACCAGGGAGTGCAGGTAGGCGTTCCGCACGTGGAACACGCGGTGGATCGGGAGCGACTCGAACCGGCGGAGCTTCTCGTTCGCGAGCGCGAGCAGGAGACCGCCCATCTGCTCCAGCTCGCCGATCGTCGCCTCGACGTTCTCGCGCCGCCCCTGGTTGGTGTCGAGCTCGACCTGGAACGGCAGGAAGACGACGGGTACGGGGAGCGTGTCGGTCTTCCGCAGCTCCCCCGCGAGGTAGGGGAGCAGCGCGCTGCCGGTGCCCCCGCCGAGACCGGCGAGCAGGAAGACGATCTCGAACGGGGCGAGCCGGCGCAGGATCTCTTCGCGCCCCTCCTCCGCGGCCCGGAGGACGGAGGCGCGGTCGCCGCCGCTCCCGCGGCCCCGCAGCTCGCGCGTCCCGATGAGGATCCGCTCCTCCACGCCCATCCGGAGCAGGTGCTTCGCGTCGGAATTGATCGCGAACGCCCGGACCCCGGGGATCCCGAGGTTGACCAGGTCCTGCGCGGCCTCGCTGCCGGCCCCGCCGAGCCCGACCACGGCGCACGGCGGCGAGAGAGCGAGCGAGGCCCACGCCTCGGGCGGCTTGCCGTCGGGCGCCATCGACTCTCGGAGCCCCCTACGGGGGCGAGCTGCCCTCGGCGGCGACCGGCTCGCCCTCGCGACGGTGGGGGCGTCCGGGGGGGCTCAGCTGCTCGATCCGCCCCCGGATGTACTCGCGGACCGCGGACCGGACCGCGTCGTCGACGCTGACCGAGTTGCCGTCCCGCACGAACTCCTCGAGGCGGTTGTTGTCCTGACGAGAGAGCTCCACCACGACCTTGCGGACGTTCTGCGGCGGAAGGTGGAGCTCGATGTACTGCTCGAGGCCCTCGCGGATGGTGTCGGAGATCGTCGAGGTCCCCTTCGCCTCCTGGATCCGCTTGAGCTTCTCGAGGAGCTCCTGCGGGATGCGAACGGTGACCCGCTCCGACGTGTCCGGCATCAGCGTCAGACAAGTTCCCCAGTTTTGTCTGACGATTGACATATCGGTTCCGTAGTATAAGATGACTCCGTCGGGTTGCACCTCGATCACGAAAATTCGACTCCGCCCGCGAGCACCGGGAGGAGCCCGGGCCCGTCGACTGCCGCCGGCGCGATAGGAAGATAACCCGCGGGCACGCCTCACCGGGAGCGGGAGCGGCCCGGCGGTCGGCGTCTCCGCCGTCGGTCCATCAGAATGTCGTTCTCGGTCCCGCGCAGTCGAAGCGGCGCCCCGGAGGGCGTTCGACTCTGGTGACGCCGCTGGTTCCCGCGGCGGATGCCCCGCTTGCCGGCGCGACGGTCGTGATCTCCCTCGGCGTCGCGGCGGTCTACCTGTTCGTCGGCCGCCGGATCGCCGAGCGCGAAGTGTCGCGCAACGCGCGTCTCGCGTCCTACCAGCTGGCGCTCTGGTGGGGCGGGCTCGGGGTGAGCGGCGTACTCGGCTCGGTCGAGCTCGCCCTCGCGCTCGCCAACGCCTACCCGTTCGCCCTCGCGCTCACGCTCTCGCTGGTCGGCTACCTGCTCGCCGTCGCGTTCCTCTGGGGCCTGGTCGGCTTCCTGGTCTTCGTCTACACCGGCCGCTACCACTTGATCGAGCTGACCACGCTCTACGGCGCGTTCTACGTGATGATCGTGTACTACTACCTCGCCCAGGCCCCGTACGCCGTCGGGTTCCACGCCGGTGCCCCGACCCTTCTCTACGCCCAGCCCGGGCTGTTCTGGCTCGCGGTGCCGATCGTCCTCATCCTGCTCGGTCCCGTGATCGTGGGCGGCATCCTCTACCTCTCTCTCCTCCGGCGGACGCACGACCGGGGGACCCGCTCGCGGATCTGGCTGGTCGGGGGCGGGATCCTCCTCTGGTTCGCCATCGACCTGTTCATCCCCGACTCGTCCGGCAGCTGGTCGCTCGTGCGGAGCGTGATCCAGGTGCTCCCCGGGATGATGAGCCTGATCGCGTTCTATCCTCCGGCGTGGGCGCAGCGGCGGTTCGGACTGTCGCCCGCACGTCCGGTGCCCGACGCCTCACCGAGCGCTCCCGCGGATCCTCCCGCCGGACCGGGGGCCCGCCTGTGAGGTCCGTCCGACCCGCGGGGGCTTCGGTGGGTTCCCGGCACCCGCCGGCCGGGGCCGGCCACCGACCGCTCGATAGTAACTTAACCCGAGGCCGCGCCTCGTACTTCGCGGAGCGACCATCGGGGTCCGACCCCTTCGGGTCGCCGACGTCTGCGAGGAACGTGAGGCGCCCGCGCCGTAACGCGTGCCGGTCGGGAGGCCGGTCGTAACCCGATGTCGCCGTTGGTCCCTCCGGGCGACGTCGCGATCGCCGTGGCGAACGTCGCGGTCTCGGTGGCGGCCGCGTCGATCTACCTCTACGTGGGGAAGCGCCTCTTCGATCGGGTCGTCTCCCCCTCCGCCCGGCTCGCCTCCGTCCAGCTCGCGATCTTCTGGGGCGGGCTCGGTCTCACGATCCTGCTCGGCGCCTTCGAGCTCGCGCTCGCGCTCGCGAACGCGTTCCCCCTCCCGCTGGCGCTGACGTTCCTGATCGCGCTCGACCTGGTCGCGGTCGTCGCGCTGTGGGGGCTCGTCGGGTTCCTGACGTACGTCTACACCGGCCGCTACCACGTGCCGGTGTGGGGGGCGATCTACGCGGCGTTCTTCGTGATGGCGATCTACTACACCTTCGCGCAGGACCCGTCGGGCGTGACGTTCTCCCAGGGAGCCCCGACGCTCGTGTACTCGGTGGCCCCGATCCGGTGGCTCGAGCTGGTCATCATCGTTATCCTGGTCGGCCCCGAGCTGGTCGGCGCCATCCTCTACCTCTCGCTCCTGCGGCGCACGCGGATCCGGCAGCAGCGGTCGCGGATCTGGCTGGTCGGCGGCGGGATCCTGCTGTGGATGGCGCTCGACATCTTCGTCCCGGGCACCTCGGGCGGCTGGCTCCTCGTTCGACCGGTCCTCGAGGTGATCCCCGGCCTCATGACCCTCATCGCGTTCTACCCACCGTCCTGGGCGCAGCGTCGCCTGGGGCTGCCGAGCGCGACCGGCGTGGCCGACCTACGGGCGCGGGAGGCGCCCACCGACCCGTAGGGTCGGAGCGCGGGCCATGACGGCGGGCTGGCGGGTCACCGGGGGCGTGCTCCTGTGGGGGCTGCTCTCGCGGCGCGCGGTCGTAGCGGAGCCGTTCGACGAACGGGCGGAGCTGCTCCTCGACCTGCCGGTCGGGGTCCTGTTCCTCCTGGACGACGCCGACCGGGTGCTGTACGCGAGCCACGCGATCGAGCGATTCCTCGGGTACGCACCGCGCGACGTGGTCGGGCGCCCGATCACCCAGGTGTTCGCCCCCGAGGCCCGGGAGCCGATCCGCCAGCTGATCGACCGCCACGCGCCGGGAGATCCCACGGTCTCCGCGGAGTTTCGGGGCCTGCGGCGCGACGGGTCCGCGATCCCGCTCCAGGTCGTCGTCCAGAGCGCCGTGGTCGCCGGCATGAGCGGCCACAAGGTCACCGGGGTCTACCTACGGGACTTCGCCGAGCGCGAGCGGCTCGTCGACGCGCTCGCCTCGCGGGGCGCGGCGCTCGCCCGGTCGAACCGGGAGCTCGAGCAGTTCGCCTACATCGCCTCCCACGACCTCCAGGAGCCGCTGCGGATGGTCGGCAGCTACACCCAGCTGCTGGAGCAGCGGTACGGCCCTCAGCTCGACGACGACGCGCGCGAATTCCTCCGGTACGCCCGCGAGGGGGCGAACCGCATGCGCGACCTGATCGACGCGCTCCTCTCGTACTCGCGCATCGACACCCGCGCGCAGGCGTTCCGGCCCGTCTCCATGGAGAAGGTCCTCGACGTCGCGCTCACGAACCTGCGGGCCTCGGTCGAGGCCGCGAACGCCACGATCACTCGGAGCGCCCTCCCCGACATCGAGGGCGACCCGGTCCAGCTGGGCCAGGTGCTGCAGAACCTGATCGGCAACGCGATCAAGTTCCGCGGTCCGAACCCGCCGCACATCTGGGTCAGCGCCGAGCGGAGGGGCGCGGTCTGGCAGTTCGCGGTGCGCGACGACGGGATCGGCATCGCGCCCGAGTACCAGGACCGGGTGTTCATCATCTTCCAGCGGCTGCACAGCCGCGAGGAGTACCCCGGCACCGGGATCGGTCTCGCCGTCTGCAAGAAGGTCGTGGAACGCCACGGCGGGCGGCTGTGGGTCGAGAGCACCGGGACCCCGGGCCAGGGGAGCACGTTCTACTTCACCGTCCCCGTCGAGCGGGTCGCCCCCAAGCCCGCCGAGGTCGTCGAGGCGTCCCCGGCCGAGCGGCGGCTCAAGGTCGAGGCGATGAGCCTTATCGAGGAGCGCCTGAAGGAGCTCGTCTGAGCGTCCCGCGGTGCGGCCGGAGCCCGACGCGGCGGGCGCAAGGTATTACCCCCACCGGGCGCCATCGTACGTCGCGACCATGTCGCCGAACGCGACTCCTTCAACTCGACCCGTGCAGATCCTGATCGTCGAAGACAACCCGGCCGACGCCCGCCTCGTGCGGGAGGTCATGCGGGACAGCAAGGTCCTGAACGAGATCCACTGGGTCCCGGACGGGGTCGAAGCGCTCGCGTTCCTCCGGACGCAGGGAAAGTACGCGAACGCGCCGCGCCCGAACCTGATCTTCCTGGACCTCAACATGCCGCGGAAGGACGGCCGGGAGGTCCTGCGCGAGGTGAAGGCCGACGAGGGTCTGAAGCGGATCCCGATCGTCGTCATGACCTCCTCCCAGGCCGAGGAGGACGTCGCTAGGGCGTACGACCAGCACGCGAACTGCTACGTGCGGAAGCCGATCGATTTCGACCAGTTCCACTCGGTCGTGAAGACCCTCGAGAACTTCTGGTTCGCGACCGTCGAACTGCCGGTCCAGTAGCGATCCCCGGTGGTTCGCGGGCCATGGCGGATCCTCCGATCCGGGTCCTGGTGGTCGAGGACAACCCCGGGGACGCCCGGCTCGTCGAGTGGGCGCTCGCCCACGAGCCGGGCGGCGGGTTCATGAGCGAGCACGCGGGCCGGGTCGCCGCGGCGGTCGAGCGTCTCGGGCGAGGCGACGTCGGCGCCGTGCTGCTCGACCTCGGACTCCCGGACAGTCGTGGGATGGACGGCCTCCGTCGGGTCCGGTCGGCGGCGGCGCGTGTCCCCGTTATCGTGCTCACTGGTTCGGAGGACCCCGCCCTGGTACGACAGGCGCTCCTCGCCGGGGCGCAGGACTACCAGGTGAAGGGGATCTTTCCTCCCGGCCACCTCGCGGAGGTGATCCGCGGCGCCCGCCGTCGCCAGGAGCTCGAGCACCGGCTCGCCGAAGGCTCGCCCGAGGAGAGCGCGCGGCTAGTCGCCGCGGCGGAGGACGCGTTCGCCGTGGTCGGCCCCGAGGGGCGCCTCCTCGCCGCGAGCCCGACCTTCCTCGACGCGACCGGTCTCTCGGCGGACGCGCTGGCCCAACCGCCGCCGTGGCTAGCGGAGCTGCTGGCCGCGAACGCGGCGGTCTCTCCCTCGGACCCGCTCGGCCTGGCGGCGGGCGCCACGATCGTCGAGCGCGCGGCGGGGGAGGCCGCCGACCTCGAGTACGTGGTGAAACGCGTGAGCGCGTCGCCGGGCGCGCTGAGGACCGTGCGCGTGCGCTCACTCGGAGGCCCGGCCGCGCCCGCTCCCGCCGTCGCGCCCGAGTCACCGATCGACGAGGCGGTGTTCGCCCAACTCCGCGAACTCGCCGGAGGCGACCCGACCTTCGTCGACGCGCTCGTCGCCGCGTTCCTCGCCGAGGCGGACCCGCTGGTCCGCGCGATCAGCCAGGCGGCCGTCCGCGGCGACGCGCCGAACGTGGCGGAGAGCGCGCACCGGCTGAAGTCCGCGGCCGCCCAGGTCGGCGCGATGACGCTCTCGCGGGCGTGCGGCGAGCTCGAGCGGGAGGCCCGGGCGGGCCATCTCGAAGAGGTGCGGGCGCTCGCGCGCACCGTCGGGCGCGAGCACCCGCGCGTCGCGACCGCGCTGGAGAAGCGGCGGAACTAGCCGGACGTGCGGTCCGGGCTCAGTCCTCGGCCCCGGCGATCACGCGCTCCTCCCGGACCTGGCGGAGCACGTCGCGGATCTGCGCCATGCGGACCGGCTTCTGAAGGAGCTGGAAAGCGCCCGCCTGGATCAGCTCGCGGACCCGAGGGTCGTCCGGCGGGTTCCCGGTGCAGACGACCACCATCAGCCGCGGGTTCTTCGCGGTGAGGTTCCGGGCGACGTCGTTCCCCCCTTCGGGGCGCGCGGGCGGCGGGTTCAGGATCGGAAGGATCGCGCCGCCGGCCGGCGCGGGCGGCGGGCCGGACTGCAGGTTCACGTCGAGGAACACCACGTCCGCCGGCGTGCGGTCGAACGCTTCGATCGCGGCCTGGGCGGAGCCGGCCTCGTCGATGTTCTCGGCGGGGACCTTCTCGTGCGTGAGCGCCTGGCGGATCGTCAGACGGACCGTCGGGGAGTCGTCTACGATGAGGAAGCGTATCCCGGTCATCCGAAAGGCCAATCCCCGCGGGTCCGGGGCCCGACCTGGTGTCCAACTAGGTGAATTCGGGGTAATAACTCCGTAGGTCGGCTCTCGTTGCGGAGTCCCTCGGGCAGTGTGAAAGAATCGGTTGATGGCTGGGGAACCTCTCCCCTGGTGGGAACGACCAAGAACCCAACGGGAGGAGAGGCCCACGAGGACAGAGGAGCTCGCGCCCATAGAGATTGGCCATCTGCTGAACTGCGCCTACCGCGCCGGGATTGATATCTTGGGGCGACTGTTCGGGGAGGCGGAGGCGGCCCTCTGGGCGGCCCTCCGCCTCTACCGGCTCCCGAACGGTAGTCCCCGCTTCGTCAGGCACGTCACCCGACCCCGAACCTTCGTGACCCGCATGGGGCGTGTCGACCTGAGGGTCCAGCGCGTCCGGGACCGACCGAACGGGGGACCTTCGCGCCCCTCGCCACCGCCCTCGGAATCGGGAAGAAGCGCTACACTCCCGAGGTCCGCATGGCCGCCGCCGAGCTCGCCAGTCGGACATCGTATGGGGAGGCGTCCGAGATAATCGAGCGGGACCTCGGCCTCCGCATCCCCCGACGTACCGCCTGGAACTTCCTCCAGGAGATCTCTCCGGGGGTCGAGCGGGCGCTCCGAGCGCCCTCCACGCCCCGCCTGTGGAGGGCTCGGTGCGCGAGGCCGACTCGACGTTCGTCAAGACCCAGGAGCGGAGGGGCGAGCAGCACGCGGTCCACATGGCGATCACGATGGACCCGGAGCACCACGCCCACCTCGCCGAGGTGAATGTGAACGGAGCGCCCACCTCCGTGCTCGAGGGAAGGTCGGTCGACTACCTGGTGACCGGCGACGACACCGGATTGATGGCGTTCCCCGCTCGGGCTCACCAACTCTGCCACGTCCACTTCGTCCGTCTGTTGGGGACTCTCCTCCAGGAGGAGGGGGTGGGGCTCCTCGAGCGCGAGGAGATCCTCGTGCCGGTCCGCGGCCTCCTCGCCCACCTGGGGAACTCGGTGGAGGTTCACCGGCTCAGAGGAGAGTGGTGGGTGACCACGGACCGGGCGCGGAGCACGATGAGCGAGCTCGAAGGGATCGCCCCAGGGCTCGAGCGGGGCGTGTGCCTTCGAGCCGCCCGGGCAATCCGTCGGGAGGCGAAGGCGCTGGTCGTGTTCGCGGAGGTGGCGGTGCACGGGGTCTGGATGCCGGCCACCTCGAACGGAGTGGAACGGGTGATGGGGATGATCGCGGACCGGTGCAAGCGGAAGTGGGCCCGGTGGGAGAGCGGGCTGCGCAACCTTCTGGTGATGCCGTTGGCGAGGAAGACCTGGAGGGGCATCTACGACCGGGCCGTCCAAAGGTACTTGGCCCGGCGGACCTACAGATGACCGATCTCGTCAGGGGAGTCGTCCACCGATTTCTTCACACCACTGGAGCTCCCACACTTCTCGATTGCGGCGGACAGAATCGAACCGAGCTACCCCGCGCTCGGTCCCAGATGGAGCCTGATCAGTCGGACCGCCGGAAAGTCGTCCCAGTCGATTCGAGTCGTCTCGCGGTCCTGCAGCCCCCTGAGATGTTGCTTGAGAGGGCCGACCAGCGCGCATTCTGCCTCCGTGACGCTCGAAGAATGAACGAGGACCTCGGGGAATCCCTCCACGACCCCCAGGTAGGAGAACGGGCCAAGTCTTGTTCCCGCGAGTCTAAGATTGACTAGCGGCCTTCTAGGGTTGAGTCTCCCAAAGCAGCGACAGGCCACCAGGCTCGACCGCGCGCGACGACGTCCCGAAACGACTAGTCTACGGCCGCGAGAGGTAGGTTCGCGTAGAGGGCCGGAAGCACGGGCACCATCGGCCGGTTGGGTTGCAAGAGAACCTACGATTTTCCGTTGTTCGGGTCCTTCAACCCTCGCTCGATGTACAAGGCGGCCTGCATAGAGATCGACCGTCGCTCTCTAATCGCTTGCCGCTTGAGCAGGTCCGCTAGCCGAGGCTCTAGGTAAACGGCCACAGGCACGCGCTCGACTCGTTGCGACTCTCGACCCGGCATTCGCTCGCGCCCCCGACCTCCCGAAAGTCGGCCCACCGCTCGCGGAGGTGAGTCTAGGGCGCAGTACATTCCCCTTCGGCCAGATATAAGCCCTTTCGCCTTACTCAGCGAGGTCTCATTGAGCCAACATGGAGGCAGACGACCCGGGGCGAGACTCGCGTCCAGCCGCACACGCTTTCCCTCGAGCCGCGGCTAGTGTAGCGTCCTCTGAATGGCTACGATTATAGCCGGGGACGTGTTACCCTCTCGTGCGGGTTGCGCCGCCCCTCCCCCTTACGCCAGAGGAACGGACCGCCCTCGAGCGATGGGCCCGGGGTCACTCGACCCTCAACCGTCTGGTCCTGCGTGCCAAGATTGTCCTAAGGGCCGCCGCGGAAGCTCAGAACAAGCAGATCCCCAAGGAGCTCGGCGTTCAGGCGACCACCTGCGCTCTCTGGCGCCACCGCTTCCACCAGCTTCGCCTTCACGGCCTCGATAGGGACGCTCCTCGCGCTGGAGGACCCCCCCCAACTCCCGGATTCCACCATCCGGGCTATCGTGCACGATACGCTCCAAACCACACCCGCGAACGCGACGCACTGGCCGACCCGAACGATGGCGGCCCGCTTCGGGGTCAGCCCCAATACCGTTCACCAAGTCTGGCGAGCCCGTCGGATCCAACCTCAATCCGCCGGAGCACGCCCTCGTGACCAGCGTCGACGAGAAGACACAGATCCAAGCCTCGGACCGGATTCAGTCGATCCTCCCGCTACGAATCGGGGTTCCGGAGCGCCCGACCCACGACAATCGGCGGAACGGCACCACGGATCTGTTCGCCGCCCTGGACATCTTGAGCGGGGAGATCACGGGAGAGTGCCACAAGCGCCACCGAGCGAAGGAGTTCCTCGCCTTCCTGAGGAACATCGACCGGACGACGCCGCCCTAACTGGACCTCCACCTCGTCCTTGATAATCTCGCCACCCACCGTACCGCGAGGGTCTAGCGCTGGGCGGCGCGCCACTCCCGGTTCCACTTCCACTTCGTCCCGACGAGCTCATCCTGGCCGAACCAGGTCGAGCGGTGGTTCAAGGAGATCACGGACAAGCGGATCCGACGGTGAATGTTCCAGAGCGAACTCGAGCTGATCGAGGCGGTGAAGCTCTGCATCGAGCGGTACAACGAGGTTCCGAAGCCGTTCATTTGCAGGGCTACCGCGGACGAAATCCTGTCGAAGAGCTGGCGGAACCGGATAAACGTAGAGCTGACGAGGACACTACACCGGGATGACAGCGTGGCGGGGCGCCGAGTCCCGCCTCCGGCGTGGACCCAAGCTGACGACGATGGCAGCCAAGACTGTACCGGCAACACCGGGACTCCCCGCCTCGTTGAACGACTCTAGCGTCCGGCAACTAGTCGACAGAGGGAGAGCTGCGATCCGACCAGTGGCAGTGCCGACTCAGCCAGCCGGCCATCGCGGAATCTCCGAAGGGGGTTCCGAAGTGCGCTCCTGGAACACGTCCATCTCTAGACGAGTCTTAGCTCGACAAGGTTCACCTGTGTCGTACAGGCCGAGTTCCAGATGTAGCACGCGTTTCCGAACATCACGGCCGACTGGGCATTGGTCCCGCTCGCGGTCTCGTAAGCGCCGTCCTGATCCATGATCGCTCCCAACAACGTGTACGATGTGCCTTGGACCAAGCTCGACGAAGTCACGCTCACGGACGAGTCTGTCATGGTTACGTTCTGGCTGAACGTGCAACAGGCACCGTCAGTGGTGTCGCTCACTACGGTCGACCATGTGAAGGTGGGCGTGCTTGGGATAGACGCGGTCGGGTAGAGGGCAACCCCAATCTCGAAGTAGGCATGACCGTATCCATTGCCGGTACCCCCGTATTGGTGTGCCCAAATCGAGATGTTCCCATAGAAGTATGCAGTGGTCGTGTACGACCCGCTGACGGACGGAGTGAACGTGGTCGAACCTTGTACCCATCCCATTTGCTGGTGTTCGGTTGTGTCCGGGCTGCACAGCGAATCCGCTTGAGCCTCATCGTCAGCATATCCGGGCCACGTTCCGGCGGTCGTATACGAGATGTTCCAGTGGTTGTATCCGAGGCATGGCGCCCAGTCGTTGACGTTAGTCTGCCGCGGGTTCGAGAAGGAATACGAGGTGAAGGTGAACGGGGTAAGCCTTGGGTTGACGGACTCGGTTGGATGGGCGAGAACTGCCACCGACAGAAGCATGACCGCAGCGAGCGATACTGAGCCCAAGACCACCCATGGGCCACGAGATTCTCGAATAGATCGCCCTGGCTGCACAGTAGTGCGCGGCATAGTACTCCGCAGTGTTTCAATGTATTTGCATGTTTGTGTGGTTCTTGGCGAACGGGAGGCGTGGCGATCTAGAGCCCGGGCGACTCCGCCCCACTCGGCACCGACGAGTCAACGCCTGTCGCGTCGACCCTGGTAAGTGTCGGACTTTCTGATCAGGCGCCATGCTCGATCGAATCGGGAACAGGCGACGACTGTCTGCGCCAGGACGTGCGCAGTCTTCCCAAGCGGGGTCAGCGGCCAATCCGTGGAAGGAAGGACGGGCACCCGAGGGAGCGCAAGAAATCACTCCGTTGAGGCTGCCGCGGGTCGGACAAACGGAGCTCAGCGCCGATCCGAAGCAGGGACAACTCGATCGTGCCGACCCATTAGGAGTCGGAGAGCCCTCCACGCGTCGTGCCAGAGGCAGCACTCAGGGCCGGGATGAGTCGCGACGAATTGCTACGGAGCCTCGGCTGTCCAAAACTACTTGTGGCTCCGCCCACGCTTCAATCGTAACCGTCGGGGCCTCATGGCGACACCGGCTGAGCCGAATCTCGAGATTCACGATTCTGCGAGATCGCCAGTCAGCGCTCCCGATCGACTACTGGTAGTCGAGAACCTCGGTAAGTGCTACCCGGGCAAATCAGGTCTCGCGATACAGGGTGTGGACTTCACAATCGGGCCAGGCGAAGTGCTGGGGCTGGTGGGTCTGAATGGAGCTGGTAAGACCACGACCATCCGCATTGCGGCCGGGCTGATTCGACCCTCAGAGGGGCATGTCTTGGTCGCAGGGCATGACATCGTCCGAGAGAAGGAGCTCGCTTCGCGGCATCTCGGGCTAGTCCCCGAGAACCCGATGTTCGATCCGATGGCGAAGCCCCTCTCGTTGCTTCGATATTTCGCGGGCTATTATGGACCGCGAGACGACTCCGCGCGCTCGAAGTGTCTCGAACTGCTGGAATCTGTGGGCCTCAAGGATGCTGTCTCGAAAAGATTCGGAGCCTTCTCGCTGGGAATGAAGAAGCGGTTCGGTGTCGCTGCCGCGCTCATCGGAGATCCGGAGGTGCTCCTTCTCGACGAAACGCTCAGCGGTCTGGATCCGCAAGGCGTCGCCTTCGTCCGGGATAAAATCCAGTCCTGGCGCGAGGATGGCAAGGCGGTGCTGCTATCCTCGCACCAATTGAACGAGGTCCAAAGCCTTTCGGACCGTGTCGCAGTGATTCACCGGGGGAAATGCGTCCGCGTCTATTCTGGGGACGAGACGTCCGGCGAGGGTTCCCGAACCCTCCGGATTATGATCGTCGACATCGGGGATCGGGCCGTGGATTACCTTTCACGGTTCGGTGACGTAATGAGGGAGGGACAAACGATCTGGGTCCGCCAATTCCACGGCGAGCCCGGGGAGGTCTCTTTCGAGCTGGCGCGGCGGGGCTTCCACGTAAGCGAACTGACCCTGCACGCCCCGAGCCTTGAGGACAGATTCTTTGAGTTGATAGAACAGAAGAACGGCGTCCCATCGGAGTTCCCGGCCGGACATGAGGACGATGTCGCGTAGCGGAGGCTTCGGCTACGAATTCCGTCGAACCCTGCTGCGTCCTAGCCTACTGACCGTGATTGCGGTCGGGGGGCTGGTTGCGCTCGCGAGCGGGGCTCAGGTGGCGTCGAACAACTCCGGCCCAAGCCGAATGTACTCGGCTGGCGCGTTCTATTACGAAGGAGCGTATCGATTCGACTTCTACGCGTTCAACGAGTACGGGGCGAGCCTATCTGATGTTCCGTTCACCGTCCACCTCACCGGTTACGGCAACAATCAGACGATCTACTCGAATCATACCGGGACGACCGACACGAACGGTACTCTGCAGCTCTCCGCCCCGGTGCCACAGGGCTCCTACCAAGTCGGAATAAGCGCGGGGCCCCCGAATGATCTCTCCTACTGGTCGAATGGGGCGAGCGGAGGGGAGGTTTCGATCGGCCCACTCGCCGGCGGACAGGTCGAACCTTTGCTGAACCCGCTCGTGTGGCCCCTTACACTTCCAGTTGGCTTTTCCGGTCAGCCCGGATTCGAGCTATTCCTTCCCCCGGCGAACGAGTCGCGCCCTCAATCTTTGATGGTGTATTATGCCCTCGGTAGCTCGGTTCCGAACGTCGGCCCCGCCACCGAGGCAAACGCCTCCTTGTTGGGGAGTCTTACCTCGAGCCATCGGTTCTTCCCTCTCGTGCTGTCCAGTCCGTTGTCGCTGTTGATTGAGATTTTTGCGCCAAACGGTACGCTCGTCGCATCGGACTCGAACTGGACCACAGGATTCTTCTCACTGGGTCAAACCTGGCAAGTGGCTTCGAACTCTCAGTTTACCAGTTCGTTCTCGAACAACATGCTTTTGCTCCTGCCACTCATGGCAGTGGTCGCGTCGGTCGCAGTGTACGCACGCGACCGGAGTTCGGGAGTCCTGGAGTCCACTCTCGTACGTCCGATCACTCCGGTCCAACTGGCGTTCTCGCGACTTTTCGCTCTCGTCACTGCTCTCCTGCTATCCGTCGCTGTAGGAATGCTGATCGCAGACGCTCTAATCCACGGCCTAGTGGGCGTCTGGGTCCTTCCCTCGTTCCTGATCGCCTTTGCTATTACCGCATCCATCACGATAGGATTCTTCGTCGGGCTGGTCCTAGCGGTCTCGCACGCGTTCAAGTCGTTGATGCCAGTGCTCACGCTGGGGTTGGGATTGTACTTTCTTTTCGACGTGTTCTGGAACTCGCTGCGACTGACAGTCGCCGGAAATTCTAACGCCGCGTTAGTAAGAATTCAGCTCTACAATCCGATTGGGTACGTCGGGCTCGCCTGGGCCTCCTTGACGAATGTACTCCCGGTGGATGTCTACGGACTCTCCGCAAACGCCACCAGGTTCGGAGTCGGGCCCTGGGTGGTCGGCCCCGCGGCAATAGGATGGGCGTTGATCCCCGCGGTCGCATTGTTGACGCTGACTCTCACACGGGACTGAGGGGGTTGTGACGAAGAGCCCTCCGGGCCGGCGACTCGGCTCACGACTGACTGAGTGGCCAGGCCGACCGGGTTCGCTCGGTGCATTGCTAGATGAGGAGGGACGTTCCCGTTGGAAGTTCGTCGCACCTCCGTCAATCGGTCGAGCGTGAGATTGACTCCGCGTTTCCCACGGACGGAGGCAGGGCGCGACGAGCCAGGAAAGCCCTGCCGGCGAGGGCATCGAAGACGCGACGGAAAGCATGTCTGGGACCAGCGGGGAGCTCAAACGAAGCCGCATTGCGTCCATCGGGTGAGCGCCATGGGCGGCGTGCGGGCAGAACCCGACAAACTCCTCTTCGGGGGCGAACCCCAAGACAGCGGGTCGAAGGCGGGCAGACTAGGAACGGGGTCCAAGCCCCATAGTGTCGACGCCCGCCACCCACGCGCTCCGCCCTTCATCCCTCGTGAAGAGCAGGCCCTCTTTCTGGCTGACTAGACGACCCGCAGGAGGCCATACGGCGCGCGGTCGTCCCCTTCCGTCAGGACGAACGCCGGCGTCCAGGGGTCCGTCGCGTACAGGAAGACCCGACCCTGGCCCTGTCGGACGCGCAGGCGGAGCGCGGAGGTGGCGCGGAGCGGGTCGAGCAGCGGCGACTCCGGCGGCCCGATCGAGATCGCGTGGATTGGCGAGCCGCGGACCGCGGCCTGGATCTGGCCGGGCAGCCGCTGGGCGACCTCGGGGGTGATGGCGACCCCCATGGACGTCGCGATCGAGATCAGGCCCTGCAGGAAGACGACGAACAGCCCCGGGGCGTCGGGCGTCGAGCCGCTCCGCAGGAACTGGTCCATGCCGATCTCGTCGGTCGGGGGCAGGGCGCTCCCGCCGACCGGCTGTCCCAGCCGCACGATCGTGGGGTCGAACTCCGACTTCGCCTCGTTCGGGCCCGCGGGGGGCAGGAGGAACCGCACCTGCGAGAGGAACCGGTGGCGCTCGACCGAGCCGTGGAGCGAGTCCCAGACGTCCTGCGGCAGCGTGCTCGAGTCGGGAACGAAGATCACGCGCCCGCCGCGGTCGATCGTGTGGGCGAGCATCGGGGCGAGCAGGAGGTACGGGATCTGGTTCGGGACGTCCTTGTCGACCTCGAGGAGCGTCGTCTTTCCGAGCGGCAGCCGGCCGAAGCTGTCGGCGAACGCCGTGGAGCCGGGCCACAGCAGCCCGGGCACGTGGTCCGGCGCCGGGTTGAACTGACCGCCCTTCAGCTCCGCGTAGGGCGGCATCGGCGAGATGCACTGGAAGTGCGCCGACTCGAGCGAGAAGGGGTACAGCGGGTTCTCGATGCGGACCCCCCGCAGCTTGTAGATCGTCAGCCACCGCTCGAGCCGTCCGTCGACGACCTCCCGGGCCGTGACGCCCACGGCGTTGACGAGGTAGTCGAGCTGGGTCTGGTCCTCCCGCTCGAGCACGAAGAGCAGGTGCGCGGTCGCCCGGCCCATGCGGCGGAGCAGCGAGCGCTCGACCTCGGCCTTGGTAGGCAGCTCGGCCCGGGCGACGCCGTCCGAGCTGCCGAGATAGCCGTCGACCAGCGCCTCCCACGAGTCGATGACGATCAGGGTCGACTGCTTCGGATCGAGGCGGCTCCACGCCTCCTGCAGCGGCTCGGGCAGCCACATGAACTCGGTGAGCTCGCGGGTCTCCGCCGGGGAGTCGGTGAGGACGTCCATCGACTCCTGCAGCAGGGCGTGGGTCGACTGGGCGATGCTGAGGTCGTAGTGCGTGTTGTCGATGACCTTGATGCCGTGGTGGCCGTTCCGGCCCAGCCACGGGAACGAGGAGAGGACGTCGTCGTTCGGCACGCGGTTGGTCACGTAGAACCGGTTCCCGGGGAACGCCTCGAGGAGGGCGAGCGACAGACTGGTCTTGCCGGACCCGGGGGGTCCGCGCAGGAGCATCGACTGCGGGCCCGTCAGCCGGAGGAAGTCGAGCAGCTCACGCGGTATGGGGAGCGAGGCTCCCATCCCCCGTAGTTAGGTTCGTTCGTCATTAATGGACTTGCGCTTTCTCCCGGCATCGAAACCAGGCGCGCGACAGCGTCGTCCCGGGGTCGAACGGGTGGGCGAGGGCCTCGGCGGACGGAGGCCGCGTCCGGCCTAGGTGCACGGGAACGCGTCGAGGAACGACCACCACGCCCCGATCGCACGGGTGGCGGAACGATGCGCGCGGCCGCGGGCCGCGGGGTCGTCGGCGAGCTGCCCGCGGAGGAGCCGGCGCTCGGCGGCCGAGTGCTCGACATCCGCGCCGGTGTGGACGCGGAAGAACTCGTGGGCGCGACGGTCCGTCAGGCCGTAGAACGCGCGCAGCCCGCGCGACTTCTCGGCGGCGATCTCGGGGAAGATCGATTCGTACGAGTAGAGCGCGGCCAAGGCGCTCGGGGCGTCGACAGCGGTGAGGTCGTCGTACGCCCGCAGCAGGCCGCGGGTCGCCGGGCCCGCCCGCGTGGTGCGCGCGGCGTTCCGGGACAATCCGATGCCGCTCGCGAAGTCGAGCCACAGCTCCGGATGCGTCGGGTCCCGGCCCTCCTCGTCGACCAGGTTCTCGAGCAGCACGCGACGGTCCTTCGCCTCGGTGAGATGCGAGTACGCGGCGGCGACGTACCGGGGGAAGTTGGACTCGAAGTGGTAGTACTGGCCCGCGTACCGCTGGAGCGTCGGGATCGAAAGTTCCCCCTTCGACCAGGCGACGTAGAACGGGTGCTTCAGCAGGTGGCGCTCTCGCAGCAGTCGATCGATCGACGCGACGCCGTCGGACACGAACGACGGCAGTATCTCCCCGATAACTAGCTTTGCGGAGGCGCTCGGTCGGCACCCTGAAGAGCACGGCCGCCGCTCCGGCCGGTGGTGTCCGAGACGGTTCCGTTCGCCGACGATCCGTCCCGGGCCATCTCCCTGCTGCGCGAGGCGCTGCTCGCCCGAGGGCTCCCCGGGGAGTCCGCTCGCCCGTGGCGCTCCGCCCTGGAGGAAGCGGTCGCGGGCGGGACCGCCGACGGGTTCCTCTTCCGCCCCAACGGGAGTTCAGTGGGCCTCGCGGTATGGGACCCCACGTCGCCGATCGGCGCGACGGTCGAGGTCGCCTACCTCACCGAGGGCGCCCGAGGGACCGACCGCTACCGAGCCCTGTTCCGGGCGATCGCGGAGCGATCGGGCGGCGTCGCCTTCGCCCCGGGAGGCCTCGCCGGCCTGTCGGACTCGGAAGAGCAGGCGCTGATGCGCGGGCTCGGATTCGGGCGCTTCGCGCGCTCCGAGATGCGGTTGCCGCCGGACGCCGTCCTGCCGCCCCCGGGACCCGACCCGGCGCGGACCTTCCGGACCGTGCGGCCGACGGACGAGGCGGCGCTGGTCGCGCTCCACCGCCGCGCGTACGATGGGCAGTTCGACCAGTACCTCTTCCTCGCCGACCGCGACCCGGACCGGGACGCGGAGTCGGCGGTCCGCGAGCTGCTCGGGGGCCGATGGGGGGAGTTCCTCCCGTGGGCCTCCCCGATCGCCGAGGGCGAGGACGGTCCGTCGGGCGCGGTGATCGTCGTCCGCGCCCCGTACGGCCCGCTCATCGCGGACGTCATGGTCGATCCCGACCTTCGGGGCCGGGGCATCGGCCGACGGCTGCTCGTCGAGTGCATCCGCGTGCTCCGGGATCGCGGCGAGGCCCCGGTCGTCCTCAACGTCACGGAGGGCAACGCGCGCGCGGTGCGGCTCTACGAAGCGCTCGGCTTCGTCCGGACGATCGGCCCGTCGTACGGGTGGTACTCCCGGGCCCGGATACCGGTGAGCTCGGGGATCGACTAGGACGGGGCGGCCTGCTCCCCGTCCGCGGGGGGCGGCACCGCCTCCTCGTGCGGCCGGAATCCGAGCCGACGCAGCGCGCCGAAGGTCGACGCCATGAGCAGGCCCGTGACGCCGATCGCCCCGCCCGCCAGCAGGTAGGTACCCTGCACCCCGACCTCGAGGGTCAAGAGGCCCCCGGTCGACTGTCCGAACGGCACCAGCGCGTAGCTTCCGACCTCGTCCGCCGAGAAGACGCGGCCCATCATGGCGTCCGGCACCGTCGCCTGGATGGTCGACAGAACCACCGTCTGGATCATCCCGGGCATCATGCCGTAGACGAACATGATCGGCAGGGCGAGCCAGATCGACCGGACGAGCCCGAGGGCGAGCAGCGCGACCCCCATCAGCGCGGTGAGCCCGATCACCCACTTGCCGGCCCGCGGCTCGAAATGCAGGCGGGGGATCAGGACGAACCCCAGCGCGACCCCGAGCGTCGAGGCCGCGACGATCGCCCCGTACCAGATGCCGGCCGAGAGACCGAGCCAGAGCCCCACGTACAGTCCGAGCTCGACGAGGGCGACCGCGCTGAGGAAGTTCACCAGCAAGGCGGCGATCGTGATCTCGAGCAGCTCCCGCCGTCGTCCGAGGTAGGCGAAGCCGTCGCGGGCCTCGGCCCAGACCGCCCGTCGCCGACCGTGGGGCGCGACCGACAGGTCGGCGTCGACCGTCAGGAGTATCGCCTGGGTCGCGAAGTAGAGGAGGAACGGGATCCCGAACGCGTACGCCGTCGGCAGCGTCGTCAGCAGCCCGCCGACGAGCAGGGTCGCCGCGGCCGAGCCGACCGCGGCGGTGGAGTAGATCACGCCGTTCGCCCGACCGAGGAGCGCCGGCTCGACGATCTTGGGGAGCGAGCTGTTGTACGCCGGACGGAACAGCGCCGACGAGATCACGACCGCGGCCCAGATCGGGTAGGTGAGCAGCAGCCAGACCGGTACGTAGAATCCGGAGGGGCCGGGGAGCGGGACGTGCCCCGCGGGGGCGAGCACGAAGTCCGCGACCGCGCCGGCGGTCGCGACCAGCGAGACCAGGTTGATCACCCGCATCAGCTCGCCGCGGTCGTGCCGGTCGGCGATCGCTCCCGAGAAGAACGCGGTGACGAGCGTCGGGACGGTCGACGAGAGTCCGAGGAACGCGAGGGCGAGCGGCGCGTAGGTCGCTCGGTCCGATGACGGATACGCGAGCGTGATCGCGAAGATCAGGATCACGAGCACGGTCGAGGGAGCCGCGAACTGCAGCGCCCCGACCGCGAGGAACGGACGGAACGAACGACGCCGGAACAGGTCGCTGTAGCGGGTCAGGAGACCCCTCCCCCGCCGGGCCCGACCCGACCCATCCGCGATAAGCCTTCCGAAACCCGTGGGCACGGGGCCCGGGCGCTCCGGCGGAGCTCCGGCGCTCGTTCCATCGAAACGAGGATGTACTCTGCGCCCGTGGTCGCGACCGCCGGGGTCCGACCGTGCGCCTGCTCCACCACGACTCCACGACCGGGCGCCTTCGGCTGCGGCTCGAGACCCCGAGCGACCTGTGGCGGATCGCACGGTTGCTGCACCCGGGCGAGATCGTCGGCGCCTCCACGACCCGTCGCGATCCCGAGGCGCCGCCCGACGTCGCCGGAGCCGAGCGCACGCGGCGACGGGTCTACCTCGCGGTCCGGGCCGAGCAGATCGAGTTCCACGGTTTCTCGCGGCACGTCCGGGTGACGGGGCCGATCGTGGAGGGGCCGTTCGACATCGGCCGACACCACACGCTCGACCTCGGCGAAGGGGACGAGGTCACGGTCGACAAGCCGCATCCGACCTCGGCGGACCGGACGCTGCTCGACGAGGGCCTCGCCGGACGGGGCGACCCGGCCGTGCTGATCGCCGCCGTCGACTGGGGCGACTCCTCGTTCGTCCGGGTGCGGGGGCGGGCGATCGAGCCGGTCGCCGACGTCCGGCGGACGATCGCGGGGAAGCAGTACGAGGGCGGCCAGGGCGAGCGCGACCGGGGCGCCTATGTCGACGAGCTGATCGCGGTCCTCGCGCGGGAGGGCGCGAGCGCGAACGCGGTGATCGTCGCGGGCCCGGGGTTCCTGAAGGAGGAGATCCAGCGGCGGATCGCCGAGGACGTCCCGGCGCTGAAGGGCAAGGTCACGGTCGTCGCCACGGCCGAGTCCGGACGGGTGGGGGTCCATGAGCTGCTCCGCTCGGGCAAGGCGTCGGAGGTGCTCCGCGGAAGCGTCGCGGCGGAGGAGGCCCGCGTGGTCGAGCGACTGGTGCGCAGCGTCGGCGGCGGACTGCGCGCCGCGGTCGGACCGACCGAGGTCGCGGAGGCGGTCGACGCCGGGGCGGTCGAGACCCTGCTCGTCTCCGAGTCCGCGCTGGTCGATCCGACGATCGCGCCGACGCTCGAGCGGGCCCGGGCGGGCCGGGGGAAGATCTTCGTGGTCCGGGACGACGACGAGGCGGGCCACCAGCTGACGGCGCTCGGTCGCGTGGCCGCGATCCTGCGGTACGATTGGATGCCGAGCGGCGGTCCTAGGGGATCGACTGGAGCGTCTCGCGCAGGTCCTCGAACCGACGCTTGAGCTCCTTCAGCGAGTAGCGGAGCGCCTCGCGGGGCGTGAGCGACCCGTCGGTCTCGAACCGGAGGAAGAACCGCTCGGTGTCCGGTTCGATCTTGATCGACCCGTGCTCGCAGGCGTGCTCGCACGCACCGCAGTCGATGCACTTGGTCTCGTCCGTGACCGTGAGCTTGCCGCCGCCGAACTGCAGGATGTCGACGGGGCACGACGCCGCGGTGCGCTTCAGGCACGCGTCCGTGCAGCCCTCCTTCTTCGAGATCCGCACGTGGGGCCGCGGGTAGACGCCGACCGCGTGCGCGACCTGCCACTTGGCGTGCTCGCGCGCGCTTCCGACCGTCGCGGTCGCGTAGGCGAGCAGCGCCTGGCGGGCGCCGAGCCGCACGATCGGGACGTCGGGTTCGAGGATCGATAGGGTCGCGTCCCCGAGCGGGACCACATCCTTCGCGTAGACGGTGCACGGTCCCTTCCGGTCGATCGAGAAGATCACCTGGCAGTGCGCGCAGCCGGCGCCGTTGCAGGTGCACTCGCTCTTCCGGCGGAACTGGCCGAGGTCGGTGGGGATCGGGAGCAGACCGAGCCGCAGGGCGACCGCCTCGTCGAACATGCTGGTCGAGGAGTCGTAGTCCTTCCCGGACGCCTCGTCCCGGATCGGGCCCAGGTGGAACTCGACGTCCTCGATCGCGAGCTTCGGCACGTCGGCGAGGAGCGTGCGCCGGATCGCGTTGACCTGGGAGGCGGTCGAGCCCTCGAACTCGAGGAGCGTCGAACGCGGCTTCAGCTCGACGATGTCGACCGGCATCGGCCTAGACCCTCCGCCCGCGGCGACCGCCCTTCGGCTTCGTGCCGTCGTGCGGGACCGGCGTCACATCCTCGATGCGCTGGATCTTCACGCCGGCCCGTGCGAGCGCGCGGATCGCGGCCTGGGCGCCGGGGCCGGGGGACCGCGAGCGGTTGCCGCCCGGCGCGCGGACGCGCACGTGGAGGGTTTCGTACCCCTTCTCCTTGAGGATCGCGGCGATCTGGTCGGCGGCCTTCATCGCGGCGTACGGGCTCGACTCGTCGCGGGCGGCCTTGACGACCATGCCGCCGGTCGCCTTCGCGAGCGTCTCGGCGCCGGTGATATCGGTGACGGTGATGTGGATGTTGTTGTAGCTCGCGAAGATGTGCGCGATGCCGATCTTCGACATCGCCTCAGCTCGCCCCCTCGACCGGCACCGGGGGCGCCTCGGGCGGCGCGGACTTCGCGGCGAGCCGCTCGCGCAGCGCCACGCGCATCGGGTGGTCGTCGCCCGCGATCGGGCTGGTTGGGGTGTAGCTGATCTGGCCTTCCTCGTCGAGACGGACAAGGTATCCGGGGCGCGTCACGCGGTGGTCCCCGATCGAGAAGTGACCGTGCACGATCCACTTGCGCGCGCCGTTCGGCGTGGGCGCGAGCCCCCGGTTCGCCACGATCGTCTCGAAGCGGCGGCGCAGCACGTCCTCCGTCGTGAGCGCGAGGACGTCGTCGAGGGACGGCGTGCCGACCTGCAGCACCCCCAGCCGGGCCAGCCGCTGGAGGAGCTGCTCGGTCTCGCGCTGCGCCTGGGCCCCGCCCGTGCGTAGCCGGGCCTGCAGTTCGCGGGCCTGACCGCGGAAGCCCCGGAGGATCGACTGCGCCTTCCACAGCTCCCGCTTGTTCTTGAGGCCGTACTTCTCAAGGAGC
>Ga0335074_10002153_pt1 | contig 26840 bp, 21 predicted proteins | sample Lox_Sample_23_FD_206715 | JGI IMG/M metagenome (GOLD analysis project Ga0335074, IMG submission 206715) | Soil microbial communities from Loxahatchee National Wildlife Refuge, Florida, United States - Lox_Sample_2.3 | ecosystem: Environmental > Terrestrial > Soil > Wetlands | place: USA...
GCTAGAGGACATGGGCGCAACCAGGTACAAGACTTGGAGGCTTTACCGGCACGCCCTCTGAGCCGCCAGCCGGCAAGGAGCCAGCCCGCCCACAACAGCACCCCTAGCCTAGCCCGAGTTTCCGGGTTAGCCCGCTGAGCGGGTAGAGGCCGCACATCTGGCAACACATTGAGCTGCTCAGACGCGCTCTGAGCTGAGTTACAAGGATGTATTACCCTCGTCATCCAAACATGGAGTACCAGAAGTTCGTGTAATTTGCTGGAGTATCCACCAACTGGTATGACGGGTGTAATACCCTTCTGGTAGTCGAGCCAGGAGGCAACTGTGGCCGCGTTGGTGAAAAAGCTCAAGCAGGGCCGGCCCTATTGGTACGTGACCGAGACGGCCCGGGTGAACGGCCAGCCCCGCATCGTGCGCCAGCGTTACCTGGGCACGGTCGAGTCGATCGAGGCCGCCTTTGACGCCGCCTTTGAGCCGCTCAGGGTCGAGGAGGCCGAGTTCGGGGCCAGCGCAGCGTTCTGGGGCCTCGCCCAGGCGGTCGGCCTGGGGATGGCTGTTGACGTGGCCTGCCCCAAGCGCGACCAGGGGCTGTCCGTCGGCACCTACTTGCAGGCCGCCGCGGTCAACCGGGCTGTGCGGCCGTGCTCCAAGAGGGCCTTTTACGCTTGGTACGAGCGCAGCGTGCTGGCGCGCCTGGTCCCCGCGCCGGCCGAGGCTTGGAGCTCGCAGCGCTTCTGGGACGCCATGGACCGGGTGCCCCAAAGCGTCATCGAGGCGGTGGAGCAGGCCGTCGTGGCCGGCGCCGTCGAGCGCTTTGGCGTCGGCACTGAGGCGCTGGTGTTCGACTCGACCAACTTCGACACCTTCGTCGACAGCGCCAATACCCGGGCCAGCATCGCCCAGCGGGGACATGCCAAGTCGGGCCGGAGGGACCTGCGCCTGGTGGGCCTGGCGCTGGCTTGTTCCACCGACCACCAGGTGCCGCTGGCCTCGGCCCTGGTGGCGGGTAATTCCCCTGATGCCCGCACGTTCGAGGCTGCCCTGCCCCGCCTGGTCTCCCGCCTCGAGGCGCTCGGCGTGGAGCCGGCGTCGATAAGCCTCGTGTTCGACAAGGGCAACAACTCGGCCGCCAACCTGGCCCGGGTGGACGAGGCCGGCATCGGCTTTGTTGGCAGCCTCGTGCCCACCCAGCACCTCGACCTGTTGGCTGTCCCCGACGAGGAGTACGCCCCGGTCGAGGGCATCGAAGGCGTTGTTGGCTTCCGCACCGAAAAGGAGGTCTTCGGCCAGGCCCGCACGGTCGTTGTAACCCGCTCGGAGAGCTTCCTCGCCAAGCAGCTGGCCGGCCTGGCCCAGACCCGCGCCCGGGTAGAGTGCCAGCTCGCCGAGCTCGCCCGCCTGGTCGAGGGACGTCGGCACCGCATGGGCCCAGACGACGTGGCCCAACGGGCGGCCGAGGCCACCGAGGCGCGCTGGATGGCCCAGCTCTACAAGCTCGAGGTGACCGGCACCAGCAAACAAGACCTCGGTTTTTCTTGGTCTTTTGACCAAGAGGCGTTCGAGGCCCTGCGCCGCCGGGAGCTCGGCAAAAGGGTGGTCTTCACCGACCGGCACGGCTGGTCGACCGCCGAGATCGTGCGCGCCTACCGCTCCCAGTGGGAAGTCGAAGCGGCCTTCCGTCAGCTAAAGCGCCCCGACCACGGTGCTTTCCGGCCCATCCACCACTGGACAGACCAAAAGGTCGCCGTGCACGGCCTGTACTCGGTGGCCGCCTTGCTATTGGTGAACCTGGCCTGGCGGGAGGCCGACCGGGCCGGGCTGTCCCTCTCGCCCCGCGAGGTCTTGGAGGCCCTGGCGGCGATCAGAGAAGTCACCCTCGTCTACCCCCCCGCCAAGGGCCGCGGCAACCCCCGGGTGCTGCACAAGCTCACGGCCATGGACCAAGACCAGCGGGCTCTGTTCAACCTCTTCGGCCTCGACCTCTTCGCCCCCCGCGAGGGTAATACAGCCAAGTGGCGCGGTTTTTAGCCTTCTAGCTGGCTTTTCCCGTCTTCACGTGGTCACATCTCGGAAACTCGGGCTAGGGGAGCCTTGATGGGGCGGGAGGTGGCGCAACCTAAGCCAGTAAGCCCCGCTGCCCATCTCGACCCCCTCCCTAGCCCTAGCCCTCCCTACCTTGCAGCGTTCTCAACCGTTGCGTCCATCTGTCTGATGCTGTGAGCTTGGCCCGCCCGAAAGCTGCCTCGTAATGGGTTTGGGGGTAGCGCTATGGTAAGCGTCACAACGGCGACAAAGCCGACGAGCTGCTGCGGGTCACCCCCCGATTGAGCCATTTCACGCTCTCCCACACCGTCGGTCTACAGGTTCTTGGGTCTGCCACTGGGTAGTACGCTTCAATAGCGGCAGCGGTCGAGAAGGCCGGGTCTTCGCTAACGGTGTGGGTACCGAGCGAGGCTCCGCTTGTGTGGGGCCGTGTGCAATAACCGCCCGTCCGGAGAGGAGGTCGAGTCCCCATGTTCGAGAAGCACCGTGAAAAGGAAGCGGCCAGGGAGTACGCGGAGGCCCTTGCCAAGTGGCAGGCGGAGCGGAACGCATACGCCGAGCTACTGGAGCTCGCCGCTGGTTTCAATGGCGAGGCGACAAATGCGATCCTGCTCGCACCCGGAGAGCGGCTCTTCTACACCGTTACGGGTGCGGGGTTGATCGAAGAGCGGGCAGGCAAGGGCCACTGGCAGGGTGGCTCTGTTGGAGTATCAGTGCCGATGGGGAGCATTCACGGCTACCCCGTGCGCTACCGGGTTGGGGCGACCCGCGGCCACTACACGCAGGGAGCGCCGACGCTCACTGCCATCGACCACGGAACGGTGTACCTGACCAACCACCGCGTGGTCTTCGCCGGGGCCAGGCAAACCCGGGAGTGCGACTTCGCAAAGCTTATCGGCTTTGAGCATGACGACAAGGAGGGCTCGACGACGTTCGCGGTCTCCAACCGGCAGAAGCCGACGACGGTCCATTACGGCCCCGCCATCTCTGCTCACTTTGACTTCCGCCTCGACCTAGCACTCGCCCATTTCCGGGGCACCACCGGTCCCCTGGTAGTCCAGCTGAAACACGACCTCGCTCAGTTCGACGCTGCTCGTCCGGTTGCGCCGACCACCGTGGCCCACTGAGGCCGCTTTAAAGGGCAAACGATGTCCGGCCTAGGGCGGTCCCAGGTCTCCTACGACCGCTTCTCTGCTGCAGTTGAGCTGCCCCTCACGGTCCTGGCCGTCATCTGGCTGCCGGTCCTTGTGGTCCCCTTCGTCGTGCATCTGAGCGCGATTGTCGCCGGGACCTTCGAGGCCATCGACTACTTCGTATGGGCGCTGTTCGCCTTCGAGTACGTCGTCAAGCTTTATCTCTCGCCCTCCCGTGGGGCCTTCGTCAAGCATCACGTACTGGACCTAGTTGTCGTCGCCGTACCGGTCCTGCGCCCGTTGCGTGCCCTTCGGCTGCTCAGGCTGTTCGACCTGGGACGGGTCGGCATCGTGCTGACGAACGCGCTCAAGAGGACCAGGGACATACTTACCCACCGGGGCCTGCACTTTGTACTTCTGACAGTGCTGGTCCTCGTGTTTGTCATGGCGGCCGTCGAGCTCGGGTTCGAGCAAGGTGCACCAGGCGCCAAGATCGACAACTACGGTGACGCCCTTTGGTGGGCCGTCGTGACGGTGACGACGGTCGGCTACGGCGACAAGTACCCAGTCACCGCTGGCGGGCGAGGAGCTGCCGTCGTCCTCATGCTGGTTGGCATCGGGCTCATCGGCGTCCTGACAGCCACGATCGCAAGCTTCTTTGTCCAAGAGAAGGCAGACCGGGACAAGGAGGAACTGAAGGAGCGGTTGATGCGGATCGAGGCCACGCTGACTCAGCTCTTGGCCCGCACAGATGGACGAAAATCAGCGACGACGGCGCCCGAACCCCTTGGTAGCTCAGCCGCTGAGCCCCTCGACAACCGTGCTCGGGTCCCGGGCCCTCGTCGACCACCCCACTCACCGCCGTAACGCTTCCCCACCCGCTCCCTCTACCCGTCCCAAGCCGAGACCCCCCCTTTGACCCTTACGCTGCGGCGCTCCTCGGCCGTTACGAGGCCGCACCCTGTCGCCGCCCCCCACCTCGAGCGGGAAGCCTCGAGCTGGCCGCCGTTCCGTCCGCTCTGCCGGCCACGCCATCGGGCTGTCGCCCTCTTGGCTGGCTGGCTTGCTTGTCCGCCCACCCGTCCTGTTCTTACCCCCCTTCTCTCCTCTCCCAGTCAGATGCAGTGGGCCGGGAAGGATTCGAACCTCCGTAGGCGTCAGCCGGCAGATTTACAGTCTGCTCCCATTGTCCGCTCGGGCACCGACCCTCGAGGCCTCGCAGGTCCTCGACCCGCCCAAGGCTAGCGTGTGGCTGATGCCCACGTTTGACGTTGTCTCCCAGGTCGATATGCAAGAAGCCCGCAACGCTGTCGACCAAGCAGCGCGCGAGCTGGAAACCCGTTTCGATTTCAAGGGGACGAGCTCGAGCGTCGAGCTATCGGGCCATCAGCTTACCCTTCGTTCATCGACCGAGGACCGTTTGAAGGCTGTCTTGCAGGTACTCGAAGAGAAGCTCGTGCGGCGGAAGATCTCGCTGAAGGCCCTCGACCCCGGCAAGGTGGAAGAAGCCGCCAAGGGAACCGTACGTCAAGTGGTCACCCTGAAGGCCGGGATCAACACCGACCAAGCTCGCGCCATCAGCCGCTTCATCAAGGACAACGCACCGAAGGGAGTATCTTCGTCCACTCAGGCCGACCAAGTCCGTGTGACGGCCAAGAAGAAGGACGACCTCCAAGCGACGATCTCAGCCCTGCGCGAGCAGGATTTCGGTATCCCGCTACAGTTCGAGAACTTCCGCGACTGACAGGCCTCTGTCGCCGGAGCGCTGCGCCGAGGGTCAAATGCCGGAGATGAAACGCGCGTTGCTGAACGCCTTGCGCTAAAAGCGGTGCGCCCACTCTTTTGAGCGCAACCGTGCGATCCTTTCCTGAGTGGGCGGGTGGTCGCTGAACCAGTTGGCGAAGCTCACCTTGCGCCCCTGAAGTGGGTTCACGATGAACAAGGCTGCCACTTCCCGAGGTACCTGCATCGGTATCCGCCTCGAGGCAACGTCGAGCTTCTCGAGCGCCGAAGCCAGGGGCTCGCCGTCGCCGATCAGGCGGGCGCCGTCTCGGTCCGCTTCGTACTCTCGGCTACGTGAAAGCGCAAGCTGTAGCAAGGTTGCCGCGAGGGGCGCAAAGATCATCATTGCGAGCAGCCCGAAGATGTTCTCGTCGTCGCGCCGCCCACCACCACCGAAGCCTCCAAAAAACAGGCTCATGTAGGCGAACATCCGGGCGACAAAGGTGATCCCGAGAGCTATGGAGGCTGCAACCGACGAGGTGAGGATGTCGTGGTTGCGCACGTGGCTGATCTCGTGCGCAAGGACGCCTCGCAGCTCGTTCCACGTGCACATCTGGAGGATCCCCATGGTGACAGCGACGGCGGCATGTTTGGGGTTCCTGCCAGTGGCGAAAGCGTTCGGTTGCTGGGATGGCGAGACGTACAACCGTGGCATGGGGAGGTGGGCCTTGGTGGTGAGCTCTCTCACGATCTCGTAGTACTGAGGCATCTGTGCCTCGGACACCGGCACAGCCCGCGCGGCCCGGATCGCGATCGAGTCGGAGAACCAGTACGAGCCTCCGACGAAGAGCAAGCCAACTACCAGCCCTATTATCAGGCCGGAGCGTCCCCAGAAAGCGCCTATGCCCAGGCAGAGGGCGCCGAGGAGCGCCAGGAGGATGGCGGTCTTGAAGTTGTTGCGGTTCATTCATGCACCTCTGCCTGCTCAGGGTACAGCCGAGAGCTAAGAGGACGCTGAGGGGCTACTCGTAGTAGCCGGAGTGGATGTAAAGCGATGGGACTCCCTCATCCCGGAACATCTCCACGTTGCGGAGATCGTCCTCCAGGCAAAGCTTTAGCTCGAAGCCCCTCGAGAGGATGTCGCGTAGAGCAGCTTGCTTGAAATTCCTCGCCGGGCGGTAGTCGCCGTCCCGGCGCATAACCAGCAGGTCCCAACGCAGCCCGTGCCGAGTGAGCCAGTCCATTGTCTGGGCCCTCACGCGGGCTGGTCGCGCCGTCAAGAGCACAATGCCGAGGCGGGTGTCCAAGAGCCCGAGGAGCGCAGCCACTTCGCCGATGAGGGGATCCTCCACCGAAGCGGCAAAGAAGGCTTCCCAGTCGGGGCGCGGCCCTTTAAGGAAATGCTGGCGGGAAGCCGCATTGGACAAGACCCCGTCGAGGTCGAACATTACTGCCGGCCCCCCCCGGCGCCCGTAGTGCCAGGTCCAGGACGCGAAGCCCACTTCCTCGGCCTCAGGCAGCAGCCCGTTAGGGGCCGGCGCCTCGTCCATAGCGTCACAATATGTGCGTGGCAGACGACCTCGTGATCTCGCTGCCAGTGGGCGCGCGCGTGCTAGTTGTGGCGAACCTCTTGCTCGGGAACTCCCCAAGCCCTGCCTCACTGGCAGCTTCCGAGGAGCTGGCACATGCCGTCTCCTCCTGGACGGGGCCTGGAGCGGTCGTCGTCGCAGGCAACTTGTTCTCCGAGCAGGGCGTGGGTTCCCCCATCGAGGCGCTCTCGTCGCATGTGGCGCTCAAGAACGCGCTCGCGAGCTTTTCCAAAGGCGCGGCCAGGAGCCTCGTGGTCCTCCCCGGGGAGCGCGATGGTTGGCTGCGCAGTTCCCCGGGAGTTGCCGACGCATTGAGGAAAGACGCTGGCGCACAAATCGCCGGAGCCGTGACGGCAGAGTTCGGCACGCGCTCTGGTGCCAGCTTTGTGCGCATAGAAGTCGGCCAGTACCCCGGCTCGGGGACCATCGAGGCGGTCAGTCCGGGCTACGGACGCTTGGCCGACCTCGTGCCGGGTATCTGGCGCGGTAGCACCAGCGCGTGGCTCGCCGGCATGGAAAAGCTCGAGGACCCGGCCGCAGTTTCCCGTTTCGTCGCGTCGCGGCTCGTCTATCGCCAGTTCGGGCGGCGCGCTTGGCTTCTCGTGATACCGGTGCTGGTTGCCCTCGCAATCGCCCTGGCGCGCCCGGCGCGCCACTTTGTCGGGGCTTTTTTGGCGACCGCCGCCATAGCCGGGGCAGTCGAGGTGCTCGTGCTCCTTACGCTGGCCGCCGTCTCGGTCCGCCAAATTTGGCTGGCGTTCTCTGCACAATCGGCTCGACCGCGAGATATCAACGAACCTGGCCGCGCGATGGCTCGCCAGCTCGTGGGCGAAGGTTTCGCCGGGATGGTCACCGGCGGTACGGGCCGACCCGAGCTGGTAAGACTTGGCTCGGGCTTCTACGCCAACCCGGGTTGCTGCGCGGAGGTTGTCACCGAATACCCCTCGCGCCTCGCCGGAGCGGGGTTGCCCTCACCGTTCCTTGCTTGCTCACGGTCAGGCTGGGTTGAACTGGAAGCCGGGAACGAGCTCCACGCTCGCCTCCTCTGCTCAGAAGCGCCCCTAGGGGGCGCAACTTTTCTCGAACGGTTGCTGGCTAAAGGCCTGAGCCGCGCCGCCACCTTTGCTCGCCGGTCACACAGATCCCCGACTCCCGCCCTGATCGCTAGCCTCCCCCATGGACAAGAGTGGCCGCGCGAGGCAAGTTACCCTCCGCCTGAGCGACGGACTCGGCGAATAGCGGCCCTAGTCGTAACCGCTGCAGGGCTTGTGTCCTTGCTTGCCGCTGTCGCTGGCCCAGTGGCCCACCGGCTGAGAGCGATCAGCCGACTGATGCCCTTGGCCGTCCCCCAAGCTGCAGGTGCCCTTGCCGCCCTCGGTGGCATCGCGCTGATAATGCTTGCTCTTGGCATCCGCCGTGGCCAAAGGCGCGCATACGTCGTCTGCGAGGCAACCCTGCTCGCTGTTGCTGCTGCACACTTCGTGCGCGCTGCCACCTTTGTGCCTGCGCTTGTGGCCCTTGCCGTGGCCATCTTTTTGTGGTCCCGGCGACAGTTTTTCCGAGCTGCGAGCGACGTGCCGCCGTTGCGCCGAGCTCTCGCGCTCTTCGCATTGGCAGGCTGCACAGCAATCCTTGCCGGGACCGTGACTCTGGAAGGAGACTCATGGGTCGACGTCTCTTTGCGCCACCATCAACTGAGCACGCTTGGTTGGGGTCAGGCTTTCCTGGCCACTGTGGAGCGGATGATAGCGGTCCAACATGTGGCGTTGCCCCCCCGTTTGAACGGCTTTTTCACGCCGACGATGTTTTCAACAAGCGCCGGCTTGGTGCTCGCGGCGGGATGGGTTGTGTTCCGGCCGGTCGCAACACGCCGGCGTGCCTCTGCCGATGCCATGCAACACGCCCGCGCCATCGTGGCGCGCTACGGCGGTGGGACACTCGACTATTTTGCTCTCCGTGCGGACAAAGAGTTTTACTTCTCCGGTGAGACCCTCGTCGCGTACGCCGTTTATGGCGGGGTTTGCCTGGTTTCTCCTGACCCTGTTGGACCTCTTGCGCAGCGCGAGCAAGCTTGGAGGTCTTTCCGCGCTCATGTGGACTCCAACGGCTGGTCCCTCGCCGTGCTCGGAGCAGGCGAGGACTGGTTACCGATTTACCACGCGACGGGTATGCACGACCTCTATGTCGGCGACGAGGCCGTCGTGCGGGTGAGAGGCTTTTCGTTGGAAGGAGGGAAGTTTAAGGGACTGCGCCAAGCGGTCAACAGAGTGGCGCGCTACGGGTACACGATATCTTTTCACGACCCTGCGAAAGTAGATCTGGAGCTTGCGGCCCAACTTCGAGAGGTAATGACAAGGAGCCGCCGAGGCGGGGTCGAACGGGGTTTTTCTATGACTTTGGGGCGTGTTTTTGATGCCTCAGACCAAGGTCTTTTGCTCGCCGTAGTGCACGCCCCCACCGCTAAGGGGGCCTCGGCTCCCGGGCAACCCGTCGCGTTTTGTCAGTACGTGCCAGCGCCTTCCATAAGGGGGTTCTCTCTCGACCTGATGCGGCGAGACAATGGTGAGCACCCCAACGGCCTTATCGATTTTGCTGTCGTTGAGACCATCAGGTACCTGGCAGCGGGCGGCTATGAAGGCCTCGGGCTCAATTTCTCCACGATGCGGGCTGTACTTGCCGGCGAGGCGGGCGACGGCATGGCCCAGCGGGTTCAGGTCTGGTTGTTAAAACGAATGAGCGGGTCAATGCAGATCGAGTCGCTCTGGCGTTTCAACGCCAAGTTCGAGCCTGACTGGCAGCCACGGTACGCCGTCTACGACTCGCCGGAGCATGCACTCCCGGCGGCCCTCGCCGTGGCGAGAGCCGAATCTTTTTGGGAATTGCCGCTCATAGGTCGCTTCCTTGTGCCAGGTAGCCAGCGCGGGCCGGCTCCTGATATCCCGGACGGGGGCGCCCACACCCGGACGGAGCCCGTTTAGCCCGTCCCGTTTGTTGCGCTGCTCGCAAAAGTACCAACTAGTACCAGGACCGAGAAGATCGCGGCGCAGATAGCTATCAGGGAAAGGCCCACGATGATGCCCGCGAGAGCGAGCCCGCTCCCAGTCTCCGCGCCGTTTGAACGTCGGATTTGGCCGCGCGCGACAAAGCCGAAGATTGGCCCGAGGATGACCGCGAGAGGGCAAATGAAGACCCCGCCGATGGAGCAAACAAGAGATGCAATGGCGAGGCCGTTGGTTCGTGGTGTGCCGACGTAAACCCCGCCGAATTGTGGGTAGGGGGTGTAGAAGGTGGAAGGGCTGCCCACCTGCCCGGGCACCCCGTATGGCGCACTGTACGGCGGTGGGCCGACGCACCCCGGGCCAGGCCCGCCGGGCCCGGCCCCCGCGGCCGCGCTGTACGGGCCACCGGCGCCGGGTTGCGGCTGCTGGCTTCCGTAGCCAGGGGCTGGGGGCTGCAAGGCCCCGCAAGCGCCACAAAACTGTCCTGGCTCGGCTGGGGCGCCGCAGTTAGCGCAGGTCATAGGTACCTTGCGAGAAATCTAGCAGTGGGCTCGGGCGCGGTGGCCGTATGCTTTGCCCGCGGGGCGTGACCGGAGAATGTGACCCGCTGGGGAGGTGGCCGTCTTGGCCAGACAGGCTTGGCATCGTGCCAGGGGAGGTCATGCCACGCGAGGTCATGCCAGGGGAGACGGACGTCGTCATAACGGGCTGAGGGCGGCCAGGGGGCTGGCGGGCGTCATAGCACTTGCTCTCGCTGGGACCGTGCCGGTGCCAGGATCGACTGCAACCGCGGCGCGTCGAGCCAACGCTCGGGGGCCGGCTGGAGAAGTTGCGGTGACAGCCGCCGACGAGCAGGCCTTCGCGCTCGACCTTCTGGGTCGCCTCGGCCCAACAAGTGGCAACTTGGTAATCTCCCCTTCGAGCATTGCCACGGTCCTGGCTATGCTGGAGCCAGGTGCGGCGGGCAATACGGCTTCGGGGATCGCGAACGCTTTGCACTCTCCTGACTTGGCGCCATCTGCCCAGGCTCAAGGTTCTCGCGCTTTGCAGGCCGAACTATCGGCACAGGCAGCCGAAGACCACTTGGTGCTCGAGAGTGCCAACCGAGTTTTCTTGGAGACCGGGTTCCCTGTGCGGGCGGCTTATGCCGAGTTGCTCGGACAAGACTTTGACAGCGAGGTGCAAGAGGCCGATTTCAAGGAGGATCCATCTGGTTCCGCAAGGGAGGTCAATAAGTGGGTCTCCTCCCATACCGGAGGGCATATCAACAACCTTGTCAACCCGCTACAGCTGACCAACGTCGTGGCTCTTCTCGTTGACGCCATCTACATGAGCGCCGTGTGGGCGACGCCGTTCGACGCCTCGGCGACCGCTGTCGCGGCTTTCCACGTCAATACCTCTTTGGTTGTGAAGGTGCCGACGATGTCGACGCCGCTGTTCTTCAATGCGCCGGCGGTGGTCAGCCCGTCACTCGATGCCGCGGAGCTTGCCTACAAAGGAGGGCACTTCGCGGCCTTGCTCATCATGCCGCCCCTAGGGGCGATCTCAAATTACGAAAGATCGTTTACCCCCGCACGACTTTCGCAGGTCATTGGAGCTCTGCGGCCCGAAGCGCTGGACCTGCGCGTCCCGAAGTTCTCTCTCACGACCAAGCTCCTGCTAAACAACGTCTTGAGCGCGATGGGCATGCATTTGGCCTTCAGTGACCACGCCGATTTTTCCAACATCTCGGTCAACCCGGTCATGCTGGCCTTCGTCGTCCATCAGGCTCAGATCAAAGTCAACGAAAAGGGCACCGAGGCATCGGCCGCGACAGCGGCGGGTATAGAACCCACCGCGTACCCTGCCCACCGGGCCGAGCTGGACTTCGACCACCCCTTTCTCTTCATAGTGCGGGATGTCGACAGCGGAGCGGTCCTTTTTGAGGCGCAGGTGGTCAACCCAACCGTGTGACGAAACTGTAACTTCGTGACGAAAACTGTCGATCAACGACTGAACAGTCACGCTGTTGCCGCAAACGCGACAAGAACGCGGGCGCACCGTCAACGACCGTCAACAGCGTCGACCGCCATCAATGGCTGTCAACCGCCGACCGCTATAGCGACCAAGGCAGCGTTATCGAGTGCGCGAAGGAAAGGACCGGCGTCGACAGCCCGGCGAAGAGCGTGAACGCGACGCAGATCGCGAGGACTGCACCGACAGCAGGAGGCACGCGGAGCCGCGCGGTGGACGGGAGGCGCAAAGCGATTGCCGTATCCCGTCCCGTCAGCCCAGAAGTCGCTATCACCGCCAGGTCCGACTCCTCGTCGTCGGGCTGCCCAAGCCCGCCGGCACCCGCCCCAATGCTGGCCGCCGCGGCAACGCCGGCCGCCCCGGTCCCGACGGCTGGCCCAGCGACAGGTGGCATGTACATAAGCAACGCGACCCGCAAATAGGCGAAGGCAGCGATCGCAGCCCCGAGCATCCCGATCAAGGCCAAGATGTACTGTCCCTGTTGGATGGCTGCGCCAATGACAACCCATTTGCCAAGGAACCCGCTTGTCAGCGGGATCCCTGCTTGGCCGAGCAAGAGCACCAGCATCGCAGCCGCGAGCCAAGGGTTGCGGGTAGCCAGCCCCCTTATTGAGCTCAAGTCGTTGCGTGCCTCGCCACGGCCTTGGACTACACCGACGACGGCAAAGGTCCCCATCACCATGAAGGTGTATGTGAAGAGGTAGAAGCAAACCGAGGTCACGCCGTTGGTCGTGCCGGGGACCAGAGCGATGAGCACGTAGCCGGCCTGGCTCACTGACGAGTAGGCAAGCAGGCGCTTCAGGTCCACTTGCACGATCGCGAGCACAGAGCCGACAAGGACCGAGGCGACTGCCAACCCCCAAATGATTGGGCGCCAGTCCGCTGCGTTCAAGTGGACGGCCTGCATAAGGACCCTCACAAGGCCGACGAAACCGGCCGCTTTGGCAACTGCTGCCATATAACCGACAAATGGCGTAGGCGCGCCTTGGTAGACGTCGGGCGACCAGAAGTGGAACGGCACGGCAGCAACCTTGAACGCCAAGCCAACTATGACCAAGCCGATCCCGGCCAGGAGCACCCCGTTGTGGACAGACTCGGTGTTGATCATGTAGATGGTGATCTGCAGGTAAGCCGTCGAGCCTGTGGCACCATAAATCAAGGCCACCCCATATATGAATATGGCCGACGCGAACGAGCCGAGGATGAAGTACTTGAGCCCTGCTTCGCCTGACTGTGTGCGCCGGAGATGGTAGGCCGACATCGTGTAGAGGGAGATCGACAGGATCTCCAACCCGAGGAAGAGGCTCACGAGGTTAGCGGCATCGGCCATGAGGACCGCACCGGTCGAGCAGGTCAGCATGAGCACGTAAGGTTCCGGCCCGTCGAGGCTTTCACGTGTCAGGTAGCTGTCAGAGATCAAAGCACCGATCGTCGTCGCGCAGCCAAAGAGGACGGCAAAAAAAGCTCCCAACTGGTCGTAGAAAAGTTGGTCGGCCATCGTGAGCTCTTGCTGCACCTGAAGGCCCGCGACGTGGTGCCACTGCACCAGGCCGGCGATCACTGCCCCAACGCCCGCAAGAGCTGTGAGACCGGCCCACAAGCCCGGGTAGCGCTGCTTTGGGAGCATGGCGGACAGCAAGAGCACGACGAGCGCCATCCCGCCAAGAACGAGCAATGGGGCCAAAGCCGCGTAGTTGATTGGCAGCGTGAGCGTCGCCTTGCCCGTGCAGAGCCCACTTATAACGGGCAGTTGCGCCGGCACCGGGTTGATCGTGCAGCCGGCAGCGAGCAGGTGCACCGGCACGCTCATGGGTTGCTCCCTGCACCGGCCGCAGAGCGACTGCCAACGGGCAGGTCGACCACTTGATTTTTGGGGACGGCTACAGTGCCTTGAATAAGGGCGCTTGCGGGGATCTTAAGGCTCGGGTCTGCGTACTCCATATGCAGGACGAGGTGGTCGACAGCGGGCTGGATCCTTGACAGAAGGGGCTGCGGGTAGACCCCGATGAAAATTATCCCGGCGAGCAGCGGCGCGACGGCGACGCGCTCGGCCCAGGTCATGTCGCGAACGCCAGCGTTAACTGCTCGGGCGGGGCCGTGGAAAACACGCTGGTAAGCCCAGAGCAGGTAAACCGCGCCGAGGATGACGCCACTTGTCGCCACGACCGCCCACCACCGGTGTGTGATGAACGTCCCCAAGAGGACGAGGAGCTCGCCTATGAACCCGTTTAGCCCCGGGAGCCCGATGTCGCTCATGATCACGGCCATGAACACCCAGCCAAGTATGGGCGCCACGCTCTGGAGCCCGCCCAGCTCAGAGAACTGATAGGTCCTCCGCCGCTCCCAGAGCATCCCAACCAACAGGAACAGGCCACCGGTGGAGAGGCCGTGGTTCACCATTTCGATGATCCCGCCGGTTATCCCTTGCACCGTAAAACCGAAGAGCCCTATGACAATGAAGCCGACACCGGCGATAGTGCCGTAGGCGACGAGGCGCTTTAGGTCCTTCTGCATAGCGGCAACGACAGAGCCCCAAACGATCCCGATCGCGGCGAGGGTCAGCGCGACGGGGGCAAGTTTCACCGCGCCCAGTGGGAAAAGGAAGATCCCCCAACGGAGGATGCCGTAGGCGCCGAGCTTGAAGAGGATCCCGGCCAGGACCATCGAGCCACCGGTCGGAGCTTCCGTGTACGCGTCGGGCATCCATGTATGGAACGGCACGAGCGGCATTTTCACTGCGAAAGCGACGCCGAATGCACCGAGGAGGAGCTCCTGGTCGTCTAGGGGGAGATGAGCCGTCCCCCGAGCGAGGGAAACGATGTCGAAGGACGACGATGTCCCTGATGGGAGGTGGGAGCCGGCGAGGATGTAGGCGGCCAGTATGCCGACGAAGAGGAAGGCCGAGCCGGCAAAGGTGTAGAGGAAGAACTTGGTCGCGGCATAGCCCCGCCCCGGTCCGCCCCCGTTGACGATCACGAAGTAAGCGGGGACGAGGGTCACTTCGAAGGCGACGAAAAACAGGAACGCATCGAGCGAAAGGAACGTTGTCATGCACGCCGCTTCGAGCAAGAGCATCCATGCGAAGTAGGGCTTTGGTGAACGTCCGGACGGGGGGCTCGCGATCGCGATCGGGAAAAGGAGAGCCGTCATGGCTACGAGGAAGACCGATATGCCATCGACGCCCACGTACCAAGAGATCCCGAGAGGGCTGATCCAGGGCTCAAAGCTCGTGAACTGGAAGCCGGCATGGCTGTTGCCCGTTTTGAACGCGATGACCATCCAGAGCACGAGGCCCAGTTCGACGATGCCTATGCCGAGCGCGACGGGCTTTGCGGAAGTGGCCATCCAACCTGGGAGCAGCGCGACAAGGAGCGCAGCACCCAGCGGGAAGAGGATGATGACGTCGAGTAGCGGGAACGCCAAAGTCAGGCCCCCGTCCGGAAGCTGAGGTAAGCGAGGATGACGACGACGCCGATGCCGATGCCGAGGGCGTAAGCGCGCAGGTAACCACTCTGTAGGCGTCGGGCAGCGCGGCCCGATGCTCCAAGAGCGCTGCCGATACCGTTGACAACCCCATCGACGACCCGCCGGTCCAAGACGAAGGCGAGCCCGGCGCTCGCGGCGCGGAGAGGGCCGGAAACGGTCGCCGCGACGGCGTCGTCAAAGAACCAAGCCCGCCGCAGGAAGCTGGGCTCAAGTGCTGGGTGGTCGGCAGTCTTCCAGGTGCTCAGCCCGAGGCTGAGGCCGATGAGGCACATGGCCAAGGTAACAAGAGATAGCGCCCACTTGGTCCCCGTAGAGACGACCACCGAAGTCGCCGTTGGGAACATCGGGCCCAAGAACCTGGACAAAAAGTCGAAATGCCAAGTGGGGAAGTTGATCCCGCCGCCGAGTATTGCAGCAACCGCCAAGATGACGAGGGGGACGGTCATCAGCCAGGACGCGTCCCGGGGGTACTCCTCGGGGTCGGAAGGGGCCGGTAGCCCAGGAGAAGCGCTCTGGTGCTCCTCGTGCTCGTCGTTGGCGCCGAGCTCACGCGAGCGAGCGTTGCCCTCCTGCCAGCGCGCGCGGCCCGTGAACACGAGCGCAAACTGGCGGCTCATGTAATAAGCGGTCAGAGCGGCCGTGACTGCGCCCACGGCCCAGAGGCCCTTGTTCATTGCCCAGGCGGAGTCCAGTACTGCGTCCTTGGACCAAAAACCAGCGAACGGCGGGATCCCCGAAATCGCGAGCCAACCGACCGCAAAGGTGACCGCGGTCACGGGGAGGAACCTTGCGAGCGCACCCATTTGCTTCATGTCCTGGCGGTTGGCCAGGGCGTGTATTACCGCCCCGGCAGCGAGGAAGAGGAGCGCTTTGAAAAAAGCGTGCGTGAGCATGTGGAACAAGCCGTCGACGTAGTCGCCGGCACCGATAGCGAGGAACATGTAGCCAAGTTGGGAAATGGTCGAGTACGCGAGCGTCTTTTTGATGTCGTCTTGTGCACAGGCGATGGTCGCCGCAAGGAATGCTGAGCCGGCTCCGACACAGGCGATCACCCACGAAGTTGCGTGCGCGTAGTGGAGCATTGGCGCGGTGCGGGCCATAAGGTAGACGCCGGCCGTTACCATTGTCGCCGCGTGGATGAGCGCCGAGATAGGCGTGGGGCCCTCCATCGCATCGGGCAACCAGATGTAAAGCGGGATCTGTGCCGACTTCCCGATTGCTCCCAAGAACAGGAGCAGGGTGATGGCAGTGGCGGTCGTGCCTGCGATGGCCCCGGGGGCGCCCGCCATAAGGCCCGTCGCGTGCCCCTGCGCGAGCGTCCCGAGGACGGTGCTGTAGTTGACAGAACCAAAGTGGGCGAACATCAAGAAGATCGCGAGGAGGAACCCGACGTCCCCGACGCGGTTGGTGACGAAGGCCTTTTTGGCGGCGACTGCCGCAACATCGCGCTGGAACCAAAAACCGACCAACCCGTAGGAGCAAAAGCCGACGCCCTCCCAGCCGAGGAAAGAGAAGAGGAAGTTATCGCCAAGCACCAGCACGATCATCGAGAAGAGGAACAGGTTGAGGTAAATGAAGAACCGGTCGAAGCCGGGGTCCCTGTGCATGTAGCCGATCGAGTAGAGGTGGATGACGCTCGACACCCCTGTCACAAAAAGGAGCATCGTCATCGACAAGGGGTCGACGAGGAGGCCCATGTTCGCGTGCAGGCCGGCTACTGGGAACCAAGTGAAGATGTTCAGGTCGGCAACGCGGTCGGGCGCCGACCTGCCGAGCATGGTCACCCAGACAATCAGGGTGGCGACAAAAGACCCTGTTGCAGCGAGGGTCCCGACCCAACCGGCCAGCGGCTCCCCGAGGCGGCGCCCCCAGAGGAGGTTTATGACGAACCCTGCGAGGGGCAAGGCGACGATGGCGTAAGCGGCGTTCACCATCTTGTCAACCCTTCAGCGAGCTGATGTCATCGGCTGTGGCGCCGCTCCGGCGCCGGTATATGGCAACGATTATCCCAAGGCCGACGACGACCTCCGCCGCCGCTACCACGAGGACGAAGAACACCGTGTCTTCGCCCCCTATGTCGTTGAGCATCCGCGAGAAAGTGACGAAGGTCAGGTTGACGGCGTTGAGCATCAGCTCGATGCACATGTACATGACCAAGATGTTGCGCCTCACGAAGAGCCCGGTCGCGCCGATGCCGAACAGGCAGGCGGCGAGCACGAGGTACCAGGCTCCGGGGACGCTCATCTCGCGGCCCCCGTCGGTTGCTCGCTCTCGGCTGCTGGCTCAGCCGCCTTGGCGCCGGTGCTTTGTGGCTGCGGCGCCTGTTCCAGCCCGGCGGGCTTGCCTGGCGTCCCTTCCGGCAAGCGCGGCCCGGGCCTAGCAGCTGGGGCTGCCTTACGAGGTGACGTTCCCTGTACTTGGGTGCTGCGCCGCACGAGCACTACCGCGGCGACCACGGCTATCACGAGGAGGGCGGAGGTCATTTCAAACGGGAGAAGGTAGCCGGTGAATATTGTTTGCCCAAGTTTCTGCACGTCGCTGCCCGGGCCGCTCAGGCTTTCGGTTGTCGAGGTAGCCCCGTTGGCCCAGTAGTGGACGCGGGACAGAACCAGCAGCTCGACCAGCGCCACAAGGCTTACAACTATCGCCACGGGCGTGAGCGAACGGAGCTTTTGCTGTACTCGCGGCTCCTTTCGGTCGACGCCGAGCAGCATGATCACGAACAGGAAGAGGATGACGATCGCTCCCCCATAGACGATTATCTGCACGGCGGCGAGGAAGTTGGCGCCCTGGTTGATGAAGAGCAAGGCGATCCCGAATATCGTCACCACGAGCGAGAGGGCGCAGTGGACAGGGTTGCGCTGGAGCACAACTCCGAACGCGCCTCCAACGACGAACAGAGCTCCAACAGCATAGACGGCCCAAGCCGAACCGATGCCAAGCTGAGTAGTGGCGAGGTTGGTCATGGCGTGGTCCCCGCCGGGCGCGAAGGTCGCGGTACCGGCCTGGTGGCTCGTACACCGGCACCCTTCAGTTCTGCCGCCTCGACTTCTCGGACAGAAATATCAAAGTCTGCTGGCGCATCGGCGGCGGCTGCGTCTGACTGGCCCGCTTGTGCGGGCCGCGTACCATAGCCGAGCTCACCTGACCAGAGCGGTGCACCTTCGAGGTCTGCTCTCCCCGAAGGCGAAGTCGCTCGCACCCAGGCCGAGGTGTTGGCATCGTCACCGGGCTTCCAGTCCTCCCAGGGGAGCACCTTTGGCTTGCCGGAGTCGTCCACGACGAGCTCGGCTTTGGTGTAAATGGCGTCTTGCCTGTTGCTGAACGAGAACTCGAAAAGCTTCGACTCGGTTATTGCTTCGGTGGGGCAGGCTTCGACGCAGAGGTCGCAGTGGATGCAGCGAAGGAAATTGATCTCGTAGACAAACCCGTAGCGCTCCCCTGGTGAAACGGGTGCATCGGGTGGGTTGTCGGCACCGCGCACGTAGATGCAGCGCGCCGGGCACACCCCTGCGCAAAGCTCGCAGCCGATGCATTTTTCCATGCCGTCCTCGTAGCGGTTGAGGACATGGCGCCCATGGGCCCGCTCCGCCTTGGGCCGCTTTTGCTCGGGGTACTGGACGGTGACCTTGGGTTTGACAGGCTGTTTCCCAGTGACCAGGAAGCCCTTGAAAAATGAAACGAACTTGTTCTCGGTCAAGAAGCTCATGGCGCCTCCAGCTCAGCGCCGGCATCCGTGCGTGACTGGCCCACTTCGATCGCCCGCAGGAGCACCTGGAAGGCGATCAGGCACCCCGCAAAAGCAAAGAGCCCCCAGCGCCAGCTCACCCGCGCCCCGATGACGATCAGGAGCAGGGCCAGCGACCCTGGTATGAGGCGCTTCCAGCCGAGGTCCATCAGCTGGTCGTAGCGCAGGCGGGGGAGCGTCGCCCGGATCCAGATGTAAACGTAGAGGAGGACAAGCACTTTGAGCGTGAACCAGAAAGGCCCGATCGAGTGGCCGGCAATGCGCGGGCCGTCCGGGCCGCCGAGGAAGAGCGTTGCGAAGATAGCGGAGTTTGTCACGACCGCTATGTACTCCGCCATGTAGAACATCATGAAGCCAACCGATGCGTACTCCATGTTGAAGCCGCCAGCGAGCTCCTCTTCGGCCTCCACCAAGTCAAAAGGCGGCCTCGTCATCTCGGCCGTGATGGCTATGAAGAAGATTGCCGCGGGCGCACCGAAGGAGCGGAGGATGTTCCAGTGGTAAAGGAAACCCCCGTGCTGTGCGGCAACTATCGCGCTCGTGCTGAGCGAGCCGGAGAGCACGACGACAGTCGCGACGGTGAGCCCGAGCGCTGCCTCGTAGGAGATCATTTGCGCGCTCGCGCGCACGGCACCGATCAAGGGGTACTTGGACCCCGAAGACCAGCCGGCGAGCATGACCCCGTAGACGCTGATGCTCGAGGCCATCAACATGAGGAGGATCCCCCAGGGCGGGTCGGCGAGCTGGATGCGCGTCGTATAGCCGTCGACGCTGAGAGTGCCACCGATGGGGACGATCGAAAATGCCACGAAGGCCGGCACGAGGCTTATGAACGGCGCCGCGCGGTAAACGACCTTGTCCGCACCCTCGGGGACGAACTCTTCCTTGAAGGCGAGCTTGGTCCCGTCGGCAATGGCCTGCAGCCAACCTTTTGGCCCTGCTCGGTTGGGGCCCCAGCGGTTCCCGAGGCGCGCTATGGCTTTGCGCTCGTACATGATCATGAAGATCACCGCAGCCATGACGATCACGAAAACGACCAGCAGTTTGACGATGATTATCAGCCAGACGGCGAGGTCGAGGCCTTTGGCGAAAACCGGGTCGCCCGAATAATTGGCAGCGCTCGCGGCTAGTATCACCCCTGGCCTCCGACTAGCTCGACGGTGACCTCCGTGTACTCGCTGTTCGCATCAATCAGCATGCCGGCGCTCACGTTTGGGAGGTTGAAGGGGAGCAGGGCACTGCCGAGGGCGAGCCTTTGGTCCGGGCTCACGGGCACGACGACGCTCCCCCGGGCGCTGCTCACCCGGACGGGTGGGATCCTGCCCGAGCCTTCTGGCGCGCTGGCGAGCAGGCGAGCGAGGTCCGCGGGGTGCAGAGACAACACCTGCGGCGGGCACAGCCCGGCGAGGGACGGCGACTTTTGCACGTGGGCCCCACCGTCCCACATCGGGCGGCTTGTCACCAGCCGGAGCACGAGGCCCTTGCCTTCACCACCGCCGCCCACGGTCGCCGTGGCAGCGTCCCCGTACCCGCCGTAGCCAGGAGCGGGTCTGGCCGTGGCGGGAGCCGTTCCTGGCCTGAGGCGGGATGGCGGCTCGATAGATGTGCCCCCCGGGCGCTGGCCGCCGGCGTCGGCGAAAGAGGGGGGAACGGGCGGAGCAGGGTGGATTTCGGCCGAGGCAATACCGGGATCTGCCATCGGGTCGAGCGGGGGTGGCACTTCGGCTTCAGTGGCCCCGCCAGCTTGGAGGGGGACGACCACGCCGTTGCGGCCCTGGCGAGACTTGAGCAAGCTCGACGAGACGCCGGCGTGGAGCGGCGAAACGGTCTCGATCTCGGCCCAAAATTCCTCCAGCGAGCGCGGGCCGAGAGGCACCCCGAGGCGAGAAGCCAGGTCGACCGCGATCATCCAGTCAGGGCGAGCTGTGCCCGGCGGGGTGACCTTTTGGCCGAGCCAGGTGACCCGGCCTTCGATATTGGTAAAGCTGCCCCGCCTTTCGGTGTATATGGCCGCAGGGAGGATGACGTCGGCGTGGGCGACGCTCGCTGTCGCGAAGCCATCGATGGCCACCACGAAGCGTGCCCCCGTAAGCCCTCGGTAGGCCAGGTCCCAGTCGGGGCAATCGCCAAGGGGGTCGGCACCAAGTAAGAAGAGCACGTCGACCTGCCCGGCGGCCGCCTTTGCAAGTATGCCAGGAGTGTCGAGGCCCGCTTTCTCCGGCAGGGTCGCCCCCCAGTGGCTTTCGTACCATTGGCGCCCCTCGTCGAGGCTGACCCGGCCCGGGAGCAGGCCAGGGGCGAGCCCGAGATCGATTGCGCCGCTGACGTTCGAACGCCGCAACGCTGGCAGGAAGCCGACCCCGGGCAACCGGGCAGCCAGGAGCAAGGCAGACTCGGCGGCGGCTCCGGCGCCCTCCGCAAGGGAGGGCCGCCCTAGCACGACACCCACCGCGGGGTGGCGGGAGTGGCCATCGGCGTCGGGGCCCTTGCCACCCGTGCTTGCCGCCGCGGCCACAGCCATCGCCTGCCGGGCTTGCTCCACACTTGTTGCCGGGACACCGGCGATGGGCGCGGTGGCTTCGCTGGGCGAGCACAGGGCGCCCACGAGCGCTGCTAGCTCTCCGGGCCGGTAGCGAAGGCTCTGTGCGGCGCGAGATGAGAGCCCGGTGGGCGCTGGGCTTATCTCTATGAGCGGGACGCCCTTTTGGACGATGGCATCACGAAGCCGAAGATAGAGAACGGGTAGTTCTTCTTTGATATCGGGCGCGATCGTCACTATGAGCGAAGAGCCGCAGATTTCGTCGATGGTCGCCCTGGGCAGGCTGGCTATGACATCGGGTGGCAGCCCGTCTCCTAATTGGGCGTCGACATTGTCGGTATGGAGCACCGCACGCGCCAATTTTGCCCACGCATAGGCGTCTTCATTTGCGAGGCGCGCCCCACCGATCACCCCAATACGCTCTCCAGGGACATCGCGGGTGCGGGAGACAACCTCGGCGATCGCTGCGGCCCAGCTCGTCTTTTTGAAGTCCCTTTTGAAGTCTCTACCCGCTTCGCTGCCGTTGACCACCGGTTCGTCCGGGGCCCCTGCCTCTGCGCGCAACAGAGGGTGCGAGAGCCGCTCGGGGCTGTTGAGAGCTTCAAAGCCGAAGCGGCCCTTGTCGCAGAGCCATCCCCAGTTGACCGGGTCGCTGTCCACCCCGATAAAACGGACTACTTGCTCCGAGCTCGACTGCGCGGCGACGCGGCAGCCGACCGCGCAAAAGGTGCACGTCGTCTCCACCTGCTCCAGGTCCCACGGCCGCGCCCTAAAGCGGTACGGCGTGGCCAGCAACGCTCCGACGGGGCAAATTTGGACCACATTGCCGCTGAAATTGGAGGTGAAGGGTTGGCTCGGGTAGATCGCGACCTCTGTCGAGTCGCTCCGGGAAGCAAAATCGATGCCTGCGTCGCCAGCAACTTCATCCGCAAAGCGAGTGCAGCGGGCGCACTGGATGCAGCGCTCGCGGTCGATCAGCACCAAGGACGACAGCGGGACAGGCTTGTCCCAGTGCCGCTTTTCTTCCACGTAGCGCGTCTCGGCGGGCCCGTAAGCGAGCGTCTGGTCCTGCAGCGGGCACTCTCCGCCTTTGTCGCACACCGGGCAGTCAAGAGGGTGGTTGACGAGGAGGAACTCGAGGACGCCGTCCTGGGCTTTCTTGACTTTCGGGCTATCCGTGACGACTTCCATGCCCTCGGTGGCGGAGATGTAGCACGCCGGGGAAAGCGTTGAGCCCCTCGGCCCTTTTATCTCGACCAGGCACATGCGGCACATGCCGACCGGTTTCATGCGCGGGTGGTAGCAAAAGCGCGGGATGTACGTACCGGCTCTTTCTGCTGCCGCAATAAGCATCTCGCCTTCGCGTGCCCTTACCGCGCGGCCGTCGAGGACGATGTTGACACCCTCCGGTTCGACGGACGGGACCGCCGGACCGCCTGTCGCGCCCGCCGGGGCACCCTGCTTCGCGGGGGTGACGGGGTCAGGCATACGCCGGGCTCTTTAGGCGGTCCGGCGGGAACGGGCATTGCCCACGCCGGACATGGTCCAAGAACTCGTCCCTGAACATGCGGATCCCCGAAGCTACCGAGCTCGGGATAGAAGGCCCTAGGACACAGATCGTGGTCTGAGCGGGCGGCCAGCTGACGCCGGGCACAATGTTGTCGCAAACATCCATCAGCAGGTCCAGGTCCTCCTCGCGACCTTGGCCGTCCTCGACCCTCCGCATAACCTTTTCGACCCACCCGGACCCCTCGCGGCAAGGCGTGCACTGCCCGCACGATTCTCTATGAAAAAACCGGGTGATCCGCCAGACGGCTCTCACGGTGCAGGTTGTCTCGTCCATGACTGTCACTGCCCCTGACCCAGCCATTGAGCCGGCTTCGGCGATCTTCTCGTTGGCGAGGGAGATGTCGAGATGCTGAGGCCCGAACCAGGGGGCCGACACCCCACCAGGTATAAAAGCCTTGAGCTCTCGGTCGCCCCGGATCCCGCCACCGAAGTTGTCGTCGTAGATGAGCTGGCGGAAGCTCAAGTCGGCAAAAGTGACCTCATAATTGCCCGGGCGGCGGACGTGGCCCGACAGCGCGATCATCTTCGTACCCCGCGAACGGGCGTCGCCGAGCGCAAAGAAGGCTTCGCTGCCATTGCGGACGACCCACGGGAGGTTCGAGAGCGTCTCCACATTGTTCACCACCGTTGGCGCTCCATAGAGCCCAATCGCGGCGGGGTAGTACGGCGGTTTGATGCGCGGGAAACCTCGTTTGCCCTCGAGGCTTTCGAGCAGTGCTGTCTCCTCGCCGCATATGTACGCACCCGCGCCGGGGTGGACCACGACATCGACTGAAAAACCCGAGCCGAAGATATCACGGCCTACGGCTCCGTACTCGTACGCTTCGTTGAGGGCAGCTTGGAGCCGTTCCAGCCCGAGAGCCATCTCGCCGCGCACGAAGATGAATACCTGCGCGGCTCGGATCGCATAGGCGCAGATGAGGCTGCCTTCGATCAGCTGGTGCGGGTCGCCTTCGATAAGCGCGTGGTCTTTGAACGTTGCCGGCTCGCTCTCGTCGCCGTTTACAACGAGGTATACGGGTTTTGCTTGGCGAAGCATGCCCCACTTGCGACCGGCGTCGAACCCGGCACCCCCGCGCCCGAGGATGCTCGAGTCAAGGGTCGCCTTGTGGACCTCCTCAGGCGTCATTGTGAGGGCTTTTCGGAGGCCTTGGTAGCCCTCGTGGTCGAGGTAGGAGCGAAGCGTCCAGCTGTCGGGCAGGCCGAGCCGCGAAGTAACGATTCTCGGCCCCAGCCCTGGCGCTGCCTGCGGAGCAGTCATTTCGCTGGTCCTTCGCCTGCGCCACCGCCACGGCTGCCGCCACGGGCGCCACCGCCACGGCTGCCGCCACGGGCGCCACCGCCACGGGCGCCACCAGGGCCGCCGCCCCCTTCGCGCCCGCCACCGCCACGGCTGCCAGGGCGGCCACCGCTAGCGCTCTCGACCTTGCCACCAGGAAGGCGAGGGTCTTCGCCGTCCCCCGCGGCAGGAGCCACGAGCAGCGTGCTTGCCACGGCAGCGGTGCTACGAGACGTCCGCAGGTCCACGGGCGAGGCCAGCGCCCCAACTTCCTTTGTGCCGGCTTCTGCGGGGCGCGCCCCTGCCTCCGCGCGGTCCACGGTCGCCAGCCCGGGCTTACGTCGCACCCGGCACAGGGTCCCGTGGGGCGGCACTTCCCCTTCCAGCCGGCCCTCTTTGAGGTCAGTCTCGAGCGCGTCCCAGCCCTCGGCGGTCATGTCACCGAAGTACCGCCAGTTGACCGTGACGCACGGCGCGTTGCCGCACAGAGCGAGGCATTCGGCGTCCTCGAGGGTGAACAGGCCGTCCTCGGTGGTCCCTCCTGGCTGGGTGCCGAGCCTGTTGCTGATGTGGCCGAGAAGCTCGTAAGCGCCTGAGAGCATGCACGCGATGTTCGTGCACACGGCGACCAGATAGCGCCCGACCGGCTCCAGGTGGAACATGTCGTAGAAACTGGCGGTGCCCCGGACCTCGGCAGCTTTCAGGTCGAGCAGCTCGGCCACCTGCTCGATCCCCTCGGGGGAGAGGTAGCCCTCCTGTTCCTGGAGGAGGTGCAGGAGCGGCACCAGGGCCGAGCGCTTGTGCGGGTAGAGGGCGATGAGAGAACGCGCCCGCACGAGGTTGTCCTGGTTCAGTGGAGCCACGGCTAAGGATTTTTGCCGAGATGCGGGAGTTGGGCCCAATCGGGGCCGCCTGCACCGAGTGTGGTCAACGGTCGACGTCCCCCATTACGGGGTCGATGCTCGAGATGCACGCGATGACGTCAGGGATGAAGCCGCCACGGGCCATCGGCGCGAGCCCCTGCAAGTTGGCGAAGGAGGGTGCCCTCACGTGGAGGCGGTAGGGGCGCGAGGTGCCGTCCGAGACGACGTAGCAGCCGAGCTCGCCGCGGGGCGATTCGACAGGTACATAGGCATCTCCCGGCTCCACCCGGAACCCCTCCGTGAAGAGCTTGAAGTGGTGGATCAGGGCTTCCATCGACTCGTCGATGCGGTTGCGCGGCGGCGGCGTGAACTTCTTGTCCTGTACCCGGTAATCCCCTTTTGGCATTGCTTTTACGACCTGGCGGACGATCCGGACGGCTTCTCTGATCTCGGACAGCCTTATGGCAAAGCGGTCCCAGCAGTCGCCGCCGGTGCCCACCATGACGTCGAAGTCGACATCCTCGTAGAACAGGTAGGGAAAATCTCGCCGGACGTCGTAGGCCACACCCGTTGAGCGCAGAACCGGCCCCGTGAGCCCGAGCCCGACAGCGGTCGCCGCGTCGAGCGGCCCGACCCCGTCCATGCGGTTTTGCAAAAGAGGTTGGCCCGAAAGGAGGTTGTCGTACTCGTCCATGCGCCGGAGCACGACATCGCAAATCGCGTTGACGTCGTCGCGCCAACCGTCCGGCAGGTCCGCCGCCACGCCGCCTGGGCGGAAATAGTTGTGGTTCATCCGCAGGCCGGTGACTTTTTCAAAGAAGGCCAGCAGCAGTTCGCGGTCGCGCCAACCATACACGAGCATGTTGAGCGCGCCGAGGTCGGCACCATTGGTTGCGAGCCAGAGAAGGTGCGAGGAAATGCGGTTCAGCTCGCACATCAGCATCCTGACCCAACTGGCGCGCTCGGGAACAGCGGCACCCGTCAGCTTTTCGACCGAAAGACAGAACGCGAGCTCGTTGAAAAATGGCGACAGGTAGTCCATGCGGGTGACGTTGGTGCACCCTTGGTGGTACATGAGCTCTTCACCTGTCTTTTCCATACCCGTGTGGAGGTAGCCGATGACAGGCTTCGTCCGGAGCACTTGCTCGCCGCGGATCTCGACCATCACACGCAGCACCCCATGCGTAGAAGGGTGCGAGGGCCCGAGGTTGAGGATCATGCTCTCGTCGTCGGGAGCTTCGTAATTGAAATCGCCGCTGTCTACTTCGATGCCCTCCGGCAGCCGAAGGACGCCCCCCGCTTCGGAGCGCAGTTGGCGGATGCTAGAACTCTCGCGCTCGAGCATTTCCTGAGCGCCTTCGGAGGTTTTTGCTTTCAGAAGGTCGACAAGAGGGGTAGCTGGCGTGCCGGCGGACCTGCTCATTGGGGCACCTCTTTGAACTGGACGGGTACGTGCCCGGCGGCGAAGTCTTTCCTCAAGGGATGGCCTTCCCAGTCCTCTGGCATGAGGATCCGGGTGAGGTCCGGGTGGTCGCTGAAGCGGATCCCGAACATGTCAAAGGTCTCTCGCTCATGTGCCTCGCTCCCGGGCCAAAGGTCGAACAAGCTCGGGACGACCGGGTCGTCCGCAGGCACCTGGCAGCGCACGCGCAGGCGTGATTTGCGAGAGATCGATAGGAGCTCGACAACTACCTCAAAGCGCTCTGGCACAACGCCCTCGGGCAAGTCACGGCCCGGATGGGTTAAGTAGTCGACGCCGCAGACGCCGATGCAGGCTTCGTAGCCGTCCTCATAGAGCGCCTCCATGAGCGCCAAATAGCGTGCCCGGTCAGTATGGACAGCCCGCTGGCCGAAAGT
>Ga0335074_10002154_pt1 | contig 26832 bp, 12 predicted proteins | sample Lox_Sample_23_FD_206715 | JGI IMG/M metagenome (GOLD analysis project Ga0335074, IMG submission 206715) | Soil microbial communities from Loxahatchee National Wildlife Refuge, Florida, United States - Lox_Sample_2.3 | ecosystem: Environmental > Terrestrial > Soil > Wetlands | place: USA...
GAGCTGATCGCGACCGCGAAGCCCGACTCCGCGCGGCTGAGCCAGGCGCTGAAGCGCGCCGTCGACGGCGGCCTGGGCGCATCCCTGCGGCTCGCGCGGCCGTCACAAAGGCGACCCCTCTCGGTGTTGATCAGTCCGCTGCAGCTCCCGCCCGGCTTCCCGTCCACGCCCGCTGCCCTGGTGGTGATCAACGATCCGGAGCGCAGCGCGGCGCCGCCCAAGGAGCGGCTGATGCAGGCCTACGGACTCACGGCCGCCGAGGCCGGCGTCGCGCAGCTCTTGCTGCGGGGGAACGATGTCGCCGCGGTGGCAAGACGCTTGTGCATCAGCCTCGAGACGGCGCGCACGCATCTGCGGCGGCTGCTCGTCAAGACCGGCACGCACCGCCAGTCGGATCTCATCCTGGTGCTGGTGAGGGAAGTCGGCGCGATCGTTTGAGGGGGCCTTGTGCGCGGTGTGCCCTGATCGAAGAGGCGCGGCCGATCAAAGATGCCGCGCAGACTCGCTGATCTGTACTCCAACCTGGTGACGCGCGGCGGCGCAGCTTCTGTTTTTATGCCAAAGGCCGGATGGCAGCGCGATGGCGAGGGGAGCATTCGTGAGCAATTTATCCCGACAGAGACCTGTGTTCCGCCGTCTTGGCCTCGCAGTGCTGCTATTGGTGGCTGCTTCCGGCGCCTGGGGCCAGGCGACCGTCACAGGCATGAATCAGGTCAGCTCAACGCGGGTCGGCAGAACGACCTACGACTATACGTACACGATCAACGTGACCAACGGCGCCACTGGGCTCTCGAACGCCGTGGCCACCGTCACGAGCAGCGCGGCGGCGACGACGATCGTGCAGGGATCGGTGGCGCTGGGAACTCTGGCGGCGGGCGCAAACATCACCAGCACGAATACCTTTACGCTGCAGCAAGATCGAACGGTCGCATTCAATCCGGCGAGCCTGTCCTGGGCGGTGACCGGCATCGCCTTTGACGTGGTGCCGAACGTGGTTGGGCTCATGCAGGCCGCCGCGTCGAGCACCATCACGGGGGCGGGTCTGACAGTCGGCGCCGTGACCCAGCAGTCCAGCACGAGCATTGCATCCGGCAGGATCATCAGTGAGACGCCGACCGTGGGCGCGGATGTGGCGCCGGGATCCGCCGTGAACTTGGTGGCGTCCTCGGGCCCGGCAATGGTCGCCGTACCCAATGTCACGGGACTCAGCGAGTCTGCCGCAGATGCGGCCCTGGTTGCGGCCGGTTTGCAGGTGGGCGGTGTCACCACGCAAGGTTCAAGCACGGTTCCGAGCGGCGACGTGATCAGCGAAGGCCCGCCCGCCGGTACGCAGGTCGATGTCGGCTCTGCCGTCAGCCTCGTCGTGTCGACGGCACCGGTGCAAGTCACGGTGCCCAACGTCGTCGGCCTCAGTCAGGCCAGCGCCACGACGACGATCACGGGTGACACACTCCTCGTCGGCACCGTATCGATGAATTCGAGCAGCACCATTGCCGCAGGCGATGTCATCAGCGAATCCCCGAGCGCCGGCACATCGGTCAGTCCTGGCTCAAGCGTCAGCCTGGTCGTTTCCACCGGCCCTGCGACCGTCGCCGTACCGAATGTCGTGAATCTCACCCTGGCGGGTGCTACCACCGCGGTCGATGGGGCGGGGCTTGTCGTCGGCAGCACTACTTCGCAGAACTCGAGCACGGTTCCATCCGGCGAGGTCATCAGCGAATCCCCGGCCGCCGGCAGCCTCGTCGTGGACGGATCGGCGGTCAACCTGGTGATTTCGGCGGGCGCAACTGCATATCCGGGAACACTGCTTTCGGGCAATCCGAACAGCCTCGCCCTGAACGCAACCACAAACCTCGGACCCCTGCAATCCGCAGCGGCCGCAATACCCTCTTCGGGTTCCGGCCTGTTGCTCGACAAGATCGATCTCTATTTCACTCCCACGGCGACGGTTGGCCAGGTCAACGCCGCGATCCAATCCGTCAACGGATCGATCTCCGCCATGGCGGCGGGCGCCGCCGCAGTGGTCGTGCAAATTCCAATGGCACCCGATGCCGCGACGCTGCAACAAACGGCCCAAGGACTCGCTGCGATGCCGGGCGTTCTGGCCGCCAACCCTGGGATCATGGCGGGCGATTTGAGCTTGCCTGCACCTGACTACCCAGGCACGGAGAACGTTCAACACCTCGCTGCTGCACGCTTTCCTGCGGCATTTTCCGTCCTGAGTAATCCAGCGCTGGGTCTGCTGATCACATGTCCAGCGCAGAGCCAGGTCGCGGTAATCGTTGCGGATAGCTTCGACAGCGACCCGAATGCGTCTCCTCCCGTCCTTTCGCAGGCGTTGGATTTTCCTTATCGGTTGCCGTCTTTCATCCTGGAAACCTTCTACGACCGGAACGGTAATGCACTACCCAACACCGTATCTGTATCCGATCACGGCAATAAGGTCTCCATGATACTCGCAGCAATTTGGAGCCAAGGAGGAGTTGCCAGCAGTGGGATGCTGGGCGCCGCTCCCGCCTGCGTGACCGTCCACGGGATCAATGCCTATGGTCGCTCTAGCCTAGACGTTGCGTACGCCATTTGGTTTGTGGCCAATCGCTTAATCGCCGTTGATGCGTCCGGGAATGCAACTGGTCCGTCGGTTATAGTCAATTATTCGCGCAAGGACGCCCCAAACTCGTGTGGGATCGGCGCCAGCGCTTACTCTCCGTGCTCGTCCCTTAGCAGCGCTCAGATCGAATCGGGAGATTACATCGGGCGCCCGGCCGCTCGAGCACTTACGGCCTTGGCCTGGCGGGCGCTCGTGGGCAAACCCGTTGGTACCAGCGGAACTGATTATTGGCAGCGCATACTGACCGTGCCGGCCGCCGGCAACGAGTACAACACACCTGCGAGCTCCCTCTATCCTGGAGTTCAAGTCGGAACCATGGAGTCATTCTTGACGCTGGCCGGGACCTCGACGGACCTGCTAGCGCTCATTCAAGACTCCAAGCTATGGGGTCAACCGCCGGGCGAAGATCAGGGGGGCACATATCCCGATTTGACGGCGACGCCCGAGGAGGCCGTGCAGATCGGCACGCTCGAGAGCAATCTCGGGACCAATCTGCTGCAGGCGGGGAGTACGATCGTCGCCGGTGCTTTGTCCAACTATTTGCCGCCCCCCGGCACGACGTTGCCCAGGCTCGATCAGTGGTTGGACACTGTGGGCGCGTGGGTAAATGCCAACGGCACCGGAGGCGGCTCGAACGAGCTCTCAACGGCTGATCCGAGCTTATACGCGGTGGGCTCCAACATAGCGAGCTCGTGTTCTCCGTTCTACGCGAATAGCAGCCTCTACACAGGAGTACCCTGCTCCATAAGCACCGGCACGAGCGACGCCGCGCCTCAGGTCAGCGGCCTCGCGGCCTTGCTGTGGGTTGTGGAAGGCGCTCTAGTTCAACCGTTATACCAGGGAGACCAAACGCAGCTCCTCTCATCGTCGCCAACGTCGCAGACCGTTGACTTGTTGACCGCGACCGCCCGACCGCTCCCGGCGACAGGCTCTCCTTCCGAAGCGATGATCGATGCGCTGGCGGCGGTGCTTTCGCTCGATCCGGCGCAGGCGGTGACGGCGGCCTCCTCGCCGGTACGGAAATATCTGCTCGATGTGAATCAGGATGGGGTTTTCAACGCCGCGGACGTGCAAGCGTTCGTGCAGAAATACTACACGGACACCAATCGATTCATCGCGAAACAGATTGTCCCAGGAGCCACTCCGGATTTCTCCTCCTTCGACCTCAACGGGGATGGTTATACGGGCGTCTGGACCACCACCACGTTCGATCTGGATCCGACGGGTTCGACTCAGCGCGGCGCACCGGTGCTCAACGTAGTGTCCGAGAAACTCACCGATGGGCATACATTGCATTTTGACGAAACCGCGGTGAGCGATCTGGATGTGATGTGCTATTACGCCTACAGCGGCTTATTCGATGCGAGCACGGATATGAGCGGGGCGATACGTGACACGCTCGGCTGCGATGCGGTCGTGATCATGGCGGAAAGCGGCGATACGCTGACCGGAGGCAGCGATGGGGCACTGTCACAGACCATTCAATCCATCGACAGCAAGGTCTCGGTCAACAAATCCGGGGCCATCGCTTTCTCGGTAGCGAACACCAATAACACGAGCGCGGGGGCGCGCGTCGATGTGGCACACTCTGCTTACCCCATCAGTTTCAGCCCGAGCAGCAACCGGACCTACGGGGGCGCCTCGCTCAACGATGCGCCGGCCGTTCCGGAGGCTGCTTTTGTGGATCAAATAGCGGGCGCTCCGCCGGTCACTTACGTGCGCCGCTGGAATGCCGATGGCAGCGCGATCGAGACCGATATCGCCACTTCAGCAGGCGGTGTGTCCTTCGCCGCCGCTACCGATTATGTCGACATGAACGATGCCGGAGTGGCGGTGTTCGCGGCCTTGGATCCTACTTTTACATACGAGCAGCTGCTGGCCGGCGATGGCCTGCCGGGCGACCTTCAGACATTGGCTTCGTTTACCGACGGGCCGAGCGTGCGATTTCGCCCGCAGATTGCTTCGACCAACGACGCTGTGTACGAGGACGGGAACGGCAATATCGTGGTCACGCGCTACAATCGGTCAGGAGCGGGGACGCCGCGAGTCGTGGCTCCGGCGTCGACTTATAGCGCCGTCTCCGATCGCCCCGGTATCTCCGCGGACGGCAACTGGGTGGCATTCGCAGGTTCGGTGACCGCGCCGTCTGCGTATACTGGACTGTACTTGGCGGTCGCGACACCGGGCGAGGCAGAGCCGACCTACACGGTCACGTACAACGGTGCCAACTCGACACCGCTACTCTACACGGGACCCGGGGGCGATCCGTCGACAACCGACGCGCAGTTCAACTCCTTCGGCGTTCGCCCGACTGCCGGCAGCGATGGAACACGCTTCGGCATCGCCGCACAGCCGGCTGCCGACGGGTCGGGAACGAACATCTCCGTGGTTTTCGTGGCTCAGCGTGCGTACTTTGATCCACTCACACACCTACCTACCACGACCGTCTATGGCGTCTATCATTTGACGGCGCTAGCAAGCGGCGCCGGGAGCGCAACCTCATACTCGAACGTTCAGATTGACCCGATCGTCGAGGTCGGCGACATTCTCGGAGATGGCATAGGGATCAACCGGACGGTGGCCGACTTCGATCTTTGGGATCCGGTGTCGAAGAATGGTATGTACGCTGGTTTCTGGGTGCAGTTCGTCGAGACCACGCCGTCCGGTACCGCAATCCAAGGCGTGGTGCGCAGGCGCCTCTGAGCGAAGAGTGCGATCCTAACAGTCGCTGCGCCGCCAGCAGGGTCGTATCCGGTCGCTAGCGGGCAATGACCAGAGCCCGGCTTGGGCGGCGCGCGCCTCCTCCTCAAGTGCCATCAAGTCTGCCGGCGGAGATGAGGCGCCCGCGACCCGCGCGGCTCCGGCACGTACGAGCGCACTGCCGACATCGATTCCGTCCGCGAGGATGTGCGCATACGCCATGCCATTCGACGTCACTCCGCCGCTGATGATCCGCAACCGAGCGTTGGCAGTCAGCCGCCGCAGCTCAGCGCGCGCCTGTGGACCATATGGCTGATCCAAGGAAGGTGCGTCTATGTCCGCGAGCCGCACGATAGTTTCTAGATTGTCGTCGCCAATCACCGCCAGCGTGTCCCCATCGACGACCTCTTTGAGGCGAGCGCCGGAATCTATCGGACTCCGAAACCGAGTCGACGGAGCCGCACCGACGATAGCCGATGGTCGACTTATAGATTTCACAGGCTTGAAGTCATCCAACAAGGCAGGCGCATCGCGTGGACCAAGTTCATGGTACGCGAGAACCCCGCTCACGGTACCAGCAACGAGGATGAAGGCCGCTCGGCCTGTGGCTTTAGGCGAAGGTGCCATGGCGAGAGTCAAATTAACGGAGCCAGTCCGACGCTGCAAGCAGCTGCTGCAGGGCCCATGGGGCCCAGGGGGACACGTTTGATCATCAGCCTCGAGATCGCCGCGCACGCACTGGCGTCGGCTGCTCGACGAGGCCGCGCAAGCAATCTCATCTGTACTCCAACCTGGTGACGCGCGGCGGCGCAGCTTCTGCTTTTATGTCGTCACGTGTAAGCGTGCAGAATGGTGTGCGGAGTTCACCCCAGTCGATTTTGCCGGTGACGGTAGCTGGGAGCACCGGCGAGATGACGCTGCACCGATCAAATCGCAGAGGCGTCGTGACTGATCAGACGACTGCCAGGGGTGCATTCGTGAAGATTTTTTCCCGCAAGACTGATTCTCTGAGACGCATCGGCCTCACGGCACTGTTATTGGCAGCTGCTTCCGGCGCCTGGGGCCAGGCGACCGTCACAGGCATGAATCAGGTCAGCTCAACGCGGGTCGGCAGAACGACCTACGACTATACGTACACGATCAACGTGACCAACGGCGCCACTGGGCTCTCGAACGCCGTGGCCACCGTCACGAGCAGCGCGGCGGCGACGACGATCGTGCAGGGATCGGTGGCGCTGGGAACTCTGGCGGCGGGCGCAAACATCACCAGCACGAATACCTTTACGCTGCAGCAAGATCGAACGGTCGCATTCAATCCGGCGAGCCTGTCCTGGGCGGTGACCGGCATCGCCTTTGACGTGGTGCCGAACGTGGTTGGGCTCATGCAGGCCGCCGCGTCGAGCACCATCACGGGGGCGGGTCTGACAGTCGGCGCCGTGACGACTGCGAGCAGCTCGTCCGTACCCGCGGGCGATGTGATCAACGAGGCGCCGACGGCTGGTGCCAACGTTGCGGTGGGCTCGGCGGTGAACCTGACCGTCTCGACAGGGCCGGCGCCGGTGGCCGTGCCAAACGTGGTGGGCTCGCCGCAGGCGACTGCAACGACTGCGATCACGAGTGCGGGGCTCATCGTCGGTACCGTGACGACTGCGAGCAGCTCGTCGGTACCCGCGGGCGATGTGATCAGCGAGACGCCGGCGGCTGGTACGAGCGTTGCGGTGGGATCGGCCGTCAACCTGATGGTATCCACGGGTGCGGCGTCACCCCCGGTGGTCATGGGCTTGGGATATCCCATAATTGACCCCGAAATGATTACGGCGGGGACCACGGCGACTTTCACAGTGAGCTCCACTGTTACGCTCCCCAATGTCAACCCGTCGAGCGTTAACGCACAGCTCTCGGACCCGGCCGGCAACCTTCTGGCGGCGCTCGGCCCGCTGACTGGTGCACCCAACGGTGTATACACCGGGACATTCACGCTCACACAGCCGCCCGCGGGTGAAGTGTACGTCGTCGTAACCGCAGCGCAGAGTTCAGCGCCCGGGACGTTCGAATCGCCAGTTGCTTCAATCGCGGTGCTGCCGCCCGGCGTGCCTACAGATTTTTACGCCGGCGACCTGTCGCAGCTCGAAGTGGATCCAGTCACCGGTGCAGACATCATGCCGGGAGAAGTGATTGCGTGTTTCAGCGCTTCGAGCGATCCGACGGGTGCCGTTAGCGCCTTGGCCGCCGGCAATCTAGTGAGTGCTACGCTGGTGGGACGATTTGCCGGTGCCGATAATTGCTATCAGCTTTTGCTGCCGCCCGGTTCCGGTCCAACAACGGTTCGGCAAGCCATGGCGACGCTCAATGCGTCGCCGACCGTCACAACAACTACGCCGGATTATGCGGTGCAGATTACGGGTGGAACGCCGTGCTCCGGCCCGATATGTGGCGACACGAGCTTTAAACTATTGAATTTTCTTCAGGCACAGACCGTGTCGACAGGAGTTGCAGAAACCGTGGCAGTGCTCGATACCGGCGTTGACTACGATTCACTGCCGAACGTCAGCAGCACCGGGCCGAATCTACTGCCGCAAACGGCCAATGATCCCTACGACCCCAATGACCCTTATGACACCAACGGGCACGGCACCGAGATGGCCGGAATAATCCTCGGCATCGCGCCCGACAGCCACATATATCCCGTAAAGGTCGCCAACAAACTTGGGAATGCGAACATTGCCTACATACGTAAGGGCATGCATCTCGCGGCCCACCACGCGGGCGTGCAAGTCATCAGCTTGAGCATGTGCGGACCGGAGGACCTGGCAAATAAAAGCGAAGCACCGTTCCTGCAAAATGAAGTTACATTTGTGGCAGATTTCCTCGATCAAGTCGTCGTTCTCTCCGCCGGCAATAATTCCGGAACGTTTCCCGGATTTCCCGGGCAGATAGCTCAGACTCAGAGCGATAGCGCAATAATGAGCGTCGGGGCCGTCTCTGACGCTCAAAACGCGGTTGATTACGACGGCAATCCGCTGGTAGTTGTCAATGCTCTCGGTGAACCATTATTGAATGACGTGATTTGGACCGCGGCTCCGGTGACGATTGGAGTACCACTTGGCTCGAACCAAAATGCAACGTTGAGCGGCCCTGGTGTCGACATCCTGGCCTCGGATTTTCATTTGGGTGGGGCGCTTCCCGGCTCCGGAACGTCCCAAGCGACAGCATTTGTGGCAGGAACGGCGGCGCTGGTTCGATCAGTCAACCCTGCCTGGACGTCACAGCAGGTCGGAGATCAGCTGGTGAGTTCCGTACAGCCTGTCTATTTACTGGACGACAACAATGATGTCGTATCCAACGCGCAACAAGGGATCGGTGCAGGGCGGCTTGATCCCGTAGCCGCGCTCGGTGCGATTCGACTTACGCATCAAGGGCACGAGACATCTGTCACGCTGACCGCCACGCTCACGAACGCCTCATTTCAACCCTTCCCGGGCGGGTTCAACGAGGACATCACCCTCGGGAGCTTTTACGCCCTGAACGGCGATCAAACGCCATGTGAAGCACGAATAACCAACCCATGCACCTTAGACCTGCCAATGCAGTCCTTGCCGCCCGGCCAGTACCATTTGACGCTGCAGGAGTCCGATATTCCCCCCGAGGATGCATTCGGAATCATCACGCTCACTATTCCGGGTCTGACATTCGTTTCCTGTGCAAACGTGACAACGTGCAGCATCACAAGCCCGACTACCGCAGCTTACTCGTTGATCGGGGGGGACGGAGCTTTCGGCTTCGCGAATATCACGCTGCAGCAAGTCTCCCCAGTCGACTGAGCGGCGACGACCGCCCATTGCGTTCATCCAGCCGTGTCGCGCGCCGTTCAATGTAACAACGGGCTGCCCTGGGGCGTAACCCGGTCGCCCGGCGCCCGCCAGCTGGTAGGTTTCATCGAAATCCCGCACAACCAGCCGTTATGTCAAGGGATCCGATTGAACGTACTCCATCTAGGTGACGCGCAGCGATCGCGGTTTTGATTGTATGGGGCCGTGGGTATGCGGCATGCGCAGCCCAGAATCGGTCAGGGACTCATCAGGATCTGGGAATACCGCATGAAAACCACTGCGCTCTTCGTCACGCTCGCTTCGGGTCTGATGGCCATAGCGTCCTCGGCAAACGCCCAAGTGTCTTACACGGCCACCGACATCAGCGGCTCGACCTGGGAATACAACTACACGATCACCAACGACCTGACCGTCAACCTCACCGAATTCACGACCTTCTTCAATGTAGGCCAGTACAACAACCTCGAGGTGGTATCCGCGCCGAGCAACTGGGAGGGCGGGGGAGGCGTGCTGGCGATCAATCCGGACCCGAGTTTGCCGGCCGCCGGATTTTTCGACGCGGAAGCCGCCGACGCCGGCTTGGCGCCGGGCGCGTCGCAAGGCGGGTTCTCCGTTGAATTTACCTATCTCGGCGGCGGCACTCCAGGACCTCAGCTGTTCAATTTCGTGGATTCCTCGACTTACGCAACGCTTGAGGCCGGCAATACCACCTTGGCGAGCTCGAGTGGTACCGGCCCCACTCAGGCCCCCGAGATGGATCCATCCTCGCTGGTGGCTGCGCTGACTCTCCTGCTGGGTTTACTCGCGGTGACGCGCTCGCGGCGGGACTCCTGCGCCGCCAGGGAGGCATGATGTACCGTTCAATCTCCACGCTGTTTCTGCTTCTCGCCTCGGCGGCGTCCTGGGGCCAAGCGACCATCGGCTTCGATCTGTCGGGCGGCGACACCTTCACCACCGGCGAGACCGTCACCCTCAACCTGGACGGCAGCGGCTGGACGTCGCAGAACCTCGCGGGCGGCGGCCTCGATCTCGTCATCTCCAACTCCTCGGTGTTCACGCTCGAGTCCGTCACCGTCAACACGTCGGTGTTCGACGTCCCGTTCGGCAACTGCGGTCCGTCGGGGGCCTGCGCGTCCACGGCATCGGGCGCCACCAACATCGATTTTGGGGCATTTCTCAATCCCGCCGCGACGGGCACATTCGACATCGCGAGCTTTCAGTTTCTCGCCAGTACCACGGGCACCGCGAGTCTGGATCTGAGCGCGGATTGCTCCTGCAATTTCTCGAACGCCGCAGGCACGCAGCTGGTTCAGGGCGTGGATTTCAACCTGCAGAACGCGAACGTCACGGTCGCGCCCGCGATGGTCGCGCCGGTGCCGGAGCCGCCGGTCGTCTGGCTGCTCGCATCGGCGGCCGTGGTCGGATTTCTGATGCGCCGGCGGCTGGCCGCGAGGATTTGACACCTGCGCGCGATGCGCCAGGCCCGAAGGAGCGAATCGCGGCAAAACGGCGCAGCGAGGCGCAGCCAAAAAAGCGATTGAACTGAACCTTGCATTCGCGCGCAGCGCGGCAGGGGAGGATTCGTGAAAAAGATCGGGGGATTTCGCTTCCGGCCTCTGCTTGCCGCCATCGGAACCGTGCTCGGGCTGTTCTGGCTCACGGCCGTCGAAGCGCAAGTCATCGTCCCTTGCTCCTCGCCCACCGTCGATACCGACGGAGACGGCATTCCGGATATCTACGACAACTGCATCTATGTCGCCAACGCCGATCAGCGCGACACCAGCGGCACCGGCATCGGCAACGCCTGCAATCCCGACCTCAATAACGACGGGATCGTCAACACCCAGGATCTCGCGCTATTCAAGATAGCGTATAGCGCCTTCAACTCCGCGGCAAAGACCTACACGCCGAACGCGGATTTCAACGGCGACGGCCTCATCAACACGGCCGATCTCACGATCCTGGAGAGCTATCTGGGTCGCGCTCCCGGGCCGAGCGCGAATGTGCCGGCAATGCAGGTGACGCCGACCACGCTGAACTTCGGCACGCCGTTCGTCGGGGTGACGACGACCTTGCAGGTGACCATCAAGAACATCGGCTGCAAGCCCGTGCAGATACTGGGCGCGACGATCACGGGCAACACGGCGTTTCAGGTCTTTCCTCCGACCACGCTGACCCTGGTCAATCCCGGGCAGACGGCCACCATCAACATAGGCTTCACGCCGCAGTCGACCGCATCGGTTCTCGCGACGCTGAACTTGACCACCAACACGGGCACGGCGGCGATCTGCGTGACGCTCATCGGCGCCGCAGTCAACCCGGCGCCGGGGCAAGTGCCCATCCTCGTGGCACCCGCGAGCCTCTCGTTCGGGAACGTATCGCCCGGAGGGACCGCTCAGCAGACGCTCACCATCGGGAATATCGGTACGGCGCCGCTGGTGGTCTCCGGCATCCAGCCGAACAGCGATCTGTTCACGGTCGATGCATCGCTCCTCGGCGGCTTCCCGCTGGTGCTCGCCCCATCGCAATACGAGTCGATGCCGGTGACGTTCACCGCCGGTACGACGACCGGCCCGGTGAACGATGCAATGACGATCGCGAACAACGACCCGGTGCGCTCCAACTGGAGCACGGCTCTGCTGGCCACGGTCGTCGCCGCACCGCCCGCACCCATCGACAATCCGGTGACGAGCGTCGAGGTATTCAACGGCGCAACGCCGATCACGACCACGAATTGCGCCTCGGTCACTCGAGCGGTGACGTTCGGCGCAGGCACGAGCAGCGGCGACAGCTACGAAGTGGTCATGACGGACGCCACCGGCAAGAGCATCACGAGCGCGGCGTTCCCGGCACCCTCCGCGCCCGGGACGCAGGTGCTGAGCGGCATCGATGCGTGCGGGCTCGCCGACAGCACCATCACCACCAGCGTGGTCTACCTGCCGGCGAGCGGCGGTACGCCGCCGCCACCCTACGTCGGCACGCCGGCGACCAAGGACACCTCGACCACGCTTCCTCCGCCGACCTTGACGCCGCCGTCGGCGCCATATTTCACCTCCTCGACCGCCAACATCTGCGGCACGTCGCGCGCCAGCACGACCGTCACGATCAACGGCGGGACGATGCCGGTGAGCACGGTGCTCAACGCCTCCACCACGACCTTCTGTCTCAACGTGCCGTTGATGCCGAATCAACAGAACACCCTGATTGCGACGGCGGTCGATGATCTCGCGCAGCCGCCGCAGCCGACCGAATCATCGACGCCGCTCCTGGTGACGCAGGTCAATCCGTCGCAGATCGTGATCGCCCAGGCGACCTCGACGCCGCTCAACGCCGCGCAGGTCGCCACCCTGGTCGCGAACGGCGTGATCAATCTGCAGAATCCGGCGAACTTCAACATCTCGATCTTCACCATCGTGCTCACCATCGGCTCGTTCCCGGTCACCGTCACTCAGCCCGTGGCCGTTCCCATCGCGGGCTCGACGGGCGTGGAGAGCGTCGGCGGCACCGGACAGGGTGGCGAAGGCTGGTCGCAGGGCGGGGGTACGGCCGCGGCCGTCAGCGCGCCCGTGACCCCGACGTGCACCGAATCGTGCTCCACCATCATCGCGATTCAGCCGCCCCAGGGCCCGGTCATACCGGGCATCCTGATCATCGACGGGACGATCAAGACGCTCAAGGAATTCTTCCAGGTCACCCTCGCGGTGCAGAACACCTCGAGCGTATTCACGCTCGCCAACGTCGCCAGCTCTCTGTCGCTGCCGGCGGGCGCCTTGACCGCCGTCTCGGCCGGCGTGGGCACGAACGTCGGGACGCTCACGGGCAACGGCGCCAATACGTTCTCGATCGGGACGATCCTGCCCGGAGCCACGGGCACCGGACAGTACATCATCCGCGGCGATGCCATCGGATCCTACAGTCTCGCCGTGCAGTACAACGGGTTCATCACGGGCGGAGGGCTCGCCAACGGCGGCATCGCCTTCAACGGCAGTGCCGGCACTTCGGTGCAGGTGCAGGGACCGCCGAGCCTGGGTGTGCTGGTGCATTTCCCGCAGCCCTCGGGCACGAGCTACAACGTCGTCGCCGGCCAGGACTTCACCCTCACGGTCGACATCACCAACAACTCGACCCAGCCAGCGCTGTACCCCAGCCTCGGCCTGGTGACGGGCGGCAATCTGACCTTGATCGATCCGAGCACGCTGTTGCCGGTGCCGCAAGAGCTGCAGAGCCTGCCCAATATCAATCCAGGCCAGACCGTCACCACCAGCTTCTTGATGCAGGCCAGCGCTCAAGGCTATGTGATCGCCTGCCAGGGCTTGTCGAGCACCAACGTGACCCTGGGCGTGAGCATCGGTTCGCAAGGCGCGCCCTGCAACATCGCGAACACGATTCCCGCGGCTTTCTCCCCGCCCTCGCCCAACACACCGCCCACCGTGCTCGGGATCAGTCCCGCCAACGGCCAGGGCAATCAACCGATCACCACCTCGGCGGTGGCGATACTGACGCCGGTGTCGGCGTGCCTCACGGGCGATACGTTCACCAACATCGCCACCGCGCCGATCAACCCGAGCAACGCGGCCGCCGGCATTCAAGTGACCAGCGCCGACCTGCAGACGTCCGGCACGTTCTACATGGAGGAGCTCGACGCGAACGGCAACGCCGTGCGCCACGTGCCGGTGGAGCTGCAGTCGGTCGACGATGGTCAGAATGGCACCACAGTTGCGACACTGCGCCTGGGTCTCGCCTCGCCGCTGAGCCAGTATTTCCTGAAGTCGCTGACGAACTATCGCGTCACCCTGCTCGGCGCGGATGCGAACAGCCCCGCAGGCGCGGTCTGCAATGCAACCAATCAGGCGCCGCTCGCCAAGACGTATCAATGGACGTTCCAGAGCGCGCTGTCGTGCACCAACGATGCGGCGCCGGTCGCCGCACTGAGCGAGCCGCTTGCCGGCTCGACCGGCCAGCTGGTCAACACGCCGATCGTCGTCAACTTCACGAATTTCATCAATGGATCGAGCTTCGTCGTCGATCCGACCAACGCCCTGAACGACAGCTTCGCCGTGTTCGCGGGCGCATCGATCGTCAACGGCGATGTATCGGGCGGCACTCTGGTGCAGGGCGGGGTGAGCCTCACCAACACGGGCAAGACGCTCACCTTCACCCCGGCGGGCAACTTGCCGTATGCGACGCCCGTGGTGGTGCGCCTCAAGAACAACCTCGCCGATCTGTGCGGCACGCCGCTCAGCACCGCCGCGAACGGGGTGCAGCTGTTCAGCTTCCAGACGGCGGCGGCGCCCGTGGCACCACCCGCGCCCCCCGTGGTCAATCCCGTGCCTGCGCTCACCAATCTGTCGAGCGTCCCGGTCAGCGGGACAGCTCCGGCCGGCACGACGGTGACGATCAGCGGCGGGGCATCTGCGGTATCCAGCTCGACCGGGAGCGGCGGGCTGTTCAGCCTGACGGTGCCGCTCACGCTGAATCAGAAGAACTCATTCACGGTCACGGCGACGGACAGCGCCGGCCATGTGTCTTCGGCCGTGACCACCGACATCAACGGCAATCCGCTCGGCGTGCAGAGCGATCAAGTCGCGCCGACCGTCACCGCCACGAGCCCCGTCAACGGCGCCACCGGTGTGACGGTCGCATCCGCGTTCTCGGTGACGTTCAGCGAGGCGATCAACGTCGGCACGGCGAACACGCTGAACGTTCTGCTCACGACCGGCGGCAATACCGTGGCCGGCAGCGTTTCGGCCAGCGGCAGCGCGCTCACGTTCACGCCCTCGGCGCCGCTCACGACCGGTACGCAGTACCAGTTGACCGTGCGCGCCGGCGGCATCAGTGACCTGGCGGGCAATACGCTCGCGAACAGCTACATCGTCTCTTTCACCACCGTCGCGGGCACACCGACCTTGACGGCGGTCACGCCGGCGACGGGCACCGCCGGGACCACCTCGAGCGTGACCTTCACGGGAACGACTCTCGCGGCCGCCAGCGCGGTGGTGTCGGGCAACGCCGGGATTCACGGCACGATCGTGAGCGCGAATGCGAGCGCGGTGACCGCCTCGATCGTCATCTCCGCCTCGGCCGCAACCGGCCCCACAATGCTGGGCCTGATGATCGGCGGGACGAGCTACATGGTGCCGTTCACGGTCACCGCCGCCACGCCGGCGATCAGCGCGGTGGCTCCGGCCGCCGGGACGGCGGGCAGCACCTTGAGCGTGACGTTCACGGGAGCAAACCTCGCCGCCGCGACGGCCGTGGTGTCGGGCAACACAGGGATCAGCGGGTCGCTCGTGGGCACCCCGACCAGTACCAGCGTGACCGCCTCGATCACCATCGCGAGCTCGGCCGCCGCCGGCGCCACCACGCTTGGCTTGCGCATCGGCGGCACGAGCTACTCGACGCCCTTCACGGTGACCGCGGCGGCGCCCGCGGTGACACAGGTCACGCCGGCCGTGGGCACGGTCGGCAGCACGCTGAGCGTCACCTTCACGGGAACGAACCTCACCGCCGCCACCGGCGTGACGTCGGCGAACGCCGGCATCAGCGGTACGCTGGTCGGCACGCCGACCAGCACCAGCGTGAGCGCTTCGATCACCATCGCGGCCTCGGCCGCGGTGGGAGCGACGTCGATCGGCCTGTCGATCGGCGGTCAGAGCTACTCGGCGCAGTTCGTGGTCAACTCGGCGGCGCCGACGCTCACATCGATCACACCGTCATCGGGTGCGGCGGGCACCTCCCTGTCGGTGACCTTCACCGGGACGAACCTCTCGGCCGCCACGGCCGTGACCTCGGCCAACGCCGGCATCAGCGGCTCAATCACGGGCGCTGCGACGAGCACGAGCGTGACGGCGACGCTGGTGATCAGCCCGACGGCGACGGTCGGTGCGACCACCGTGGGACTGGTGGTCGGCGGCACCACGCTGACGCCGCTCGCCTTCACGGTGCTCACGGCGGCGCCGACGCTCACCTCGATCGCGCCCGCGAGCGGTACGGCCGGCACGACGGTGACCGTGACCTTCACCGGTGCCAATCTGAGCGGCGCGACCGCGGTGGTCTCGGCAAACACCGGAGTCAGCGGCACCATCACCGGCACACCCACCGCCTCGAGCGTCACCGCCTCCGTGGTGATCGCGTCCAGCGCCGCGACTGGCGCGACCACCCTCGGGCTGGTGGTGGGCGGCAAGACCCTGACGCCCCTCACGTTCACGGTGCTTTCGCCGCAGCCGGCCATCACCAGCTTGACCCCGGCCGCCGGCCTGCAGGGCAACACCGTGTCGGTGCTGATCAGCGGCACGAATCTCCTCAACATCACCGCGATCAGCGTGAGCGGCACCGGAGTGACGGCCGCGGTGCTCGCCGGCGGCACCGCCAGCGCGCAGACGGCGAGCTTCGTGATTGCCGCTACTGCGGCAACCGGCGCACGCACCGTCACCGTCACGACGGCGGCCGGTTCGGCCACGGCGACGTTTACCGTGAATCCCTCGGTGCCGCTGGCCGTGACGCTCTCGCCATCGCCGCTCACCCTGTCCACCGAATCGACGGCGAGTCTCACGATCACGCTGAACAGCGCCGCACCCACGGGCGGCGTGACCATCAATTTGACGACGGGAGCGGGACTGGTGACGCTGTCGCCGTCGTCCGTGACGATCGCGCAGGGCCAGACCACGGGCAGCACGGTCGCCACCTCGACGGCGACGACGGGGAGCGACACCATCACCGCGTCGGGAACGGGCGTCACCTCCGGCACGGACAGCGTCCAGGTCCAGGTGCGCAGCTTCTCGTTGAATGCCGGACTGGTGGGCCTCGACCGCACGGCGACCGGCGTCATCACCCTCAACCAGCCTGCGCCCTCGGGCGGTGCGACGATCGCGCTGTCGGTCGCGAACATGGCACTCGTCGGCGTCTCGCCGGCGAGCGTCACGATCCCATCGGGTCAAACCACGGCGACCTTCACGCTGACCGGCGGCAGCACCGTGGGCTCGACCACCTTGACCGCCAATGGCACTGCGTCCGGCTTCGGAACGCAGACTGCCACGCTCACCATCTCCAATCTGCTGATCAACCTGTCGGTGGCACAGACCCTGGGATTCGGCGCGTCCGCGACCTATCAGGCGCAAATCGCGCCGAATGCGGCGCCGGCCGGCGGTGTGGTGATCGATCTGACCAGCAGCAACACGGCGGTGGCGACCGTGCCCGCGACGGTCACGATTCCCGCCGGATCTCTGGGCGTGAACTTCACCGTTCAGGCGGGCACCACCGCCGTCGGCACCACCACCATCAGCGCCACGAGCTCGAGCTACGCGCCGACCACCACGACGGCGACGGTGAGCGCGGCGCTGCTCATCGAGGAGAGCTCGAAGACGCTGTCGAGCACGCAGAGCGACTCGGTCGACTTCCAGCTCACGAGCGGCGGCGCCGTCTATGCCGCACCGGCCGGGGGTGTCGCCGTCACCGCGGTCTCGAGCACGCCCGCGTGCGTGACGCTCGGGGCGTCGTCGGTGACGGTGGCTGCGGGGCAGAGCTTCGGCTCGCTTCCCTTCTCCTACGGCAGCGCGACGCTCCCCTGCACCTCGACGGTCACGCTGAGCAACGCTCTGTACGGCAACGCCTCGATTGCGGTGACCTATCAGGCCGCCGCGAATCTCGGGACCTTGTCGCTGTCGAGCCTGCCGGTTCCCTTGGGCGCAGGACTCGAGGAACAGATGTCCGTATCGCTCTCGACCGCGGCGCCGGCGGGTGGTGCGACGGTCGAGGTGCGCAGCGCGAATCCTTCTGCCCTGCTGATCGCACCGAGCGCAACGACGGTGGGTGCGCCGGCCATCAATCTCTCGATCTCTGCGGGCGCCACGTCGGCGAGCTTCTGGGTGCAGGCCGGCGCCGGCGCCAGCGGCACGGTGGCGCTGACGGCGACGTCCGCGACGTATACCACCGTCACCAGCTCGCTGACTCTGGCACCTTCTGCGGTGGTGCTGTACAGTCCGCCGCCCTCGAGCACCACGCCGCTGTCGGGGAACAGCGCTTTCACGGCGGCGGTCGGTGCGGTGTACGGCTCGGGGGCGGACTTTTATCCGGAGAACGTCTCACCGCTCGGCGGGGCGGTGACGGTGACGGCGGCGAGCAGCGCGACGGGGGTTGGGGAGCTGTACAACGGCAGTGCGGATGTGGCTTCGACCACGGCGCAGATCCCGGTGGGGAGCTACTCGGCGAGCTTCACCTTCGCCCCCATTGCCAGCGGCACCACCACGGTGAGCGTGACGGCGAGCGGATTTGGCACCGGCTCGTTCAACGGCGGCAGCTACGCCAGCTCGAAGAGCGTGACGGTGAGCGGGGCGGGGATGACGCTGAGCGTGGGCACTGCGGCCAGCAGCAGCGTGGGCGTTGGGGTGGGACTCGAGGTGCAGGGCTCGATCTCGCTCGGGGCGCCGGCCCCTGCGGGCGGGGTGACGATCACGGTGACGAGCAGCGATGCGACGCACCTGCTGCTCTCGCCGGACGGGGTGACGGCGCCGAGCGTCTCGATCAGCGTGCCGATCGCGGCGGGCGCGAGCTCGGGCTCGTTCTGGATAGTGGGCGTGGCGACGGGCGGCAGCCCGACGGTGACGGCGAGCAATCCGACCAACAATGACTATGGAGCATCGGCGGCGGTGGCGGCGCTGGTGTCGCCCGTGGTGGTGGTGCTGTACAGTCCGCCGCCTTCGAGCACCACGCCGCTGTCGGGGAACAGCGCTTTCACGGCGGCGGTCGGTGCGGTGTACGGCTCGGGGGCGGACTTTTATCCGGAGAACGTCTCGCCGCTCGGCGGGGCGGTGACGGTGACGGCGGCGAGCAGCGCGACGGGGGTTGGGGAGCTGTACAACGGCAGTGCGGATGTGGCTTCGACCACGGCGCAGATCCCGGTGGGGAGCTACTCGGCGAGCTTCACCTTCGCCCCCATTGCCAGCGGCACCACCACGGTGAGCGTGACGGCGAGCGGATTTGGCACCGGCTCGTTCAACGGCGGCAGCTACGCCAGCTCGAAGAGCGTGACGGTGAGCCTGGCCGCCATCTCGCTGCCGAGCAACGTGCAGGTCGGGAGCGGCCTGCAGGTGCAGATGACGGGATCGCTGCAGGCCTCGAACGACGGAGGGATCACCGTCAAGATCGCGAGCAGCGACGCCACGAAGCTGCTGATTTCCCCGGATGGCGTCACCGCCGGGCAGCCGTTCATCGACGTGTTCGTCAACAACGGCACGAGCTCGTTCAGCTTCTACGTGCTGGGCGTGGCGGGGGCGACCGGGAGCCCGACGGTGACCGCATCGACCACCGACACTCAATTCACCTCGGGCAGCGCCGCCGTCGCGGTGGTGGAGCCGGAGCTCTTGTACTCGAGCTTGCCGACCAGCGAAGCGGCCACGAGCGCGGACGCAGCCTTCGAGGTCGGGACCTACGTCCCGGGCTATGGCTACGAGGCGGTGGCTGCCGGTACATCGCTGGTAGTGACGATCTCGACCAGCAATGCCGCGGTCGCGGATCTGACCACGTCCTCGCAGACGCAAACCACCCCGGTGACGGTGACCTTGTCGGCGGGGCAGGAGTCCTCGCCATCCAGCGTGTCCTTGGGCGGGGTCGCGTTGCATGCCGTCGGAACGGGCACGGCGATCATCAACGCGACCGCCGCGGGGGTACAATCGGCCTCCCAGACGGTCACGCTCGACTAGGGTATGCCTGGGGCAAGCGATTCGGGACGGATCCGCTCCGGCCTGAATCCCGGGCAGCGCGGGAGCGAGAGCTCCGAGGGGCCGGCGAGCGCGCGCGGCTCGTTGCCGTCCTGCCGGCTGGTGGTCGAGGACTGGGTACCGGAGCTGCCGGCACCCGCTCCTGCGGTTCCCTCGAGGCCGCGAGATTCGCGGTATGACCCCTCGCGAGGCATACCCCTGCGGCTGGCTGCGGCCCTCGCGGCCATCCTGCTGCACGCCGGAGCGGGAGCATGGCTCCTGGCGTCGAGCGCTGTACCGCGGCACAGCGCATCGCAGGCGCTGGTCCTCATCGCCAACCTGCCGGCTCCGCGCCAGCCACCGCCCGACCTGGCTGCGGAACTGCCGCCGCCGATTCTCGAGCGCGTGCTGCCGACCTCCCCCAAGCTCCCGGCGCTCGTGCTCGGGCCGGCCGAGGTGGCGCTCTCGGTCTCGGCCTCGAGCGACGTGCTGATCGGCGATGCCGCGGCCGCTGCGGTCGAGGATCTCGCCGGCACGTGCCGGCCGGGCCGCGAGACGACATCTGCCGTCCGCGCTTCCGCGATCATCCTGCTGGTGCGCGTGGAGCGAGACGGCCATGTGTCCGACAGCAAGATCGAGGTCGGGAGCGGCAGGCCGTGGCTCGATCAGGCCGTCCAGCAGTGTCTGATCGCCCGCGGATCGCTGCCGCCGCGGCGAATCAACGGCGCGCCGGTCGCCTCCTGGCAGCGCGTGCACTGGCCCGCGGTATAGCCGCCTTGCGCGGGTCGGCTCAGGTTCCGCCCAGAAAAAAGGCGCGGTCGCCGCGCGGCACTGCGGCGAGCAGATCACGGATGAATCGATCCTGCAGCTCGAAGGAGGCCTGCGCCGTGAGGCCCACGGTGGAGGTGCGGATCAGCACGCCGTCCGGGACGGCTCCACGCAGCGCGTATTTGAGCCGAATCCATTGCCGGTCGATGATGCCGTGCGATATCTCGCGCCCGACACGCATCCAGTAGCTGACGGGCTCGAGCCGCGATTCGCGCTCGGCGATGAGACGCGTCAGCTCCAGCGGCCTCTCGGCGCCGCTCAGCGGCACGGCCGACTCGCTCTTCGCGAGGATTCGAAAGCCGGCGGCGACGTAGCAGAATTCCGGCCAATGCGCTTTGAGCTTGAAATCCTGGGCGCTCCCGTACGCGATCAACAGCATGACGGTGGCGCCGGCCGCGTTGCGGTAGCCTCGGCCGATCACCTGATCATAGATGCCGTAGAGCCGCGAGCTCGGATCGGCGTCGTCCTGCGCATCCGCGGCCGGTATGACGAGCGCAATGTCCGGAACGTACTTCCAGTCCGCGAACGCGAGCGGAATGATGCGCGACAGGTCCGGCGCCCGGGCTTCGCCCCGGGTGGGGCCGCGCGGGGCAAGCGCCGCGGCGAGCAGCGCGCTCATGACGATGGCGGCCGCCGCCAGGCCGAGCTGCATGCGATTCGACGGCATCGAGGCCTCCGCGTCACGCCGGGCAATCATAGAATGAAGCGGCGAGTCGAGTCCCCGACAATTGACATATTTTCGACGATGACGCAATGAGGAGCATGCGCAGGTGAGAAAGCGAGACGCGGCAAAACCGCACCCCGCCGAGCGGCATGGGCCGAGGGTGGCCTTGAGCCGCCTGTGCCTGTCGAGCTGGCTGTGCCTGTCGAGCTGGCTGTGCGGCTGCTCGCCGCGCGCGGAGCCAGCGGCTGGCGGACAGGTCATCGCCCGCGTGGGCGAGGATGCGGTGACCGCGCTGGAGCTCCGCAACGAGCTGCGCGCCGCGAACGTTCCACCGGACAAGCAGCAAGATCCCGCCCTCGTCAAGCGCGCGCTCGGCGACCTGGTGTTGCGCAAGTATCTCGTGCAGCAGGCGACGCTCGCCAAGCTGCAGCGGCAGCCCGACGTTCTATCGGACTTGCGGCGCTCGCGCGAGCAGGTTCTCGCCGGCGCCGTGCTCGCCCGCAAGGCGGCGGATCTGTCGATCGATCCATCGGATATCGATCGGTTCATCGCGCAGAATCCGGACAGGTTCGCGCGCCGGCGACTGCTGAGGGTCGAGCAGATCCGCTTTGCGATCACGGATGGCTTGCCGGACATCGCCCGAGCCAACGAGGGTGCCGGATCGCTGGAGGAGGTCGACCGGAGCCTCACCTCGATGGGGATCGCTCACGATCGCTCGATCGCGGAGATGAGCGCAGCCGATGTCCCGCCGGACCTGGCCAAAGCCCTGGCGGCGAGGAAGCCGGACCAGATCTTCTTCGGACGCCTGGGTGCGAATGCCCTGTATTTCAAGATCCTGAGCGAGCAGAGCGCGCCGCTCGAGGGCGACGCGGCCGCTACCCTCGCACGGCAAATGCTCAAGGCCGATCGGTTCAAGGCGCAGGTGGCCGCGGCCTGGGCGGCCGCGCGCCGTGAAGCGAGGTTCAGCGGCGACTACGCGAAGGTGATGGACGCGCCCGGCAAGGTGATGGACGCGCCCGGCAGGGTGATGGACGCGCCCGGCAAGAACTAGTCATGTCGGCATTCGTCACGCCATCTCATGCTGCACCCACCTTGAAGACCGCGTGGCCATGGGCGGCACTGCTCGCGGGCGCCGTTCTTGCGGCCTACGCCCCGACGCTGGTGCGGCTATTCGATGGGCCGTGGCGCACCGAGCAGCAGAGCCAGGGGCCGCTGATCATCGGGGTATCGCTCTGGCTGATGGCGGTCGCCTCGCAGCGCTCGAGTGCCCGACCTCTCGCGCCGGCCCCGGTGTGGGGCTGGTGCGTGCTCGTGTCCGGGCTCGCGCTGCTGTTCTGCGCCAGGGCGCTCGGCCTTCTGGGAGCCGAGGTCCTGTCGGCGATCGCCGTGATCGGCGGCTGCGTACTTTTGCTGGGCGGACGCTGGTGGCTCGCGACGCTCGCGTTTCCCATCGGCTTCCTGCTGTTCGCGGTGCCGCTTCCCGACTGGATGATCGACGCCGTGACGCTGCCCTTGAAGGTTTTCATCTCCGATGCGGTGACCGCCGCCTTGTATGCGATGGGCTATCCGGTCGCACAGAATGGCGTGAGCATCGTCATCGGACCGTACGAGGTGCTGGTCAAGGACGCTTGCTCGGGGCTCAATTCGATCGTGGCATTGCTCGCCGTCGGCACCTTCTACGTGTATGCGTTCCGGCGCCGATCCGCGGCTCGCGCATCGCTCCTGCTGGCTGCGATCATTCCCCTGGCGATCGCGGCGAATTTTCTGCGCGTGCTCGCGCTGGTCCTGATCGTATACTATTCGGGCATCGACGCGCTGTCGGGGCCGCTGCACCTGCTGACCGGTCTCGGGATGTTCGTGGCGGCCGCGCTGATGCTGCTGGCGTTCGACGGCGTGTTGAGCCTCGGCGTCCGGCTGTCGACGCGCATATCGCAGGCGGCCCGGATTCGCTCCTGATTCGCATCGATCCGGGAAGGTGCAGCTTTATGATGACCCTGTACGGCTATTCGCTGAGCTCCGCCTCTTATCGCGTGCGCATCGCGCTCGCGCTGAAGGGGCTCGAGGCGAATCCCGTGAGCAAGCAGCTGCGCCGCGGCGAGCACCGCCACAAGGACTTCCTCAAGCTCAATCCGCAGGGCTTCGTGCCCGTGCTGGTGCTGGATGATGGCGAGGCGCTCACGCAGTCGCTCGCCATCATCGAGTATCTGGAAGAGACCCATCCGAATCCGCCGTTGCTGCCGGCGGCGCCGCTCGCGCGCGCCCGGGTGCGCGCTCTGTGCCAGCTCATCGCCTGCGACATCCATCCCCTGAACAACCTGCGCGCTCTCAAGTACCTGGAATCGCCGCTCGGCATCGCTCAGGCGACGCGCGAGCAATGGTATCGCCACTGGGTGGAGGCGGGATTCGCGGCGCTCGAGGAGTGGCTCGGCCGGGACGGCTCTCGGGGCCGCTTCTGTCACGGCGACTCGCCCGGCATGGCCGACGTGTGTCTCGTGCCGCAGGTGTTCAACGCGCGGCGATACTCGGTGGACTTGAGCCCCTATCCGCGCATCGTCGCAATCGATGCCGCCTGTCGCGAGCTGGCGACGTTCGCTGCGGCGGCACCGGAAAAGCAGATGTAGTGCGCCGGAGAAGCGGGTCTGGTGCGCGGAAAAGCAGGTGTAGTGCGAATCCTACAGGGGTTCGCCGCGCGCGGCGGACCGCATCGAGCGCCTGGTCAGGCGACCTGCTGTGTACAATCTGCGTTCACGCCAGCTCAGCGCACCGGGAGACCTGAATGAGAACCATCATCGCCCTGATCCTCGGCGCCGCCACATTGTGTGCGTGCAATTCGCAAACGCCCCCGCCCCCGCAAGGTGCTTCAACGGCCGAGGCGCCCGCCGAGCCGACGGCGCCACAGAGTGCGCCGCCCGAGACCGCCGGGACGACGCCGGGGGAGAATGTGTCCGAGGAAACCTATACTCCGCCCGAGCCGCAGCCGGTGGTGAGCGCGTACGAGGAGCCCCCGAGCGAGCAGCCAGCGCCGGTCGAGGTCGGCTGGGCGCCGCCGCCCATGCTGGTCGACCCGCCGCCGCCGCCGCCGGGACCCGACTACGTTTGGACCGGCGGCTACTGGGGCTGGTACGGCAACTGGGTGTGGATCCACGGGCACTGGCTGCCGCCGCCCCGGCCGCACTATCACTGGGTGCAGCCTTACTACGATCATCGTGATGCGCACGTGATATTCGTCGGGGGGTTCTGGGCGGCTCCGAGCGTCTCGTTCGTCGTGCCGGCGATCGGATTGGGACTGACGCTCGCCGCAGTCCTGCCGGGCGTCGTTCCGGGTCCACCGCCGATGGGACCGGAAGGTGTGTTCGTTCCTGCGCCGCCCGGCTCGCGCCCCGGCATCATCATTCCGGCCCCGATCGGTGTCGCACCGGCCGTCGTGACCGGCGCGCCGCCCGTGGTCAACGTCGGCATGAGGATCAACGTCAACAACACCAACGTCAGCAACACGACCGTCAACAACACGGTCATCAACAACACGGTCATCAACAACACCACGATCAACAACGTGACCATCGTCGCGCCGGCGAGCGCGACGGCGACGCACGTGGCCGTCAATGCCACCGTGCCGGCGCAGGCGCATCTCGCTGCGGCGCTTCCCCCCGTGGTGCGCGTGCCTGCGCCCACACCTTCATCGAGCAAACCCCTGCCGCCGTACGTGCCGGGCCGCACCGTGTCCTTGCCGCCGCCGCAGGTCGTGCATGCGGTCGTGCCGCCGGAGCTGGCACACCCGCGTCCCGCGCCGGCGATGCAAGAGGCGGCGCGCGGCGCGCCGGCCGAGACGCGGCCGGGCGAGGCGATGCGCCCGGCCGAGAGGGCGCCGGGCGAGAGGGCGCCGGGCGAGAATGGCGCGGCCAAGGCCGGCGCGGAAAGAGCCGCGCAGCAGCGCGCTGCGCAGGAGGCCGAGGCGAAGCGCAACGAGGCCCAGGCGGCTGCCGAGCGCAAACACCAGGAGGCGGCTGCCGAGCGCGGCAAGCAGCAAGCCGCACAGGCCGAAGCGGCGCGCAAGGCGCAAGAGGCACAGCGCGCTCAGGAGGCCGAGCGCAGCAAGCAGCAGGCCGAGGCCGCGGCGGCGCAGGCCAGGAAGAAGGCGGCCGAGGAGGCCGCGGCCAAGAAGAAGGCCGCGGAGGAGAAGCGCAAGCCCAGTCCCCAGTAGGCGGTGCTACGCGCGCGTCGCGCGAGATCAAAGGCGGCACTCCATGCTGCATTGTCGATGGCGAGCTCGGGCAGCAGCCGTTCGAAATCCCTGAGTGCGGAATAGGCTGGACCGCATGCCGGGTTACAGGCAAGCCCTGGGTCGCGTCCGCGATAGGGTGTATCGGATCCGTGATAGGGCGGATCAGATCCGTGCGCGCGGCCTACTGCCGGCCGCTCAGGAGAGCGGCGGAATCCCGGCGCGGATGTCCGCCGAGAAGCTCGGGCTCTGGTCCGCGGCCCGCGCTCGCTCGCTGATGTAGCCGAGCGTGCGCAGCGTCTCGAGCGGATAGCGCTGGTCGAGGCGGCCGACGCCGTAGAAGTATTCGGGCATGTAGCCCGAGAGCAGCACGCGGTAGCTGAAGGGCAGCCTGCCGAGGATGCGCCTCAGCATGCAGTACAGCACGGTGGTGCAGTTGCCGCGAATGGTGTGATAGAAGCGCGGCCTGCGCACGAGCTCGTTGGCCGCTTGCAGGTACGACAGAAACAAGGCGCGCGTCGCCTCACGCGGCAGGTTCAGCCGGAACAGATAGGTATCCTCGCGCCGCACATTGGTGCGCAGGCGCACGATGTCGCGCTCTTCGGCGGCGATGATGACGAGCTCGAATTCCTTGAAGAACCCGCCGATCTCGGAGAACGTCTGAGTCTTCTGGCGGCGGATCTCGACCGAGTAGACGAGGTGGGCGCCGTCGTCGAAGCCGAACGAGATCAGCATGTGCGCGATCAGGGGGCCCGTCCAGTACGATACGATCATGTCGAGCGAGTCGAGGCGCGTGAGCTCGTAGGTGCGCGTCACCCAGCGCGGCGTGTAGTCCTTCTCGGTGCGCCAGATGAAGTCGCGCACCTCGTGCAGCGTCACCTTCTCGCCGTCGATCGTGCCGCTCACGGTCTGCGAGACATCGTCCGCCCATGCCCGCTGGTTGGAGGGACGCAGCCGGATCCACCAGAGCAGCAGGCCGCCGAGAGCGGCTGCAAATGCCGCGATTGCCGCGAGCGCGCATCCCAGCCAGAGCGCGCCGATGCATGCCAGGGCGAACGCAGCCCACAAGGCGGCGCACAGCGCTCGCGCGACGCGGTGGCCGGGTGCCCGGTACCACAGGGCGAGCGTCCCCCAGGCCGCGGCGAGCGCGATCAGGATGCTGGCGAGCAGGGCCACGAGGAACGCGAGCACCATGCGCCGTGCGCTAGCAGCCTGTCGGACTTAATCGTACGAAATGCGCGATAATCATTGCAGTTCTTCTCATCCTCGACGGTAGCCATGAGTAA
>Ga0335074_10002155_pt1 | contig 26831 bp, 22 predicted proteins | sample Lox_Sample_23_FD_206715 | JGI IMG/M metagenome (GOLD analysis project Ga0335074, IMG submission 206715) | Soil microbial communities from Loxahatchee National Wildlife Refuge, Florida, United States - Lox_Sample_2.3 | ecosystem: Environmental > Terrestrial > Soil > Wetlands | place: USA...
CGATTCTTCCGAGCGGCGGATTTCATCCTGCAGCCCCAAAATCATCGCTGCCGAGTCAGCTATGGTTAGCGCACGCATGCATCTATGAAAACACGTTCCACAATTATGCGCAATTACTTATGACGTTATGTTTAGTTCCTAGGATCCTCCTGTGCACGGTATGTCATGTCCTCGATCACCGTTCTGGATTTGACACTGCCAACATCCGGACATTTTTCAATCTACCGGTTGACACTTGAGTCAAGGCGTTGGAGGGCTCTACCGGTCGCCAGCATTGAAACTCCGTACCTTGCGATTTGTATTCCGCGGTGCGAGGTTTGGTCCGCAGGTTGCTCTTTCTTGCAATGAAGGTAGCTTCATTGCGAAATTTGTCCCAAAGGCGTGAGTTGGTACGGGAGCGAAGAGGAACTCCGGCTCGAGATTGCAGCGAAGATGCATGGGGGCCTCGAAGAATCATCCTCCTGGTTCTCGTGATTTCTTCGGCCATTCCCTGTGCCTGGACGCAGCAAGACGGCAGGACCGGAATTGTGGTTGGATCCGCAACTGTCGGGGCTCCTGGCAATCGATTGTGTGTAGTTGGAGCGAAGGTCGTGGTGATCGGGCCTTTCACTCTCGAAGCGGAGACGGATCAAGATGGTAACTTCACTCTTTCCGGGGTACCTCCCGGCAACTACACAGTCATCGCTACCTTCGCCGGACTCCGGGCTGAGCAAACCGTGAAAGTCGAGGCCCATTCTCTCGTTCAGGTGCGGCTTGAGATGAGACCGTTTCAGGCGACCACAGCAGTAACGGTTCACGCAGGCGACGCGGATGCCGGTGGTCCTTCCCCTTCAGGAACCGTCACCGGGAAATTGCTGGAGGATGCACCGAATGTCGATGAGCGTTCTGAATCTCTGCTTCCGCTTATCCCTGGCGTTGTTCGCGGGCCCGACGGACACATCAACCTGAAGGGCTCAAGAGACACTCAAAGCGGGGCGCTGGTCAACAGCGCGAACGTTACGGATCCGGCTACAGGCAGTCCCGCCATCAATCTGCCGATCGACGTTGTGTCATCGGTCCAGGTGATCTCGAATCCGTACGACCCACAGTATGGGAAGTTCACGGGGGCCGTTTCCTCTGTCGAGACAAAGACGGGGAACTTTGAAGGGCGCCATTTCTCGATTCAGAATGTCGTCCCCCGCTGGAGAGAACGTGGCGGTCACATGGTCGGTATCGGAGCTTCTACGCCGCGCATGACCTTCACCGGCCCGATTGTCCGGGATCGCATAGCTTTCACTCAATCCTTTGAGTATCGCTTCCTGCGCACGCCGGTCAACAGCCTTCCTCCAATGGAGCGAGACACAACCCTGCAGGGCCTCGACACCTATACACAATTCGATCTGAACCTGAGCCCCAAGCAGACGGCGACGGTGTCCCTGGCAGTCTATCCCCAGAAGCTGAAGTACATGGGCCTCAATACCTTTACGCCGCAGCCGTCCACGGCAGATTTCCACCAGCGAGGGGATGAGCTTTACGGGCAGCACCGATACATCTTAAGCACCGACAGCATCCTGATTTCTCAGTTGAGCTACAAACAGTACGATGCCGATGTCACTGCCCTGAGCAATGACCCCTATGAGCTTTTGATCGACACAACGGAAGGGGGCTTCTTCAACCGGCAGGGACGACGTACCTACCGCATGGAATGGGCGGAGAGCTATAACTTTGCTCCGCGCCGTTTCGCGGGAACACATCAGCTGAAAGCGGGCTTGAATTATGCCTACTCATCCTATGATGGCCGGGAGACCTTCCTGCCAGTTACGTTGGTCGGTTCTTCGGCTACGCCGATCGAGCGCATCTCCTTTAGCGCGCCGACCTCGTTCGCGATTGAGCAAAGCGAGACTTCATGGTACCTGGCTGATCGATGGACGCCTTTTCAACGGCTGACGTTCGACCTGGGCATGCGTTTTGACAACGACACGGTGACAAGCTCGACGCACGCAGCGCCGCGAGTGGGGTTTCTACTTGCGCTGACCCGGGATGGCAAGACGCTGCTTAAAGGAGGCGCCGGCCTCTTCTACGATCGCGTTCCGCTGATGATCCCGACTCTCGATAAGCTCCCGGATCGAACAGTCTCCATGGAGACGATTGCTGGATCGGTCTCCAGCTCGATTACTTATTCGAACCAGCTTGCGGGAAACATTTGGAATCCGCGCAGCACTTCATGGAGCGCTGAACTGGATAGGCAGGTCTCGAAGTCGCTCAGCCTTCGCGTCGGATACGAGCAGCGTAACACCTCCAAGGTGTTCGTCGTATCTCCCACCTACGAAGGAAAGACAGGCATTCTCTCCGTCTCAAATTCGGGAAGGGATACCTACCAGGAAATCCAGGTTGCGGGCCGCTACAAGCTTCCGCGCTTCACATTGAACAGTTCCTATGTTCATTCACGAGCCTACGGCGACCTGAACGCCGCTGATCTGTTCTTCGGAAACACCCCTCAGGCAGTTATTCAGCCGGACGCTAGAGCCCGATTACCGTTCGACGCGCCGAACCGCTTCCTTTCCTGGGAAGACGTGGAAGGGCCCTGGAAGCTGACGCTGCTTCCTGTGTATGACTTGCACACAGGCTTCCCGTATTCGGTCGAAAACCAATTCCGCGAATATGTTGGGCCGAGGGATAACGGGCGTTTCCCGCGCTTTTCATCCTTCGATCTCCAGGTGTCGCGGCCGCTGTCGTTACACAAGGGTGACAGGAGCCTCCATTTGCGGGTCGGCTTCGGTGTGTTCAACGTCTTCAATCACTTCAATCCGCGCGACGTGCAGAACGTGGAGGAGAGCGGTAATTTTGGTGGCTTCTTCAACGATGCATGGCGAGACTACCGCGGCAAGCTGGTGTTCCAGTTCTGACAATGAGAGACAGTTTCATCTTCGGCGCGTTGCTTCTGCTGGTTCCTTCAGTTGCCTATGGTGCGCCTGCAGGAGATTCGCTTCCCAGTGCGGACACCGTCGTTGCGAGACTGCTGGCTCACAATGCCGAGCGCCAGACACAACTTGCCGGATACCGTGGAATGCGGCGGTACATTCTTGAGAACCAACGCTGGCACAAGCATGCGGAGATGTTGGTGCGCGTAGAAGGTGATGCGGACGAAACGAAGCACTTTGAAGTCGTCAGCGAACTGGGCTGGAAAGCGGCCCAGAACCATGTCCTGCGCAGGATCCTAACATCAGAAGCGGAGGCATCCTCCCCGGCGATCCATAACGAGACTCGTCTGAGCCCTGAAAACTACAAATTCCGCATGGTGACAACCGAGTTCCTGGCAGATCGGATGGCCTACGTTATCGAGGTCGTTCCCAAGCGTCGCGATGAGCGCTTGTTCGAAGGCCGGATATGGATCGATGCCGAGGACTATGCCCTGGCGAGAGTCGAGGGGAAACCCGCGAAAAACCCCTCTTTTTGGATACGTAGCATTCACTTTGTTCATACCTACCAAAAGAGTGGTGTTTTTTGGTTTCCGGTGTCGACCGAGAGTGTTACTGAGGTGCGCATTTTCGGCGCGACGGGCCTGACGATTCGCTACTACGACTATGTGCCGAATTCCCAGGAGACTCCGGAAGTGGCGAATGCGGCGGCGCAGGGAGGCGTAAACCGATGAGAAGAATGATGCCCCCCCTTCCGTCGCCGAAGCTCCGCGACTTCCCGGTAGAAATAGTCGACAACCCGGAGTTTCACAACAGCAAAGAAGTCTCGGTTCAGAACGCCAGGAGCCATTGCCGCGATGCTGCCCTACTGCGCAAAGCAGTTGCCGGCTACGGAGAGCCAGCCATATGAAACGGTTCAGCATGCTTGCCGCTCTCACCGGAGGAGCGATCCTGGCATGTGTTATTGCGCACACAAAGTTGTCTGTGTTAGCGAGCCACCTTAGAGCCGTCCGGATGGCCCTGCCGATTGTGCTTGGTCTTAGTTTCTGTCGTCTTCAACTGCAGACGCTAGCGTGGTTGCAGGTCTTACGAAAAGAAGGCTCGACAGTGAACAGAGGCGAGTTGGTGGGCATTCGTCTGGCGTCTCAATCTATGGGTTATCTCACTATGCTGGGAGCGCTCATCTCCGAGCCAATTAAAGTCAAGCTCTTGCAAGGTTCAGTAGATAAAGCGGCAACCGCAACTCTTGTCGATGACGCGATTTACTGGACGACCTCGGCCATTTCCGGGCTCATCGGCTGCGCTTCGATTCTTCTACTCACCGCACATACCCGGAGATTTGTGACAAGCACGCTAATGATCGTTTTCTTCTTCGCTTTCATAATATTCATCGCGCTTCGCGTGCCGGCTCTTCCTTTGATTTGCCGTCGACTCAGGGAGGGCGGGCCATCATGGCTCCGCCGCGCTGCGAGCATTGAAACGGCAGTAAGAGTGTATCGGATACGGCGGCCAAAATTGGTCAGGCGAATGTTTGCAATTGATCTGCTATGTCAAATGCTGCTTACTTCGGAAGTAGTTGCTGTGCTCTGGGCTCTGCAGCTTCCCATCCACCCAGTTGCTGTTCTCTCCATAGACGGTTTTACACGTATGACCAAAGTGGTGTCGTCCTGGATTCCGGCCCGACTCGGGGTCGACGAAGCCGGCGCAATCTCCGCATTCAGCCTGGCCGGTCTCTCCCCTGTCCTCGGGCTCACACTTGCTCTGACCCGGCGATCGCGCGACCTTCTTTGGTCGTTTTGTGGAATAGCCTGGCTGGCTTGGAGATCGCGCCATTCTTCTCAGGCCAGGACCGAAGATCGATTGTTAAATCAGGGAGAGGCATTGACATGAAGGCTATTCTAGTAATTCCTGGCAGCGCGGATCCCAGTTTGTTATGTCGTGAGATCTGTGGAGTACCCCTGCTCGAGCGGACTTTGGCAACTGCCCAACGGGCCGGGGTGCGCGAATTTCTTATCCTCTGGTCGGATGACGTGCTTCGGGAGGTCGTAAGCCTTCAATCCCCTCCGTTGAAGTCCGGGAGTAATTTCCAGTTTCTGCGCGTCGAGGGGTTCCACCCCGAAGTACAAGCGAGCTGGTCAAAAGTACTAGCTCAACTTCCAGAAAGATTCATCTGGATACCATGGAATTGGGTTACTGACGGGCGGAGTATTAAAGAGCTTCCTCGCTGCCACTACCTGCCCCTCGGTTGGGGTGAGCCGACATCGGTGGAGAAGAATGCCATCGTGCATTGGTCCGAAATTCCGCTGCTATCCGAACCCCCACTTCCAGAAACAGAGACGAGAATTGGCGTGGCGGTGACATCGGAGGAAACCGCGATCTCCGCGGAGAAAATGCTTGTGCGGCGCTCCGGTAAGGTCCTGGATGGAATACATACCTCATTCAATCGCAGTCTTTGCTGGCCCATCGTCAGATGGCTCTCGCACACGCCCGTAACACCAAACGTCGTGACTCTCGGAGGTGTCGGGGTCAGCATCCTCTCGTGTCTGTTGTTTGCACAAGGAACGTACGGGGCGTCGGTTGCGGGAGCATTGCTCTTTTTCCTCGCTGGGTTGTTTGATGAGATGGACGGCATGCTGGCGCGCATTCGATTTGCGGATTCCGCATTCGGAACGTGGTTTGAGGGCATTGCCGACGGTTTGAGCTACCTGCTTCTGTTTGGCGGCATCACTGCTGGGCTCTATCGGCAGCGCGGGCCATCAGAACTGATCGCGGGAATGGCGCTGCTGTGCGGCACGATGATGTCGCTGGTGGTGCTTCTATTTCAACGTAAACGAGCCACTCATCCCGATAGGCCCCACGAGCATCTGGGCAAGTTCTACGGCTTGCTTGAAGGAGATTCCTCCAACCTCGTCTCTCGAGTGGTTCGCAAAATTCAGCCCTTTCAGAAAAGGGGTGTGCTCATCCATTACGTGGTGCTGTTCACGACTTGTGGAGGATTACATGTCCTCTTTTACCTTGCGATTCTTGGCAGCCATCTCACCTGGAGCCTGGCACTTTACTTCAATGGACGATTCTATCGTGAACCGGTCAAACCTCTGATCCAAAACAACGTTGGTTCGACGCAGGAGGCCTTATGAAGGCAGTGATTTTGGCAGCAGGACAGGGAACGCGGATTCGCGAAGTTCACGGAGAGAGCCCCAAGTGTCTTATCAGAACGGGTTCGACCACGATCCTCGATCATCAGATTGAGGCGCTTGTGAAAGCGGGAATCCGCAAAATCGCCGTGGTGGTTGGATATCAGAAACACCAGATCCTCGATCATCTCCGTTTCAGGTGCCGGGCCCTGACGTATTCCATTGAGTGCCTGGAGAATCCGGTCTTCCATCAAACAAATAATATCTACTCTCTGTGGATGGCGCGCCACTGGGTCGATGGCAGCAGCTTCGTCTGCTTGAACGCGGACGTCGTTTTTCATTCCGGGATCTTAGGTAATGTCCTAAAAAGCGATGCGCCAGTCTCGATGATCGTGGATCCCGAATGGCGCGACGAGACCATGAAAGTTGTCATATCCGGCGACCGCGTGATTCAAATGAATAAACGCATTGACAAATCTGCATTCAGTGGCACCTATATCGGCATCACGGTCTTCGGGCGCCCGATCGTACACAAGCTGTTCAGCAGGATCGGCGAATTGATTCAGGCCGGCCGATCCAACGAATTCTTCAATGCAGCTCTGCAGGAACTGATCGATCAGGGAGCACACGTCGGATTTAGCTCCACTGCCGGTCTCCCGTGGGCCGAGATCGACGATTCGCAGGATTTGCAATTCGCGAGGAAATGCGTATTTCCGCAATTGAGCCCAGCGGCAGCTTAGTTATGAAACGTAGCCCAGAAATCGAAACCGGCTTCTTCGCACCGTGCTTCAAGCTCTACTGGCCACGTGAGCGATTCCGTTTGTTAGACTGGAACATCGATAGGGGCTTGAAACTGGGCGGCATCTTAGAGTTCCTTGAGAGCGCCAACGCAGATCTAATACTGCTGCAAGAGGTAGATCTCCATGCCAGGAGAACACCTCAACGCAACATTGCTCGCGAGATTGCGCAAAAGCTACAGATGAACTATGTCTTTGGCCGGGAGTTTCAGGAACTGACTCAAGGCTCCAGAAATTCGCTGGCGTATCACGGGCAGGCCACACTGTCTCGCTGGCCGCTTTCCGATCCACGCATACTCCGCTTCCGGAGACAATCGAATTTCTGGAAGCCGCACTGGTTTCTCCCTGACGTGGAACCGTTTCAGGAGAGACTTGGCGGACGGATGGCACTGGTAACCGAGCTGAATCTAGGCGGCCGAAAGCTGGCGAGCTACAACCTCCATCTTGAGAGCCGCGGCGATGATACGATCCGCTGTGCTCAACTGGGCGAGTGCCTTAATGATGTGCGCGGTTTTCGATCTGATACCGCACTCGTCATCGCGGGGGACTTCAATCTGGACATGTCTCGCAGTTCTGCCGCTCACGTGATGGCGCAAGTCGGATTTCGGAGCACGGCAGCAATGAACCCTGCACAAACGCAGCCCTCGCGCTTCCTGTTCGAACGAGGTCGAACAATTGACTGGATATTCTTGCGCGGACCGGTCCGCGAGGCGAACTTCACTGTTCATAGCTCAGTCTTTGCATCGGACCATTTTCCTCTTTCGGTAATTGTAAACCTGACCTAGTCGGAGCAAGTGTTCATCCCGCTGACAGCAATTCGGCGCTACCGCGGTGGCTATCCTGTCGGTCGGAACCCCGTATATGAACTGCCAAGGTCAATGAGATCGCTTTCTTGCGCTTGGAGTCAGCCTTTGCGGGATGGATTCGGACTCTCCTACAGACGCATATTTTCCACCGACTTATGCAGGCTCAGCGGCCGGCAGATGAATGCCCCTTACTCTACGCGCCGGAAGACACGAGTGGGTGATCGCAAGCAGGGTTCTTCTTGACGGCTCCGCTTTGCTTCCTCATTGTTTCCCTTTGGGTATGCCCGTGGGATGCGAGATCGCGCGATCAGAATCGGTATGTCCGCTGACCGTGATGCTTTTTCGCTGCCAGCACAACTAGCACGGCAAAGACCGATGCGAATAAGAATTGCGCGATTTCAAAGCACGAGCCGGATTCCATTGATGCCAATGCAAACAGAGTAGAGTACCTGAACAATCGAATCGACACGGAGACAACACTCAGATAAAGAAGTACCACAATGAAGACTGCGAAAACCGGGCCCCAGAGGCCGGCAAGGCGGAACCTCCACCAAGATAAAACGACGGCGCCCGAACAATAGACCGCCAGCATGCAGATTCCTTGAATCGGCGAAAGGCGATGAGTCACAGGCAGGAAGCCGACCACACTTGCAATCAAGCTATATCTCAAAAACCGGACCACCTGATTTGTACTGAGCGCAATTCTCAGAACGCCACGCAGCGCAATTGCTCCAGACCCGATCGCAAGCAGACCAAGTGCAACATGGATCCATCCGAAAAGTCTCATGTCTTTTCTCCCGAGTGCGTCTTCTCCCGTGCCTCGATCTGCCTGTCGCTCCCGCGCTATTCACCAAGAGTCGCGGTCACAGATGTCTAATTGCGATGTTTCGCACCAGGCGTGAGTCGGCGTAGGAAGAATTCCTGAATAAGGCCGTTTACCATGCGTCCACCAGTGCTGATGAGAGTGTTCTCGAACACTAGCCCTGGTCCGCGATTACTCGCCGGATAGTAGATATTCGAGATCGCACCTGTGGCCAGATCGCCGCCTATGCTGGAGTAATTCGGCTGCCAGCGTCCATCGTCTCCCTTACAGATGAATGGGCTTGAGAGCGCGTGGACTACGCGCGATCTCGTAGTACCCGTGCCTTGATAGAAGTAGCGCGGATCCTGATGGAAAAGTGAAGGGAGGATCGCTCCGCCAATCATGATGTTGACAAAACTGCCGGTGTAGGCGGCTCCAAGGCGCTGACCGTAGCCCTTGGCGCCCTCTACGTAGTCAGGACGGTCGCCTGCCTGGTTGATGCCAGCCAAAGTAGCTGCCCCGAGAAAGGTGATTGGATCGGTGGAGGCTTTAAGCGCAAGTTCAAATTTCAGCTTTGCGTTAAGCGGCTCCGCGCCGCGATCATAAGTAACATAGAAATTCGGAATGAACCCGAGAACTCGCTGTTTTTCCTCAATTGTGAGCTGTTCAACGGCCAAATGCTCGGGAGAGGCATATACCGTCACCGAGCTTGTTCCCCCGGCGAATTCGAGCTTGCTGCCTACAAGGAATAAGAACTGACCTGCATCGAGGTCGAAAGTCGGAGAGGTCCAACTCACAAAACCGTCGGCACTGATGGTGACGTGATAGGAGGTGCTCGGCCTAAGACCGCCGAATTCAAAGGATCCGCCGTCATTCGTGACCGCCGTAAGATGCTGGCCGGGATCTGGACCGTCGAGAACTACAGTAGCGCCAGGGACGACCTCGCTGTTCACATCGGTCACGGTGCCGCTTATATATCCTGGTTGGAGATCGGCCGCGGTGATCGAAGTGGCGCTTTTGTTTCCGGGCGGGTCGGACGATGCGATCTGCTGGGCCGCTGTTGGAGTGGCGACGAAAATACAGAATACAAGAGTGCAGAGCGTCGACGTGATCATCATCTCATATGGGGTACTTCGGGCAAAACTGTGCGCCTGACTCATCAAGACCTCCTGAACTATTCGTAAGTGGCAAATGCCATCGAATGTGCTGATCCCACGGCACGAGTTTGTCTCGAGTGCGTTGTCTGGGCATAAATACGCGCGTCAATCGGAAGCCCCATCCTCTTCTTTGCAAATTTGTTTAGTTCATCCACTTTGGCGTCGCTAATTCCGAGAAGGAGGGCAGTGTCCCGCCGCGAATAGTGCAGGACTTCGTGCAAAAAATAAGCTGCACGTTCAGCCCACGGAACGGCCTCCAAAGGCTGTAGTCCTGAGTGCTCATAGCTGATCGGTCCTGACGGGGCTGTGAGAATCCACGAATCGACGCTTGTGTAGTTGTTTGCAATTGCAGCTTTGACAACGGCGCGGACAGCGGAGATTTGTCCGAACGGTTCGTAGAAAGGATAGTGTTCCAGTCCGGCAAATGCCTTTTGGAGAATCTGCTCCGGAGAACCGCATCGGTCGAGAAGTATCTCGGCGACCTCTGTGAGTTGCATATGATGCTCTTCGAACAGCGCTCTCCACCTCGCCCCGTTATCTATTTCTCTTGTCAAGATTCCTCCTTTTCTGGATGCGTAGAAATCGACGAAACCGGAGCGGCTCATCTATTCAGTTTGGAATATGCACGTGCCCTGCCACATTTGTTGAGCTTTTAAATTGCAGAGAGGAAAGACCTTTCGCGCAAGCGGCGCATTAGTGCGCACGAGTCAACATTCTGACCGCGGATGTCAGCCGATTGGCAAATAGTGCAGCGTTCGCCACTGCTGCCGTGACGAGGCCGTGCGTCTTTTCCAGAGCCGCTCAGACGCGTTGTCCGAAATGCATTTCGTTGGGTTTTGAGGGGTTCGTGCCGACCATGTCCGCAGCCGCGAAATGCTGCAAACAGTTGTTCATCATCTCGGGCACACCTGGCCTCAATGATGATATGTCTGGCCCCCGGCAGTTGAGAGCGGAATTTCAAATCAGATGTCCATCGCTTTGTCATTCCCAATGGTCGAACAATGGCTATCGGCATGCATCGAGTTGGTTCACGAGGGCCCTGGTTGGAGAAAAATATGACATTGGGATGGCAAGTAATTGCGATATCCTTTGTGGCGTTGTTCCTGCGACTCTTGATAGACCTCCGAGGCTGTACCAGTTTGAGGTCCGAAGGTGTGAATGCCCGCGCCGTGCTCGCCGAGAGGGTTCCAATGGCGAAAAGAGAGAGTCTCCTTGGCGGAGTGGCCGTCGTTCGGAATGCATACTGAGATCCGGTGCCGAAGGGAGCGACTGTGTCTGAGCGATCAGCATCTATCGGGAGGGAATGAAGACGACTTTCGCTACTCCCGAGATCTGCGTGTCCTCGGCATTGATAAATAAGAGCGATTGCTCGCGTGTCAAGAAGTCATCGGCAACGTTCAGAGTTCGACATCGGAGAAGCTTCAAGTGCTGTCTTTTTGTGCCGTCTTGTCAACAATTGCTCCACAGATTGCATTCGGCAAGCCAATTGCTGTTGGTGAGGGTGGGATTACGACAAATCCGCACTTCAGCCTCGGGAAGGAATTCGCAACATGGAACAGACACATTCTGCAACCAATCCGATCTACGGCAGTATGCGGCTGGAGACTTCGAGCAATCACGGGCCTTCGAATTACGCGTGGTCTCAAGATCGTCGCTTGGAACCGTCCTTGCCGATGGAGCAAATGGCGTCCTTCGGGAGGCAGTGCGTTGTGCCGCCTGAACAAGGACGAGGATGCGATTTGATCCCAGATCTTCAGCCCCCGGTCAAACAGTCAATCCCGGCACATGCGGATCTGGTGAACGCTCCAATAGCCGACTACAGGAGTGCGTCGGATGAACAGTTGCTCGCTACAGCGAGGATCTCGGACGGGCAAGCGTTTGTTGAGTTGACCGGCAGATACGCACAAACGCTCTATAGGAGGGTAATCAGGATTCTTCGCAATCGCGAGGATGCAGAGGACGCTGTACAAGAAGCTTTACTCAGGGCCTACGCTCATCTGGGGGAATTTCGTGGCACTTGTGCTTTCTCTACGTGGCTAACCAGGATCGCGATCAACTCTGCGTTGATGCTGTTGCGGAAGAGGAGATCGTGTTCGGAGGTGTCGATTGATCAAAGCGGAGACAAGGATCAAGGATGGGGGGACCGGGAGATTCCCGACCCATCCCCCAACGCTGAACAGATATACGCAAAGCAGCAAACTAATGACCTTCTGTCACGCGCCGTCACGCGGCTTCCCGCGAGCTATCGATGCGTCGTAGAGGAGTGCCATGGGCGAGAACGATCGCTGCAAGAGGCCGCCGATGTTCTCGGGATCACAGTTGCCGCAGCCAAGTCTCGTCTTCTTCGGGCACGCCTTAGCATTCGTTCCACCCTCGAAAAGAGTGGATTTCCTTTGCGGATGCGTTTCACTCAAAAGCGAAGAGCATTACCTAGCTCGCAGCAGGTTGCTCCGGAAATTCGTTCACGATTTGTCTCCACTACTTCCCGATGAGCGTGAAACCTGGGAGACGGTGAGGGATGGTGGGCGCAATGAGGCTAGATATTATCTCGGCGATTCTTACTGTGTCCTCAATGACGGCAGTAGGTCAGAGGAGGTGGCAAGGATGGGCGCTGGCGTTCGCAAATAGCGTTGTGGTTTGCGTCCTGGCTGTACATGTTGCGCCTAAGCAGTGGGCACTGATTCCTCCGAATGTGCTTTGCCTGTTCATCTATGCACGGAACCTCTGGAATTGGAGATGTGCGGAATACGCGCAGCGCAAGAAGGCTGGCCGGGTGGTTTTGACTGGCAGGTCAGAGCCTAACAGAAACCTAGCTGCATAAGCGGCCAAGACAAAAAATGGCCGACGCAGGCCTAGCAAAGGAAGGTCACCACAAAACCTGGCTGCCGAGTATGCGGCAATGTTCAGCCGGTACATCCGACCCAGAAAATGGGGAAGCAACACGCCGGACTCAGCGCTTTCAACTTCATAAAGATCTGAGTTGATTATTGTTGCGGGACAAATGCGATCTAGAAGCTGATCCGTAGACTGAATTGAATTTCACGAGGCTGATTGACCTGAGACAAAATCTGTCCGAAATTCAAGGAACCCTGTTGGCCCACCGGAGGAGCAAACTGCACGTGGTTGAAGATATTGAAGAATTCGGCGCGGAACTGCAGGTCGACGCTCCCGTTCGAGATGTTCGTCGACTTCATCGCGGCGAAGTCGTAGTTGTCGATGCCCTCGGAGGTGATGTTGGCGTCGACGCGGGGCTCGTTGCCGAAGGCGTAGTCACCCGGGAATGTAAAACAGGATGTGTTGAACCATCCATTCAGACGACTCACTGCGGAGCCGGAAATCTTCTTATCGCAGCCAGGGACCACATTCGGACGAAGTGTTCCACCGCCGAAAAACTGGATCAGGGGATTGGAGTTCGCCTCGGTGAGGAACACTGGAAATCCAGACTGGAGGACGGTGATTCCGTCCACGTTCCAGCCGGAGACCAGCTTATCGACAGGCCGCGCGAAATTATTGGCGAATCTCTGGCCCTTGCCGAACGGTAGGTTCAGCACGTAGCTGATCACAGCGCGCTGATCGACGTTGTAGCTGATGAGCGAATATTCTCCATCCAAGTTGTTATAGTCCTGGATCGCGCCTTCGCCCTTGGTTGAGGTCTGCGGAGACGGTTTGGCCTCCAGGAAGCCGTTGAGAGTGTCCGTATTCCCAAGGTTCTTCGACCACGTGTAATTGGCCAACAGAGTGCCTCCCGAGCCGAAGCGCTTGACCAACTTTGCTTGCAGCAAGTTATAGTTACTGTGGGCATAAAATTCGGCCGTGTCGCTAACGTTGCTGTAAAACGGATAAGGCCTCAGGCTCTGACCCACGGTCATTGGAATCCCGTTCAGGGTCGTAGAGTTCAACAGCGCCGATCCCATCGAGTAATACTTGCTGGAGAGTTCGTCCAAGGAATAACCGATTCCAGGCAGGTTCGTCCCCTTCGAACCGGAATAGACGACCTCCGCCACCCAGTTGCCTTTAAATTCGTGGCTCGCGGCGAAGTTCCACTGTTGCACCCAGGGAAAATTCTGCTGTGGAACCGGGCCGCTGATGTTTTTTAAGCTGGCGGTGCAGCAGTACAGAGTCATGAAGCCAGGGTTGGTACGCCCGACGGGTTGGTTCAGAGTTTTGGGGTAGAGGTTTTGCAGGAGCGTTGGCAATGCTGCGGTCGCGTTAATTTGTGTGGTGGCCGCGTTGACCAAGGAACTGTCCGCGAACACACCCGTCAGGTCGGGAGGCAGATAAGAGACGCCGTAGCCCCCTCGTATAACCGTGTTGTTGTAGAGGCGATAGGCAAAGCCCAGACGCGGCGCAAAAAGGTCGTGCTTCGGTAGGACTGTGCTTCGGTGGGGATACAGTGGGGAATCCACTAGCGTGAGAGTTCCCGTAACTCCGGTGTATGGATCAACGGCATGGGGCAGAAGCACAGTCGCCCTGTTATTCCTTTCTGCAATCGCTCCCGGCAACTCGTATCGGAGACCCAAGTTGAGAGTTAGCTTCGGCCTGGCTTGCCAAGTGTCGGTCGTATAATACGCTTGGTAGTAATTGTAACTGGCGGTCGTATTGATCGTTCCGAACTGAATCTGCGTGGGATAGCCCATCAGGAATGAAGCCCATTCGTCGCCGGTATAGGTCGTACTGTAGGTGTACTGTCCTGAGGCCGATCCGTCGAAGCCTGTGCCACTCTGATCCATCAGCCGGAGCTCGGTCCCGAACTTCAGACTGTGCGCGCCGATGATCTTGATCAGGTTGGCGTTTGTACCATAGGTGTTCCACCAGTTCACGGAGTATCCGGTTATGTTGCCAAAGTTATAAAAGTTATGGAATCCGTTCAGTGAGAAGACAGGAAGCACATGGATGCTCATCTGTGGCGCCAGAGCGGCATAAGTGGGTCCGAATTGCAATTCATTGACCGAGACGCTGTCAGGGTAGTTGGGGGAGTATTCCCTCACATAAGTAATGCGAACATCCAGCACAGTTGTCGGGCTAAATGTGTAGGTGTCTCCTGATACTGCCTGCTGCGATTGGTTGATCACGTAGCCGTTGGCGGTAGGCCAGCCGCCGGCGTCGTTGAATTCCGAGAACCCGGTATCGTGCAGAGTCCAGTAGGTATAGCGGCCAAAGAGGCGATTCTTGGAGCTGATACTGTAGTCAAAGCGCCCGTTGTATTGGTTCTGGTGGTTTGTAATAGGTGTCGTCAGGAACCAGTTGGATGCCCCCAAAGTGTTCGGCAGCGGGTAATAGTTCATGAGGATATGTGCCAGCGGATCACCGCAGGCCCCTTGCCAAAGGTTAGTGATGGTCCAGGTCCCGGCAGCTGGATCATGCACGATGTTGCAGTTTCCCAGTGGGTCGGTAATCGAATTAGTGAAGACACCATTTCGCATGACTTGGGTCGGCACATTGGTTGGCGAACTCTCGCCGATGCTCTTTGCGAATCCCTCCCAGCCAAAGAAAAAGAACGTTCTGTCCTTTCTGATTGGCCCGCTGAGCACAACGCCATACTGATTCTGATTATCCTGAGGCCGGGCTGCGCCGAGTCGACTGTTGAAAAAATTGTTGGCGTTGAGATCGGTGTTTTCGAAATATTCGTACACTGAACCGTGCCATGCGTCGGTGCCGCTCCTGGAGGTCATGTTCACCACGCCACCGGCAGACCGCCCGAAATCGGCGCTGGCATCACTGGTAATGACGCTGAGCTCCTGAACTGCGTCCTGCGTCATGACAAGGGCAACCGTATTTCCGCCCAGGACATTGATTGGGGAGCCGTCAACATACTCGGCGCCCTGGCCCTGGATGGCACCGCCGATCTGGTAGTTCCCCCAACCCTGGTTACCGGATCGTGTACCCTGGTTGAGGCCGGTGCTGCCTGCGCTTGAACCCCCTGGCACCACGCCCGGAGCCACGGAGATGAGGTTCAAGACGTTGCGCCCGTTGAGCGGCAGTTCCCGCACCTGCGCTCCGTCGATCTCCTGGCTCATGGCGCTCGTGTCTGTTTGAAGAAGTGGCGCTTCGGCCGTCACTTTTACTATTTCAGATACGCCGCCCACAGCCAATACAGCGTTGACGCGGACGACCGCTCCCACCCCGATCGTTACACGGTCGTTCAGGAACCGCTTGAAGCCTGATTTCGTCACCTCAACATTGTAGGTGGCTGGGATCAGATTCACCGTGCTGTAGTTACCTTCTGCATTCGATAGAACGCGATACACGTCGTTCGTTCCGATGTTGGTTACCGTCACGGTTGCGCCCGGCACGACGGCGCCAGAGCTGTCTGTCACGGTTCCCAAAATCGACCCATAGAAGCTCTGCGGTTGCAACGGCGAAGAAACGGCAAGAATCGCCGCGAGACAGATCGGCCGGACGAGCGCCGTGATTGCGTTACGGCGAGGTCCGACCCTACTCAGCAGGCAAGACAAAATGGATGACGCAGTGGCATTTCGAGAAGAAGAACTTGGCGCCGCCAGAGCCATAAGAGAATTCGAGCTGGCAAAAATGAGAGCGAGTTGGAGGACAAACTGCTGTTCGTCCATGTTGTCCTTTTAGCCTCGCATTTATCATTCGATCCAGCTTGATGCCCACCGACTAGGGGCAATTATGAGTGCGATGCGAGCAAAAGAAAGCAATTGGTGATCATCAGGAGAAATTAACTCGAAGCCGACCGGCCCATGCTGGCCATCAGCTTCGCGTCCGCACTGGCACAAAAGCGGGATGACCTGAGAAGAGCGATCACTCGAAGGGAGCACCCTGGGTGCGAGACCGACGGAACCACAAGGAAGGTCAGTTTCATCCGAAGGGAGCCCCGGGATGGTGGGAAGTATACTTCACGTATGCGAAGAGCGCAAGGGAAGGGATGCGTCTGGCCATTGATGCTGCTGGTGTTCAGCACCTGCGCTTTTGCGTTAGATCCCGCTCTCGACATCAGCCAATATGCACACACCGCATGGAGGGTGCGCGACGGTTTTGGCAAGGGGCCTATTCATTCCATCGCTCAGACCCCCGACGGTTATCTTTGGCTGGGCACGGAGTCCGGCTTGCTTCGCTTTGATGGCGTACGGGCAGTGCCGTGGCAGCCGCCTGCCGGCGAGCATCTTCCGGGCACCGTTGTGATGAGCCTGCTAGTGTCACGTGACGGAGCTCTGTGGATCGGCACTGGGAAGGGCCTCGCAAGCTGGAAGGACGGCAAGCTGACCGATTACTCGGAGTTGGCAGGATGGATTGTTGGATCGCTCATCGAGGATCATGAAGGCACGGTGTGGGCCGGCGGTTTCGGGATTTCGGGGCGCGGACAGCTCTGCGCGATGAGGGATGGCCGGGCTCAGTGTTCGGACCCGGGTGAAGGAGTGCAATGCATATACGAGGACAGCAAGAACACTCTTTGGGTGAGCACGTTCAAAGGGCTATGGCGATGGAAGCCGCGCCAGGCAGAACTTTTTTCGACGGGCAGGACGATCACATCCGCTCTGATCGAAGACAGCGATGGCGGACTGTTGTTTGGCAGGGCTGACGGAATTGAGCGTTTCGTCAACGGGAAAACTGAGATGTATCCCGTGAGAATGCTGGCGCGGCTGTTCGGAGTTGACTCGTTCCTCCGGGACCACGACGGCAATTTGTGGGTGGGAACTTTTGCAGGTCTGGCACTTTGGCACAGCGGAAGAGCCGACGTTTTCAGGGAGGTTGACGGCCTTTCTGCGACCACGGTGCACTGTGTGTTTGAGGATCGTGAGGGCAATATTTGGGTCGCCACCGAAGGTGGTCTCGACCGTTTTCGCGATTTTGCAATCACAACATTTTCCGCGAAGGAGAGGCTTCCGTCCGGTATGTATGGGCCGATCCTGGCGGCTAAGGATGGAAGCCTTTGGTTCGGCACTTCTGACGTCTTGACCAAGTGGAAGAAATCTGAAATTACGGTCTATGACCGCCATGGTTCCGCGAACCATGTGGGTGGTGTGATATCCATGCGCGAAATACATGATAGTGGATTGCGGGGTCAAGTGAGGGGTCTATATCAAGATAGCCGCGGACGGCTTTGGGTTACGGCGATTGGCGGTTCCGGCTACATGGATAATGACAAATTTGTTCTGATAAAAGAACTCGCCGGTGAAACTAGGGGCTCAATCGCAGAGAGCGGCGAAGGGGATCTGTGGTTTTCATATGAGAATGCTCTTCTCCATTTGCTCGATGGCAGCAAAGTGGAACAGATTCCCTGGGACAAGCTGGGTATCAAAGATGGGGGTGGACAAATAGCAGTTGATCCTTTGATGGGTGGCCTGTGGATTGGACTCCCCCATGGTGGCATCGCGTATTTGCGGCGTGGTCGTATCGAGCATTGGTACACAACTGCCGGTGGGCTCGGCGAGGGCCGGATTTCTCAGCTTCGAGTGGACCGAGAGGGTGCGCTTTGGGCTTCGACTGAGGGGGGCTTGAGCCGAATTAAGGATGGCCACGTAGCGACCTTATCCGCTAAGAACGGCTTGCCCTGTGATGCAGTTCATTGGTCAGAAGAAGACGCCAACCATTCGGTCTGGCTGTACCTGGAGTGCGGATTGGTACGCGTAGCACCGTCCGAGATGAGCTCGTGGATTGCAGATCCCAATCGAAGCGTTCGCGCGACACTGTTCGGCAGTACCGACGGAGTTGTGGTCAAGTCGGTTATTTTCGGCGGCTTCAGTTCGCCAGTCACAAAATCCTTGGACGGAAAACTCTGGTTCAGCGTAGAAAACGGCCTCAGTGTTGTAGATCCACGGCGCCTCTCTTTCAACAAACTTCCGCCGCCGGTTCACATCGAGCGAATCGTTGCGGATGGCAAGACATATTGGCAGAACTGGTCCGGCGACGCATCATCCGCCGACCCGAGACTGCCGCCTCTGGTTCGCGATCTGACGATTGATTTCACAGCGCTAAGCCTTGTGGAACCGGAGAAGGTTCACTTCCGCTTCAAACTCGAAGGACAGGACAACGACTGGAGAGAAGTCGTTAACGACCGCCGGGTAGAGTACTCGAATCTGACGCCGCGTCATTATCGCTTCCGCCTGATCGCCTGCAACAACAGCGGCGTGTGGAATGAGACTGGCGACGCCCTGAAGTTCTCCATCGCTCCGGCTTATTGGCAGACAAATTGGTTCCGTGCGCTGTGTGTGTTCAGCTTCCTAGCGATGCTCTGGACCTTCTATCAGGTTCGCGTGCGCGCTTTGAAACGGCGCCACGCATTGTTAGAGCGGAATCAGGCACTGTTGGAGGAGAATCAAACATTATTGGAGGAGCACCAGGGCGAGATCCGCGCACTGAACGAACAGTTGATCAAAAAGCAGGAGGCGGAGCGGATGCGCATCGCTGGCGAGCTGCACGACGGCGTCCTCCAGCAGATCACTTCGCTTACTCTCAGGCTGGCCAAAGTGAGACGTCAGGTGCCACCCGATTCGGAAGCAATAGAAACGGTCAATGGCTTGCAGCAACAACTCATCCAGATCGGAACGGACATCCGTCATCTATCGCATGAGCTTCATCCTGCATTGCTGCAGGAGTCAGGCCTGCCGGCCGCTCTGTCGGCGTATTGCGAGGAGTTCGGCAAGGTACGGGGCCTGCCGGTATCGTGTGAGACGGACGAGGCTGTGAAGGGGTTGTTCCCAGGTGCCGCGTTGTGCCTGTACCGCATCGCACAGGAGGCGCTCGGCAATGCCGGCAAACATTCGGAGGCAAAGAAAGTCGAGGTTCGGCTGACCCGGTCCGACAGGCAGGTTTGCCTTTTCGTTTCCGATGACGGCATTGGTTGCGACCGAAACAAGATAGGACAATCGAGAGGTCTGGGACTGATCAATATGCGAGAACGCGTGCTGCAACTGGACGGGACGTTTGAGTTCGACAGTGAACCAGGTCGCGGAACCCGAGTGAGGGTGACAGTTCCTTTTCGAGCTAACTCGTAAGTCGACTGGAGCGAGACCCAGAAAGACAAGAAACGTCGTTCAGTTCAGATTGCTGCGAGCTGTAAGTTGCGGCGACTCTCTCTCAAGAGAAAAATGTGCGCATCAGTCCGGGAATAACGACTGACATTCCGAGGCCAGAGCGGTATTAGAGGAATACAAAGGATCTGCGCCTTCTCAGAAACGGCGCATCCTGTCTTGTTTTTCACTATCTTCACATCTTTTTGAACATCACGGCATCCGATGTCGTCGAAGCGAATGGGATACTGATAATCAATTGGCCACCGTGAAAGCCGAGACACTCAAATTCCCTCTTCCAACGACTTTGCTAAAGACGCAATTCTCCGCGAGAGAAAGAGAAACGACTGTGTCTGAGATGTAAGACGGTGTTGTTCCCTTGGCAAAGCCTTCCAGACCGCATGTTCGAGCTCGAAGTAGGCACTCGTCAGATCCTCCTTTTGGGTTGGCCCGTTTCGATTCATTCGATCTGCCATACTGCCCAGGGCCGCGGCCAATTGCTTGTCAAACTTCTCTTGCGCCGGGTGGATTACCTCCGGCAATTCGAAACCGGGAAGCCGAGCACTGTACCTCCATAAGACAATACGGGTGATGAAGAGCATGCGCAAGTTCGGTTGGATTTGCCGAATGCGATTACGCAATTCGAGATCCTGCTCGCGGGAAGGCCCGAATTCAAACAGAACGGCGTCTCCAAGAGCTCGCACCGCGTCAAGATGGGAAGCGATTGTCTCGCGGAGAACAAGGCTTCGCGCGATTGCAGGTCTCAGGTCCTTCGAGACCGGCTCTCCAGCAAACTGCGCTAATAATTTGAGATTGGAAATGAACGTCTTTTTCATCTGAACAGCAGCCGGCGCACCCCATAACCGATCGAACACCAGCCACATCATAAAGAGACCGAGCAGAATTCCAACGACACGATTTCGCGCAACTGCAAGCGAGGTCTGCATCCTGAATTCGCTTATATTGACGAGGTAAAAGGCCAGCGCTGCCTGAATTCCGAAGTATGACAGCCGAGGACTGGATGTCATGATCCAGGCAGACAGCGCAGTGACAGCAACGAAAAGAATCGCCAAGCCGCCGATGGAATCGAGATTCGGAAGAATAAGGACCTGCGAGCCCATGCCGAGGAGAAAGCCGCCGACGCTAGCTCCGGTGACGCGCAGGAACTGCTTCTGGCGAGATGCTCCGATCGTGGAAAGCGCAGTCAGCAGGCAGGTCGTGACGGCCGTGCTAATGCCGGGCCAGGCGACCGCGTTATAGATTACATAGCAACTGCTCGCGGCCAGGCAACCTTTCAACGCGAAACGCAGATGATCGGGGTTGGCTAGCGCTCCTGGGGCAAGAAACATTGGATGCGAAATGTCGTCCGGTGACGGCAGGTATTCATGAATGGATTGGGAGGCGGCGAACGCATGCGGGATGAGGGTAACTGTGTGCTCCATCTCGCCAAGCAACGGAACGTGGTTGGCCGCTCGTCCATCCTGATCGAACTGGATCGGGTTCGGAGTTCGTTTGTTCATCAGATCATCGCGAATACTTACTACGGCCAATGCCAGATTCTGGAACCGCCGTTGGTCATTGGCGGAAAGATCGAGGTTCAGATGGGTCAGGTTGGCTGCAAGATCAACGAGCCTGCCTACCAGGGCTGCGATTGCACCCATCTCGACGGAATGCTGCGGTGAATAATCCGAGCGGCGTAAGGTGCGCCGCATTAAAGATGTTCCAAGCGTTGCGAGCCGGTCGACCTTGCGCCCGAGAGCGGGACCTATCGTGCGTTTCTCAGCATGGCAAGTGAACAAGTCTGCGACTGCGGCCAATCGGTCGCTGATGGACAAGATGAAATCGTCTCCCGCTCGAACCCACGCAAATGCCAGTTCCACAGCCGCCGTAACCGCCACCGCGACCAACACTGCCAAACATAGCCAGAGTGTATCCTCCACATTGGTTTCGGCTGGCACATGCTGGTCCCATAACGGGATTCCCAGAGCATTCAGGTTGATGAAAGCCACAGCCGCCGTGTAGTTTGTCAGCGCACTGGCCGCGTAGAATGCAAGGAACAAGGTCGCGAGAATCCAGACAAAGTGAAGCAGAGGAAGACTAATCACAAGCCACATCGAAACCAGCAGATATACAGCGCCGATCCCGGTAACGAGGAAGATTGTCGTCACAGACCGCAGGGTGGCTCGGGTGTTTTCACGCGAAACCATGAGCGCATAAACCGCGCCCTGCCAGGCATAGGGAATGCGAAACGTCATTCCGACAATCATGATGAGAGTGGCAGCCAGAGTCATCCTTTCCACGGCGGCGGCTCTTCCCGGGTAAGGCGCGAGTTCAGCCTTGAGAAATTCCCATACCCGGGTCAGCGGACTAGAGGACTGGGGCAAGCTTTGTGCGATCGTTGCCATTCTCAATTGCCCCGTATCGTGATTACGGCTGACTCGCCGATTCGAAATAAACGAGGTGTCGGATTGGCCACCCGTATGCGAACCGGGTATCGTGACGCCAATTGCACCCAATTCAGTGTGCGTTGCACATCAGGAAGCCCAGACTGCAAATTGCCGATCACGTCGGGATCCGGGGTGACTCCAAAGCCGATGCTGTCCACTACGCCAGAGAAACGCAAGTTGGGCCTCGAAAGCACATAGACGTCGGCCCGCATCCCGGGCGCAATGCGCTTGAGCTGGCCTTCACGGAAATTGCCAACCGCCCACCAGGTGCGCGCATCGATGAGCGTGAACATTTGCTGGCCTACATGGGCGTATGCGCCTTCTGAAATGGTGAGATTGGTTACAATGGCATCGAACGGTGCAAAGACTCGGCAGTTGTCCAGGTCGTAGCGGGCTTTCTTCACGGCAGCCGCTTTTGCCCCGCGCTGGTTAATTAACGGCTCAAGAGTTGTAACTGCGTTTTCCGCCTGTTCGCGCCGTGCCAAAGATGAGTTCAATTCTGCCTTAGTCAGGTCAAGCCGGGATTCGGCCTGCCTCAGAGCTTCAGCCTGCGCAGTCTCAGAAGTTCTGGCTTTATCCACTTCGTCCACCGTCACAAACTGCTTTGTGAGCAACGGCTCCAGGCGGTGCAGATTGTTGTTCGCGTAAGTCCACTCGGCGCGCGCCCGGGCGACCCCCTGCTCGGCATTCGCCACTGCAGCTTCCGAACTATGAATATTTGCCTTTGCAACAGAAACCGCACTTACCATTGCAGCTATTCTCCGTTGTTCGTCCACGATCTGCCCTTCGAGCGTCGCCTGTTCAGAGACGGCGGTCTCGAGCGCATATTGGTAGGGGCGTTCATCTATTTCATATAGCAGTTCACCTTTTTTTACGACCTGATTGTCTTTTACATTCAGTCGGACGAGTGGGCCCTCGACCTGGGGGGCAATTCCAATGAAGTTGGCAAATACTTCCGCATCTTCGGTTCGCGGATCGTAGTTCGTGTGGTATAGGACGACCAGTCCGAGGGCAAACGCGGCTGCCACAATCACGATTCCGGTCCAGCGACCGAGGAGGCGGCGTGAGCGCGTACTTTTTATTGTCTCCATTATCATTGCTCCATTTTTAGCGAAAGAGAGCGAGCCACAATGCGAGGGCAAAAAGGGCGGTGAGGCTTGGATAGACGAGAACCGGCCAGGCAATCTCAACGTAACGGTTCAATAGCGCTCGCGCGGCGAACGTAAGCAAAATGGCCACCACGAGACAGAGGAGCCATCCAGGAAAGAACGAGCCCAGAATGTCGAATGCAGGAGCTCGTCCACATCCCGTTATCAGGAGCAGCGCAAGCAGAAGGACAGTGCCCATGAATCTACGAACCGCATTCATGGCTGGGGCCCTCCATTGGCGCGAATCGAATCTCCGGTTCTGAACGCCAGCTCCGCAAATGCCATGAGCACCTGCGTTTGCGCCAGGACATCCGCAGTGCGAGCCTGTGCCAAAGTGCGCTGCGCTGCCGTCACGTCCAGTAAATTGCGAACTCCGTATTTGTACGATTCGAGGGCGGCGCTATAGGACTCCGTAGAGGCCTGGAGCAGTGCGAGTGCCGCCTGGCGCTGGCGAAAAGCTGTGTTCAGATTCGAGTACGCGGCCCAGACTTCGTCGGCAATCTGATTGCGTGCAACGTTCACTTGTGCCTCCGCCGCGTGAACGTCGGCTTGCGCCCGGGCAACGCGGTTTCTTCGCGCGCCTCCATCAAAAACAGTCCATTGCAGATTAAAGCCCAATGTGCCGGCCAGATCGGCAGTATCGGACCAGGAATAGGGTGACTGTAAGCCATAGAGCAGCGGCGTGGCTGAGCTGACGATGAGGCTCAATGTGGGGTAGTATGCCGCCTTTGCTTCCTTTTCTTTTGCAGTTGCGGACCATATAACGGCTACTCGTTGCATCAGGTCGGGGCGTTGCTGAAGTGCGCGGTCAATCGCTTGGTCGACTGTATCGCCGATCGAGTCGGGAGTGGGCACCTGATTGAGCGGCTGGACATGGATCAGCGCAGCTGCGGAGGTTCCTACTGCGGTTGCGAGATCGCCCCGCGCAATCTCTTCCGTCCCGAGGATTGCCTGCAGGTCATATTCAGCTTGGGCGGTGGCGCTCCGCGCTTCCAGCACGTCCGGCAGAGTCGCCAGGCCATGAGCCAAGCGGTCTTCGGCTGCTTGTTGCACTGCCTGGGCATTCGACAGACTGGCTCGCGCGGCGTCCTCCTGTCCCATCGATCTCAATAGCCGAAAGTAGGCTTCTTGCACCTGGTAAATGACCTGGCGATGAATGTCGTTGAAAGCGAAGTTTGCCGTGAGAAGTCTTGCCTTAGCATCGTTGATTCGTCCCGCGCGGGCGCCGAAATCAAAGACGGTGTAGTTGAGATCCAGCTCCACCTGGAAATCCTGGACCTCTTGGCCGTAAAAGCGATTACCAAAAAAGGCCTGCTGGCGGCTTGTCTCCGAAATTGCAACCGCAGCGAGCGTCGGAAACAACTCTGCGCGTGCTATGCCCAGGCTCGCTGCTTGAGCGCGGGCACGTTCCCAAGCCCCCCGAGTTGCGGGATTATTTATCTCTGCCATATCGATTAACTCCGGCAACGAATACGTCTTGGCAGGACTAATGGCGAATCCCGAATCAGGTATTTGTGGCGCATCTGCTTCGACGCTGCGCTCAGCGGATGTATGCCACGGATGGTCGGGTGAAACCGGAGCAGTCTGGGCCGGAACCGCACGGGTGGAGAGCAGGAAAAACGAAATGGCCGTCGTCCAATGCAGGAGGGACAATTCGTGTTTCGGATGCCTTGACACTGTGTTTGAGCCTCGAGGATCTACCTTCCACCGATTGCTTCCTTGTTTCATCAAAGGGGGTGAGTCATCTCATCCGGGCGAACCCACGCATCAAACTGCTCGCCGGTGAGGAATCTGAGTTTCAAGGCAGCCGCGCGCAAACTGAGATCTTCGTGGTATGCGGTCAGGGAGATTTTCGCCGCCTTCTCATATCCAATATGGGGATTGAGAGCCGTCACCAGCATCAGCGAGTGGTCCAGATGCTCCTTGATGCGTTTTTCGTTTGGCTCGATGCCAACGGCGCAGCGGTCACAGAACGAGCGCGAGGCATCGGCGAGGAGTTCGATCGAGGTTAAAACGTTATGGAGCATGACCGGCTTGTACACATTGAGTTGGAAGTTGCCCTGCGAACCTGCGAACGCCACTGCGTGGTCGTTGCCAAACACCTGAACGGCAACCATCGTCAGGGCTTCACACTGAGTAGGATTGATTTTTCCCGGCATGATGGAGGAACCAGGCTCGTTTTCGGGAATGTTGAGTTCGCCGATGCCCGCACGCGGACCACAGGCATACCAGCGCACATCGTTCCCGATCTTCATCAATGCCCCGGCAAGAGTGCGAAGCGCTCCGCTCACGCCGACCATGCCGTCGTGCGCCGAGAGAGCCGCAAATTTGTTGGGAGCTGCGACAAACGGTTTTGCTGTTTCTTCAGCGATCCGTCGGGCCGCTGTTTCGCCGAAATGGGCATCGGCATTGAGCCCGGTGCCGACCGCCGTGCCCCCTATAGCCAGCGCATACACTCCGGGAAGCGCTCGGCGAATCCCATCGAGTGCCTGATCCAGTTGGGCGACCCAGCCAGAGGTCAACTGGCCGAGGGTAAGCGGGGTCGCGTCCTGAAGGTGGGTGCGTCCGACCATGACCAAGTTTCGATACCGCTGCGATTTCGTGTCTGGCACGTCGCGTAGGCGTCCGACGGTAGGAAAGAGGCTGTTTTCGACTGCCTCGACGGCGCCAATGTGCATCGCGGTGGGAAAAGTGTCATTCGAGGACTGACTGTGATTCACGTCGTCGTTGGGGTGAATGGGCTTCTTTGAACCAACCACGCCACCTGCAAGCTGGATCGCTCGATTGGCGATCACCTCATTCGCGTTCATGTTGGTCTGGGTGCCGGAACCGGTCTGGAAGACGACCAGCGGAAACTCGTCATCCCACCGGCCGTCGATTACCTCCTGAGCGGCACGAACGATCAGATCGACCTTTTCCTCAGGGAGCTGACCCAATTCGCCGTTGGCCAGAGCGGCACATTTCTTCAGGATGCCGAGGGCTCGAATGACCGGGCGGCCCCAGCGAAAGCGTTCGACGCCAATGGGAAAGTTCAGATGGGAGCGCTGCGTCTGCGCGCCCCACAAATGCTCGGCCGGAACCTGGACGTCGCCGAGAGCGTCCTCCTCTATACGGAACTCGCGAGTAACTGTGTGACGCATAGCGTTCTATGCCTTCCTTAGAGAGGCAAATTACCCCTCCCAGAGCAGCCGCTGATGCTTGGGGACAAGAGGACAAATTGATCCTGCTCAGTGTGTCCCCAGGCGGATTCACTCGTCTGATGAAGCGCAATTCCACCAACGGCGAGGAGGGATATCGCAAGAGTCGCCGACCGTAGATCGAAAGCCGCACACATCCCTAGTACTACTGTGTTATAAAATGGATACCCTTTTTGTGATTTCCCTGGCGTTTTCGGCGGCGCGGCGATAGGTTGGTGGCGATGAGCCGCCGCCAGAAACCAGACCTCGCGCAAATGCCTGATCGGCTGCAGGCCTACCTGGACGGTTTGACCCAGGTGGCCGGACATGCCGATCGCGTGCTTCCCATGGAGAACTACACCAAGGGTCTCCTGCTGCCCATCGAGCGCAAGAGTGTCGAACCGATGGCGGCGCGCCTGGCGCCGGGGCGTGTGCGCCAGATGCACCAGTCGCTGCATCATATTGTGGCCGAGGCCGCGTGGAGCGACGAGGC
>Ga0335074_10002156_pt1 | contig 26831 bp, 24 predicted proteins | sample Lox_Sample_23_FD_206715 | JGI IMG/M metagenome (GOLD analysis project Ga0335074, IMG submission 206715) | Soil microbial communities from Loxahatchee National Wildlife Refuge, Florida, United States - Lox_Sample_2.3 | ecosystem: Environmental > Terrestrial > Soil > Wetlands | place: USA...
ACTCCCAGAAGTCGGGCATCAGCCGCGGATGCGGATAGGACGGCAGGCCACCGCCGGGATGGCTGTGCTCCTGACGGAACCCGTCCAGCTGGTCGGCGGACAGGCGGCCTTCCAGGAAGGCGCGTGCGTAGATGCCGGGGGAGGCGTGGCCCTGGATGAACACGTGGTCGCCGCCACCCGGATGCGATTTCCCGCGGAAGAAATGGTTGAAGCCGACTTCGTAGAGCGCCGCCGACGAGGCGTAGGTCGAAATGTGGCCGCCCACGCCGACTCCCGGACGCTGCGCGCGGTGGACCATGATGGCGGCGTTCCATCTGATCCAGGCGCGGTAGCGCCGCTCGACGTCCTCGTCGCCGGGAAACCACGGCTCCATCTCGGTCGGGATCGTGTTGACGTAGTCGGTGGAGGTCAGCGCCGGAATGGCGACCCGCTTCTCACGGGAGCGTTCCAGCAGCCGCAGCATCAGGTAGCGCGCACGCGATGGCCCCGAGCGCTCCAGCAGCTCGTCGAAGGACTCCAGCCACTCGGCGGTCTCCTCGGGGTCGATGTCGGGCAGGTAGGACGCCACCCCTTCGCGAATGACCCGCACCCGATCGGGTTCGCTTGCGCCGGTTGGGTTTTTCGCCAAATCGTGGCGTGCTAACTCGGTAGTCAACGCAGTACTCCTTATGGCTTGTCGCCGACAGCGACGTCGCCGATTGAGGCCACGGTCGACACTGACGCCGCGATTCTTCAGCCGGCCGTGTCGTCATAGGGTCCGTGGTGGCGAGACGTACTAACGATACGGCGATCGATGTGTTGGGAGCGGCAGCCAACGAGAACGATGCTCGGCGTGACCCCGAAGGCCTCTTTGAACCTACGACTGAAATCCGCCAGCTTGCCTTCGGATGCGTCGCGCGCCTGGTCTTCACGCAAGCCGTGCGTAGACCAGGTCGCTACCGCTCTCACACCTCTCGTTTCGTCGGCGATGTGCCCGATTCAAGCTTCGGCAAACCATCGGGGCAATTTCGCGTGCTGCCAGGCGGAACGCACGCAAGCGGACGTCAGGCTCGCACCAACACAATGGCACTGCACGAACACGAGAGCGCGGGTGCACGCAGTGCTCGTGTTGAAGTTTCAGGAAAGGACGACCCCGATGCTAGCTAGTTCCCCAACGCAGCGATGAGCGCTGAGTCAGGTGCCCTCGGCAGGCTAGGTTCCCGCTACCCGGCGCGACGCATCCTGATCACCGGTGCCACAAGCGGTTCCGGTGAAGCGCTCGCTGTGCTCTTCGGCCGCCACGGCTGGCGGGTGGCGGTCACTGGGCGCAACCCCGAGAAGGTCGCTCTCTCGGCGAAGAAAGTTCGAGCCGCCGGAGGGCAGGTACTGGAGATCGAACTGGAAGTCACCCGGCACGAAGACTTCGAGCGAGCGGCCCGCCAGGTCACCGAAGCCTGGGGCGGGTTGGACATCCTGGTCAACAACGCGGGTGTTGCCGGCGGTGAGTCGATCGAAGATGGATCTCTCGACACGTGGCACCGCATCATCGAGATCAACACGTTCGGAGTGGTGCACGGCTGTAAGGCTTTCGTGCCAGTGCTACGAAAGTCCGGCGGCGGCCACATAGCCAATATCGCTTCTATTGCCGCCATCGTGTCCCCGCCGGAAATGGCCAGCTACAGCGTGAGCAAAGCGGGTGTGGTGGCCCTCTCTGAAACGCTCGATGCGGAGCTTGCTGCCGACCACATCGATGTGACAGTCGCCTGCCCGGGCGTCTTTCAGTCCGACCTTGGTGTCGAGGGCAGGGTCGTGGCCTCGGCCAACGCCAGGATGATCAAAAGCCTTCGGCGTGAGCAGGAGACGACGAACCAGACCGCCGAGAAGGTGATCGGCCGCATCGTCAAGGACATGGCGAAGAGGCGGCTGTACTCGCTTCCAGACAACGACAGCCAGGCTCAATGGACTATTAAACGGCTCTCACCCGAGCTCTCCCGTCGGCTCATCGCGTTCCTCTACGCGCGCCGATTGTGGAAGTTTGCCGAGATGGGGGACTGAGCAACCGTGACGTGGTGCGTTGTGACCGAGCGAGAGCTACCGCTATGAGACGGCTAAACAGCAGTGACGCGTTGATGTTGCGACTCGACCGGGGTAACGCCTACAACCACACACTCAAGATCGCCATTCTGGATCCCTCAACGGATCCGCAGGGGTGGTCACGATCGCGGATGCAACAAATAATGCGCGAGCGAATCCACTTGTTGCCGGTGTTTCGCCAGCGGTGCCTCCCCACCCCGCTTGGGATCCACCAACCGATCTGGGTCGACGACCCCGAGTTCGATCTTGACGCTCATGTGCGCTATGTGGCTTGCCCAGCGCCGGGCGGTATGCGGGAGTTCTGTGCCCTCGTGGAACAGGTGTACGCAAATCCCCTGGACCGCAATCGTCCGTTGTGGCAATTATGGATCGTCGAGGGTCTAGAAGGCGAGCGGGTGGCGCTTGTAACGCTGTTTCATCACGCCTATACCGACGGCATCGGCGCCATCGGAATGATGCAGAACGTCTTCAGCGAAGTACCTGTGGCCGACCCGTGCGCGCCGGCGGCGTGGGAGCCCGGTCCCTTGCCATCGCCCTCGCAACGCCTGGCATGGGCATTGCGCGACTTGCCGGCCCTGCTGCGGCAAGTGCCGATCACAACTCGGGCGCTACGCGAACGCGTTCGGATCGAACGTGAAATCGCGCGCCTTCGCCCGAATCTCACCCCGTCATCAACCGACCGATCGCCGGCCGGCCCATTTCAGTGTGCTTTGTCGCGCAACCGCCGGTTCGCGTGCGAAACCTTCCAGCTAACCGAGCTGAGGGAAATATCAGCCGCCTTCGGCGTGACGATCAACGACGTATTTCTGGCATGTGTGGCAGGCAGTGTCCGACGCCTCTTGGCAGATGCAGGATCAGCACCGGACGCGCCGATGGTCGGCTCGATGCCGCTGTCACTCAAACCACTTTCCGAGCGCCCTTCGCCTGGCAACTACACCTCGATGGACTACGTCTGGTTGCACACCGAAATTGCTGACCCCATCGAACGGCTCCGCGCGAGCAGTGCATCGGCGAAAGCCACAAAAGAGCACTTCGCGGCAACAAAAGACGCCGACCTAACCAAGATCATCGAGATCCTCCCTGTGCCACTGCTATCGGCGCTGGTTCGGGCCAACGAGAAGACCAACGGCAGATACAGCCCGTTCAAGAACATCGGCGTTTCAAATGTCCCCGGGCCACGGCGGCCGCTGTACCTGGGGCAGTGGAAACTTGAGCGTTGGTTCTCCACCGGCCAGGTCGCGCATGGCGCGGTCCTCAACCTGACCGTCTGGAGCTACGGCGATCAGTTCAACCTCGGCGCTCTCGCCGATGCTGACGCCGTTCCAAACGCTTGGCCTCTCATCGAGGGCTTTCGCGCGTCACTCGACGAACTGCTCGCGTCCGCACCAGTCCATCCAACCGCACATCCTGCACCTGCCCCTTCGACGAGTAGCCCGTGATATGACACGCCTTGCCTTACCCGATGCCACGTTCTTTGCGCTCGAGACGCCGACCCGACCGATGCACGCCGGTGCGCTGATGCTGTTCGAACCGCCGGCCGGCGAGCCAGCCAGCGACTTCGCTGCGCGCGTGGTCGCGGAGTTTCGAAAAACAGCGCCGGTCGCACCGTTTAACCAGCGGCCTGACTTGACGCTGGCTCGCTTGCCTCAGTGGGTTGAGGTCGATGAAGTCGACCTCAATTACCACGTCCGCCATATCGCGCTCCCAGGGCCGGCGACAACCCAGCAGCTAATGGAACTCGTCGGCCACCTGTACGTCGCACTGCTCGACCGCAGCCAACCGCTCTGGGAGTGCTATGTAATCGAAGGGCTCGAAGGCGGAGCTATAGCTGTCTTCCACAAGTTGCACCATGCCCTCGCCGATGGGATCAGCGGGGCGAAGATGCTGATCGGATCGCTGTCGACCTCAAAGAGTCGCCGGACCATCAGGCCGATTTGGGCGCCAAGGGCACTCAGTCCGCGCCCTGTAAGCAAAGCGCCTGCTCAAGGTCGAGTCGATCCGCCGAAGCCGCTGCCGATGCTGGTGGAAACCATCGTTGGAGCTGCCCGGCGAGTAATCGAGATCATTCCGCAGATTGCCGGGATACGGGAGGGAGCCCGGGCGTTGCCATTCAGCGCTCCCCGGCTGGCCATCGACGCTCGGCGGCAATCGCCGGCACGGAGCTTCGCAATCTTTGACCTACCGCTGTCGGACGCCAGGTGTGTCGCCGAGCAAGCGGGCGGAAGCGTCAATGACGTCATCCTGGCGGTATGCGACGATGCGATGCACCGCTACCTCGCGGCCAACGGCGAGAAGGTAACCGGTCCGCTTGTCGCCTCGATCGCCGTCTCCACGCGTGCCAGTCAGGACGACGCACCGTCGAACGCAGCCGCGCTCGCGCAAGTGCGGCTCGGTGCGCCCGACGCATCACCACATGAGCGTCTTAAGCAGATCGTTTCGGCGACTGCGGCGGTCAAGACACACGTCCGGGGGGCGTCGCGGGCTGCGTTAGAGCTCGAGACCGTGATCTCCATGGGCGTCGCCCAATTGCGTGAAGAGCTGTCTGTCGGCCGCCAAAATATGCCGCCCGCGGCAAACATCGTGGTCTCGAACATTCCGGGGAGGGCCGATAAACAGCTCTACCTCGGCGGCGCTCGGATGACCGGTATGTACGCGGCCCCAATCGTGCCGCCCTCCCACATCGTGAACTTCACGCTGGTGTCCTACTTGGACACCCTGTGCTTCGGCGTGGGCGCAGCACGCAACGTCATCCCTGATACCGCATCGATCGCCGAGCTGGCGCGCCAGAGTTTCGCCGAATTGGCCAATACGGTGACCACGCGCGAACACGTCAAGAACCCGACCCCATAGCCGACCAGGAGACCACCGATGCATTACGCCGAAATCATCGAGGGCTACGCCGACCGCGCGCCTGACGCGGTCGCGCTCGTGCATGGAGAGACGCGCCGAACGTGGGCCGAGTTCGAGGACCGCGCGGCGCGTCTGGCAGCGGCGTTCACGGCGGCCGGGCTGCGACCCGGCTCGAAAGTCGGTCTGCTGCTCTACAACGGGCCCGAGTATTACGAAGGGTTTCTTGCCGGGCTCAAGGCACGGATGGTGCCGATCAACATCAACTACCGCTACGTGGACGACGAGCTCGTTTATCTACTTGGGGATTCCGATGCCGAGGCGCTGATCTTCCACGCTTCATTGGGCGACACAGTCGGGCGCGTCGCCGGCCGGGTATCCAATTTGAAGCTGTTGGTCGAGGTGGACGACGCTCCGAGGGCGGTCGCGGACGCGGCGCCCTACGAGCAGCTGCTGTCGAGTACGTCACCCGCTGCTCGTATCTCACGGCGTCACGATGACGAGCTCGTGATGTACACCGGGGGAACCACCGGTCTGCCCAAGGGCGTCGTCTTCGACGTGGGGGACTGGACCGCGGGCGTGCTCGGGCTTGTGCCGTTCGTGCTCGGCGTGCCGCCGTTGCCAACCGCCGTCGAAGAGCTGATCGCCTATGGTGCCGCACGCGTCACCTCGGGCACTGCGCCCGTCGTGATGCCATGCTCCCCGCTGATGCACACCGCCGGATTGGGCAACTCGATCGCGATGCAGGTAGTGGGTGGTCGCGCGGTGACGCTGCCGGGCCGCTCGCTGGATCCCGACGAGATTTGGGGCGCAGTGGAGCGCGAGTCCGTCACTGTCATGATCATCGTCGGAGACGCGTTTGCGCGGCCGCTGCTGGACGCGCTCGAGCAAGACCCGTCACGCTGGGACCTTTCCTCGCTGCGGGTCATTTTGTCGTCGGGTGTGATGTGGTCAGCCCCAGTCAAAGAGGGACTGCTTCGCCATGTGGATGCCGTTCTCATCGACGGCATTGGGGCCACCGAGGGTGCTATCGGGTTACAGGTGACGAAGCGAGACATGGCGGTAGGTCAGACAGGCCAGTTCATCCCGCTGGCGGAGACCAAGCTCTTCTCCGAAGACGGTCGTGAAATCCTCACCGGCTCAGACGAACCCGGTCTCATTGCGGCCGGCGGGACATTGATACCGAAGCGCTACCACAAGGACCCGGAAAAGTCCGCTCGCACGTTTCGTGAAATCGACGGTAAGCGCTACGCATTCGGCGGCGACTGGGGCAAGCTGAAGGCCGACGGAACACTAGTGCTCCTCGGCCGCGGCTCGGGCTGCATCAACTCCGCGGGCGAGAAGGTCTACACCGAGGAAGTCGAGGAAGCGATCAAGACCCACCCGATGGTCGCTGATGCGCTTGTCGTCGGGATACCCGACGACAAGTTCGGTCAGCGGGTCACGGCGGTGATCGCTTTCCGCGCAGCCGATGACGGGCTCATCGATGACGTCAACGAACACCTTAAGGAACGCTTGGCCGGCTACAAGAGACCCCGTGTCATCGTGCTGGTTGACGCGGTGCGGCGCGGGCCTAACGGCAAGCCGGACTACAAATGGGCACGAAACGTGGTGCTGGACAGTCAAAAGGGTGTGGGATCGCCGGCATAGGCAGCGTTCACCGCCCTGGCAGTTCCCGCATTACGTGGCATCCATTTTTGTGGCGAGGCCTACCCGTCCGACCGTGCGCCGCGCGAAATCAATTTGATCCGCGAGGATTTCATCACGCCCAGGTCGGTCATAGACATCGAGATGGTCGACCGGGTACTCGCGGAATTCCGCTTGACGTCCGGCCTTCGCGGTGGCCCGTCGGCCGGTAGCGGGCGGGGCCATTTTGTCGTTCGTTCCCACCTGCACCAGCAGCGGACAATCGAGACGCTTCGCAAACCGTATCGGACGGTTGAACGGCAGGCCGAACACGGCGCGAGCGCAAACCTCGTTGCGCCAGCTAGGGCCAACGAGCGGCATCAATGCTTCCTCTGCTCCTGGAATGGTGATTACCGCGCCGGAGCCCGGCGCGCCGACGATCGGGACATAGTGAGGCGCGCGCCGGGTCAGTACGCGCAGCACGTCGCGCAGGCCATTTGTCATCGCCCCCTTCATCTCCCGTGCACTCGCGGAGCGCGCCATTTGTGTGAGCGCTACTAGGCCGTCAATCGCTGGCGTCATCGAAATCACAGCAGCCACGCGGTTGTCCCGCGCCGCGACCACGACCACATGACCGCCGGAGAACGACGTGCCCCATAGGACAATGCGCTCGGGATCCACGCCCGACATCTGACGAGCGGCGGCGATGGCCGCGTGATAATCCTGGCGTTGCCGCCGATGCGACACCAGCTGACGCGGCGTCCCGGTGGAGTCGGCGAAACCACGGTAGTCGAACGCTACAACGTCCAGACCGGCTGCGGCGAAGCCCTCTGCGTACGCCAACAGGCCGCAGTCGCGGTTGCCGCCGAAACCGTTCGCCATCACTACGCACGGCCGACCGGATGGGCCCGTCAACTCCGCTGTGCTCGCGGGCAGGTACCACGCCGCGCACGCATCGCGACCGCTGGGAATCTTCAGTAAATGCATCGTCGTGTTCTCCTTAGGGTCGCAATCAACCCATGTGTGCTAGATCACGCACCACGCTAGGGAGTAGCACGGCAATATCCGGCCGACCGTGTCAAAGACAGGTATCCGAACAGGTATGCCCTTGGGTATCCGCACCGATGTGATCGGCACGACTGGCCGCCATTGTTGAACGGTGTCGCACAGTGACGCTTATCCGCTGGAGGCAACGGCTTCACTCGGAACGCCAGCCCCTACCCAGTCTCATTCAGCTGAGAAAGGTCGATAGACCGTGCTTGACTACACTGCCGTCTTCACTCTCATCGGCATTTTGGCGCTGATGTTCGTCCCGCTGTACATCCCGATCGGCGTCACCATTGTCGGCGCTTTTCGCCACCGGGGAGATAAGTCTGACCAGCAGAACGTGCGTCGACCCGCCACTCGTGCAGCTGAGGTCGCCCCGCGTCGACCGCGCGTGTCGGTTGTCACCCCTTCAACAGCTGCCGCGCCCGGCAGCAACCAAGGGGTGCTGTCGGGAGCCGAACGGCCTGTCGCCGAGGCAGTCTGAGCGCTACCAGCCAGCTGCAGTGCTGTTGCGACTGGCTCCTCTTGACGGAATCGAAAAGCAACGAACGGCGCGGCTACCCTTTGAAGCCATGTGCCCGTCGTTCGTATCAGGTCGCGGCAGCAACCGAGGTTTGACGATCCGCAAGTAAATCCAGCGCAATATCGACGATCATGTCTTCTTGCCCGCCTACCAGACCACGGCGGCCCACCTCGAGCAGCAACGTTCGGGCGTCGACACCGTAATTCTGGGAAGCGTTTTCGGCGTGGCGCAGGAAAGACGAGTAAACGCCGGCGTAGCCAAGTGTCAGTGTTTCGCGATCGACTTGCACGGGACGGTCGCGCAGCGGGCGAACCAAATCGTCGGCGGCGTCCTCTAGCGCCAACAATTCGCAACGGTGCTGCCAGCCAAGCAGATTAGCGACCGCGATGAAGGCCTCGATCGGGGTGTTGCCGGCCCCAGCACCCTGCCCGGCAAGTGAGGCATCAACGCGGGTAACACCCTCTTCCACGGCGACGACGCTGTTGGCCACCGACAGCGAAAGGTTCTCGTGCGCGTGCACGCCGATTTGGGTGGCGGGATCAAGGACGTCTCGATAGGCACGGATCCGGTCGCGCATCGCGTCCATCGTCAACCGTCCACCAGAGTCGGTAACGTACACGCATTGTGCGCCATAGCCTTCCATCAGCTTGGCCTGCTCCGACAGGTCCGCGGGCGAGGCCATGTGGCTCATCATCAGGAAGCCCGAGACGTCCATGCCGAGTTCGCGGGCGGTTGCAATGTGCTGTGCGGAAATGTCGGCCTCAGTGCAATGGGTGGCGATCCGTACGGACCGCACACCAAGTTCGTGGGCGCGTCTGAGCTCAACGATCGTGCCAATACCCGGTAGCAGCAGAGTCGTCAGTACAGCACTGCGCATGTTGGCTGCGGCCGCCTCGATCCAGTCCCAATCCGTGTGACTGCCTGGGCCGTAATTGACCGAGCCCCCGGCCAGGCCGTCACCATGGGCAACCTCGATCGCGTCGACGCCTGCAGCGTCCAGGGCTGCCGCGATGCGGCCGACGTCGCTGGGCTTGATGCGGTGCCGGATAGCGTGCATGCCGTCGCGCAGGGTGACGTCTTGAATGTAGAGTCTGCGGTCCATCAGTTCGCCTTCGTGGTCGCGGTGCTGCGCTGCTGTGCAATGGATTCGGCAACCTGCACGGCCGCCGAGGTCATGATGTCGAGGTTGCCGGCGTAGGCGGGCAGGTAATGAGCGGCGCCTTCGACCTCGAGGAAGACCGACACTTGGGTGGTCACGCGGTCGGTGCCGCCGGGAGCGAGCGTGTGGATTGGCTCATCGGGGCCGATTTTGGTGAACTGAACTTCCTGCTTGAGCCGGTAGCCCGGTACGTAACGGGAGACGCGTTCCGCCATAGACACGACGGAGGCCACGATGGCGTCGTGGTCGGCGTCGCCGATGAGACAGAAAACGGTGTCGCGCATGATCATTGGCGGCTCGGCGGGATTGAGGACGATGATCGCCTTGCCTTTTGCCGCGCCGCCGACCGTTTCGATCGCGTGCGCAGTCGTTTCGGTGAACTCGTCGATGTTGGCGCGGGTGCCCGGGCCCGCGGACTTGGAAGCAATGGATGCCACGATTTCCGCATAGTGCACGGTCGTGACCGTCGACACCGCTGCGACGATCGGGATGGTGGCCTGGCCGCCGCAAGTAACCATGTTCAAGTTGTCGACGCCGGCATTAAGGCACCTGTCGAGGTTGACGGTCGGAACGACCAAGGGGCCGATGGCCGCCGGGGTGAGGTCGATGAGCTTCTTGCCGTACGGCGCCAGCGCTGCCGCGTTGGCGACGTGTGCCTTGGCCGACGTAGCGTCGAGCACGATCTCAATGTCGTCGAAGCCTGCCATCGCGATCAGCCCTTGGACCCCGTCGTGAATGGCCGGGATTTTCAGACGTTTCGCTCGCGCCAGCCCCTCGGAACGAGGGTCGATCCCGACCATGGCGGCGACCTTCAGGTGGTTGGAGGTACGCAGGATCTTCATCATCAGGTCGGTGCCGATGTTGCCCGAGCCGATGATGGCCACCTTGGTTTTGCTCACTGGTTCTCCTTCGACGAGAAGGTTGCCGAGACATCACCTAATGGCGTGATCTCGGCGCGGATTCGGGTTCCCGGCGGTGCGGGAGCCATCGGGCCCAGGGCTCCGGACAGGATGACTTGTCCCGCGCGCAAAGGGTTTCCGAATGACGCGGCGGTACGCGCCAGCCAGGCCAGTGCGGTCAGCGGATCGCCGAGGCATGCGGCCCCTTGCCCTTCGGACACCAGCACGTCGTCGGAGTACATCCTCATCGTCACGTCCCGCGGCTGGAACTCATCAAGCGTGAGGCGACGGTCACCGAGGACGAATAGTCCGCTGGAGGCGTTGTCCGCGACCGTGTCGGCGATGGTCAGGTCCCAGTCGGCGATGCGGCTGTCGACGATCTCTAGCGCGGCAACCGCGTAACCTACCGCAGCGCTGACTGTTTCGGTGCCGAAGTCGCCGCCGCTGAGGTCGTCGGACAGCACAAAGGCGATCTCGGCTTCGGCCTTCGGCTGCAGCAGCCGCCCTGAGGGGACAAGCGGCTCAGATGACACATCCATGTCGGCAAACAACACGCCGAAGTCGGGCTGGTCGACACCGAGCTGTTGCTGCACAGCAGGGGAGGTGAGGCCAATTTTGCGTCCGACGACGACCCCGCCCGCAGCGATACGGCGCGCAACCAACTCCTGTTGGACCGCGTAGGCCGCGTCGATGTCGGTTTCACCGATGAGGCCGCGTATGGGCGCAACGGGCTGAGATGTAGCGAGGGCCGACGTGATCCGGTCGACGGCTTCAGTGATGCCAGTGGCGTCGTGAGTGGTCGGTTTCATACTCATCCGTCTGTGTGTTGCGCGGTGGCCACGGCGAACCCGGCAATCCATGCGGGAATCGCTTCGTAGAAGCGGCAATTCATGCGGTAGCTGCCCGAGGCGGCCAGCGAGGCAAACGCAGCGATCCAGCTGCGCACCTCGTGGGCGGAGCCACCACCCTCGGCGGCCATTTCTTCGACAGTCCAGTTATCGAACTCGTGCAGCTTGCCCTGCTCGAGTAGATCGAGAAGTTGGTTATCCCACGCGGGGTTGATCGGGATCATGGTGGTCGATCCAGCGGCGTAGTCGTGGCCGGCTTGAATCACCCGGCCTTCGCCTCTGCTGCGCTGCTCCGGGGTGGGTGGGTGGCCTTCAATCAGCGCGTCGGCGACCCTCGGCGGTGCTCCGTCGAGCACCGGTACCGGGGGGTCATGGGAGAGCCCCCCGGAGCCGAGAAACAACACGCGCCGGTCGAGCTGAGCGGCCGCCTGGCCCACCGCGGTGCCCAGGGCGCGGATACGGCTCATCGGGCACAGGGGAGTAGCGACCCCGTTGACGAAGATGGGCACCACCGGCACCCGGTCGATGCCGTCGAACAATGCCTCCAGCGGCTGAGCAAAACCGTGGTCGACCGTCATTCTTGCCGAAATCGTCAGGTCCACACCGCGGTTCAGCACACCCTGCGCCAGCGCTTTGGCGGCCTCGGCGTCGACCGATAGCTGACCGCCCGCACAACCGAAGTCGCCGACCGAATGTGCTTCGGTGCCCAGGCAAAACGGCGGCATCTCCTTGTAGAAGAAGCCGTTGTAGTGGTCCGGTGCGTAGAGCACCACCAGGTCGGGCGCGAAGTCGGCGACAAACGCCCGGGCGGCGTTCACCGCGGTCTGGACTCGACCGAGCACGTCGGGTTCGGGGTCGTTCTTGCCGATTAGTGGTGAGTGGGACAGGCCCACAGCTGCTGCAGTCATGGGGTCCCTCCGTAATCTGGTGCGGGTGGGTGGATGACGACCTTGCCGCTAACGGCACCGTCGATCATGAGTTGAAAACCCTTGTGAATATCGGTAAGTGGCAAGGTGCGGTCGATTACCGGCCGGGTGCCGGTGGCTTCCAGCATGCGCAGCATGGCGATCAGCTCGGTGCGGGTGCCGCCGGTAGAGCCCAGAATTCGCTGCTGCAGGTAGAAGATCCGGCCCAGGTCGGCGGGCGGGTTCATGCCGGTGGTGGCACCGCCGACCACGACCGTGCCGCCGGGTCGAAGCGATTTCAGCGAATGTGACCAAGTGGCCTCGCCCACGGTTTCGATGACCACGTCGACGCGCTCTGACAGCCTTTCACCCGTCGGGAACGCTTCGCGAGCTCCCCAGTTCACGGCTTCGGCGCATTTGGTCTCGCTACGGCTGGTTGCGTAGACCACCGCGCCGGCTGCGGCTGCGAGTTTGATCGCAGCAGACGACACACCGCCGCCGGCGCCCTGTACAAGCACCCGGTCGCCGGCCTTAACACCGGCTTGCGTAAACAACATTCGGTAGGCGGTCGTCCATGCCACCGGTAGACACGCCGCCTCGTCGAACGATAACCAGGTGGGCTTCGGCACGATGTTCCGGCGCGGCACCGTCAGGTATTCGGCGAACGCCCCGTCGTGCCGTTCGGACAGCAACGCGCGCCCGGGATCCAATGTTTCGTCGCCGCCGCCGGCATCAGGGTCGCCGATCACCGGGTGGACGATCACCTCGTTGCCGTCCTCGTCGTAGCCGGCCGCGTCGCATCCGAGCACGATAGGCAGGTTCTCAGCAGGGTGACCGACGCCGCGAAGGGTCCAGAGGTCGTGCATGTTCAGCGAGGACGAGACGACTCGAACGACTGCCCAGCCCGGTTTGGGCTGAGGTTCGGGGGCGTCGCGCAGCACTAGACCCGACAACGGGTCAGAGGCGCTCTGGGAGATGGCTGTTGCAGCGAGCACGCCACCACAATGGCCCGGATAACACGCGGAATCCCAGCCGATGTGCCGCTGTGCGAAACGCTCGCTGGAACTTAAGCGGTGAGCAGAGTTGCGTATGCGGCATGACAACAATGGTCGAACCGAGCAACGGTGCACGGACGGTCGGCGCGCCGCCATGTGGTGCGCTGCGGAGGCCAACGGAATTGAGCCGCAACATTGATGTGTCCGGGCTGGTGGACAGCCAGGGCGGGCTGCTGGACCGAGCGGTGTTCACCGACGAACAGCTTTACCGGCAGGAGCTGCGGCGCATCTTCGCTACCAGCTGGCTGTTCCTCGCGCACGTCGACCAGTTCCACAAGCCCGGCGACTTCTTCACCACCTTCATGGGTGAAGACCCGGTGATCGTCACCATGGACAAGAACCGCAAGATCCGCGCATATCTCAATTCGTGCCGCCATCGTGGCGCACGGGTGTGCCGCGCCGACTTCGGCGCGACCAAAAGCTTTACCTGCACTTACCACGGCTGGGCCTACGACTTGGAAGGCAAGCTGATCAGCATCCCCAATAAGGAGGGCTACCCGGATAGCTTCCAGGCGGCCGAGTGGGGGTTGGTCGAGGTACCCCATGTGGACTCCTATCACGGACTGATCTTCGCGACGTGGGATCCCGAACCGCTCTCGCTGCGGGATTCATTGGGGGACATGGCCTGGTACATAGACGCGATGCTCGACCACGACGCCGCGGGCACGGTGGTCGTGGGCGGAGTCCACAAGTGGGTGTTGGAAGGCAACTGGAAGCTTGCCGCTGAGCAATTCGCCAGCGACTGGTATCACGTGAACATGAGCCACGCCTCGGCGCTCATGGTCCTTTCGCCTGGCGGTAAACCCAAAGACGAAGTCGTTCACCGCACCGGTCGCCAATATGTCGACCCGAAAGGCCACGGCCATGGCTTTCCGGTGCACCCCAAAAACCGGTTCGATGCCCAAACTACGCACGAATGGATCGATTACGGCGCGCTGCGAGAACGCCTCGGCGACTCGCGGGTCGAGGGCCCGCTGACCACCGGACACGGAACCGTCTTCCCCAACTTCTCCTATCTACCGGTCAACGGATCGATTCGGATCTGGCATCCCAAAGGCCCCGATCGGATGGAAGTCTGGGCGTGGACGATCGTCGATGAGTCGATGCCCGACCACGTCCGCGAGGCCCAGCGCCTCTATAACCTGCGCACCTTCGGCCCCAGCGGCATCTTCGAGCAAGACGACGGCGAGAACTGGAGTGAGGTGCAAGCAATTTCGCACGGCTTCATCACCAACTCCGTGCCGCTCAACTACCAGATGGGCATCGGCTCCGAACGCCACGACGACCGATACCCCGGGATCACCAGCGAGCTTTACAGCGACGCAGCGGCGCGGGCGTTCTACGCACGGTGGCGCGACCTGATGAACACGCCGGCCTGGCACGAACGGAAATCATCGTGAGCGAAGGCATCCGCGTCGCCACACTTGACGACATCCCCGAAGGAGAGGGTATCGCCGTCGACCGGGCGGTCACCGGCACCGACGACGATATCGCGCTGCTACGCGACGACGACGGCTGCGTGTGGGCTTTGAACAACACATGCACTCACGCCGAGGCGTCTCTCGCCGAAGGCTGGGTCGAGGACGGCTACGTCGAGTGTCCTCTGCATTCCAGCAAGTTCTGCCTGAAAAACGGTGCTGTGCAAGGTCTTCCAGCGACTCGTGATGCCGTCGCCCACCGCGTCGAAGTTCGCGACGGCGAGGTCTACCTCTTCCCCCATCAGGACCCGTAATGGTCGCCAGCGTAGTCGTCGTCGGAGGCGGCATCGCCGGCGTCAGCACCGTCGCTGCGCTGCGAGCCGGTGGATTCGACGATGAGCTGACACTGGTTGATGCCGGCCAATTTCCCTACGACCGGCCACCGCTGTCGAAGGGCTATCTCGCTGGCAGCGCCGAGATCAAAGACATCGCGCTGCAACCGCCGCAGTGGTACGACGATCAGCGTGTACGTCTAGTCGCCGAGAGCACCGTAGCCGCGCTCAACGCCGATCTCGGCGCTGTCGAGTTGGGCGACGGAACCACTCTCTGCGCCGACCGCGTCGTGCTCGCCATGGGCGGTCGGGCATGTCGGCCACCAATTCCTGGCAGCGACGATTCCAGGGTGCATGTGCTGCGGTCAGCCGAAGACGCCGACCGGCTACGCACGGCGTTGGTGCCGGGCGCCCGCTTGCTAATCGTCGGCGCCGGACTCATCGGAGCCGAGGCCGCATCAACCGCTGCCGGCCTCGGCTGTGAAGTGACGCTCGCCGATCCCGTATCACCACCGCTCTTACCTGCATTTGGTGCGGAAGTCGCCGATTGGTTGCATGGGTTGCACGAAAAGAACGGTGTCACAACGGTGCACGCTGCCGCTGAGAAGTTCAGCCACACCGCGGTTGGTATCTTGGCGACATTCGTCGGGCAGGCCGAGGCGCAAGGCTTCGACGCCGTGTTACTTGCGGTCGGCATGGCGCCGGAGGTCGAACTTGCTGCAGCGGCCGGGCTATGGGTCGATCGGGGCATCGTCGTGGATTCCGGTCAGGTGACGTCCAATCCAGCGGTTCTTGCCGTCGGCGATGCCGCTAGAGGTTGTCAAGGCGGATCGTTACTTCGCAGAAGCGAACATTGGGAGGCCGCGCAACAGGACGGGCAGCGCGCCGCTGCCACAATCCTGGGCTGCACCCCGCCCACTGACAGTGCGCCGTGGTTCTGGACGGACCGGTACGACGTCCATGTGGAAGTGGTTGGCGCGCTGGACAACGCCGATCAGTTCGCACGGCGAGGGTCAATGGGTGAACCGCCTTTTTCGGTGTTCGCACTGCACGGCATGCGTGTCGTCGGCGCGGTGAGCGTCGGAGATCCGACGGCCGTGCGGGCCGCGCGCCGGCTGATCGATCGCGGGGTCGCCGTTGAGCCAGAGCAACTGAGCGATTCCACAACGGATCTGCGCAAGCTAGTTCGGGGCCGATCCACCGAAGGGATGAGATGACATGGGCAGCAACGCCACCACGATGACCGGACCGAAACCCGGCCGCCTCGCGGACCGCGAAACTCATTTCGAAGTCGAGCAGTTCTACTACGAGGAAGCCCAATTACTCGACGACGGCCGTTTCGCGGATTGGCTCGACTTGTTAGCCGACGACCTGGATTACTGGATGCCCACGCGGACCAATCGGCTGCGGCGCCAGCAGGCGCTGTCGATCGCAGCGCGCGGCGAGGCGGCGTACTACGAAGAGACCAAAGAAAGCCTGAATTGGCGGATCCGCCGGTTCGACTCGGGAATGGCATGGGCAGAGGACCCTCCTTCGCGTACCCGGCATATGGTGACGAATGTCGTTGTCCGGCACATCGATCCCAGCCAGCACGCCGACTTCGCCGCCGAGGATCTCGAAGTGCACTCAGCGTTCCTGGTTTATCGCAACCGCCTAGAGCGCGAAGAGAACATCTTTGCGGGACAGCGTGTCGATATCCTGCGGCGCACCGAAGACGGACTGCAGGTTGCGCGACGGGTCATTCTGCTTGACCAGAACGTGCTGCAAGCCAAGAACATTTCAACCTTTTTCTGAATCGAACAGCGTAGGAGAAACGGCGTGACCGCAATCGGGACCGATCAGACCGCACAGGCGTCAATCCAGCTGCGCCACCACAACATCTCGACGTCTTACGGCGACATCGCTGTCGCCGAGGCCGGCGAGGGTCCTGTGCTGGTGATGCTGCACGGCGGCGGTCCGGGGGCGTCGGGAGTGAGTAACTATCACCAGAATCTCCCCGCCTTAGTGCAAAGGTTTCGGGTGGTGTTGCCGGACCAGCCTGGATTCGGCGGGAGCTACCGGCCCACCGAGAAGGATTTGGAGGCTGCCTCAATCACCCATATCGCCGTCGGTGCGTTGTTCGAGGCACTTGACGAGCTCGGTATTGACCGCTTCCACCTCGTGGGCAACAGCTTAGGTGGAGCAGCGGCGATCGCGATGGCACAAACACAGCCGCAACGGATCTCGGGGCTGGTGTTGATGGCGCCAGGCGGAGGATGGCTGCCGTTCGGACCAACGCCGACCGAGGGTCAAAAGGAGATGTTCCGTTATTACAACGGAGGCGGCCCTTCGGAGAAGAAGATGGCGAACTTCATTCGCACAATGGTGTTCAACCACAAGCAATTCGGAGCCGACGTCGTCAAGGCCCGCTACGAAGCGTCGCTGGACCCAAGCCACATTGAGTTTTACCACCACTACAACGCCGCCTTTGCCAAGCGTCACGGCATGGATCCGCTGTGGCGAGACCTACACAAAATCACCGCACCGACGCTGCTGTTGTGGGGTCGCGACGATCGCACCATCACTCTCGACGGATCACAGATCATGCTCAAGCAGATCCGAGACGTCCAGTTGCATGTGTTCGGCAACTGCGGGCACTGGGTGCAGCTGGAGCGTCAGCAGGAGTTCGAACGTCTTGTCACTGACTTTCTTTCGGGGTTGGCATGAGCGGGTGGCTGAAAGACTACGTCGCGCTGATCACCGGCGGGGGGTCCGGCATCGGCCGGGCAGTCGCTGAAAGGTTCATCGCCGAGGGCGCCTCAGTCGTGATCATCGGCCGCAATTTCGAGCAACTGGCCGAGGTAGTGGAGGGGTCCGCCGACCCGTCGCGCATGCATGCGTTCCAAGCGGACGTGCGTGACTCCGAGCAGTTGCACGCGGCGGTTACCGAGACCGTGCAACGGTTCGGCAAGCTCGACACGCTGGTCGCCAACGCCGGCATCTGGGACTACCATCGGCAGCTCACCAAATTGACTGCTGCCCAGCTTGAAGAGACCTTCGATGAGCTGTTCGCGATCAACGTCAAGGGCTATCTGCTCGCTGCCGAAGCCAGTTGGCGGGAGTTGGTCAAAACCCGCGGCAGCATCGTGATGACGCTGTCGAACGCCTCGTTCTACGTTAACGGCGGCGGCGCGATCTATACTGCTAGCAAGCACGCCTGCCTCGGGCTGATGCGCGAACTGGCCTACGAGCTGGCCCCGAAGGTGCGCGTCAACGGTGTGGCATGCGGCGCGATGAACACGAATCTGCGCGGGCCCGAAGCGCTCGACCTGCAGACCCGGACACTGGCTGCGTCATTCGCCAAGAAGAAGCCCAGCGATCCGCCGCCGCCGATTCCGTTGCACGACTCCAGTACCGACCCACGCGATTTCACGGGCTCCTACGTCTTGCTGGCGTCGCGAGAGCAGAGCGGCCCGATCACCGGCCAAGCCATCGAAGTCGATGGCGGCATCGGGGTACGCGGTTTCGCCAAAGCTGCCGGCGGTGACCACCTATGATTGCGGCCCCGCTGGCCGCCCTACGACTCGGGCCGCGGTGGCGACAGCTCGATGAGCGTGCGGACCATGTGTCGTTGCGCTTTGACGAGACCGGCACTGCCGTTGAATTCGGCGTCCGGCGATGCACGAGCGGCCCCCTGCGCGACACGTACCCGGTCAGCGCGCACGATGTAGAAATCTACGCCGCTAATGACGTTGCGCCACAAACGCTCACACGTGCACTTGCAGAGATGAGCCTAGCAGTGCTAGATGCAGATCCTCGCTGCCGTCGCGTGGTATTCGCCGCGCTCACTGATCATGCCGCTGTCGCGGAAGCTATCGTGGCCGCCGGATTCCGGCATGTCGTGGATGTCGATGTGCCTGGCGCCGAGCTGAGCCTGTTTGTTACCGAACCTAGTTGGGTCAGCAAGGTCGACTCCGACCTTCACAAAGTGCCGGGCTCATGACTAGGCGCCGCGGCGAAGCCCAGATCGCGAAAGCCCTTGTGACGCAGACGCGCATACCCGCCGAAGGGAAGCGGTCAACGGGCCCATATCCGTGCCGGTGGGCGCAGAAACCGACATTGCCGCGAGCGGCCGTCCGGAGTGTCCCATCACCGGAGCCGCAACACAGGTCAGTCCCAGTCGGCTCTCTTCGCGGTCGACCGCGATTCCGTCTCGACGTACACACATTAGTTCGCCGGCGAGCGCTTTCGGGTCGGAAATCGATCGGGGAGTCAAGCGACCGATTGGCGTCGACAACGCGGCGGTTGCCGCCTCAGCGTCATAGGCCAGCAACACCTTCCCGACCGCGGTGCAATGCGCAGGTAGCCGGTCCCCAATCCGGGAGGGTGCGGCGATCGTGCGGTGACCGTACAGCTTGGCCAAATAGACCACATCCGTACCATGCAGCGACGCGAGATGAACCGTACGCCGGGTTGTTTCATACAGGTCGGCGAGAAACGGCAAGAGCAGATCACGAAGGCGTTCCTGGCCTGGTGCGTAGACGTTCTTTCCTAACTCATGCAGACGCGCACCCAATCTGTACTTCGCGCCGACACGCTCTACCATCGCGTTGCGCTCGAGCATTCCCAGAACGCGGAACGCTGTCGACTTACTCAACTGGGACCGGCGGGCGAGCTCGCTCACGCCAAGCCCCCAGCCACCGTATTCGCCAAGTGCGGACAACAGACAGATCGCTTTGTCGATGGCCGCTCGGTCGTCACGGATCGGCTCGACGGCGGTCGTACTCATGCGGCAAGGTCCTCCAGCGTTGAAGACCGGGTCGTCAAATGAAATTGACCATCGGTCACTTTTAGGTGATGGCCTCCACCATCGCCCCATTGCTCGGGGCGCCGCATCGGTGCGGATACCCGATGCCATACCCGTTGATATACCTGTCTTGCGCCCGGCCCGAGCGTGGGCGTCAGACGGATCAGAGCGCCGCAATGTCGATTAGAAATGACAGTGCGCCGACAGAGAACCAGCTGGTGGCTCGCAATATTCACCGCTTCCGGCGCGAACGGGCAATGTCGCTGGGTGAGTTGGCCCGCAGATCTGGTCTATCGAAGCAGACGCTGTCGAAAATCGAACAAGGACTCGGTAACCCAACCGTCGATACCCTCGCTCAGCTCGGCGGCGCTCTGGACCTTCCGGCCCGACGTTTTCTCACCGAATGGGGCTCACCGGTGTATGTCCAGCGCCACGACGAGGGTTCGTGGAATGCCCACGCGGAGTGGGCCGAGCGAATCCTCGATGAAACCTACGGGTCCGGGTATGTGCGCACACTGGTGCTGACGCTGGAAAGGGTGGGCCGACAACCTCAGGTGATTGACCCGCGTCCGTCCGGCACCCTGCATCACCTCTACGTCATTACCGGCAAAGTACGTGCCGGCCCCGTCAGCGAGCCCATCGACCTCGTCGCCGGTGACTTTGCCCGTTTCCCCGGGGACACACCGCACCTGCTGGCCTGTCTGAGTGAGCGTGCATCGGCGCACATGGTGACCACGGTGCCGCAGGTGCGGCAGTTCGGCCCTACCGTGACGAGCTCGGTCGACGCTGGATCGGTCTTCGACCGCAACGGCGCACAGGCAACGCCGTAATACCTGCCTGGAACCCTCGAGTGTGCTTGATGCCTTAAAAGCGGCTGATCGATCCCTTGGTCAAGGAGCTGATCTGAATTGTGCTTTGACCGCGTCAACCGGCTGGTGGAGCGATAGTCTGATTGCACGGGTGTGACCAGTGGGAATACAAGATTCGGCGGCCGATGACCGGCACTCAACCTGAGGACACTCAGCGGGATCTGCGCCTCGGCATCGTGGCGGAGTTGGATGACGCCGGGTTTGAGGACGCCGAGGAAGTCGGTCACGGTGGATTCGGCGTCGTATACAAATGCCAGCAGCCGGCGCTCGACCGAACGGTTGCCATCAAGGTGCTTACCTCCGACCTCGACGATAAGAACATCGAGCGGTTCCTGCGTGAACAGCGCGCGATGGGCAAGCTGTCCGGACACCCGAATATCGTCCATATTCTGCAGCCAGGCGTCACACCGACGGGTCGGTTTTACATCGTGATGCCGTTCCACGCGCGGGGCTCGCTCGATGATCAGATACGACGCGACGGCCCGCTCGCATGGCCGGCCGCGCTGCGCGTCGGTATCAAGATGGCGGGCGCGCTGGAAACTGCACACCGCGCTGGCATTCTGCACCGCGATGTCAAGCCTGCGAACATCTTGCTCAGCGAGTACGGCGAACCGGAACTAACCGACTTTGGCATTGCCCATGTGGCAGGTGGCGGTTTCGAAACCGGCAGGGGCATTGTCACCGGATCGCCGGCGTTCACGGCGCCGGAAGTGCTAAGCGGTAGGCCACCGACGGCGGCATCGGACGTGTACGGCCTTGGGGCCACACTGTTCTGCCTCATCACCGGTCACGCGGCTTTCCAGCGGCGCACGGGGGAGAAGTTGGTCACGCAATTCCTGCGGATTACGACCGAGCCGGTTCCCAACCTGCGCCCTGACGGTATTCCCGATGAGGTCTGCGCAGTCATCGAACGCGGGATGTCGCAGGAGCCCGGCGAGCGGTTTGCGTCGGCGGCGGAGTTCGGCGCCACGTTGCGTGAGCTGCAGCGACTCGCCAGGCAAGACGTCGACGACATGGCAATCCCCGTTGTGCTCCGCGTGCCTTCGGTCAGCGGTGTCTCCACCGACTCGTCGCAGCACATGCCGAGAGGCATCGACACGCCACCGCCGAGCGCGCTGACCAAATACCGTCCGCCCACCGCCACCCGCTCCCTAGTGGCGCGTGCTCGTTTGATCGACATGTTGCGCGCCGGGGGGCGCCGGCGACGACTGATCGTGATTCACGGCCCAGCGGGGTTCGGCAAGAGCACCCTGGCCGCGCAGTGGCGCGAGGTCCTCGTCGCGGAGGGTGTCATCGCCGCGTGGCTGACGGTCGACGGGGACGACAACAACCTCGTCTGGTTTCTCGCGCATCTAATCGAGGCCGTTCGCAGCGCGGCGCCCACGCTGGCGAACGAATTGCGGCAGGCGCTCGAGGAACACGGGACCGAGGCCAAGCACCATGTCGTCGCATCGCTCATCAACGAGATCCACGAGACCGGCACGCGCATCGCCATCATTCTCGACGACTGGCACCGGATCACCGACGTCGCGACCATCGAGGCGTTGGCATACCTGCTGGACCGGAGCTGCCACCACCTTCAAGTCGTGGTGACCGCGCGCACCCGAGCCGGACTGCCGATGAGCCGGATGCGAGTGCGCGATGAATTGATCGAAATCGATACTGCTGCTTTGCGTTTCGACCTGTCCGAGTCGCGAGCATTTCTCGTGGAGCTCGGTGGGCTGAGCTTGGACGAGACGGACGTGGCCAACCTCGAGCAGACGACCGACGGATGGATCGCGGCCTTACAGCTCGCGTCGCTTTCCCTGCGCAACTGCGACGACTCCGCCGAGTTGATCAGCCACATGTCGGGGCGGCATCACGCGATCGGCGAATACCTGGCTGAGAATGTGCTGGACTCGCTGGAGCCCGAGATGCTCGATTTTCTTATGGCCACCTCCATCACGGAGCGCATCAGCGGTGATCTCGCGTCGGCGTTGGCGGGCGTGCGAAATGCGCAGGAGCTACTCGAGGAGACGGAAGACCGAGACCTGTTCCTGCACCGACTCGATGAGGAACGCGTCTGGTTTCGTTACCACCATCTGTTCGCCGAGTTCCTGCAGCGCCGGCTCGAACGGGAACAACCCGTCCGGGTTACGCAGCTGCACGCGACCGCATCCCGTTGGTTCGCCGACCGCAACCTGCTTCGTGAAGCGGTCGACCACGCGTTGGCAGCCGGTGAGGAGGAACGCGCGATCGAACTCATCGAGCTGCATGGCATTGATCTAATCGAACGCGCGCAGATGTCCACGTTGCTGGCGCTGGTTTCGAAGCTGCCGTCGCGCATAGTGGCGGGTAGTCCCAGACTGCAACTTTGCGTCGGTTGGGCCAATATGTTGCTGCAGCGACCCACGCGCGCGCGTGCCGCGTTGGACGCGTTCGAATCCACTACCGAACAACGCTCGGTCTCAGGATCGGAACTTCGGGACATGCGGATAGAGGCCGACGTGCTCCGAGCGACCTTGGAATGCTCGGCCGATCACACCGAAGGCATCGACGAGCTGCTGGCGGAATGCCTGTCAAGGCCGGAGACTTTGCCGCCATGGTTGGTCAGCGTTGCGGCAAATGCGGCGACCGTCGTCGAGATCTATCGGTTCGATTTCGACGCCGCTCGCAAGTGGCAGGAGTGGGTGGCCCCTTACCACGAACGAATCAGTGGCCCATTTGCCACCGTGTACGGGCACTGCCTCGCAGGAATTGCGGCGAAGGAGACGCTCGACATCACCGAAGCCGAGCGGCACTTCCGCGAGGCGCTGCGGGTGGCAAAGCAATGCGGCGGTACACACTCGCACGCCGCGCGTCTCGCCTCCGGACTTCTCGGAGAGCTGCTATACGAGTGCGGCGATGTCGACGAGGCCGAACGACTCATTGAGGAGAGCTGCCAGCTGGGATCGGAGGGCGGTATCGCCGACTTCATGATCGCCCGGTACGTGATCGGCGCGCGTATCAAGGCGATGCGCGGTGAACCCGAGGCTGCCATTCTGGTCCTAAACGACGGTGCGCGCGCCGCGGCAACCCTCGGCCTCCCTCGGTTGTTAGCTCACGTGGAGAACGAGCGGATGCGGCTCGCCCTACCGCTTGCCGGATCGGCGACGCGAGTAGGGCAGGACGAAGCGCCACTTGGCGATGGACTACGCGAGATCACTGCTCAGCTCCGCGATGAAACGGAAATTCGCAGAATGCTCGCCGCTCAACCTGGGCTGGCGTGCCGACGGGCCCAGACCTGGGTGCAAAGGCTCCAACACCAGGGACGTCCACGCGCATTGATGCAGGCGAATCGGCTCCTGGTGGCATGCCTGAGCGCCGCAGGCCGAACCGACGAGGCCAAGCAGACGCTCGCAAGCCTCGCCGCACAGTGCGTCGAACTCGGGCTGGTCCGGTACCTTCTCGACGGCGGGCCGGAGGTGATCGAATTGCTGGCCGCTCTCCGCGACAGCCTCCACAGTGGTAGGTGGGATCAGACGTGGCCGCCGGTGCCGCTTGCCTTCCTCGATCGCATTTTGAACGCGGCCCAACCGATCAGTTCGGGCGGGGCCGCTCCGCAAGCCCGTCCCAATTGAACTCCGTCTCTGACGTGCAGTAGACGACGGCTCCCGCGGCCACCGCGAGTTTGATGGCGGCCGAGGACACCCCGCCGCCGACACCCTGCACCAGGACGCGGTCGCCGGCCTTGATGTTGGCCTGGGTGAACAACATTCGGTAGGCCGTCGTCCATGCCACAGCAACTGCGGCAAGCACATCGCCAACGTTGGCTGCGTCGTGCGTCGATTCACAGTCGGTGTGCCGTTGTGCGAAACGGTCGCTTGAATTCGCTGGGCGACCCAAGTCGTGTGGACCGTATGACTTCCACCATGCAACCGGGCGCCGAGGGCCAGGCACTCACGTCGCCGCCGAGCACGACGCTACGACGTCCCGCTGAACTCGAGCGCACTGTCGACGTGTCGGGTCTCGTCGACGCCGAGGGTGGGCTGTTGGACCGCGCGTTGTTCACCGATGAACTGATCTACCGGCAGGAGCAGCGGCGGATCTTCGCCACCCACTGGTTGTTCCTCGCCCATACCGACCAGTTCCACAAGCCCGGCGACTTCTTCACCACCTACATGGGTGAGGACCCGGTGATCGTCACGATGGACAAGAACCGCAAGATCCGGGCATTTCTGAACTCGTGCCGGCATCGGGGGGTGCGGGTGTGCCGTGCGGAGGTCGGCGCCACCCGCAGCTTCACCTGCACGTATCACGGGTGGGCGTATGACCTCGAGGGCAAGTTGATCAGCATCCCGAACAAAGAGGGCTACCCGGACAGTTTTCAGACCGATCAGTGGGGTTTGGTCGAGGTGCCGAACGTGGACTCCTACCACGGGTTGATCTTCGGGAACTGGGATCCCGGCGCGAGTAGCCTGCGCGACGCGCTGGGCGGGATGACCTGGTACTTGGACGCGATGCTCGACCACGATCCAGAAGGCACCATCGTCGTCGGCGGCGTGGAGAAATGGGTGTTGGAGGGCAACTGGAAACTGGCCGCCGAACAGGCCGCCAGCGACTGGTACCACGTGAACATGAGCCACGGCTCGGCGCTGACGGTGCTGGCGGGTGGGAAGCCCAAAGCCGAAGTGGTGCACCGTACTGGACGGCAGTACGTCGACCCGAGGGGGCACGGGCACGGCTTCCCGGTGCATCCGCGCAACCGGTTCGACAACCAGACCGTGCATGAATGGATGGACTACGCCGCTTTGCGGCTGCGGCTGGGCGACTCACGCGTCGAGGGCCCGTTGACGACCGGGCACGGCACGGTGTTCCCGAACTTTTCCTACCTGCCGGTCAACGGGTCGATTCGGGTGTCGCACCCGAAAGGACCTGACCGGATGGAGGTCTGGGCGTGGTGCATCGTGGACAAGTCGATGCCCGAGCACGTGCGAGAGGCGCAGCGCCTCTACAACCTGCGCACCTTCGGTCCCAGCGGAATCTTCGAACAGGACGACGGTGAGAACTGGAGTGAGGTACAGACCATCTCGCACGGATTCATCACCAACTCCGTCCATCTGAACTATCAGATGGGACTGGGATCCGAACGCGAAGACGGGCGCCACCCCGGAATAACGAGTGAGCTCTACAGCGATGCTGCCGCGCGCTCGTTCTACGCCCACTGGCGTGACCTCATGAACACCCCGGCGTGGCATGAACGCAAGGCTGCCGGTGAGTGAGGGCATCCGCGTCGCCGCCGTCGACGATATCCCCGAAGGCGAGGGCATCGTCATCGTACGGTCGATCACCGGTACCGACGACGACGTGGCTCTGCTGCGCGACGACGACGGCAGCGTCTGGGCACTGGATAACACCTGCACCCACGCCGAGGCCTCGTTGGCCGAGGGGTGGGTCGAGGGCGGTCAGGTGGAGTGCCCACTGCACTCCAGCAAGTTCTGTCTCAAGACCGGTGCCGTCGACGGTCTGCCGGCCACCAAGGACGCCCGCCCGCACCGGGTCGAGGTGCGCGACGGCCAGGTGTTCCTCTATCCGGGGGAGCGGCCCTGATGACCGACCGGATCGCGGTCGTCGGAGGCGGTGTCGGCGGCGTGAGTGTCGTCGCGGCACTGCGGGCCGGCGGCTTCGTCGGCGACGTCATACTGATCGATGAAGGGGAGTTCCCCTATGACCGGCCACCGCTGTCGAAGGCCTACTTGGCTGGTGATGTCGACCTGAAAAGCATTGCCCTGCAGCCTCCGGAGTGGTTCGACGACCACCGCGTGCAGTTGATGGCACACAGCTCGGTGGGGGCACTGCGTCCCGGTCTGGGTGTGGTCGAGTTGGCCGACGGGAGGTCGGTCCGGGCGGACAAGGTCGTGCTCGCCACGGGCGGTCACGCGTTACGGCCACCGATCCGGGGGTCTGACAGCGCCCGGGTGCACGCGCTGCGCAGCGCGCACGACGCTGATCGACTGCGCACCGCACTGGTGCCCGGCAGCCGCCTGCTGATCGTCGGTGCGGGCTTGGTCGGCGCCGAAGTGGCGTCCACGGCACTGTATTTGGGCTGCCAGGTCACGATCGTCGACCCGGTCGTGGCGCCGCTGGCCGCCGTGGTCGGGGACGAGATCGCTTCCTGGTTGCACGGCATGCACACCACCCACGGCGCCACCGTGCTGCGCGGTGTCGTCGAATCCTTCCAAGACTCGCCAGACGGAATCACCGCTGTACTTTCCGGCGCCGAGCCGCGGGTGTTCGACGCGGTCGTGCTGGCCGTCGGGATGGCCCCGGCGACCGCGCTGGCTCGCGACGCCGGCCTGACAGTAGACGGAGGCATCGTTGTCGACCCGATGCAGGTGACGTCGAATCCGGCGGTCCTCGCGGTCGGCGATGTCGCACGCCCCTGTGCCGGCGGTGTCCTGCTGCACCGCAGCGAGCACTGGGAGG
>Ga0335074_10002158_pt1 | contig 26827 bp, 33 predicted proteins | sample Lox_Sample_23_FD_206715 | JGI IMG/M metagenome (GOLD analysis project Ga0335074, IMG submission 206715) | Soil microbial communities from Loxahatchee National Wildlife Refuge, Florida, United States - Lox_Sample_2.3 | ecosystem: Environmental > Terrestrial > Soil > Wetlands | place: USA...
CGCACTTGCCATCTCATGGGTGACGATGACTACCGTCATGCGGAATGCGCGATTCAAGAAGAGGATCAACTCGTCCAATTCTGCCGCTACAATGGGATCCAAACCGGCAGATGGTTCATCACAGATCAGTATGTCGGGATCCAGAGCTGTCGCCCGTGCCACCGCTGCGCGCTTTTTCATGCCACCGGAGAGCTCCTGTGGCATCAACCTGCCAGCTTCGGCAAGTCCAACAGATGCCAGCTTGATGAAGGTCATGATCTCGATTACGGAATCGGAAAGTGACGTCAGTTCACGAAGTGGCAATCGGATATTCTCTTCGACTGACATCGAGCTAAAGAGTGCCGACCCTTGGAAAGCCACGCCCAAATCGCGGCGTAGTGCCATCAGTTCATGTTCCGAACAATGGTTGATGTCGATTCCCTGAATGCGAATGGTTCCTGAATCAGGCTTTGCAAGGCCAATCATGTGTCTGAGGATCGTGCTTTTGCCGGATCCGCTCGCTCCAAGCAGGGCAATGACTTCGCCGCGCCTGATATCGAGATTCACTCCATCGAGAACGCGGCGGCCGCCATAGGAAACGATAAGATCACGGATTGAGATAATCGGGTCGTCCATAGCTTCAGTTCATTCCGGTCAGATAGAGAGCTGCGGTAATCAGCAAATCGGCAAGTATGACAAGAAGCGTTGAGTTCACAACCGCTGCAGTAGCCGATCTTCCAACAGATTCGGGACCACCTGCAACTTTGAAGCCTTCCATGCACCCGACGTGCACGATGATGGTGCTGAATACCAAGCTCTTAAGCAGCCCCGTGAAAATATCACGAAGCGTGATTGCGTCTCTGGCGTACTGGCAATAGACTGTCAGACCCATATGCGCATTCAGAAACATGAAGCCGGCGCCAGCCATGATGCCGAAAAAGCTGCTCACGATTGTGAGGCACGGAACCACAATCATGGCAGCGATATACTTTGGAGCTAACACTAACTCGATGGGATCAATCGCCATCGTTCGCAGAGCGTCAATCTCCTCTGTGACAACCATCGTTCCGATCTCCGCGGAGAATGCTGAGCCAGAGCGGCCACTAACGACGGTCGCTGTCAGCAGAGGTCCAAGTTCCTTCGCGAAGGCGATCACCACGATGTTGATGACCATTTGCACGGCGCCAAACTGGTTCAGAACTGTGGCGCTCTGAATTGCGAGGATGCATCCAGCGCAACTTGCCACAACGGCTATCATTGGAAGCGCCGCAACGCCTATGGCATACATCTGTTTGATTGCCGTTTGCCAACGGCCGCGCGTTCCGACAAACGGTAGTACACGGGGCAGGGCAGTGACGCCCCGGACCCATTGAGTCGTCAAGCCACCCACGTAGGCAAGTTGATCGATGACGGTGGCGCCAATGGATTCAAGAAGGTTCAGAGGGTACCTATTTCTTCGATCTCAAAGACATGATCGAGTTCAGTCGCTTCAAACAAGAAGCGCGGTTGTTTCTGGATGCCACGCAAAGCGAGCCTTTTCCCTCTTTGATGAGCAATTCGCAACGCCTCCAAAAGCGTGGCGAGACCAGAGGTGTCCATATAGGTGATTTGAGAGATATCAACGACGACTCGGCCGCCCTGTGAACGTATCGCCTCATCGAGTAGCAGACGCATCTTCCCTGCATTGTCGATGGTGATCCGATCTTGCATGGACGTGTGCTCGGTCATGGGTAAGCCTTCCCAACTGCCGTCTTTGGGCCGATCAACTGACCCATATGTGCTTTCAATGTTGCATTCGTCTCCGCCGTTTGCGTGGAGAGAGGTGGATCGAAGAGTCCCTTGCAGCGAAGGAGCGGCTGCGGAAGAGCAGTGAACGTTTGTGTTCGCTGCTCTTCCCGGGAACCATCCGATTGCCAGCCTGGTTGAGCGCAGCGGGATGGCCGAAAGTGACCCATGCGGTAATTCCCGACGTAAAATTCCGAAGGACATGAACCGCCGTTCGACAGCGGGAGCGAAAAAATGCAGTCGAGACCCATTGGCTATTTCGGAGGTTCAGGGGTTGTGGTTGAGGCTTTCTTGAGTCCATGGCCGACCCCTTTGATGCCTTTCTTCACGCCGTGCCCCGTTTCCTTGACGATGTGTCCGGTTCCTTTCGCGGTGCTTTTGACGCCGGACTCGGTACCATGTCCTACCTTCTTCGCCGCCTTCGCGGTCACATGGCCTGTGTCTTTTACCGTTTTGTCAACGGCCGATGCGACGTCCTGGGCAATCGCTGAAGTGGCGATTGAAAGGATCGCCGCAAGGACGATGGTTACGTGAAGTCTCATGGTGTTGTTCTCCTGTGTCTTTTTCAATTCAAGATGCTCGGTCTTCGGATTCCTTAATTGCTGGTCCAACCTGCTCGCAAGACCTCGAAGCCGATCTCGAACAATGGGTCGATCCGCTGATGGCATTGCACTTGGATTTCCAAAGCCGAAGCATATCGAAGGGCAGGTAAATTCGTTGATTCCAAACGGACCATCCCTTTGGCGATGTCAGCAGCAGCACACCCGAGCGCTCATCCGTTGACACTTTGCGCAGAATCCGGCACGGGACTTTGAGCCGTGTCGCGACACGTTTGGTCCTATGCTCCCAGAGACTTGGGGACCGAGTAGGGCCGCAGTCGTTCACGAACACGACTCAGGAACGTTGAAGAGTAGCAGGAACGCCTGAGAAATGGAACGCAAGTCCTCCGAGGCGAGGAGCTTGCGTGACAGGGGAGATCGACGCGAGTGCCTCATGGCTCGCCCTCTGGCCACGGAAGGCAGGGTGGGCTGAGCGCAATGGCCGGACCGCAATTTCACCTGCATCAATTTGGCCACAGCCTTGCAAGACATCTAACGTGCAGCGCTTCGAAGGAGAAGACACATGGAATCAGAATGGCAGGTGCTGATCATGTGTATCGCTTCATTGTTGCTCAAAGTAATTGCAAATGGAGATCGAGTGAAGGCTGTCAGATCGGACGACGGACCGAAGTTTATCGGCCGGTCCGCTAAGCACGGCTCCGGGACGATCGAGCAGGGGCTTGGGGAGAAGAGCTAGCCCAAAAACCTCTCCTCCAAACGCCAGCGAAAGCAGAACAAGCGGCAAAGGTGCAATGTTCAAGAGAATCATGGTCGCATTCAACGAATCAGCAGAAGCCGGCCGAGCTCTTATGGCAGCAATCCAACTGGCGAAGACGCTTGGCGCCGAGTTGCAGGCTGTCACGGTCTTTAAGTTGCCCTCAGCATCGACCGCGTTTGCTGCGGCGGCCTCGCCGATGCTCACAGAGACGCTGATGAACGATCGCCGTGAATACTATGAGCAACTCCTGGCCGAAGCCCGTGAGAGTTCGCGCACGTACGGGGTTGAACTTGCGACATATCTAGAAGAAGGCGAGGAAGTCGAGGCAATCGTGCGTTGCCTAGTTTGCAACAAAGCCGATTTATTAGTGATTGGCCTTCATCGGCGCTCCCTCCACCTGTCGCGACTGTGGAGCACCGTCTACGAATTGGCTCAGGATGCACCGTGTAGTGTCTTGGGTGTCCATTGAAAGCCTTCCTTCAATGCGAACGAAGATCCGACAAATGCCCGCCGGCGCGGGTCAAGACAAGCGGAGCTGGCAGATGAATCAGTTGGCTGAGTATCTCTTAAGGCACGGTTATTGGGTGCTTTTTGTTTCGGTCATTTGCCGGCAAGCATGTTTACCCGTTCCAGCAAATCTGTTGCTGCTTGTCGCTGGAGCACTTGCCGGCTTGGGCAGGTTGAATCTCCTCATGATTGTCCTTTGCGCAGTTTCGGCATTCATTCTTGCCGACTTTGCCTGGTATGAGGCGGGACGTAAATGGGGAACCAAGACCCTCGATATTTTCTGCAGAACTTCGAAGAGCCCGCATTCTTGCGTTGACGGGATGGTTGATAAGTTCACTCGATACGGGGTTAAGTCGCTTTTGGTTTCAAAGTTCATCATCGGAGTGGACTCAATTACCTCCCCGCTTTCAGGAGTTTCCAGAGTTCATCGCCCAAAGTTCCTTCTCTTCGACGGCCTCGGAGCAACCATGTGGGTGTTCACATATCTGGCCGTAGGATACGCATTCAGATACCAACTGGATCGGGTTGCCACATTCCTTGCGGAGTTCGGGAGGGTTCTGGAAGGATTGGGAGTCGCTCTGCTCCTCGCTTTCCTGGTTAGGAAACTGCTTCACTGGTATCATTTTCTCCGCGAATTCAGGCTTACTCAGATCTCGCCAGAAGAACTGAGAAGGAAGCTGGGGTTGGACGATGCCGTCTTGCTCATTGATTTGCAACGCGATGCTAAGAGCAACCGAAAGCTTGAAGCGATTCCCGGATCCATCCGGCTGGACCCAGGGCAACTCGAGCGGTATATCAGGCAATATCGTCACGCAAACTTGAAGACGGGCCGAGAGGTCATTCTGTACTCCCTGTCTTCAAGCGATTCAGTGGGCGCCCGGGTGGCACTTGCATTGCGACGGATAGGGTTCGAACGCGTTCGGCCATTGGCGGGTGGTCTTCGCGCCTGGCGAGATCAGGGGCTTCCCGTCACGAATCAAGTGCAAGTGCTGCCGGTAGCGGAACACGGTGAGTTTGTTCTAGCAGAAGTGCTCTTGCACTCGCGTAAGTCTACCGCGCAACTCCTGAACAAGAACTCGGCCGATGTCGACCAGGTTCTGGAACATATAAGAGCGCGGGTTCGACAGTCACAATCAGCTTACAAGGCTGTGTTGCTCGAAGACATCAAACAGGGAACTCAGGAAGTAGTGTAGGTTTTGCTTGCCTGCGCCACCTACTGACAAACAAGCAATTCAAAGCTTTAACGCGGACATCGCTCTCGATGCGCAGATGGGAGAAAGGAAAACGTAGATACAAATGTCGAACGACAAATCAGGAGCCGAGCAGCTGAATTCGGGGGTACATGCACGAAACAACCGGCGATCGCCGGAGAATTACCAGCTGCTCCCGCTGACTACGCTGACGTTCTACGCAGACGCGAAGCCCGGAGGAGACCATGACGACCGCAGTTCAGCAAGCTAATACTCGGCCAGAAGATATTCGCTCAGCGATCGCCGCCATTCTCGCGATCAGCGTGGTGGCCAGCCTGTTCCTTTTGTGGCTGATTTACATTCACCCCGCTGCCGCAGCGGGTTCGCAGTTCGGCTTCTTACCCGCACTGAATGCGCTTCTCAATGGCCTCAGCGCCACCACACTGCTGATAGGCTACACGTTCATCAAGGCAAAGTGCATTCGTGCCCATCGCGCGGCCATGATTACGGCGTTCAGCTTTTCGACGCTATTTCTGGTTAGCTACATTCTGCACCACGCGCTGCACGGCGACGTTCGCTACCCTGCGCAAGCGGCCTTGCGCGGAGTCTACCTGCCGCTTCTAGCGAGCCACATCATTCTGGCGGTTGTGGCGCTGCCGCTGGTGCTGGTTACTCTTTTCTTTTCCCTCACTGGCAGGATTCCTCAACATCGCCAGGCGGCCCGCTGGACCTTCCCGCTATGGCTCTACGTCTCGGTGACCGGAGTCATCACGTGGGCCATGCTGCGCCTGGCGCAAGGGTAGAAGTGCGATGCCTGCTTTGATGAATTGGCTCTTAAAGTCCGCTATTTCACTTCCACTGCTCAGCAAGCTGGTCTGTGCGGTGCTGGGAATCCTCGTCATTCACGCTCTCTTTCGGCTATTGGAAAGGAAATTGCCCAGTCATTTCCACGAGCGGGACATGCGCTATCGAGCGCGCAAAGCGATTGTATTTGTGGGGTATCTGGTTGCTATCGGTTTCATCACGATCCTGTTTGAAGACCGGCTAGGACAGGTTAGTTTCGCTTTGGGGGTAGCTGGCGCCGGTCTCGTGGTCGCACTGCAGGATGTTATCGCAAGCATGGCCGGCTGGTTTGCGGTGGGTTGGACGAATCTTTACAGTATCGGTGACAGGGTTCAGATCGGAGAGACAAGAGGCGACGTGATCGACATTTCATTGATGAGAACCACGTTGGTTGAGACGGGAGGTTGGGTGAGCGAGGATCTCTACAACGGGCGAGTGGTGAGGATTCCCAATAGCGCTGTACTAAAAGGAACCGTCTTCAACTACTCGCAGGGGTTTCGTTTCGTCTGGGACGAGATCCAGGTGAATCTTTCACTTTGCAGCGATGCTCAAATGGCCAGGGAGATGCTGTTGCAAATCGCCAATGAAGCGATGGTGGGCTTCATTAGGGAGGCAGAGCATTCCTGGCGACGAGTGACGGAAAATTTCCGGATCGAGAATGTAAGCCTGAATCCCACTGTGGCCCTTACCGTGAAAGACAAGGTCCTCGAGTTTACGCTGAGCTACATCGTAGACTATACGAATCGTAGTGCAATGAAGGACCAGCTATATTCCAGCGTCGTGCTCGCAGTAAGCAATAGCCAAAGGCGCCTTGAATGGGGATCATCTGGCGGTTCGTAAAAGGCATTCTGAAGATGCGTTGTGAAGTCCCGACTATCGGATGGATGATCGCGAATGAGGATAGTTAGATTCAGTCTCAATATTTGACGACATGCAGCTTGCGCGGCCGGGATGCAAAGGCCGAGTTCTCGTTTCCTGAAATGCCATGCGACTCGTGTACAAATCGAAGTGACGGGAACTGGGACCAAACGAGACGGGCATTCAAAAATCGGAACTTAGGTGCCGGATTAGGGCGGAATCAAACTGTTCATAGACTGCCCTGCGCGGAAGTTGCCGATTCAACAGCTTTTGCGATGACGTTGGGGTCCCAGTCATCGCCTCCCCAAGTGCGAACTAGTGTGTCGTCGGGGCCGATCAGGGCCGTTACCATCGTATGGTCAATGTCGCCACGCGATGGCGTATAGATGACACCAAACGCTGCTGCCATTTTCCTAAGGTTCTCCGGGGTCGGCACTGCAAATCCCCAGTGCGAAAATCCGCCCGCTTCCCCGTGAAGATACTTCAACCCGTATCGACGGAGAACTGGAGGGTTGTCATTCGCCGGATCGATGCTCACGCAGATCAGGTGACTTGCGCCGAAAGCATCCGGATGTTGGGAAAGCAGTTCGTTGACTCGGCGGAAACGTCCTGTTATCACGGGACAATCGTCCGTGCATTGGGTATCGATAAAAGTGATCAGAACTGCCCGACCGCGGAACTGTTCAAAATGAATGGTTTTCCCGTTCTCATTGACCAGTGGAAGGTCAGGGACCTGTTCGCCAACCAAAAGGAGATGGGGAGGCAGCGTTGCCGGTGCGTTCGCGTCACGGGGGCTGGCTGTAACGGTGACGTTATTGAGTCGACCATCGCTGCCATCAGTTGGCGCAAGGGCATCAGCGGTGATCTGATCGCCTGGCTGAAGCCGCTCGAGCAGGTTCGGATCCTTAATCTCATACACGGCGTTCGTTGCAGGCATGACATTGTGAATAACATTCTGCTCGATTGTCACCTGCTGCGTGACAGCACTTTTTCCCAGGACAATGCCGTGAATTCGATACAGAGTGAAACCAGCAGATTCCGCGGAGAGAGCTCCAGTGCCGCCAGCGTGCTGCCGACACCCGGTGGCTAGCGTGAAAAAGATGCTGAGCAGCATCATGGACGATCGGAAGGAATTACGCACAACCATTTTCCTCATCTCCTATTTGCGATTAAGCAAGGCTCAGTGGACTCTTCGTGACGGGATTCTTGCGGCCGCGGTCACATCGATTCCCAAGACTGTGCGTCGCGCAACTCTGAGAACTTAAAGCGCTGCGCTCGCCAGTTAGATGGGCGCGAACCGAAACGGTATCACATTCTCTATTCTCGGTCGGGCACAAGAGGAGACGCAAGGAGACAGGCCGGTCCAGGCCGAAGCAATCTCGAGTAGGGCTGTGGTTCTGTGCCGGGCTGGCTCAATCTTCGTCAAAGGGGAAGCAGGTTCGCGCAATTCAAAGCCCAGGTCTGACGGTCATGGCGAGCAACACGGGGAGTCCATATTCCATGCGACAAGTAGGTTCTCCGGCGTGCTGTTCTGGGCTATGATCACCAACCCATTCATCGAGAGTGGCCTCTGGAAGTCGGATTATTGACGGTACAGTGCAAACGCAGAATCTTCACCATGATGGACGGTCGGTCGATGGAGCACAGGCAGAAGCCGAGAGAGAGCAGGATCAGCGCTGCGACGAAATCAGAGCAAATCATCGCCTAATCCACGCTGTTTCCCTGATCCTCCTAGCCCATGCTCTTCGATTGCCGTCAGAGAACCTGAGCCTTTGCGCGTGACTTCCAGCTTGCATCGACCGTGAAGGCCTTGCGCTGGAACCTAGATGAGTCCTGGCGCATCAGTGATTCAGTTCAGGACTTCGTTCAAGGGGTGTTAGCTCTCGTAACTCCGAGCTATCCGGCACATGGTGCTCTATCTTATGCTGGCTCACTCTCTGGATTGACCAGATGTGTTTCGCAGATCAGTTGGGTAGGTGTTTCGGGAAAGAATGCATCCCATACACCGAAGATGAGCTCATCCCCGAGGATCGCAACCCGCACATCTACGAACGTCTTGAAGAGCAAAGCTGTGTCGCGTTTGTCCATATCATCTCCAATTTCATTTGCCTGCATTGCCGGCTCCTGAGAATAGGAGAACTTCGGCAGTAGACGGAACTCGTGGCTTCAGGAGGAACTCGGTGCCAATATGAACGGGCGGATCGCCCAAAATTCTTCCGAGCTCAATGGAAGCTCGATCGATTCGAGAGATTCGGGCTGAAGTGGTACGAATCGGTGCAGACCGAATCGGCGGAGTAGATTTCTGGCGTCGAATTGGAAAGACCGCGCGCTCATGTGAAGCGTGCACTTCGGCGATGGACGTGGCGTGACTGAACCGATCGAGCACTTCGTTCGTGGTGTCATGGATGCGGGTTCCCGGCCGATGGAACGCACGGGTCGCCTTCGCAGCAAGTTTGCAGAGGAGAAAACGATTTGGCACAAGCGCATGTGCGCCGAAAACTAGATCGGAACGCATTGAAAACTCCAGGGGAACAGAGGCTGATGAATCGCTCCCGGTCATCCTGATGCAAGCGAATTGCCAAAGGGGAAGGTAGTTTACCATCCCACCATGGGTCGCGCCTGCCGGCGCCATCCTGAAGCCAGTAAGACCTGTAGCAGACCTGAGCTGAATGACGACTCGATAGATCTGATGGCAGAATCAGATTCCCAATGTGGCAACATCATTCCCTAACACAATGTCCTCTTCCTATTAGCCTGACCTCAAGCTGGCAGGAGTCCTTTCTTCGACTTTCCGAGCGGCGGATGACCAACTTCACGGCGGAATCCGCAGAATGAATTCTGCGACTGCGTGATCAAAGGTCTCGTCTTCCACGTCGCGGCGGACAACTCACAAAACCTGTTTGCCTCGGATTCTGCTGTGCACGGCATGCCGTCTTCTCGATTACCGTCCGAGATTTGACAGTGCCAACATCCTGACGTTCATTCATTCACCGGTCGACACTCGCATCGAGGTTTTTACAAGACTGGAAGGGCCGTGCGCATTGAAACTCCGCAACTTGCGCTCTGCAGTTCGGGGGCGCGAGATTTGGTCCGCCGGTTGCACTTACAGACGGTGTGGGCAACCTTCTTGCGATCTAAATCCAAAAGACGAGAGCTGGAGCGGGCGCGAAATGGTGCTTTTGCTCGACATTGCAGCGAAAGTAGATGGAGACCTCGAAGAGTCATCCTGCTGGTTCTCGTCATTTCTTCTGCTTTTCCCTCCGCCCGGGCGCAGCAAGGCGGTAGGACCGGAACTGTCGTTGGAGTAGCAATTATCGGTGCCCCAGGCGATCGATTGTGTGTCGCCGGAGCGAAGATTGTAGCGATCGGACCTTTGACTCTCGAAACCGAGACGGATCAGGAGGGTAAGTTCACTCTTGGCGCGGTAGCCCCCGGCAACTACACGGTCATTGCCACCTTCAACGGGCTCCGGGCTGAACAGACCGTCAAGGTCAAGGTCAATTCTGCCATTCAGTTGCAGCTTCAGATGCGGCCGTCCCTGGCGACCACAACAGTAAGCGTTCACGCAAGCGAAGCGGATGCCGGCGGTCCTTCCCCCACAGGCACCGTCACTGAAAAGCTGCTCGACGATGCGCCCAATTTGGACGAGCAATTCGAATCTCTGCTTCCGCTCGTCCCCGGCGTGATTCGCGGGCCGGACGGACACATCAACCTCAAGGGTGCGAGCAACACCCAGAGTGGGGCACTGGTCAACAGCGCGAACGTTACAGATCCCGCCACAGGCAGTCCCGCCATCAACTTGCCCATCGACGTCGTCTCATCGGTTCAGGTGATCTCGAACCCGTACGACCCGCAGTATGGGAAGTTCACCGGGGCCGTTTCTTCTGTTGAGACAAAGACGGGGAGCTATGAAGGCCGCCATTTCTCGATTCAGAATGTCGTCCCGCGCTGGCGAGATCGCGGCGGTCAGATCGTCGGCATCGGAGCCTCCACGCCGCGTATGACCTTCACCGGCCCGATCCTCCGGGATCGAGTCGCTTTCACACAATCATTCGAGTACCGTTTCCTGCGAACGCCTGTGAACAGCCTTCCTCCTCTCCAAAGAGACACGACGCTGCAGGGCTTCGATTCCTATACCCAATCCGATTTGAACCTGAGCCCTAAACAGACGGCAACGGTGTCGCTGGCTGTTTATCCGCAAAAGTTAAGGTACATGGGCTTGAATACGTTCACGCCACAGCCATCCACGGCCGATTTCCATCAGCGAGGATACGAGATTTACGGACAGCATCGATATATTCCTGGAGCTGACAGCATCCTGATTTCGCAGGTCAGCTACAAACGATACGACGCCGATGTCACGGCCCTGAGCGATGATCCCTATGAGCTGCTGATCGACACAACGGAAGGCGGCTTCTTCAACCGCCAGAAGCGCCGGACATATCGCTTCGAGTGGGAGGAGGGCTACAACTTTGCTCCGCGCCAGTTTCTGGGGGTGCATCATGCGAGGGTAGGACTGATCTATGCGTACTCGTCATATGTTGGCCAGGAGACCTTTCTTCCGGTCACGATTGTCGGTTCCACAGCGGCACCGGTCGAACAGATATCATTCACGCCGCCTATTGCCTTCACGATCAATCAAAATGAAACTTCGTGGTTTGTCGCTGATCGATGGGAGCCATCCCATCGGTTAACGCTCGACCTCGGCATGCGTTTCGATGCCGATACGGTGACAAGTTCGACGCACTCTGCGCCGCGGGCTGGTTTTCTTCTTGCGCTCACGAAGGATGGCAAGACATTGCTCAAGGGAGGCGCCGGTCTCTTCTACGACCGCGTTCCGCTGACAATCCCGACCTTTGAGAAGCTTCCGGATCGAACAGTTTCCATGATTGACCCCAATGGCCAGCAATCCAGTTCAATCTTCTATGTCAATCAACTTGCGGGGCGGCTTCAAAATCCGAGAAGCACCTCGTGGAGCGTTGCGCTGGATAGGCAGGTTCTGGAATCGCTTACTCTTCGTGTCAGCTACGAGCAGCGCAACACTTCCAAAGTGTTCGTAGTCTCACCCAGCTCCGAAGGAGATTCGGGCATTCTTGCCGTCTCGAATTCGGGTAGGGATTCTTACCAGGAGATCCAGATTGCTGGCCGTTACAAGCTTCCGCGCTTTACATTGAACAGTTCCTATGTCCATTCGCGAGCTTATGGGAACCTGAACGATCCTTCTCTGTTTTTCGGAAACACTCCCCAGGCAGTGGTAGAGCAGGATGCTCGAGCGCGCTTGTCGTTCGACGCTCCAAACCGCTTCCTATCCTGGGCCGATTTGGAAGGTCCCTGGAAGCTGACACTGCTGCCTGTATATGACTTGCATACGGGCTTCCCGTATTCGGTCGAAGATCAATTCCGCGAATATGTCGGACCTAGGGATACCGGGCATTTCCCGCGCTTTTCGTCCTTCGATCTCCAGGTTTCGCGTCCGGTGGCGTTGCACCTGGGTGATAGAAGCCTCCATATGCGCGCGGGATTCGGCGTGTTCAATACTTTCAATCACTTCAATCCGCGCGACGTGCAGAACGTAGAAGAGAGCCGCCTTTTTGGAGAGTTCTTCAACGATGCATGGCGAGAGTACCGCGGCAAACTTGTGTTCCAGTTCTGACAATGAAGCCTTTCCTCAAATTCGGTGTCTTGCTTTTGCTGTTGAGTTCAACCGCTCTTGGTGCGTCTGAGGGCGATTCTCTTCCAAGTGCAGATGCAGTGATCGAAGCAATGTTGGCACACAATGCGCAGCGCCAGGCACAACTTGCAGGATATCGCGGGATGCGTGAGTACGTTCTTGAAAATCAACGCTGGCACAAGCGCGCTGAGATGCTCGTGCGCGTGGAAGGCGATGCAGACGAGACGAAGCATTTTGAGGTTGAGAAAGAGGAGGGCTGGAAGTCGGCTCAAAAGCATGTTCTGCGCAAGATGCTTGATTCCGAGGCCGAAGGATCAAGCCGGGAGATCCGGAGTTCCACTCGTCTCAGCGAGGAAAATTATGAGTTCCATATGGTGAGCGCCGCGATGCTGGACGGACGGAAGTCCTATCTAATCGCCGTTGTTCCGAAGCGTAGAGAGGAACGCCTCTTTGAGGGAAAGATATGGGTCGATGCTCAGGATTATGCACTGGTGAGGGTTGAAGGGAAGCCCGCGAAGAACCCATCTTTCTGGATACGAAGCGTGCACTTTGTTCACACATACAAAAAGAGTGGTCCCTTCTGGTTTCCGCTTTTGACCGAGAGTGTGACCGATGTGCGAATTTTCGGCTCAACGAGCCTTGACATCAGTTACTTCGACTATGCACCAAATTCCCTCGCAGCGCCCGAATCGGCGAGTGCGGAATTGCCTGGAGAGGTCATACGTTATGAGAAGAATCGAAGTCCTGAATGATTTACCTCGGCGTCATGTGCCAACGGTCAAACAGTGCCTGATTCTGGCCGCTGGGAACGGCAGCCGGCTGCGCCCAGTCTCCGGAGGCTCTCCCAAACCTCTTGTGGAACTTCATGGTAAGACGTTGCTTGAGCATGTGATTGTCAGTGCGCAGGAGGCGGGAATCGAGAGATTTGTGATTGTTGTTGGTTACGGCGCTGAAGCAATGCGCCGTTGGCTTAAGGAGCGCTCCCTCGGTGGCGTCTCGGTCGAAATGGTGGACAACAATGAATACCATAAAGACAACGGTGTCTCAGTATTGAAAGCCAGGGAACATCTTCGCGGTGCTTTCCTGCTGTTGATGGCCGACCACATCTTTGAGCCGAGAACGGCCAAGGCGCTCCTCGAAAAGACGCTGTCGTCAGGCGATGTCATTCTCGCTGTTGATCGCAAACTTGATCGAATCTTTGATCTCGATGACGTAACAAAGGTCAGGCGCGATGGCGATCATATCGTGGATATCGGCAAGGAACTAGCCGTGTACGATGCCTTCGACACCGGCATGTTCCTGTGCAGCCCTGAACTGTTCGACGTTCTGGAGTCTGCAAAGAAGAACGGAAATTGCACTCTTTCGGACGGCATGCGCTTGCTGGGTCGAAACGGCAAGCTCAGGGCTTTCGATATCGAGGACGCATGCTGGCAAGATGTTGATACGCCGGAGGCATTGGCGTATGCGGAGGGAATGTTTCCTGGGCAGTTCTGCCGGATACCATTTGCGGAAAGGCACTTCAGTGCCTAAGCCGACGGTCATAACTCGAAGAGCATTCCGTACGATCGCGCCGGTTTCCGGCGCGCTGTTGCTGTTCTACCTCATTGGGCGCATTGGCCCCGCCAATCTCCTCCGCAACATCGCCAGCTTAGGATGGGGGCTTGCCTTGATCATTGCGTTGGGCGGGGTCGCACAGCTTGTAAGGGCGGTCGCCTGGCGGCTGACCCTCGCTGGCTTCAGAGGCGCGGTATCCTTTCCGCGCCTTGTCCAACTTCGACTGGCTTCCGAAGCAGTCGGCCAGTTAGGGGCCCTTGGCCTGATATTCGGCGAAGGTCTGCGAGTCACTGCTCTGGACAGAACGATACCTGTGGACAGTCGCATATCGTCTGTAACTCTTGATCGCGCAATGTTCATCGTATCGAGCGCATTGGTAAGCCTGGGAGGAATCGTCATGGCACTCTTGGCGGTGCCGTTTAGCCGCGAGCTACGCTTGTACGCATTGCTGTTTGCTCTAACTCTCTTCGGCCCGCTGGTTCTGGTTGTATTGGCGTTGCTGAACCGCTGGCCGTTGGTGTCTCGATCTACAAAATTGTTTGGCAGACTTCGATTTCTGCGAAACAGAACCCAACGGAGTCTGCCCCTCATTCACGCAGTGGAAAAGAAAGTGTACGATTTCCATCGTCGTGCCCCCAAGGCGTTTTGGGCCAGTTTTTGTTTGAATCTTGCATGTCAGGGAATTGCGGTGTTTGAGGTTTATCTTCTTCTCTGGCTCATGGGAGTCCGGATTGGGTTTCTGGGAGCTCTTATATTTGAGGCCTTGACGAAGCTGGTGAACGCCCTTGGAGCGGTCAATCCGGGGAATGTTGGAACATACGAAGGCGGAAACCTGCTAATTGCCAAGGTGCTCGGCCTAAGTGGCACGGTTGGGCTTTCGGTCGCAGTGGCGAGACGATTGAGAGCACTCTTTTGGGCTTCGGCCGGCGGACTTTGCCTTCTCTTCATGTCCACCTCCAAAATCGATCGTGATTCCGACAAGAAACGATCCAGAATAGATCCCAGGAACTCTACGTTTCTGAGCAGGAGCCAAGGCGGAAACAGACCGTTCACATCCGTGATACTTGCAAACACCTTTCACAAAGAAGGCGAAGTCGAATCCCCTTTACTCAAAGTTGGAATGCTTCCCATTCTCCTGCGTGTCATTCTTTCGGTCGAGAAGGCCGTTGGCAAACACATCATCGTGTGTGTCGATCCTCTTACGAGGCGAGCCGTCGAACACGGAATGCTATGCACCGGGCGGCTTCCATATTCGGTCGCATGGTTGGAATTGAGTTCCGAAGCGCCGCTGGTACAGGTGCTTGAGCAGGTCCGATCTATCTCTGGGGACGATGATCAAGTCATGTTCGTGGCAGGGAACCGAACTTATCATCCAAAGCTGTTCGGCAAGGCGAGGGACCAGAAGGGACGTGGGGAGGCTATTTCGCTGACCACGGGCGGCAATCCTGTGGGCATCTTCGTGCTTCGTGGCGACCACCTACTCTCAGCTGCAAAGCACTGTTCTGCGTGCGTCTGCAAGGTTGACCAGTTTCATGAATGGCTGAAGCAGACTCACTCCTTAGTGTGCGAATCCGTTGATGACGGTATGTGGCAGAAAGTCTTGACCGAAGAGGACCGCCTTGCTGCGGAAAGGAAACTGGATCGTTGGCTGGTAAAGCCAACGGATGGAATCTTCGCTCGAATGAACCGCAGGATCTCAGTGCCAATCAGCCGAAAACTAATAGAGTTCCCGATCACACCGAATATGGTTAGTATCTTCACTCTTGGTGTTGGAATTGTCTCTGCTGCATATTTCGCCTGTGGAGGCTATTGGAATATGCTTGTCGGCGCGGTATTGTCGGTGTGGGCCAGTATTCTTGACGGGTGTGACGGAGAGGTTGCACGGCTGAAGCTCCTCGAGTCGAAATTCGGTTGCTGGCTCGAGACAATGTGCGACTATCTGTACTACCTGTTTATTTTCGTTGGAATGGCAATTGGGTTGATGCGCACAACGGGGAATAAAGCGTATCTAGTCTGGGGGGGGCTGCTTATCGTGGGAGCGGTTTTGAGTTTTGTGGTGGCTGGCCTCGGGAGGTACCGAATGGCCGCCGGGCGTCCTGAGCAATACCTTGGCATCTGGCAAAGGAGTGCAGAGAGTCGGCGATCAAATCTGATTTTGTATATTGGGCGTCATACGGAATTCCTTATTCGACGGTGTTTTCTACCGTACGCCTTGCTTGGTTTCGCCTTACTCAATCTGACACAGGTGGCCTTCTTCTTGACAGCGATTGGCGCCAATCTGGTCTGGATGGTCTCTCTCTACTCGTTGTTTACTTTTTCATTGTCACGGAAATCTGAGATGACGCGCTCTGCCGTCACCGTGGAAACTTCTGTTTGAATTAGGAACAATGCATTCTGCGCGAAACTCTTGAAAAGGCGCCTTGGGTTCGGGATGAGTTTCGTACAATTCACAGGACGACGACATGAATTCGAACCAGGAGATTGAGACCGGCGATTTTGCTCCCCGACGCCGTGCGGTTAGGGCAAACGTCCCGATCCGAGTGGTTGATTGGAATATCGATCGTGGGCTAAAGCTAGAGGGAATCATCGAGTTCCTGGCGAGCGCAAACGCCGACTTGATTCTTCTGCAAGAGGCCGACCTCAATGCGAAACGGACGCACCGAATTAACATTGCTCGAGTGATTTCGCATAAGCTACAGATGAATTATGTTTTTGGCCGGGAGTTTCAAGAGTTGGCGCAGGGTTCAGAGATATCGCCAGCCTATCACGGACAGGCTACACTCTCGCCGTGGCCGCTGTTGAATCCACGAATACTGCGTTTCCGAAGGCAGTCGCACTTTTGGCAGCCGCGGTGGTTCCTTCCGAACGTCGAGCCTTTCCAAGAACGGATTGGGGGGCGGATAGCCCTGGTGAGCGACGTGAATGTCGGTGGCCGGAAGCTGCTTACTTACAACTTACATCTTGAGAGTCGTGGTGACGACACTGTGCGCCGCTCCCAACTTGACGAATGTCTGTGCGATGTTTCCAGAAATCGACTGGACATGCCGATTGTTCTTGCAGGCGATTTCAACTTAAACGCATCCCAGAATGGTGTGTCCCACGCGTTGGCACAAGCAGGGTTTTCCAGTACGGTTGTCAAGGAGCCGGCACGAACGACGCCGTCGCATTTCCTCTTCGAACAGGGCAAAACCATTGATTGGATATTCATTAGGGGAAATATTCGTGCAACAGACCTGCGAGTTCACAATTCTGTGTCAGCCTCCGACCATTTTCCACTTTCCGTAGGTCTAGCGCTCAAGTAACCAGAAGCGGCAAAGATGCGACAGTTAGGCTCTACGTTTCTCGATTTGACATTATGTTGCGTCGACAAGATCGACAGATGTTTGAAATTGGCATCCACTTCCGGCTCAAAAAGCGATTCCTTTTGATACTTCGGACATCTTTACCTTCATTATGACCATGTGCTCAATCATCGTGCCGTTTCACAACGAAGAAGAGAACGTCACGGCCTTATATGCTCGCCTGAAGCAAGTCATGGAGCAAGTGGGCGAGCCCTTCGAACTTGTATTCGTGGACGATGGTTCCAGAGACCGTACCTATAAGCTGTTGAGAGAGATTGCGGAAGTGGATAGCCGGGTGCTCGTGGTGAAGCTGCGCCGAAACTTCGGGCAGACCTCCGCCCTGTCGGCCGGTTTCGACCATGCGTCGGGCGAATTCATTCTGGCAATGGACGGCGACTTGCAGCATGACCCCAACGATATTCCCCGCTTCCTGTACAGACTCAGCGAGGGATACGACGTTGTGTCGGGATGGCGCAAGGACCGAATCGACAACTTCTTCCTGAGACGCATTCCCTCGCGTTGTGCCAACTGGCTGATGGCGAAGCTGTCAGGAGTGGAGATACACGACTTCGGTACCACCTTCAAGGCCTATCGTCGAAATGTGATCCGGAGCATTCCGCTATACGGCGAAATGCATCGCTTCATTCCCGCGCTTGCCAGTTGGTATGGCGCTTCGATCTGCGAGATTCCAATCAGGAATGTAAACCGTGAGCGGGGTAAGAGCCACTACGGCATCGGGCGTACTTTTCGAGTGCTCTTCGACCTGCTGACCATCCGTTTTCTACTTAAGTACATGAGCAGGCCGCTGCACTTTTTTGGCGCTTTGGGCGCCCTGGGGATGATGGCAGGCTCCATCATCTGGGCCTTTCTGTTGGGAACGAAATTTCTCTGTCCGCAGCAGAGCATGATGGACCAGCACGGACCCTTGTTGGTGAGTGGGGTGGTGCTCATCGTGGCCGGCATCCAGATACTCGCCATTGGGTTACTAGGAGAACTGCATGTTCGGCACTATCACTGCGGCGAGCAGAGGGAGCCGTACACTGTCGACCAGCTGGTCCGTCTGTCTTCCTCGCGAGAGGAGAAAATTCTGTCGGGCGGGCGCGAGGACGAATTCCGATGAGTCTTGAATCATAGGCCTCGCTTTTGCCATATCCGCTGGGCCCTGTCCGCGGTCTGCGCGGATTGCCAGTTCGTCGATAGAATTCTTGAGCTGAAACTGGTCAATGTCGTGCACATTCTCGTATTGAGCCACCCAGGGCCGAGCCGCGTTAGGGCCTGAATCTCCATTCGTATCCCGAGTTCGATTCTATCTCGGCGAAGATAAGTCGAGCGAGTAAAGGCTTGAGAGCAGATAGTTAGGCTCGGACTCTAGAGAAGAATTGAGGTTCTGCAGTCGTAAATTCAATTTCGATGTCTTGCACTGGGCGTGAGCCGGCGAAGGATGAATTCCTGCATTAAACCCTCAATCATGCGTCCGCCAGTGCTAATGAGAGTGCCCTCGAAAACCAGGCCGGGTCCGCGATTACTTGCAGGGTAGTAGATATTCGAGATGGCGCCAGTGGCCAAATCGCCACCTATACTCGAATAATTTGGCTGCCACCTCCCGTTGTCGCCCTTGCAAATGAAAGGACTGGACAGTGCGTGGAGAGCCCGAGACCTTGTAGTGCCTGAGCCTTGGTAAAAGTACCGCGGGTCCTGGCGGAGAATGGAGGGGAGGATGGCGCTGCCAATCATGAGGTTTACAAATACATCAGTGTACGCAACGCCCAGGCGTTGTCCGTAACCCTTTGCACCCTGAACGTAGTCGAGACGGTCTGCCGCTTGATTAACGGCGGCCATCGAAGCTGCTCCCAAGAAGATGACCGGATCCGTAGAAGCTTTAAGCGCGACATTGAATTTCAACTTCGCTGTGAGCGGGACCGCGTTGTGACCATAAGCAACCCAGAAATTCGGAATGAACCCGAGGACGCGCTGTTGTTCTTCGACCCTGACCTGTTCAACGGCAATTTGCTCGGAAGAAGCATAGACATTCACCGAGCTTGTCTCCCCGGCGAACTTGAGTTTCCCGTCGGTGAGAATTAGGAATTGGCCTGGATGGAGAATAAAGCTCGACGAGGTCCAGGTCGAAAATCCGTGAGCACTAATTGTCAGGCAATACTGGACGCCAGCTTTGAGATTATTGAAATCGAAAGCACCGTTATCGTTGGCAACGACTGTGAGATGTTCTCTGAGGGCTGGGCTTTCGAGAACTACGGTCGCGCCAGGGATGACGTCATTGTCTGCATCGGTCACAGTGCCGCTGACGTTTCCCGGCTGCGGCTCAGGCTCAGCAATTAAGGTGCTGGTTGCGCTTCCTTGCGGCGACCCAAATGAGGCGATTTGTTGAGCGATTAGTGGTGCCGCGGAAGACACACAAACTGTGAAGGTCCACAGAAACTCTAGGTATCTTATCCCCGACCGGGAACGTTGCACTGAGTTGGCTTGTCGATACATCAAGACCACCTAAATTATTCGTAAGCGGCAAATGCCTTCGAAGACGCTGACCGAGTCCCACGAGTTGGTTTCAGATGCAGCGTTTCAGAATAATCTGGAGTGTGAACCGCATATCCCATGCGCCTTTTTGCAAATCTATTCAGCTGATCGACATTGGCGTCGCTGAGTCCGAGAAGGAGAGCCGTATCGCGGCGCGAATAAATAAGGACTTCGCGCAGAAAATAAGCTGCGCGTTCAGCCCACGGAAGAGACTCCAAGGGCTGAGGCCCAGAATTCTCGTAATCGACTGGTCCTGACGACGCCGTAACGATCCATGAATCGATGCCGATGTAGTTGTGGGCAATGACAGCCTTTACGACGGCTCGCGTAGCACACGCCCGCCCAAAAGTCTTATTGAAAGGACTACCATCCAAATCAGCTAACGCCGTCTGGAGAATTGCTTCCGGGGATCCGTGTCGACACAGGAGGATCTCGGCAACTTCGGTGAGTTCTGAATGCCGCTCTTCGAAAAGCTCTCGCCACATCCCTCCGTGGTTTGTCTCTCGCTTCATGGTTTCTCCTTTTCTGAACAGATCGAAATCAACTGAGTCGGAGTGCGCATCCATGCAATGAGGCAAATGCACGTTGCATGCCAAATCTTTCGATCCTGAAGTTGCAGGCAGGAGGGGGTGGTACTTACCAAAGCAGCCGGCGCCAAGTTACTCAGGCATGTCGGGAGATTCCTTCTCTACCCAGCGATTCAGAATTGATTGAGCTGGCTGTTGGATCAGCAGCGGAACTCATTCCCTCTTCAGGATTTGGGTCACTTTCCCTGTTCGTTCATGGTTTCTTCCAGGGGAACATCTATCGTCGGCCTGTTGGTGCCACGATTGAACCGTTCCTCAAGTCATCCTTGAATCGCCTTTACTTTGTAAAGACGTCATGCTCGGCGTCGTACCGCTTTTCTCTGATTCTGGCTCGCTTGGCGGCTTTGTTAGCAATGCGGTCCAGCCTCTCTTGGATGGTCTCCTGAGACTCGGTCGAGGTGTCTTTCAAGTCTGACGTATCTGAGCGATCGTCTTTATTGGTCATTGCGGCTCCCTTCTTCACTATCCCAAGAGCAAGCGTCATGCCAAATTTAGTGCGGGACAACACCGCAGCGGCGTTCCGAAGCAGAGCGTGATGTTCCGTTCCTATCGAGAGAAGAGAGTAGAGAATGAGAATTATCAGAAGGTTACCTTTGACGGATGATACATGGTTTCAAGGAACCGAAACCTCGGGCATGCTGCGGTGTCATGCCGAACGAGCTTTCTTTAATTGTCCGTCTCGAGGCCCGTCGTGGCATGTCATTGCGCGTCCGAGTCAACATTCTCACTGTGGATGTCAACTGGTTGTCAGATAGTTTAGTTTTCGTCAGGGCTGCTTCGGAAGGCGGAATGTCTAATGCAAACTATCTCAGGCGAGATTGCCGCGAAGAGCACTCCTTCCTGGTGTGAGGGACTGGCGACGGGACCCGGTTCGCGGATGCGAATTACCACAGTGAGCTATTCATCGTTCCGGTCACACCTGGCGATTCTGATCATGGAGTCAGCCGCTGGCAGTTGAGATTAGTGGGCAATTCTGATGGTCACTGCGTGATCGGTTTCAACCGTTGAGAAATGGTTGTCAACGTGCATCGAGTTGCTTCGCGAGGACTCTCGTTGGAGAACAAATATGACCTTGGAATCGCAGGTAATTGCGATGAGCTTTGCGGCGTCATTTCTACAGATCCTGATAACTCTCCGGCGAAATGCCAATGAGAGGTCCAAATCCGTGGACGACCAGGCCATGTTTGCCGAGAAGGCTCCAACGGCGGGCACGGAAAGAGGTTCATTGGCGGAGTAGCTCTCTTGCTGAATGAATCCGGGCTCTGGCAGGAGAGGGAATAACGGCACTCGGCGATCCGCTTTACTGGGAGCTGTTGAATACGACTTTTCCCTCTTCCTGGATATCTTTTCCGTCGCCTTGATGGATGAAAGCGGCTGCCCTGGTGTCAAGAAGTAGACAACAACGTCCAACTTTCGACATTGACACTGTTCAAGCCCTGTTCGTCGGGAAATTCGTCCAAGGATTGCCCTGCAAATTCCGTTCGGCAAGCCAGTTGCTAGAGGTAAGTGTGGCTTTGGGAAAGACCCTGACATCAGCCTCGAAAAGGAGTCCGGATCATGGAGCAGGCACGTTCTGCGATCAGGCCAGCGGACCTCTGTCCGCTGCTAACTGCCGTCGGCGATCATGGATCCCTGAATCGCTCCTGGCAACCACATCGTCAAGCGCAATCCTGCTTCGCTTCGGAGCCGATGGTGTTCTCCGAAAGGCAGTACTTTGAGCCGAGGAGAAGAGCTCAGGCGGATCCTCCGATCTCTGTTGTCCCTGCGGCATCCGAGCAGACAGGCTTGGCCGGTGGGTTTCCCGCGAACCTGCCAATCGTCGACTATCGGAATGCATCTGATGAAGAATTGCTCGCGGCAGCGAGATTGTCTGACGAGGGAGCGTTTGTTGAGTTGACGGGCAGGTACGCTCAGATGGTTTACAAGAGGGCATTCAGGATTCTTCGGAACCGCGAAGACGCGGAGGACGTCGTACAGGAAGCCATGCTCAGGGCCTACACTCGCTTGGGTGGATTTCGAGGCTCTTGCGGATTTTCAACGTGGCTGTTCCAGATTGCAATCAATTTCGCCTTAATGCAGCTGAGGAAAAGAAAAGTGCATTCCGAGGTGTCGTTTGATCAAACCAGAAATGACAATCAACAATGGGCAGAATGGGAGTTTCCCGATCCCTCCCCCAGCGCCGAAGAGGCATATGCAAGTCAGCAGACCGCCGACCTGCTGGCGAGCGCTGTCAAGCGGCTTCCTTCGGGTTATCGAAGCGTCGTAGAGCAGTACCACGGGCGGGAACTCTCCCTGCGAGAGACTGCCGGTACCGTCGGAATCACTGTGGCCGCCACCAAGTCGCGTCTCCAGCGGGCACGCATTACAATGCGTTCCACCCTCGAAAGGAGTGGTTCTCTATGGCGGATACCAGTCACAAAAGAGCGAGAAACGTTCCAAAACCCGCAGGAAGTTGCCCCTTAAATTCGCTCGCGATTTGCCCCCGCAACATCCGGGATAAACGCGAAACTTGGGTGACGATGCAGTATTGTATGCGGCTATGAGGCTGGACATTATCTCGGCGATTCTTACGGTGTCTTCAACAATGGCAGTAGGTCAGAAGAGGTGGCAGGGATCGGCGCTGGCGTTCGCAAATCGTGTTGTGGTATGCCGTCCTCGCCATGCACGTTGCACCTAATCAGTGGGCGCAGATTCCCCCGAATGTGTTTTGCCTGTTCATTTATGCGCGGAACCTTTGGAATTGAAAACGTGTAGGAGACACGCAACACAAGAAGATTGGCGGGGTGGTTGCTGCGGGCAGGTCAGAGGCTCATAGGAATCTGGCGGTATAAAAGATCTCAGGTAAGGGATGGTGGGCGCAGGCCTAGCATAGGATGGGCGCCCGGAAACGTGGCCGCACGGCAAGCGACGATGCTTAGTCGGTAAATGCGGCCCTGAATACGGCGAAGCAATACGTCAGACTCAGCGTTTCCAACTTCATAGAGATTTGAGTCGATGATTCTTGCGGGACACACACGGCCTAGAAGTTGACCCGCAGGCTGAATTGAATTTCGCGGGGCTGATTGACCTGTGACAAAATCTGTCCAAAATTCGAGGAGCCCTGCTGGTTCACGGGAGGGGCAAACTGCACTCGGTTGAAGATATTGAAGAACTCGGCGCGGAACTGCAGGTTGATCCTCTCGCCTGAGATGTTCGTCGACTTCATGGCAGCGAAGTCGTAGTTGTCGATACCCTCGGAGGTGATGTTGGCGTCGGCGCGCGGCTCGTTGCCGAAGCTGTAGTTACCGGGGAATGTAAAACAGGATGTGTTGAACCATCTATTTAGACGACTCACTGCGGTGCCGGAAATTTTCTTATCGCAGCCAGGGACCACATTTGGACGGAGCGTTCCACCGCCGAAGAACTGGGTCAGCGGATTGGAGCTCGCTTCGGTGAGGAACACCGGAAATCCGGACTGAAGAGTGGTGATTCCGTCCACGTTCCAGCCGGAGATCAGCCTGTCGAACGGTCGGGCGAGGTTATTGGCGAATTTCTGGCCCTTGCCGAACGGCAGGTTCAGCACGTAGCTGATCACCGCACGCTGATTTACGTTATAGCTGAGGAGCGAGTACTCCCCGTTCAAGTTGTTGTAGTCCTGGATGGCGCCTTCGCCCTGAGTGGAGGTCTGCGCAGATGGTTTGGCCTCCAGGAAACCGTTGAGAGTGTCCGTATTTCCAAGGTTCTTCGACCACGTGTAAGTGGCCAACAGAGTGCCTCCAGAGCTGAAGCGCCTGACCAACTTTGCTTGCAGCGAGTTATAGTTACTATGGGCATAAAATTCGGCCGTGTCGCTAACGTTGCTGTAAAACGGATAAGGCCTCAGGCTTTGACCCACGGTCATTGGAATCCCGTTCAGGGTCGTAGAGTTCAACAGCGCCGATCCCATCGAGAAATACTTGCTGGAGAGTTCATCCAGTGAATGGCCGATTCCTGGCAGATTCCTTCCCTTCAAGCCGGAATAGCCGACCTCCGCCATCCAGTTGCCTTTAAATCCGTGGCTCGCCGTCAGGTTCCACTGCTGCACCCAGGGGAAATTCTGTTGTGGAACCGGGCCGCTGATGTTATTTAGGCTGGCGGTGCAGCAGTATAGAGTCATGAAGCCAGGATTGGTGCGTCCGATGGGTCGGTTAAGGGTTTTGGGATAGAGATTTTGCAGGGGCGTTGGAAGAGCTCCTGTGACATTAACTTGGGTGCTGGCAGAGTTAACCAAGGAACTGCTTGGCAGCACCCCCGTCAGATCGGGCGGAAGCCAGGAAATGCCATAGCCACCCCGGATTGCCGTATTGTTGCTTAGGCGCCAGGCGAAGCCCAATCGTGGGGCTAAAAGGTCGTGTTTCGGAAGGACTGTGCTTCGGTGGGAATACAGTGGGGAATCCACCAACGTGAGGGTTCCCGTAGCTCCGGTGTATGGATCGACCGCGTGCGGAAGAAGCACGGTGGCCCTGTTATTTCTTTCTGCAACCGCTCCAGGCAATTCATAGCGGAGACCCAGGTTAAGAGTCAGCTTCGGCCTGGCTTGCCAGGTGTCAGTCGCATAATACGCCTGATAATAATTGTAACTGGCAGTGGTATTGATCGATCCGAACTGAATCTGTGTGGGATAGCCCATGAGGAACGAAGCCCATTCGTCGCCGGTATAGGTCGTACTGTAGGTGTAGTGTCCCGAGCCAGATCCATCGAAGCCCGTGCCACTCTGATCCATCAGCCGGAGCTCGGTCCCGAATTTCAGACTGTGCCGACCGACGATCTTGATCAGGTTCGCGTTCGTGCCATAGGTGTTCCACCAGTTCACGGAGTATCCAGTTATGTTGCCAAAATTATAAAGGTTATGGATTCCGTTCAGCGAGAACACAGGAAGCACATGGATGCTCATCTGAGGCGCCAGAGCGGCATAAGCGGGTCCGAATTGCGATTCATTGATCGAAACGCTGTCAGGATAATTTGGGGAGTATTGCCTCACATAAGTGATGCGAACATCCAGCACAGTTGTCGGACTAAATGTGTAAGTGTCTCCTGATACTACTTGCTGCGAGTGGTTGATCACGTAGCCATTGGCGGTAGGCCAACCGCCGGAGTCGTTGAATTCCGAGAATCCGGTATCGTGCAGGGCCCAGTAAGTATAGCGGCCAAAGAGGCGATGCCTGGAGCTGATACTGTAATCAAAACGCCCGTTGTACTGGTTCTGATGGTTTGCGATTGGCGTGGTCAGGAACCAGTTGAATGCTCCCGAAGTGTTCGGCAGCGGGTAATAATTCATGATGATGTGTGCCAGCGGGTCACCGCACGCCCCCTGCCAAAGATTGGTAATGGTCCAGGTCCCGGCACCTGGATCATTCACGATGTTGCAGTTACCCAATGGATCGGTAATCGAATTGGTGAAGACACCATTTCGCATGATCTGGGTTGGCACATTGGTTGGCGAGCTCTCGCCGATGTTCTTTGCGAATCCCTCCCAGCCAAAGAAAAAGAATGCTTTGTCCTTCCTGATTGGCCCACTGAATACAACGCCATACTGATTCTGATTATCCTGAGGGCGGGCCGCGCCGAGTCGGTTGTTGAAGAAATTGTTCGCGTTGAGATCGGTGTTTGCGAAATACTCATACACTGAACCGTGCCATGCGTCAGTGCCGCTTTTGGAGGTCATGTTCACCACGCCGCCGGCAGACCGCCCGAAATCGGCGCTGGCGTCACTGGTGATGATGCTGAGCTCCTGTACTGCATCCTGCGTCATGACGAGGGCAACCGTGTTTCCGCCCAGGACATTGATCGGGGAGCCGTCAACATACTCGACGCTCTGACCCTGAATGGCGCCGCCGATCTGGTAGTTCCCCCAACCCTGGTTGCCGGACCGTGTACCCTGGTTCAGGCCGGTACTTCCTGCGCTTGAGCCCGCTGGCACTACGCTCGGCACGATATCGATGAGGTTCATGACGTTGCGGCCATTAAGCGGCAGTTGCCTCACCAGCACTCCGTTGATCTCCTGGCTTATGGCGCTCGTGTCGGTTTGAAAGAGTGGTGTTTCGGCTGTCACTTTCACCGTTTCAGATAATGCACCCACAATCAATACCGCGTCGACACGGACGACCGCTCCTACCCCGATCGTTACCCGGTCGCTTAGGAACCGCTTGAAGCCTGCTTTCGTCACTTCAACGTTGTAAGTTGCTGGCACCAGGTTCACCGTGCTGTAATCACCTTCTGCATTCGATGGAACGGGATACACTTCGTTCGTTCCGATGTTGGTTACCGTCACGCTTGCGCCCGGCACGACGGCGCCAGAGCTGTCTGTCACGGTTCCTAAAATCGACCCATAGAAGCTCTGCGGTTGCAACGGCGAAGAAACGGCAAGAATCGCAGCGAGACAGATCGGCCGGACGAGCGCCGAGATTGCGTTACGGCGAGTTCCGACCCTACTCAGCAGGCAAGACAAGATGGATAACGCAGTGGCATTTCGAGAAGAGGAACTCGGCGCCGCCAGAGCCATATGAGAATTCGCGCTGGCAAAAATGGGAGCGAGTTGGAGGACAAACTGCTGTTCGTCCATGTTGCCCATTTAGCCTCGCATTTATCATTCGATCCAGCTTGATGCCCACCGACTAGAGGCATAATGACTACGATGCCGGCCAA
>Ga0335074_10002159_pt1 | contig 26823 bp, 21 predicted proteins | sample Lox_Sample_23_FD_206715 | JGI IMG/M metagenome (GOLD analysis project Ga0335074, IMG submission 206715) | Soil microbial communities from Loxahatchee National Wildlife Refuge, Florida, United States - Lox_Sample_2.3 | ecosystem: Environmental > Terrestrial > Soil > Wetlands | place: USA...
GCGGCGGGAAGACCCGGCGGCGCGGCGAGGCGCTGGAGCACGCGCTGCTCGACGCCGCCTGGGACGAACTCCAGGCGGCCGGCTACGCCGGGCTGACCATGGAGGCGGTGGCCGACCGCGCCGGGACCAGCCGGGCCGTGCTGTACCGCCGCTGGCGCAACCGGCCCGACCTGGTGATCGCCGCCATCCGCCGCCGCCGGCCGCTGCTCTCCGGTGAGATACCCGACACCGGCAGCCTGCGCGGCGACGTGCTCGCCCTGCTGCACCGGATGTCCAGCCGGATAGCCGAGATCGGCCCGGAGACCGTCTACGGCTTGCTCGGCGATTACCTCAGCGACGCCGGGTTGTTCGCCCGCAGCCAGGAGCAGGTGCTGCACATCAGCGCCGAGGTGATGGAGACTATCCTCAAGCGCGCCGCCGACCGGGGCGAGGCGCGCGCCGACGTCCAGCGGAGGATCGCCACGCTCCCCACCGACCTGTTCCGGAACGAGCTGTTCCGGTCGCGCATACCGCCCTCGGAAGGCACCCTGGCGGAGATCGTCGACGACGTGTTCCTGCCCCTGGCGCGGCCCCGGTGAGCCAGCCCAGCTGGCTCGAGCCCGAACTGGCCACGCTTACCTCGGACCGGTTCTCGGACCCGGCCTGGATCTTCGAGCGCAAGTTCGACGGCGAACGCTGCCTGGCGTTCCGGGACGGCGGGCAGCTGCGGCTGATGACCCGCAACCAGCAGCAGGTCACCGGCACCTATCCCGAGATCGCCGAGGCGCTGCGGGCCCAGGACGCCACCGACTTCGTCGTGGACGGCGAGGTCGTGGCCTTCGACGGGGACGAGACCAGTTTTTCCCGGCTGCAGCAGCGGCTGGGGGTCCGCGATCCGTCGCCGGCCCTCCGCGCGCAGGTGCCGGTGTACATCTACCTGTTCGACGTGCTGTGGGCCGGCGGCCGGGACGTGCGCTCCGAGCCGCTGCTCGAGCGCAAGACCGTGCTGCGCGACCTGCTGTCGTTCGGCGGCCCGCTGCGCTTCGCCGAGCACCGGGACACCGACGGCGAGGCGTATTACCTGCAGGCGTGCCGGCTGGGCTGGGAGGGGCTCATCGCCAAGCGCGCCGACTCGCCCTACCGGGCCGGGCGCCAGCGGGACTGGCTGAAGTTCAAGTGCCTGAACGGCCAGGAGTTCGTCATCGGCGGCTACACCGACCCGCAGCGGTCGCGCGTCGGCTTCGGCGCGCTCCTGCTCGGCTACTACGGCGCGGACGGCCAGCTGCACTACGCCGGCAAGGTCGGCACCGGCTTCACCCGGTCCACCCTGACCAGCCTGCACGCGACGCTGGCCGCCCACGAGCAGCCGGCGCCCGCCTTCGCGCCCGTCCGCGGCCTGCCCCGGTCCAAGGTGCACTGGGTCCAGCCCCGGCTCGTGGCCCAGGTCGGGTTCAGCGAATGGACCACCGATGGCGAGCTGCGGCACCCCCGGTTCCAGGGCCTGCGCCGCGACAAGGACCCGGCCGACGTGGTGCGCGAGCTCCCCTGACGGGAACACCGCCCGTCGCCCCGGTGTTCTAATACAAGCCGCCACCCAGCCTCCCCTCAACGCGATGAAACCCGGGTTTCACTCCGCTCTAGCGGGCGCGCGCAAAGACGAAAGAAGGTACATGGCCCAGTGCATTACGTGCGGGAGCGAACTGCATCCCGACCGGGCTGAGAAATACGACTACTGCATGGCGCCGGGGTGCCAGGAAAAGAACCTCAAGGGCCTGACCATGGTCGCCATCGGCGTGAACAAGTCGGCCGAGCAGTACCTGCTCCTTGACGAGCAGACCAAGGACGAACTGGCCAGCGGCAAGTTCGCCGACCAGCGCCGCGGCTCCTTCGGCACCTCGGTGCCTTCGTCCAGCCCGGCCGAGGCCGCCGTCGCCCCGGCCGAAAACCCGGCCAAGGCCTCGGCCGCGCCCGCCCGGCCCCGTCCCAGCCGGCCCCGTCCCAGCCAGCCCCGTCCCGGCCCGGCCCGGCCGGCCGCACGCCAGGCCCCCCGGCCCGCGTGGACCAAGTCGCAGGAGCGGCTGGCGCTGCTGTACAACGAGCAGGGCCAGCGGCCCGAGGAGATCGCCCGCAAGCTCGGCCTGAGCACCTATACCGTGACCCAGATCATCCTGGGCTCCCGGAACCGCGGCAAGCTGTAATCCCTTGACCTCAAGTTAAGTTCATGTCCTAGGCTCGGTACCGGGCGGCGGCAGCGAACGGGGGTGCCCTCGATGATCGTGGTGACGGGCGGGACGGGCCGGGTCGGCGGGCAGGTCGTGGCCCAGCTCAGGGAACGCGGCCTGCCCGTCCGGGTGGTGAGCCGGCACCCGGACGGGACCGATGCGGTGCGCGCGGACCTGGCCGACCCGGCCTCGCTCGAACCGCACCTGCGAGGCGCCGAGGCGCTGTTCCTGGTCTGGCCGTTCACCTCGGCCGAGGTGACGGCCGGCCTGGCGCCCCGGGTGGCCGCCATCGCGGCCCGGCACGTCAACCGGGTGGTCTACCTGTCCGCGCAGCCCGCCGGGGAGCGGCCAGGCTCCTTCTGGGCCCTGACCGAGCGGGCCATCCAGGACGCGGGCGTCCCGTGGACGTTCCTGCGCCCGACCGGCTTCGCGTCGAACACCCTGATGTGGGCCGACCAGATCCGGGCCGGCGACGTCGTCCGGTGGCCCTTCGGCGCCGCCGCCCGGTCGCTGATCGACGAGCGGGACATCGCCGCCGTCGCGGTGCGCGCCCTGACCGAGGAGGGTCACGCCGGGGCCCGGTACCTGCTGAGCGGTCCCGCGGTGCTCACCCAAGCCGAACAGCTGGCGGCCCTCGGCCGGGCCCTCGGCCGCGACCTGACCTGGGAGGAACTGTCCCGGCCGGCCGCCCAGCAGGCGCTGGCCGCGGCCTGGGGCGACCCCGGGTTCGCCGCGTCCGCCCTCGACACCTGGGAACGCTTCGTGACCCACCCGGAGACCGTCACCTCAACCGTCCGCGACGTCACCGGAACCCCGGCGCACCCCTTCGCCGGCTGGGCCGCGGCCCACGCCGACGCCTTCCGCTGAGCACGCAGCTCAGAGCGGGCACAGGTCGGTGCCCGCCAGCGGCTCGAACGGCGCCGGTTGCAGCTTCCTTGCGGCGGCAGCGGGCCTGGCGGGCACCGGTCGCGCTGGGGTTTGATACCGGCATGAAGTCGCTGGCGGTGCGGGTGCTGAGCGACTTCGGCGTGGACGGGGTCGAGCCGCAGGCCCTGGGCAGCAGGAAGGGCCGGCTGGCGCTGTGCGCGCTGGCCCTGGCCCAGGGCCAGGTGGTGCCGGCCGACGTGCTGGTCGACACCCTGTGGGGCGACGCGCCGCCGACTCAGCCCGAGGATCAGCTGGCCGTGCTGGTCAGCCGGCTCCGCTCGGTCCTGGGCCGGGACCGGATCCAGCACCGCGACCGCGGCTACCTGCTGGTCTGCGACTGGCTCGACGCGTCCGAGCTGGCCGCGCTCACGCAGGAGATGGACCGCAGGCGCGCCGCGGGCAACGTGCTCGGCGCGGCGGCCGCGGCCCGGGTCGCCCTGTCGCTGCTGCGCGGCTACGGCCTGCCGTCCGTACCCGGTGACTGGGCCCAGCTGCGGCTGGCCGAGCTGGACCGCCTGGCCGGCCGGGCCCGGCGGGCGGCGGCCACCGTCCTGCTGGAGGCCGGCGACTGGATGTCGGCCGCCGACGCCGCGGCCGGCGCCGTGGCGGCCGACGGATATGACGAGGAGGCGCTGCGGGTCCTGCTGCGCGCCTACGTCGCGGGTGGCCGGGTGGCCGCGGCCCTGTCGGCCTACGCCCAGGCCCGGGAACGCCTGGTCGCCGAGCTCGGCACGGACCCCTCCCCGCCCACCGTCGCCCTGTACACCGCCATCCTGCGCGGCGAGCTGCCCGCGCCGCCGCCCGCGCCCGTCCGCCGCCCGGCTGGCCTGGTCGGCCGGGATGACGAACTGGCCTACCTCGACACCATGGCCGCGCGTGCCCGCGCCGGGCCGGCCGAGATCGTCGTCGTGGACGGGGAAGCGGGCATCGGGAAGACCGCCCTGCTCCGCGCCTGGGCCGCCGGGCGGGCCGCCGCGGGCGAGGAGGTGCTGCTGGCCTCGTGCGGGCAGCTCGACCGGGCCATGCCGCTCGATGCCCTGCTCAGCGCGCTGTCGGCGCTGCTGCGCCGGCTCGGGCCCGACGTCACCGCCGACCTGCTGGGCCGCGACGCGGTGACCCTCATCCCGCTCCTCGGCGCGGCTCTGGACCAGGCCGGGCCGAGGGATCCGCGTCCCCCGCCGATCCTGGCCGACGCCATGCTCGGCCCGGCGGTCCTGTACGCGGCGCTGGTCCGGGTGATGGTCCGGCTGGCCGAGCGGGGACCGCTGGTGGTGGTGATCGACGACGCGCACCTGGCCGGGCAGGCGCTGGCCAATTGGCTGAGCTTCGCGCGCCGGGAGAACATGCCCGCGGTGGTCGTCGCGGCGGTCCGTTCCGGTGCGGGCCCGCCGCTGCCGGGCACCGCGTCCGTCCACCTCGGCCTGCTCGGCCGCGAGGCCGCCGCCGAACTGGTGGGCCCGGCTCGGGCCGACGAGCTGTACGAGCGGTCCAAGGGCCATCCGCTGTTCCTGACCGAGCTCGCCCAGCAGGCGTCCCGGGCCGAACTGCCCGCGTCGCTGGTCGAATCGGTGTCGGCGCGCTGCGACGAGCTGGGCCCGGCCGGGGCGATGCTGCGGGCCGCCGCGGTGATCGGCCCGCAGCTGGACCTCGAGCTGCTCGCGGCCCTGCTCGGCCGGCCCGCCGTCGACCTGCTCGATGACGCCGAACGCGCCGCGGCCCAGCAGCTGCTGGCCGCCGACGGCGGCACGTTCCGGTTCCGGCACGAGCTGGTCCGCGAGGCGCTGGCCGCCAGCGCGACTCCCGGCCGGGCCGCGCTGCTGCACCGGCAGGCCGGCCGGGTGCTGGCCCGCCAGCCGTACGCCGACCCGGCCATGGTGGCCTACCACGCGCGGCTGGGCGGTGACCTGGAGCTGGCCGCCCGGTCGCTGCGGACCGCCGCCGAACGGGCCGCCGAGCGTTTCGACCACGCCGCGGCCGAGGCCCTGCTGGACGACGCGCTGGCGCTGCATCCGGATGCCGACGGCTGGCTCGAACGAGCCCGGGTCCGCACCCGCCGCGGCCGTTACGACCAGGCGCTGGCCGACGTCGAGCTCGCCGCGGCCGCCGGGGCCGCCGCCCTGGAGGTCGGCGCGTGGGCCTGCTACTTCGACCGCCGCTTCGCCCAGGCCGCCCAGTTCGCCGCGGACGGCGCGCTGGCCGCGGCCGATCCGGCCATCCGGTCCCGCTGCCTGGCCGTCGGCGGCCGGACCCGGCACGCGGCCGGTGACCTGGCCCAGGCCGAACTGCTGCTCGGTGAGGCCTTCGCGCTGGCCGAGGGGCCCGACCGGGTGACCGCCGCGGCGTGGCTCGGGGTGCTGCGGGCCCACCAGAGCAAGACCGACGAGGCGCTGGCCCTGCTGCGTCCGGCCGCCCGCGCGACCGAAGGGGTGGCCCACACCGCGGCCACCCTGCACTCGCTGTTGTTCACCGGGCACGCGCACGCCGCGGCCGGCCGCCCGGCCCTGGCGCTGGACGCCTTCGCCCGCTATACCGCGGAGGTCGAGCGCCGCCAGGTGCCGAGGTTCGCCGGCCGCGCGGTGAACTTCGCCGGCTGGGTGTTGCGCAACATCGGCGCCGCCGGGCCCGCGCATGACCGTCACCTCGGTGCCCTGGAGCTCGGCCAGAGCCAGGGCACCGCCGAGGTCACCATCGCCGCGCTGCAAGACCTGGCCGAGGAGTGCGTCCAGGCCGGCGACGCCGACGGCGCCCGGGCCCGGCTGGACCAGGCCGGGACCCTGCTGACCGGAGACCTGGTCTTCGGCTGGCGGCTGGAGCTCAAGCGCCAGCTGATCACCGCGCGGCTGGCCCTGCTGCGCGGCGACCCGCAGACGGCCCTGAGCACAGCGTCCGGGCTGGAGACCAGAGCCGCCGCGCTCGGGGTGCCCCGCTACGTCAGCGTGGCCCGCGTCCTGAACCACCGGGCCCGCCAGGCGCTGGGCCTGCCCGTCGACCTCGACGCGGTCGCCGCCGACCTGGACCTGGTCGAGAGGTCGGTCGCCGTGGAGGCCTGGTGGTGGACCGGTGAGGCCGCCGCGGATTTCGCGGTCCCGGCCTGGCTGGACCGTGCGGCCGAGCGGGCCGAACGGCTGGCCCGCCAGGCCGGCGAGCACGCCAGCACCCTGCGCCGGACCGCAGCCCAGCGGCTCGACAGCTGGCGGGCCCTCAGCAAGCGGTAAGGACTCAACCCAGGAACGGAACGGCCCGGACCGCCCGCGCCTCCCACCACGCGAGCTCCTCGTCGTAACCGCCCAGCGCTTTCTCCCAGCCGAACTGGACCAGGGCGCCCAGCAGGCACAGGGCCAGCTGGCGATCCCACCAGCCCTCGGTGTTGATGCCGTGCTCCTCCAGCGCCTGGCGGTAGGCGGCGATCGCTTCCGATTTGCCCTGCGGCAGGCGGCGGCAGTTGATGGCCAGGTACCAGGCCAGGTCGGACAGTGCCGCGCCGCGCCCCGGCTGCTCCCAGTCGAGCAGTACCGTCCGGCCCGCCTCGTCGGTGCCCAGGTTGTCCAGCTTCCAGTTGCTGTGCACGAACGTCTGCGGCGTGGACTCCAGCGCCTCCACCAGCGGGCCCGGATCCCGGGCCAGCGGGACCACCACCGCGGCCGCCGCCGGGGCGACCTCGGCCAGCCGCGGCCAGCCCTCGCCGACCAGCCGCGGCACCAGGTGGGCCGAGCCGACAGAAGCCTCGGCCCGGGCCAGCCACGGGGACAGTTCCAGGTAGCGGTGCATGACCGGGACGACCTCGCACTCGCTGCCGCACGCCCAGAACGCGGCGTGCAGCGCGGCCATGTGCCGCACGAACCGCAGGTGCTGGTCCAGGCCGATCGGCTCGTCGCTCACCGGGACCAGCCACGGCGTCACGTCCCGCATCAGCAGGGCACAGCCGCCCGACGGCGCCGGGCCGTCGCCGTCCTCCCGGAAGACCCCCACGATCGGCTGGTTGAAACACGCGGGCAGCCGCGCCAGCAGCCCGCGCTCCCAGGCCAGCAGCGGCGCTCCGCTTAGGCAGCCGGACGCCCGCATGGTCCAGTCCCGCGCCAGGTCCAGGTGCTTGAGCACGTACGGCTGCCCGCCGATCACCAGCCGCTCCAGCCGGGCCCCGGATTTCCCCGCCCCCTCGGTCAGGGACGTCCGCTCGGTCGCGCCCGCGATCAGCTCGGCCGCGCTGGCGAACGTGAGCGGAGCATCAGGCATCGGCCGCCTCCATCTCGGCCAGCAGCGACGCCGGCCACCGCCCGCCGCACATCACCGTGTCGGCCACGATGCGACCATCGCGCACCGTCAGCAGGTGCATGTGGTGGGCGGCGTGCGGCACGCCGTTCTCGGTCCAGCTGAGCGTGTACTCCACGATCTCGCTCGGCCCCCCGTCCGCCTGCACCGGGAACCGGCGGAACTCGCCGAACTGGCCGGGATCGGCGAACCAGCGGGCGTACTCGGCGCGGATCGCGTCGGCCCCCGACGCGTGCAGCCGCCAGTTGGGCACCGTCGCGTCCAGCGTCGCGTCGGCGCTCCACGCGTCGCATGCCGGAATGGTCGCGGTCTGGACGGCGGTCAGGAACCGATCGATCGGTGACATTGGTGGCCTCCCTGGCGGTCGCGGTGTGGGACCATCCTCAGCCGGGCGCCTTGCAGCCAGTTTGCAGTCCCCTGATCAGGGCCAGAGCCGGGCCGTGGCGCGGCGCGCGCCCTCGGCCAGCGATTCGAACTTGGCCCACACGATCGTCGGGTGGATCTCCGGGGTGTACGTGGCCTGCGACGAGAAACCGCAGTCGGCGCTGGCCACCACGTTCTCCCGGCCGACCAGTTCGGCGAACCGCACGATGCGGTCGGCGATGACCTCGGGGTGCTCGACGATGTTGGTGGCGTGGCTGATGACGCCGGGCAGCAGCACGGTGTCCGGCGGCAGCGTGACCGTCTCGAACACGTGGTAGGCGTGTTCGTGCCGCGGGTTGGCGGCCTCGAAGGAGAAGGCCCCGGCCTGGATGGTGAGCAGGGTGTCGATCAGGTCGGCCAGCGGCGCGTCGTGCACCCGCGGCCCCTCGTTGATGCCGTAGCAGGTGTGCAGCCGCACCCGGTCGCGCGGGATGCCCCGCAGGCTCCGGTTGATCGCGTCCACGTACCCGCCCGCCACGTCCAGCTTGTCCCGGGCCGAACCAGGACCGTAGCTGAACACGTCGGTGAGGAACGGGTCGTCGATCTGCAGCGTGAAGCCCGCGTCGACGATGGCCGCATACTCCACGTGCAGCGCGTCGGCCACCGCGTTCAGGTAATCCGCCTGCGACGGGTAGTACTCGTTGCCGCCGACTCCGCTGGGGGCCACGGCACACACGAACACCTCATCGGCGCCGGCGTCCCCGACCGCCGCCCGGAGCAGGTCCAGGTCGTGCCGCAGGCGTTCGTGCCCGGTGTAGGAGACTGGGCCGGTGCAGCGCAGCGGGACGACCGGGACGGCCATCCCGCCGGTCATCGCGCTCTTGAGGTACTGCGCGTAGTACTCGGGGAAGGCGTCGATCTCGGGCCGGAACCCGGCCAGCGGGTCGCCGCCGGCCCGCGGCGAGAACCCGCTCAGCCGCTGCCCGATGTAGGCGTAGAACCCGGTCTTGGTCTGCTCGCCATCCCCGATCATGTCCAGCCCGGCCGCGCGCTGGCGGGCTACGACCTCGGTCACCGCCCGGCGTTCGGCCGCGGCGAGTTCGGCCGGGTCCACCGGGCGGCCCTGCGCCGCCGCCTGCATCAGGTCGAGCAGCGCGGGCGGCCGGGCCAGGCTGCCGACGTGGGTGGTGCGGATGCGATCGGTGCTGCGCAGCATGGTCTCCAGCTTGCCATTCCCGCCGCGGGTCGAGCTGCGATGCTAGGGAAAGTGGACGACGAGTCGCTGTCCCGCCTGGTCGCGGTGACCGGGCCGGCGGGCAGCAGCAATGGCGTGCTCGCGGCGGCCGTGGCGTCGGTGCGCAGCGCGGCGGCCGGGTCGTGCGCGGTCATCCTGGTCGAGGGGGTGAGCGACCGGGGCGCGATCGAGGCGCTGGCCGCGCGCCGCGGCCGGAACCTGAGCCAGGAGGGCGTGTTCGTGGTGCCGATGGGCGGCGCGACGAACATCGGCCACTTTGCCGACCTGTTCGGCCCGCGGGGCCTGGGCGCCCGGCTGGCGGGCCTGTGCGACGCGGGGGAGGAGGCCGTCTTCCGCCGCGGCCTGGAGCGGGCGGGCCTGCGCCCCGGGCCGGCCCGCGCCGACCTGGAACGGCTCGGCTTCTACGTCTGCGTCGCCGACCTGGAAGACGAGATGATCCGCTCGCTGGGCACCGCCATGATCGAGCAGCTCATCGCCGCCCAGGGCGAGCTCTCCTCGTTCCGCACCTTCTGCCAGCAGCCCGCCCAGCGCGACCGGTCCCGCGAGCGGCAGCTGCGGCGCTTCCTGGGCGCCCGCTCGGGCCGCAAGGCCCACTACGCGCGGGTGCTGGCCGAGGCGCTCGACCTGACCCGCGTCCCCCGCCCCCTCGACCGCGTCCTCGCCCACGTCTGACCCGCCCGGCCGTGCCCGTACACGCCGTGCGTCCCGAGCGCCGTGCGTCCCGAGCGCCGTGCGTCGCGAGCGCCCGAGCGCCGTGCGTCCCGAGCGCCCGAGCGCCGTGCGTCCCGAGCGCCCGAGCGCCGTGCGTCCCGAGCGCCGTGCGTCCCGAGCGCCCGAGCGTTTGGGGGTTGTGGCACACGTGCCCCGATAGGCGGGGGTTGTGGCACACATGCCCCAAACGAGCCGCCCAGCCGGACCCCCTGAGCAGCGAGAGCCGCTGGCCCGGGTGCGGGCCGTGGTTAGCGCAGCGGCCGGAAGGCCGCCCGGATCTCGGTCGCGAACAGCTCGGGCTCTTCCCAGGCGGCGAAGTGGCCGCCCTTGCCGGCCTGGTGGAAGTAGGTGACGTTGGGGTAGGACTTCTCGACCCAGCTGCGCGGGGTCCGCCAGATCTCGCCGGGGAACGTGGTGAACCCGACCGGAAGCTTGACCTCCGGGCGGGTGTGCCCGGCCGCGCGCGCCGCGGCTTGGGTGTTCTCCCAGTACGACCGGGCCGCGGAGGCGCCGGTGCCGGTCAGCCAGTACAGCGTGATGTTGTCGAGGATGTGGTCCCGGGTGAGGTGGCCGGAGGGCTGGCCGTCGAGGAAGGCGCGGGAGATCTTGTAGTAGCTGTCCGTGTCGTGGTCGAGCATCCAGGCGGCCAGGGCAACGGGTGAGGTCAGCAGGCCGTAGCCGATCGTCTGCGGCCGGGTGTTCTGCTCGATGAGGTAGCCGTTGCCGCTGGTGCGGAACGTGGTGATCGCGTCGAGCGCCGCGCGTTCCTCCGGAGTGGGATCTGGCGACGGGTAGCCACCGCCCAGCCCGGCCAGGAGCAGGTTCATATGGATGCCGAGCAGCCCGGCGGGGGCCTGGCGGCCCATCGCATCGGTGACGGCGGCGCCCACGTCACCGCCCTGGGCGACGTAGCGTGTGTAGCCCAGGCGGCGCATCAGCTCCGCCCAGGCGCCGGCGATGCGGCCCACGGCCCAGCCGAGCTCGGTCGGCTCGGCGGAGAAACCGTAGCCGGGCAGAGACGGCACCACGACGTCGAATGCGTCCTCGGCGCGTCCGCTGTGCGCGGTCGGGGCGGTGAGCGGGCCGATGACCCCGAGCATCTCGATAATCGAGCCGGGCCAGCCGTGGGTGATGATCAGCGGCAACGCATTCTCGTGACCCGACCGCACGTGGATGAAGTGGATGTCGGTCCCGTCGATCTCGGTCGTGAACTGCGGCAGCGCGTTCAGCCTGGCCTCGCATGCGCGCCAGTCGTAACCGGCCGCCCAGTAGCGGGCGAGCTCCTGGAGCGTCGCCAGCTGCACGCCTTGAGACCGGTCGGCGACGAGCTCCCGGGAGGGCCAGCGCGTATTGGCGATGCGCCGTCGCAGGTCGGCGATTGCTTCGTCGGGCATGTCGACCCGGAAGGGACGGATTTCGGTGTCGTTGGACATGACGTTCCCTCGCCAGCGAAGTAGTTGGTACGGCATCACGGTGGCAGATCGGACCGGCCCGACGTATCCGTGACATCACTGGCCCATACCCTGGTTCTACGCCGGGCAGACTCGTGGAACCCCGCCCAGATCGGAGGCGGAGGCGGAAAACGGAGGCGGAAAGCGGAAGCGCCTCAGGGCTCCAGCGCCAGCAGCTTGCCTGCGACCTCGGTGAGGTCCTCGCCCGTCACGTCGGGCGGGGCGAACGGCGCGCCGAAGCCGCCGGACTTACGGCTCACCCAGCCGGTGGTCAGCCCGGCCCGCTTGGCGCCGTGGCAGTCCCAGTCGTGCGCCGCGACCAGCGCCATCCGGTCCGCCGGAACATTCATCACCGACGCGGCGTACAGGTAGACCACGCCGGCCGGCTTCCACCGGTAGACCTCCTCGACCGAGATCACCCGGTCCACCAGGGAGCCGAGCCCGGTGCGGTTGACGAACGCCGACACCATATAAGCGGACCCGTTGCTCAGGCAGGCCACCCGCACGCCCGCCTCGGTCAGCCGGGTCACTGCGGGCAGCACGTCGGGGAAGGCCGGCAGTTCCTCCCACCCCGCCATGACCGAAGCCACTTGCTCATCGCTGAGCGTATAGTTCGTCAGCCCGCGCAGCGCGGCCTCGGCCACGTCGGCGAACGGGACGTAGTCCCCGGTCGCGGACAGCGCCATCCCGTCCCGCAGCGTGCGCGTGTACCAGGCCTCGAGCAGCGTCGGCGGCTGGCCGGCCTCGGTGAGCCGGGCGCGCAGCGGCTCGAGCGACATCAGCGTCTCGATCACGTCGAAGGCCACCACGGCCGGCCGGCGCGTCATGACGCCGACTCCAGCGAGCGCAGCGCGTCCTCGATGGCCCGGTAGAACGTCGGGTAGGCGTACGGCATGTTGCGCAGCGTGGCCACCGGGACCTCGGCCCGGACCGCCACCTGCAGCGCGCTGAGCACCTCGCCTCCCCACGGGCCGGCCGACGTGGCGCCGACCAGCACCGACCGGTCGGCATCCTCGACGACCTTGATGAACCCGTCGTTGCCGGCCTTGTGGATCCACCCCCGGGCCGAGTAGGGCACCTGGGCCACGCCGGTGCGCACCCGCAGCCCGGCCTCGCGCGCCTGGGCCTCGGTCAGCCCGACGCTGCCGATCTCCGGATCGGTGAACGTGACCCGGGGCACGGCCCGGTAGTCGGCGGGCTCCCCGCCCAGGCCGAGGATGTCACGGACCACGATGTCGGCCTGGTACATGGACATGTGCGTGAACGCGCCCTGGCCGGTCACGTCGCCGATCGCCCACACCCCGTCCGCGGCCCGCATCCAGCCGTCGGTGGGTATGCACCGGGCGGCGGGATCCAGGCCCACCGCGGCCACGCCCAGCCCGGCCAGATCGGACCGCCGTCCCGTGGCCACCAGCAGCCTCTCGGCGGTCAGGACGGCGCCGCCGAGATGAACGCTGAAGCACGCGTCGTTGTGGCTGACCCGCTCGGCCGGGGCGTCGGTGCACACCTTGATGCCCTCGGCGGTGAAGATCCGCTCGATCAGCGCGCTGGCCTCTGGCTCTTCGAACGACACCAGCCTGGGCAGCGCCTCGACCACGGTGACGGCCGTGCCGAACCGGGCGAAGACCTGGGCCAGTTCGGCGCCGATGGCCCCGCCGCCGAGCACGATCATGGATTCTGGCACCTGCTCGGCCTGGACGATCTCCCGGTTCGTCCAGTACGGGGTGCCGGCCAGGCCGTCGATGGGCGGGACGGCGGGCTCGGTACCGCTATTGATCACGATCCCTCGCCGGGCCCGGAACACCCGCCCGCCGTCCGAACCGGAGGAGCCAGGAACAGGGGAGCCAGGAACAGGGGAGCCAGGAACAGCAGCAACGGTCACCTCACCGGGCCCGGTGATGGTGCCGCGCCCCCGGACCAGGTGGCCGCCCTTGCCGACGAACCGGTCGGCCGCCACCTTGTCGTTCCAGTAGTCGGTGGCCTCCTCCCTGATCCGCCGCGCGACCGGCGACCAGTCCGGGGTGACGGTGGAGGTCCCGGCCATCCCCGGCACCCGCCTGGTCTCGGCGATCAGGTTGGCGGCCCGGATCATCATCTTGGAAGGTATGCACCCGAAGTAGGGGCACTCGCCGCCCACCAGGCGATCTTCGATCGCGGTGACGTGCAGCCCGGCTCCGGCCAGAGCGCCGGCCGCATATTCCCCGCCGGGACCCATGCCGATCACAACTACATCTGTATGCTCTGGCTCTTCCATGCCGTGCTCCTGCCCAAAGCGGGGGGTCAGGGGGGTTGTCCCCCCGTGGCCAGCGCTGTGGGCACCAAACTTACATCAAGCACCAGGAAGATCGTTGCCGTCTTCTAGGTCCGAGATGTCCAGTTCGGGCTGGCCGTGCACGAAAGAGTCCGGGTTCTCAAGGTCGTCGGCGCTCGGCAAAAGGTCAGGATGGGACCACAGGGCGTCCCGGCCGTCGACGCCGCGCGCCGACGTCAGGCCCTGCCAGATGGCGGCCGCCTCGCGCAGCCTGCGCGGGCGCAGCTCGAGCCCGACCAGCGTGGCGAACGTCCGCTCCGCCGGGCCCCCGGTGGCCCGGCGGCGCCTGATCGCCTCGGCCAGGGCGTCGGCGTGGGTCAGCCGGTCGCCGGCCGCCGCGCTGACCACGGTCGCCACCCACCCCTCGACCAGCGCCAGCGCGGTCTCCAGCCGGACCAGGGCGGCCTTCTGCGCCGGGGTGTCCTCCGGCCGGAACAGGCCCTCGCCCGCCAGCGCGTCGCGCAGCGCCTCGGGGTTGGTGATGTCCACGTCCGGAATGGCTTCCTGCAGCCGCGCCATGTCGACCGTGATCCCGCTGGCGTACTGCTCGACCGCGCCGAGCAGGTGCCCGCGCAGCCACGGGACGTGGGCGAACAGCCGCTGGTGCGCGGCCTCGCGCAGGGCCAGGAACAGCCGCACCTCACCGGCGTCGACCGACAGCCCCTGGCCGAACTGGGCCACGCCCGCAGGCAGCAGCGCGGCCACCCCCTCCGGGCCGAGCGGCAGCCCGATGTCGGAGGAGCCGACCACCTCGCGCGCCAGCTCGCCGACGGCGGTGCCGGTCTGGCTGCCGATCATGGCCCCGCCGATCTGGCGCAGCATGGCGCCCAGCCCGGCCAGGCCGCCCAGCCCGCCCGCGCCGCCGCCCAGGGTCCCCAGAGCCTGGCGCATCTCCTCGGGGATATCCTCGCCCATCTGCGCCGGGTCGAAGTTGAGCATGCCGCTCATCGCCTCGACGCCCTTGGCCGCGATGGGGTCGCACAGCTTGGCCCAGACCGGGAAGGTGGCCTCGAGCCACTCCGAGCGGCTCCACGCCTCGATCTTGCGGATCCCGGACGGGAACGCGGTCGCTTCGTCCAGCCACAGGTCGGCCAGGCGGACCGCCTCGGTGATCTCCCGGCGCTGGGCGTCCAGGACGCTCGGGTCGCCCGCCGCGGCGATCGCGTGCCGGGCCACGTTCTTGGCCAGGTCCCAGTTGACCGGGCCGCCCTGGTAGGACAGCAGGTCGGCGAACTGGCGCAGCGCGTCCGCGAACTGGTTCGGGTCGCCCATGGCCCCGAACGGCCCCCCCGCCCCGAACGGTCCCTGGTCCGAGCCGGGCGGCCCGCCAGAGCCAGAGGAACCAGACGAACCAGAGGAACCGCCAGCACCCGAAGACCCCTGGCCGCCCTGGTCTTCCGGCTTGTCAGGCAGGCCGAAGCCGAACGGGCGATCAGCCATCGTTGGCTCTACGGCAGGATGGAAGGGTCATGACCGTCACGTTATCTCGGGAGAAGCACACTGTGACAAACGCCCGGCGGCCGGTTCGCTCCGAGCGCAGCATCCAGCCTATGCCCGTGGTCGCCGTCACCGGTGCGGCGGCCGGCATCGGATACGCCCTGACCGCCCGGCTGGCCACGTCGCAGAAGGTCAAGAAGGTGATCGCGATCGACGGCAAGCGGGGCGACATCGCCGGAGTGACCTGGCGCGTGGCTGACGTGCGCGACCCGGCCCTGACCGGCCGGCTGGCCGGCGTGGACGTGGTGGTGCACGCCGACCTGGACCTGGCCCCGGAGTCCGACACCCGGGCCCGGCGGGCGTTCAACGTGCGCGGCGCGCAGACGGTGCTCACCGCGGCCGCGGCCGGCCGCGTCGGCCGGGTCGTGCTGCTGACCAGCACCATGGTCTACGGGGCCCGCCCGGACAACCCGGTCCCGCTGCCCGAGGACGCCCCGCTCGCCGCGGACGCCGACAGCAGCGTGGCCGGGGACCTGCTGGAGATCGAGCACCTGGCCCGCCGCTCGCCGCGGGCCAACCCCGGCATGGCGGTGACCGTGGTGCGGCCCGCCGCACTGGTCGGCGAGTCGGTGGACACGCTGGTCACCAGGCATTTCGAGGCGCCCCGTCTGCTCACCGTGAAGGGCTGCGCGCCCCGCTGGCAGTTCTGCCACGTCGATGACCTCACCTCGGCGCTGGAGTTCGCCGTCGACGGCGGCATCGACGGGCAGTTCGCGGTGGGCTGCGACGGCTGGCTCGAGCAGGACGCGGTCGAGCAGATCAGCGGGCTTAAGAGCATCGAACTGCCGGCCCGGCTGACGTTCGGGACCGCGCAGCGGCTGCACCGGCTGGGCGTGACCCCGGCGCCGGCCATGGACCTGCGGTACATGGTGTACCCGTGGGTGACGGACTGCGCCGCGCTGCGGGCCGTCGGCTGGCGCCCGCGCCTCGACAACGCCGAGGCGCTGCGGATCCTGCTCGACCAGCGCAAGGGCCACGCCGTCGCCGGCCGGCGGATCGCGCGCAAGGAGGCGACGATCACCGCCGCCGGGGCCACGGTCGCGGTGATCGGCACGGCCGCGATCGTCCGCCGCGCCCGCCGCCACCGCCGCACGGACCCCTGACCGCCGCACGCCTTTCAAACTTGTGCCGAACGGTCCGTGGTACCAGTTCCAGATACCCTTGACGGGTGAGCGTCATCCGCCTGATCGCCATCCGGGACACCGAACTGTCCGTCGACGAGGTGCGGGCCGCGGTCGCGGGCCCCGGCGCGGGCGGCATCGCGCTGTTCGCCGGGGCGGTCCGGGACAGTGACCATGACCAGGGCGTGACCGGCCTGTCCTACAGCGCGCACCCGTCCGCCGAGGCCGAACTGCGGCGGGTCGCGGAGATGATTGCGGGCAAGTTCCCCGTGCTGGGCGTGGCCGCCGTGCACCGGACCGGCGACCTGGACATCGGCGACCTGGCCGTGGTGGCCGCGGTGGCCTGTCCGCACCGGGCCGAGGCCTTCGATGCCTGCCGGGAGCTGATCGACGTGCTGAAGGCCTCGGTGCCGATCTGGAAGCACCAGCGCTTCACCGACGGCACCAGTGAGTGGGTCGGCACGCCATGACACGCTCGTTCCGCGCGTAGTCTTCGGCTATGTCCCGCCGCTCACTGACGCTGCTGATCGCCACGGTCGGCGTGATCGCGGCGCTCGCGGTCGCCGTGCTGATCCCGGTGCCCTACGTCATCCTCGGACCCGGGCCGACCCTGAACACGCTGGGCAAGGACTCCTCCGGGCAGCCGCTCATCACCATCTCGGGCCATCCGACCTACCCCACCACCGGGCACCTGAACATGGTGACGGTCGGCTACCAGGGCGGCCCCGGCGTCACCATCAACATCTTCAGCGCGCTGGCCGCCTGGCTGAACCCCCATGAGGCCGTCGTGCCCGAATCCGAGCTGTTCGCGCCGGGCCAGACCCAGCAGCAGAGCCAGCAGCAGGACACCCAGGAGATGACCGGCTCGCAGCAGACCGCGACCGCCGCGGCCCTGACCGAACTGCACATCCCCTACCAGACGCAGGTGGTCGTGGTGCAGGTCGAGGCGGGCTTCCCCGCCGCCGGCGTGCTCAAGGCCGGGGACGTGATCACCGCCGTGGACGGCAAGCCGGTGACCAGCGAGACGAACCTGACCTCGCTGATCGGCACGCACCCCGCGGGCAGCACGCTGACCCTGACCATCGGGCGGGACGGCCAGACCCAGACCGTCCAGGTCGGGACCAAGGAGTCCGGCGGGCGCCCGGTGATGGGCGTGGAGGTCACCGAGCAGTACAAGTTCCCGTTCACGGTGAAGTTCAGCGTGGGCGACATCGGCGGGCCCAGCGCCGGCATGATGTTCGCCCTCGGCATCATCGACAAGCTGACCCCGATGAACCTGACCGGCGGCAAGTTCATTGCCGGGACCGGCGAGATCACCGCGAGCGGCCAGGTCCAGGCCATCGGCGGCATCCAGCAGAAGATGGTGGGCGCCCGCGACGCAGGCGCGACGATCTTCCTGGCCCCGGCCTCCAACTGCTCGGACGTCAAGGGCGCGATCCCCTCCGGCCTGCGGGTGGTCAGGGTCAGCACGCTGAACCAGGCCGTTGACGACCTGGAAGCCATCAAGTCCGGCCAGCCCGTTCCCTCCTGCTGAACCCGCCCTGCTCGTGCGTGCTCGACGCCCGCCCGTGGGCGCGACCGGTGGGATGGGGTAAGTGCTCGTCCCGGTTTTGCGCAGGGCGTAGGCTTTATTCCCGACGGGACATGCATAACGGGTATGCAGGGAGCCGCGCGGTCGGCACGGCTCTGACTACCTGGCTGCCCGCATGACCCAGGAAGGGAGCAAGTGCGGTCGTGGCACCTCGCGTACTTATCGATGCGACCGACGTGCCAGCCGACCGGGGCGCGCTCGGCCGGTACGTTGACGGGCTGATCGGCGCGCTCGACGCTGCCGGCGCGGACCTGGCCGTGGTCTGCCAGCGCGCCGACGAGGAACGCTACGGGCGGCTCGCGCCCAGCGCCCGCATCGTCACCGGGCCTACCGCGCTCTCGCACCGCTCGGCCCGGCTGGCCTGGGAGCAGAGCGGGCTGCCGGTGGTGGCCCAGCAGGTCGACGCCGACGTCATCCACGTGCCGTACTACTCGATGCCGCTGCGCCCCGGGCGGCCCACCGTGGTGACCGTGCACGACGTCACCTTCTTCACCGAGCCCGAGCTGTACAGCCCGGTCAGCGCCATGTTCTTCAAGTCCGCGATCCGCACCGCGGCGCGCCGCGCGGCCCGGCTCATCGTGCCGTCCAAGGCCACCCGCGACGAGCTGGAGCGGGTCCTGGCCGCGGATCCGACCAAGATCGACGTCGCCTACCACGGCGTGGACCACCGCCTGTTCCACCGGCCCGACCCGCAGCAGGTCACCCAGGTGTCCAACCGGCTGGGCCTGCACGGCAAGCCGTACATCGCGTTCCTCGGCATGCTCGAGCCGCGCAAGAACGTGGCCGCGCTGATCACCGGCTGGGCCGGCGCCGTGGCCGACCTGGACGACCCGCCCGCCCTGGTCCTGGGCGGCGGCGGCGGCTGGAGCGAGGAGGTCGACACCGCGGTGGCCGCGGTGCCGCCCCACCTGCGCCTGATCCGGCCCGGTTACCTGCGCTTCTCCGATCTGCCTGGCTTCCTCGGCGGGGCGCTCGTGGTGGCCTTCCCGAGCCGGGGCGAGGGGTTCGGGCTGCCGGTGCTCGAGGCCATGGCCTGCGGCGCGCCCGTGCTGACCACCCACTGCACCTCGCTGCCGGAGGTCGGCGGCGAGGCCGTGGCCTACACCGAGCAGGACGCTGACAGCATCCGCGACGCCCTGCGCGCGCTGCTGGACGACAGCGTCCGGCGGGACATGCTGGCCAACGCCGGGTACGCCCGGTCGCAGGAGTTCACCTGGGCCGCGTCGGCCGAGGCCCACCTGGCCTGCTACCGGCGCGCCGTCGAACAGTCCGATGCGGACGTCCACGCGGTGTAACCTCTCATTTCATGCCGCGTGAACCGCTTGAGGCCATTGTCCTGGTCGGCGGTCAGGGGACCCGGCTGCGGCCGCTGACTCTGTCCGCACCCAAACCCCTGCTCCCGACCGCAGGCGTGCCGTTCCTGGCCCACCTGCTGGCCCGGGCGGCGTCCGGCGGCGTCACCCACGTCGTGCTGGCCACCTGCTACAAGGCGGACATGTTCGCCGCGGCCTTCGGTGACGGCGCGGCGCTTGGGCTGTCCATCGACTACGTCCAGGAGGACGTGCCGCTCGACACCGCAGGCGGGATCCGCAACGCCGCCGCCTCGCTGCGCGGCACCGGCGCGGGCGACCCCGTGGTCGTGCTGAACTCCGACATCCTGTCCGGGCACGACCTGGGCGCCCAGGTCGACCTGCACCTCAAGACGGACGCCGCGGTGACGCTGCACCTGGTCGAGGTGGCCGACCCGTCCCGGTTCGGCGTGGTGCCGACCGACGAGTCCGGGCGGGTGACCGCGTTCCTGGAGAAGACGCCGAACCCGGTCACCAACCTGATCAACGCCGGCTGCTACGTGTTCCGGCGCGAGGTCATCGGCCGGATCCCAGCCGGGCGCCGGGTCTCGGTCGAGCGGGAGACGTTCCCGTCGCTGATCGAGGCCGGGGACGTGGTCATGGGCTTCCCCGATTCGGCTTACTGGCTGGACGTCGGAACCCCGCAGACGTTCGTGCGCGGCTCGTGCGACCTGGTCCTGGGCCGGCTGGCCAGCCCGCTCCTGCCCGGCCCGACCGGGCCCGCGCTGCTGCTGGCGGGCGCGTCGGCGTCGCCCGACGCGGAGGTGTCCGGCGGCACCGTGATAAGCGCGGGCGCCACCGTCGGCCCGGGCGCCACCGTGGTCGGCAGCGTGCTGTTCGAGCAGGCCACGGTCGGCGCGGGCGCCGTGGTCCGGGACTCGATCGTCGGCCGCGGCGCCGAGGTGGCGCCCGGCGCGGTGCTCGACGACGCGGTGATCGGTGACGGTGCCTACGTCGGGCCGGGCAACGAGCTGGCCCGGGGCATCCGGGTCTGGCCCGGCGTCCGGCTCGGGCCGACCTCGGTCCGCTTCTCTTCCGACGTGTGACGTGACCCAGCAGACGGCCCCGCCGGACCTGGGCGTAGGGCTGTCGCGCGAGTGGCAGGCGCCGTTTACCCTCGACGTGCGGCTCACCTTGTCGATCCACCGCCACGGCGGCGGCGACCCCGCCTACCGCATCGACGCGGCCGGCGCCGTCTGGCGCACCTGCCTGACCCCCGACGGCCCGGGCACGCTGCGCGTCACCGCAGCTCGCCCCGCCCCAGGCCGCCCCGTCCCAGGCCGCCCCGTCCCAGGCCGCCCCGCCCCAGGCCGCCCGCCCCCCGCCGGCGGCACGGCCGTCACCGGTGGCACGCCCGTCACCGGGCAGGCCTGGGGACCGGGCGCCGCCTGGCTGCTGGCCACCCTCCCGGCCCAGCTCGGCGCCGACGACGACCTGACCGGGTTCAAGGTCAGCCATCCGGTCGTCGGCGAGCTGGTCCTGCGCAACGCGGGCCTGCGGATCGGGCGGACCGCCCGGTTCTTCGAGGCCCTGGTGCCCGCGGTCCTGGAGCAGAAGGTGGTCGGCCATGAGGCTCACCGCGCCTGGCGGTTCCTGCTGGGCAAGTACGGCGCGGCCGCCCCGGGCCCGGCTCCCGCCGGGATGCGGGTCTTCCCGTCCCCGTCAACCTGGATCCGGATCCCGTCCTGGGACTGGCACCGGGCCGGGGTCGAGGGTGTCCGGGCCCGGACCATCGTCGGCGCCGCCGACGTCGCGCCCCGGCTCGAGCAGATCCTGGACCTGGACCTGGACCCGGACCCGGCCGAGGCCGACCGCCGCCTGCGATCCCTGCCCGGCATCGGCCCGTGGACCTCAGCCGAGATCAGGCAACGGGCCGCGGGCGACCCGGACGCGGTCTCCGTGGGCGACTACCATCTGCCCAGGGCGATCGGCTGGACGCTGGCCGGCCGGATCACCGACGACGCGGGCATGCTCGAGCTGCTCGCCCCCTACGCCGGCCACCGCTACCGCGTGTCGCGCCTCATCGAACTAGGCGGCCGCCTGCCCCCGCGCCGCGGCCCCCGCATGCCCGTCCGCGACTACCGCGCCTTCTAGCCCCCGAACGCCCCGCCGTGCCCCGACCGGCGGATAATTTTGCCCCATTTGCGCGGCTTGTCATGATTCAGCCCCAGCTGTGCCGCCGTCCGGCGCGCTCCCAGCCCCGCACCGCCCCTCCGCACCCATGATCACTACGAAGGATCTACTACTCCACGGCGTATGAAAGCCTTCGCGATCATGAAATCCGCCCGGGGAACACGGCTGCGACCGGGCGCGCGGCGCGAAACCCCCGCAATTCGTCATCGTGGCCAGTTCGGGGCGCTATTTATCCCTAACTGGCCACGATCATGCGGTTCCTCGCCCGGGCTGCCCGCGATCGCGGACCGCTGCCTCTGTTAGAAAGGGTTTCTGTCCGCGATCCCGGGCCCAGGCCAGCCGCGCCGGGGAAGAACCGGGCTCCGGGGAAGGTTGGGTGCAGCATGAGCGATCTCGGTGGCGACTCGGGGGACAGCGGTACCAGCGGGGTCACGGCCGCACGAACCAGCGGGGTCACGGCCGCACGAACCAGCGGGGTCACGGCCGCGGGGATGCGTCGCGCGCTGGCCCGGGCCAGGGACGGCAAGGCGCTCGACCCGGACGAGGCCACGGTCCTGCTGCACGCCCGCGATGACGACCTGCGCAAGCTCCTGGAGTACGCCGGCCGGACCCGGGACGCGGGCCTGGAAGCAGCAGGCCGGCCCAAGACAATCACCTACTCGCGCAAGGTCTTCATCCCGCTGACCCGGCTGTGCCGGGACCGCTGCGGCTACTGCACGTTCGCGACCGTGCCGCACCGCCTGCACAGCCTGTACCTCGAGCCGGACGAGGTCCTCGACATCGCCCGCCGGGGCGCGGAACTCGGCTGCAAGGAAGCCCTGTTCACCCTCGGCGACCGGCCGGAGCAACGTTGGCACCAGGCCCGGGACTGGCTGGACGCCCGCGGCTACGACGACACCTTGTCCTACGTGCGGGCCATGGCCATCCGGGTGCTGGAGGAGACCGGCCTGCTGCCGCACCTCAACCCGGGCGTGCTGACCTGGCAGGACTTCCAGCGGCTCAAGCCGGTGGCCCCGTCCATGGGCATGATGCTCGAGACCATGTCCACCCGCCTGTTCACCGAGAAGGGCGGCCCGCACTTCGGCAGCCCGGACAAGGACCCGGCCGTCCGGCTGCGCGTCCTGGAGGACGCCGGCCGCTGCAACGTCCCCTTCACCACCGGCATCCTCATCGGCATTGGCGAAACCCTGGCCGAACGCGCCGACTCGATCTTCGCCATCAGGAAGGTGGCCCGGACCTACCGGGGCATCCAGGAAGTCATCGTGCAGAACTTCCGGGCCAAGCCCGACACCAAGATGCGCGACGCGCCGGACGCCGAACTCGACGACCTGGCCGCCACGATCGCCGTCACCCGCCTGCTCCTCGGCGCCAAGGCCCGCATCCAGGCCCCGCCCAACCTGGTCGGCGACCAGCACGAGAAGATCCTGCGGGCCGGCATCGACGACTGGGGCGGCGTCTCCCCGCTGACCCCGGACCACGTCAACCCGGAACGCCCCTGGCCCGCCATCGACGAACTCGCCGCCCGCACCGCGGCGGCCGGCTTCACGCTGCGCGAGCGGCTGACCATCTACCCGCCCTACCTCCGCGAGCCCTGGCTGGACCCGCGGCTGGCCGCGCACGTGGCCGCGCTGACCGACCCGGCCACCGGCCTGGCCCGCGAGGCCGCCGTCCCGCACGGCCTGCCGTGGCAGGAACCCGACGGCGGCCTGGCTGAGGTCGGCCGGACTGACCTGCACGTGACCATCGACACCACCGGCCGCACCCATGACCGGCGCGATGATTTCGCTGAGGTCTACGGCGACTGGAATGAGATAGCAGAACGGGCCGTGGCGCGTGCCCCCGCCCTCGCCTCGACCCCCGCCGCCCCCGCCGTCCTGTCCGGCGCCCAGGTCGCCGCCGCCCTCCGGCAGGCCGAACGGGACCCGGCCGCCCTCACCGACGACCAGGCCATCGCCCTGCTCAGCGCGGACGGGCCCGACCTGGAGGCGCTGGCCGGGATCGCCGACGCGCTGCGCCGCGAGGTCGTCGGCGACGACGTCACCTACGTCGTCACCCGCAACATCAACTTCACCAACGTCTGCTACACCGGATGCCGCTTCTGCGCGTTTGCCCAGCGCCGCACCGACGCCGACGCCTATACCCTCTCGCTCAAGCAGATCGGCGACCGCGCCGAGGAGGCCTGGCAGGCCGGCGCCACCGAGGTCTGCATGCAGGGGGGCATCCATCCCGATCTGCCCGGGACAGCATACTTCGAAATCGCTTCCGAAGTCAAGCGCCGCTGCCCAGGTCTTCACGTACACGCGTTCTCACCGATGGAGGTGGTGAACGGGGCCTCCCGCACCGGCCTGCCGATCCGGGAGTGGCTGGTCCGGGCCAAGGAAGCGGGCGTCGATTCGCTGCCCGGCACGGCGGCGGAGATCCTCGACGACGACGTGCGCTGGGTGCTGACCAAGGGCAAGCTGCCCGCCTCGGTGTGGATCGAGGTGATCAGCACCGCGCACGAACTGGGCCTGCGCACCTCGGCCACGATGATGTACGGGCACGTCGACACCCCGGCGCACTGGGTCGGGCACCTGCGCGTGATCCGGTCGGTCCAGGACCGGACCGGCGGCTTCACCGAGTTCGTGCTGCTGCCCTTCATCCACTCCAGCGCCCCCATCTACCTGGCCGGCCTGGCCCGGCCCGGGCCGACCCGGCGGGAGAACCGGGCCGTGCACGCCGTGTCCCGGCTGCTGCTGCACGGCGCGATCGGCTCGATCCAGTGCTCCTGGGTCAAGCTGGGCGACGACCTGTGCCGCGACGTGCTGCAGGGCGGCGCCAATGACCTGGGCGGCACGCTGATGGAGGAGACCATCAGCCGGATGGCCGGCGCCGACCATGGCTCCTACAAGACGATCAGCCAGCTCCGCGCCATCGCCGAGCCGCTCGGCCGCCCCCTGCGCCAGCGCACCACGACCTACGGCGACGTCCCGGCCGAACGCCTCGCGGCCGCCGCCGCCAGTGACGGCGTCTGCACCTCGGTCCGGTCCGGCCTCCCCCTCCTCACCTAAGCTCACCGGACGAGCAGGAAGTCAGCCGGATCGCGCGGCGGGCGGGGCCGGGCCTGCTCGGCCGGGTGGCCGACCGCGACCGCGCCCATGGGCCGCCAGCCGTCCGGCAGGTCCAGCGTGCGGGCCGCGACGTCCTGGCAGAACAGGGTGCTGGAGATCCACGCCGAGCCGAGCCCGTCGACGGCCAGCGCCACGAGCAGGTTCTGCACGGCCGCGCCCATGGACACGGTGAACATGGCCTGCTCGGACCGGTTGCGGCGCTCGTCGGGATAATCGTGCGCCGCGTCGGTGACCAGGCACGGCACGATGATCAACGGCGCGAGCCGCAGCACCTCGCCACGGCGGAGACGGCGGGTGATCTGCTCCGGCGTGAACCCGTCGCCGCGCAGGTCGGCGATCCAGGCCTCGCGCATCGCGTCGACCAGGGCCTCGCGCGCGGCGGCCGTCTCCAGGATCACGAACCGCCACGGCTCGCTGTGGTGCGGCGCGGGCGCGGTCAGCGCCGTGGCCACCGCCCGGCGGACCGCCCCGGCGTCGACCAGCTCGCTGGTGAACGCCCGGATCGTCCGGCGGGCCAGCGGCACGTCCGCCGACCCGAACCGGAACATGTCCTCCCCGGCGGGCCGGACGAGCGCCCGCGCCCCCGGGCCGTCCTGCTCGGTGACCAGGTCCGCCAGCCCGCGCACCACCGCCACCGGGACGCCTGCGGACTTGCCCTTGACCAGGTCCGCGGCCGAGGCGATCTCGTCGGCCACCGCGGCGACGGTCACCTCCAGGATGTTGCCGAACGTGTCGGCCGCACCGCGGTAGTCGCGGACCGGCACCACGCCGGCCGCGCCGATGGCGTTGTCGGTCTGCCCGGCCCGCCACGGCCGCCCCATGGTGTCGGTGATGACGACCCCGACGGTCCGGCTGGTCCGGGCGTGCAGCGCCTTTCGCAGCCGCCGGGCCGACTCGTCGGGATCCTCGGGCAGCAGCACGACGGTGCCCGGCGCCGTGTTGGACTCGTCCACCCCGGCCGCGGCCAGCACCAGGCCGTGCCGGGTCTGGGCGATCGTGGTGGCACCGCGCCGGGCCACCACCCGTGCCGTCTCGGCCTCGATGGCCCGGTCGCGGGAGGTGGCGACCACCCGGCCTTCGGCCTTGCTCACGATCTTCGAGGTGACGACCAGGATGTCCCCGTCGCGCAGGTCCGGAGCCGCGCCAGCGATGAGCGCGGCCAGGTCGGCACCCGCGGTGATCTCGGGCAGCCCGGTCACGGGCATCACGCTGAACGTCATGCCAGCTCCAGGGCCAGGTCCACGGCCGCCCGCGCGATCGCGGCGGTCGCGGGCAGGTCGCGCATGTACAGCGGCAGGGCGCGCACCGCGATCCCGGCCAGTGACGGGTCGTCAGCCGCGGCCTTGTCCTGGTCATCGACCAGCCAGCCGTCGATCACCTCGGGCCCGTAGTGCGCGGCGACGGCGGCGGCCGAGGTCGGCACCCCGATCGCGGCCAGGCACGCGTCCGCCATGCCCCGCACCGGCGCGCCGCCGATGATGGGCGACACGCCCACCACGGTCTTGGCCGCCAGCGCCGCCCGGATACCGGGCACGGCCAAGATGGTGCCGATGCTCACCACCGGGTTCGACGGCGGGAACACGATCACGTCCGCGTCGCCGATCGCCTCGAGCGCCCCGGGTGCCGGAGCCGCCTGCGCAGCGCCCACCGCGATGATGTCCGTGGCGGGCGTCTGCGCGTGCAGGCGCACCCACCACTCCTGGAAGTGCACCGTGCGCTGGTTGTCCAGCACGACGTGCGTCTCGATGGGGTCATCGGACATCGGCAGCAGCCGCACCCCGGGCTGCCAGCGCTCGCAGAGCACCCGCGTGACGGCCGACAGTGGCTGGCCGGCGGCCAGCAGCTGGCTGCGCAGGATGTGGGTGGCGAAATCCCGGTCACCGAGCGTGAACCAGTCCGGGCTGGCGCCGTAGGCGGCCAGTTCCGCTCGGATGCTGAACGTCTCGTCGGCCCGGCCCCAGCCCTGCTGCTCGTTGATCCCGCCGCCCAGGGTGTACATGACGGTATCCAGGTCCGGGCAGACCCGCAGGCCGAACAGGGTGATGTCGTCGCCGGTGTTGCCGATGACCGTGATGCCGGCGTCCGGGGCCGCCTGCTTCAGCCCGCGCAGGAAGCGCGCCGCCCCCACGCCGCCCGCGAGCACAGTGATTCGCATACCCGAAGTCTGTCAGGTCCCGCCGGAGCCCCGAACCGCCCCGTCCCGAGGTGTCAATGTGACTATCGGTGCCGATGTGTCCGTCGATGCTGGTGTAGTCCTGAGCCTCCGCTTTCCCCACGTGATTTATCTCGCATCCCAGACAACGGGGCGACCATTATCACCTTCCTGGCTTGACTTGAAGCAAGACACGCGAGTGTAATTTCATTGATGTGATTCTCACCCCCCGCGGGGATCGGCGGGAACGGGGGAGCTCCGAATGGGGAGGGAGGGAGGATGCGCCGTGACTGAGGTCATCGTCCCGCTAGCGCAGGTCTTCATCAGCCCGGATGAGGTTGACGAGCTGGGCTGGCAGGACCGGGCACTGTGCGCGCAGACG
>Ga0335074_10002161_pt1 | contig 26813 bp, 20 predicted proteins | sample Lox_Sample_23_FD_206715 | JGI IMG/M metagenome (GOLD analysis project Ga0335074, IMG submission 206715) | Soil microbial communities from Loxahatchee National Wildlife Refuge, Florida, United States - Lox_Sample_2.3 | ecosystem: Environmental > Terrestrial > Soil > Wetlands | place: USA...
CCAGGCTCTGGCCATTTCGGCCATCCATGACGGCGCCGAGGTCATCCATGAGTTCATAGAGAGCTTCCACGAGCCACTCGAGGAGGGCTACGTGTTCCCTCGTTTGCGCAGCGCGGGGCTACTGGTGAGCACCGTTGACACCTTGCTCGTCCAGCACGGGCGAGGGCGCCAGCTCACCCAGTTGATCATCGAGAGCTCCACCCCCACCGCCATGCGCTCGCGCGCAGCTCGCAGCGCAGTGACGGGCGCCATGTCCGCCTTCGTGCGCATGTACGAACCCCACGAAGCCCGAGAAGACACTGTCGTCTTCCCCGCCTTCCGTGCGTTGCTCAGTGCGAGCGAGCTAAACGAGCTCGCGGCGACCTTCGCGGACCTCCAGGTGCGCCAGTTCGGGAAGGGAGCTTTCGGCGCCGTCGTTGAGCGCGTCGCCGTCATCGAGCGCAGCCTCGGCATTTACGACCTCAACGAGTTCACCCCGCCCCCCGAGGCACCATGACAAGTGCCGGGCCCGGGCCAGCCGCAGGTCGACCAGGTAGCCGTCTCTCTCAGCAGGCAGGGAGCTGCCGGGAGGGTGCTCGACGGCGTAGGGCCCACTTAGACGGCAGGTTGGCCCTTTTCGGGTACGCCCGCGCCACTCGGGAACTCTACCGGTCGAGGGACGACTGAGCTCGAGAAAGTACCGTTGCCAAGCTGCCCGTAAGCCCCGTAGCCCCACGCCCAGACGCTCCCGTCGCTCTCGAGCGCGTAGGCGGCATTGCCACCTCCGGCTATGGCTACAACGTGGCGGAGCCCGACCACGCGCACCGGTACATCTGAGCTGGAGGTAGAGCCGTTGCCGAGCTGCCCGTAGGCTCCGTAGCCCCACGCCCAGACGCTCCCGTCGCTCTCGAGCGCGTAGGCGGCGTACCCTCCCGCTGAAATAGCGGTGACGTGGTTGAGCATGCTTACCCGCGTCGGCTCAGACGACAGGGGACAGGCAGCGCTCGCTGGCTTGCAGTTCCCGTTGCCCAGCTGGCCGAAAGAACCGTCCCCCCAGGACGCCACTGTCCCGTCAGCGTTGAGCGCGAAAGCTGTGTAGGTGCTTGCCGCGATCGCCGACACTTGAGTGAGCTGGGGGACCTCCAAGGGGGCGCTGTCCGCGCCGGGGCCACCAGGACGTGCGAGCTCCCCGAAAGTACCGTCCCCCCACGCCCACACCGTCCCGTCTCGACGCAAGGCAAAGGCGGTGTTCTCCCCCGCGGCGAGCCCCTCGACGTCGGACAGCCCGCTTACCTCTATTGGGACGTCGGACTCCAAGGTGCCAGTTCCTCTCCCCAGTTGCCCAAAAGCGTTGTTCCCCCAAGCCCACACCGTGCCGTCTTGTCGCAAGGCATAAACGGACAAGTCCCCGGCTGCCAGGAGAGCGATGTGGTCCAGGTCCCGCACCCGAACGGGGATCCCGCTCGTAAAAGGCTCCTTACCGGTACCGAGCTCTCCTATCGCGTCGTCACCCCAGGCCCACACGCTGCCATTGTCTTGGAGGGCGAAGGCGCTGTTCGCCGAGGCGACCACCGCCACGGCACCGGGGAGGCGCAGGACTCGCACGGGCACGAGTGAAATACCGAAATCAGTGCCGTCGCCGAGCTGGCCCTCGATATCGTCACCCCACGCCCAGACGGAGCCATCTTTGGCGACAGCGTAAGCGGAATAACCCCCGCCAGCGAGCTGGAGCACCTCAGGTCGGGCAGCATTGACCACAGTTGTGCTCGGCCAGAGAAAACCGACGGTGCCGCAACAACTAACTGCCAGCCACCGCCGCCGCCTGCTGCGTTCGTGCCCCATGGTGGACCGGCCTTTGCTTGCCTGGACGGCCGGCTGCTCCGCCAAGCGAGCTTAGCTCCCGAGTGGGTACCACACTGCCCAACCGGGAGCGAGACCTCGGGGTGAAAGCGAACGACCTTCATGGGCGCCTCTGGCCGACCAGCTCGAAGGCCTCCCACATGGACGCGTACTTACCGCCTCTTGCCAGGAGCTCCGCATGGGTGCCAACTTCGACAACCCTTCCTCCCTCGAGCACGACGATACGGTCGGCGGACTGCGCCGTTTGCAGCCGGTGGGCGATGAGGACAGTCGTGCGGCCGAGCGCGACTTGGCGCATCGCCGCGTTGACATGGGCCTCGGTGGCGAGGTCGAGGTTGGACGTTGCCTCGTCGAGGAGCAGCACAACGGGGTCGACCAGCTCGGCGCGCGCGAGCGCGATCAGCTGGCGCTGGCCGGCTGAGAGCGAACGGCCCCGCTCGGTGAGCTCGTGACGGTACCCGCCCGGGAGGGAGGCGATGAAATCATGCGCGCCGACGGCCCGTGCCGCTCTTTCCACCTCGGGATCTGGCGCCTGGGGGCGGCCGTAGGCGATGTTGTCGCGCACCGACCCGGAGAAAAGGAAGCCTTCTTGCGGCACGTACCCTAACTGGCGCCGGTACGACAGCAAGTTGGCACCGCGCAAGTCCAGCCCGTCCACGGCCACGCGGCCAGAGCCGGGGTCGTAAAAGCGCGCCAGCAATTTCATTACCGTGGACTTCCCAGCACCTGTTTCGCCCACAAGAGCTACAGTTTCGCCTGGCTCGACCGAGATCGTCACGCCGCGCAACGCTTCAGGAGGCTCGGCGAACCCGTTGGGGCGCACTGCGGCGGGAACGGGCCCGGCTTCCCGTTTTGGCCTGGTCGGGTATGCGAACCGGACGTCCTCCACCGTCAAACGGCCGTCCAAGCGCCCGAGCTCAACTGCGCCCGGGGCTTCGGGGGTGCTCGTGCCGAGCTGCATCAGCTCACCGACGCGGCGCATGGAGACCCGCGTCTGCTGCCAGGAGTCGAAGACCTGGGACAACTGTTGGATGGGCGAGAAGAAAAGGTCGATGTACAAGATAAAGGCGATCAGCGCCCCGGCCGCCATCTCGCCGCGGGCGATCAGCCCGGCCCCGACACCAAGCACGATCGCGTCTGCCACCGAAGAAAGGAACTGGACGAAGGGGAAATAAGTCGCAACCAAGCGTTGCGCGGCGACACGCGTCTCCAGGTAATCGTGGCCCAGTTTGTGAAAATGCGCTTCGGTGAGCTCCTCGTGGGTGAAGGCCTGAGATTCACGTGCTCCAGAGAGGCTTTCTTGGAAGTCGGCGTTGACGATGCCGATCCGTTCCCGGGCAAGGTCGTAAAGACGGGCAGACTTGCGCCGGAAAATAACGGTCGCGAACGACAGAGGTACGACGACCGAAAGCGTGCAGAGGCCAAGCTCGGGGTTTATCACGACAAGTGCAACACCTACGCCGGCAAAAGTGACAAAGGAAACAAGCGCAGACAGCAAGCCGTTTTCGATGAGGGACTCGAACTGGTCTACGTCGGTGGTCATGCGGGTCATGATCCGGCCGGCCATTTCCTGCTCGTAGTAGTCGAGGGAAAGGCGCTGTAGTTGTGCCCAGATGCGTACCCGGAGGGAAAGCATGACGCGCTGGGCAGCCCGTCCGGTGACGAAGGTCTCACCGATCTGGTCCACGAGGTCAGCCAAGGTCACGGCGAGGTAGATGGCCGAGGCCGCCAAGACCACTGCCAACGAGCCCTTGGCGACGCCGTCGTCCAGGCCCTCTTTGACGAGGACGGGTCCGGCGAGCGATGCCACTGCATCGAGGACGACGAGGACCAAGCCGGTCAGCAACGGCCGGCGGAACTCCTTCAACAAGCGCCGCAGGTGAAAGTCGCGGTCCTGACGGGACTCGCTTGCCAGGTCGACCGTCGGGAAGTCCTTGACCGCCGGCAGGGCCTCGACGCGGGCCAACAACTCGGGCGTGGGGGCCAGGTTGAGACGCCACCCACCTCCACCGCCACCCAAGCCGGGCCCCAGGCTCGGCGGCCCTATGCTCGGCCTCGGCCCGCCAGGTGAGCGCCGGCCATTGCTGGACGGCGCCCGCGCCCACGCCGCGGCTGTTACACCGCCGGCCCGGGGGAGGCCCATCGCAGCTTCGTCTTCCCCTCCCGCCCCCGCACCGTTGCCCGACAATGTGGCGAGAGCCTCGATCCGGTCTCCTATCGCTGCCGCCGCCGCCCGGTCAAGGCCCGCCAAGAGCGCTCGGTAACCGGCATTTCGCGCCATGAGCTCTTCATGTGTGCCTTGGTCGTCCACACGGCCATGGTCGACCAGGACGACCCGGTCCGCCAGGTGCAGGGTCGAACGGCGGTGTGCGACCAGGAGCACCGTCCTCCCTGCCATTTGCTGGCGAAGGGCGTCATGAACAGAGGCTTCGACCTTGGCGTCCACGGCGCTGGTGGCATCGTCCAGCACGAAAATGCTCGGCCGGTAAAGCAACGCACGGGCCAAGGCCACCCGTTGGCGTTGCCCACCCGAGAGGGTCAACCCACGCTCGCCGACAACCGTTTCGTAGCCCGCAGGCAACTTCTCGATAAACTCATGTGCCTGCGCCGCTTTTGCTGCCGCGACGATTTCCTCCATGCTCGCACCGGTACGGCCGTAGGAGATATTGGCGCGGATGGTGTCGGAAAATAGGAAGCTTTCTTCGAACACGACACCGATCTGGCGCCGCAAGGACGCCAATTTCACCGTCGTCAAGTCGTAGCCGTCGACACGCACGTGGCCGGTGGACGGGTCGTAAAAACGCGAGACCAGCAGCGCCACTGTGGACTTGCCGCTGCCGCTCGGCCCCACGAGGGCAACCCTTTCCCCCGGAGAAATGTGAAGGTCGAAGCCTTGCAGGACTGGTTGGCTTTCGGTATAAGAGAAATGGACGTCTTCGAAGTCCAGCCGGCCTTCCAGCGCTGGTAGCTCGACGGCACCGGGCGGGTCGGCGATCGCCGGTTCCATGTCGAGCAGCTGGAAAATGCGTTCGACACCGGCCCGGGCCTGCTGACCGACCGTGAGGACATTGGCGAGTTGCCTGGCGGGCGCGAGCATCTGGGCGATGTAGGTTGAGAACGCAAGGAAAGTCCCCAGAGTTATCTCGTGGCGGAGCGCGAGCCAGCCACCGAGGGCTAATATTGCCACCTGGCCGATCGCCGGGACAGCTTCCAGGAGCGGTTGGTAGCGTGACTGGAGCCGCACCGCCCGCATCTGGGAACCGTAAAGGACCTTGGCGGCATCGGTGACCCTTTCCAGCTCCGCTTGCTCCTGCCCAAAGGCCTTCACCACGCGGACACCGTTTATGTCCTCGTCGACGATCTGGGCGACGTCTCCCTCCCGCTGTTGGCCGTCCCAGGTCGCTGGGAAAATCCGCCAGCGCATCCGGTAAGAAATGAAGAGCAGGGCTGGGGCGACGACCAGGCTGACGATCGCCAGCAAGGGTGAAAGGTAGACCATCATCGCCAGCGAGACGACCATCAGCAAAATGTTCCCGCTCATTATCGGGAAAAAGCTGAGCAACCCCTGCACGAGGGTCGAGTCGCTATTTGCCCGCGCGACGAGCTGGCCGGTCGGCATCCGGTCGAGGTTGTCGAAATCGAGCTCTTGTAAGTGGTCGTGCATCGCGTTGCGGAGGTCGTACTGGACCTCGAGCGCCACCCGGCCGCCGCGGTAACGGCGCGTGCGGGCGAAGACGAAGGCGAACACCGACAAGGTGACGAGGAGCGTGAGCCACGGCCACAATGCCGAGTGGTGGCGCACAATGACGCCGTCGACGATCTGGCGCTCGACAAGGGGCACAACGGTCTGGCAGAGGCTCCCGAGCAAGGCCGCGCCGAGGGAAATGTAGACGTCCCGGCGATGGCGGTACATGTAGGACCACAGGCGCCGTACCCAACCCTGGCTCGGCCCTGAGCCTTGCCGGCGGGGCGCGGCGGCCGTCAAGCTACCGTCCCGGGTGGGAGCTGTGGCCCGAGCGCGTGGGCGTGGCGCTCCGCCGCCATCTCCTCGATCGCCCTGCCCATCGAGCCAAGCGCCCGCAGGACACCGTCCCCCTCGGGCGTGCGCTCGCAAACCCGCTCGAGCCAGGCAGTCATCGCCGACTCCACCCTTTCCAAGAGCCGCCACCCCTCTTCGCTCAGGCTAAGGGCCGCAGCCCGCTGGTCGCCGGTAACAGCGGACCTCACCAGGAGGCCGCGTTGGCAAAGGGACTCGACGCTGGCACTCACTGTTGGTTTGCCGAGGGCGAGCTTGGTGGCGATGCGCGATGCCCTCTGGTCGCCCGAAGCGATCGCGGCGAGCACCCGGTAGTGGGCGAGGTTGAGCTCGCCCGAGGCTTGCTCGAGCAGCCGGGAGGCCCGGGCGAGAGAGCGTACTGCCTCGACGGCGGTTAGTTGACAGGCAGGCGGTTGGCGGGCAGGCGGTTGGCGGGCAGGCGGTCCTTGGTCGGCCATCCCTTTTCAGGGTAGACCAGATAGTTCGTCTATCGAACTATTTTCTCAGGCCAGCTGGCGAGCCACTTCGAGGAACGACTTGGTTGCGTCAAAGTCACGGGACACGCGGCCGATGAGCCATGCCGGCAAGTACTGCGGGCCACCCGGCCAACCATGGCCCCCGCCTTCGAGCATGTAGAGCACCACGGGAGGCTGGCCCGGTGCCGACCAGGTGCGCCTGGCCACGTGCACCCCGCGCTCGCTGGAAGGGAAAGGCTCGAAGCGGGGCTCTGGCGGGAGCTCGTTCGCGCGCGCCCAGTCCCTGGCAACCTCTTCTGCACTTACCACGCTGCGGTCCTCACCGCCGCCTCCAGCGACCTGCAAGCGACGCTTTACCAGCCAGCCGATGATGCCCTTACCACCGGGCCGGCCACCCTCGAAGGGCATCACGGGGTCAGCGGTACCCTGGACAGACAGGACGGCGCACTTCACGCGAGGTTGCGGGACCTCCCTCCGGCTCTTGAGGCGTGCCGTCCCAGCCACGAGCATTATGCCTGTCGGCGCGACGAGGCCATGGCGGGCCAGGTGCTCGACGAACAAAGCGCCGTTGGACAGGCCTACGAGGAAAAGGGCCCCCCGGCGAGCGGTGCGGTCATCGACCAGTTTGTCGAGGAGCGCATTGATGAACCCGGCGTCGTCGACGCCCTCGCGCCCGGGCAGCCCTCGCTCTCCGTCCCAGATTTCACCTATGGCGTCGGGGAACACGACCGCGAAGCCGGCCGCAGGCCCGCGTTGTGCCAGCCCGGTGAACGAAGCCATGTCCTTGCCGCTGGTGCCCAAGCCGTGGACGGCGACCACGAGTGGGGCCTCCTGCTCGGGGGCAGCCGCTAGCCAGTAGGACCGGGTGAGGCCCGAGACGTCCAGCTCGGCGCGCACGAGCCCCTCGGCGGGATGCCAGCGGCTTGCGCTCCGGCCGCGGTGGCCTTGGTCGGCATGTCCCATTTCTCGATCTCCACGCACATGCTCAAAGGCACCCGGGCGACGCTCTGTGCAGGGCCTTGTTCATTTGCAGTTCAAGAACGCTAGCAGGGTGGCGACTGGCCGAGGTGGGACTACCCGAGCCGCCGCGCAGGTTGAACTAGGTATGACCCAACTCAACGAAGCGCAGACCAAGTACCTGGCTTCCCAGCTCCTCGGGCGGATCGCCACGGCGGGGCCGGACGGCAAGGCGCACGTCGTCCCTGTCGGGTTCCGCTACAACCCCGAACTGGGCACCATAGACGCGGGTGGCCGGCGGGTTGCCAGCACCAAACGCTGGAAGGACGTAAAGGCCAACCCGTGGGCTGCGATCGTCATCGACGACCTCGTCTCGATGAACCCATGGGTTCCACGGATGCTCGAGATCCGTGGGCACGCCGAGGCAATCGATAATGGAGGCGAGGCGTTTGGCCCCGGTTTCGGGGGAGCTTTCATTCGCATCTACCCCGAGATAGTCAAGAGCATCGGGATCTAGTTGCCTCGGCTGGCATGACGGTGTCCTCGGCGATTTTCGATGAGGTTATCGCGCGACGAGCACGAAAATGTACCCCTCGCGCCGAAAGGTACCCGCAGATCGCCCAGTTCCCCGCTCACCGTTTTACCAGCCGAGGGGCTAAGCTCAAAGCGGGCTGCTCTTGGGAGCGCTTAGATGGCGCGTGCCCGTACCGCCGCGTTAGGTACTTTTGGCGCTTTCGTAATCTCCCCGTCACCAATTCCCCACACGATCTTCATAGGTTTCCTACGGGAATCTCACATGAGGGCGCTTTGATCTAGGTGTACCCCGCAAAGGAGGACCGAGATGGCAACCCAGCACCCCAGGTACGAGGTCCCGTGGCAAGTCTCATCCCTCTTGGGCTATGACTACGGAGCGCACGGAGCACGCATGGCGAAACGCCGGGTCGACGCGGCGAGCAAAGCGAGAGCCGAGAGGTGCGAAGCGCTCGCCCGTTTTGCGGGGCTCCTCGCTGGCTCGGATATCACGGCTATCGTGAGCTGCCAAAACGATCACATGACGGTCGAGGTGGTTGACCCCTTGACGCCGTGGTTGGTCCCCGGGACGGTCCTGGAGGCGGACGAACCCCCGGCACCCGCCGGCCGGGGCGTGCTGGCCTCCCTGCTGGGCGGCCGGCAAGCATGGGTCGAATGCGCCCCACCATTGGGTTTCCGGAGCGCAGCACTGTTGTCGGTCCCCTACATGGCTGCATCGAAAAGCTTGGTGCTCGTGACGTCGTTTTGCGAGGACTTCGACAAGCGCAGCCTGGGGCTGGCCGCTCTCTATCTGGCACACGCACCCCACAGCTCCCGCTTGAGCGAGGATGCGCACCTGCGCCGGGGTGCCGCTTAGCGCTTAGCGCTCGGCGCTAAGCGCGGCCGCCCGGGCCGACATGTCCCCCAGGAGGCCCCGCCTCCTCGATCACGCCATGAGGGAAATAGCGTGCCGATCGGGGAGAGAGGGGGCGGCGGGCGCGAGATGAGGGGGGTTCATCGCAGCTCTGGGACCAGGGCTTTCCAGAGCCACTGTGGCGCACCTGCCGCACCCCTCTGAAGAGTGCTACGGGAGGATGAGCTTCAGCTTGGCAAAACTTCGTTGCATCCTTGTTACGGCGGCGTTAGGGCAGAGTTATCTCGTTGCCCGTCTCGGCGCCGCCCGCCAGCCCGCATGGTTGGGCCACCGGGGATTGGGCTACCCTCCCCGGCAGCAACCGGAACCGGCTAGTGAACGGGCAGAGTTACCCTCGCATGAAACACACGGAGATACCTAGGTCGGGGGCAGCGCTCGTGCTGGCAGGCCTGGTTCCCCTCGCCATGGCCCTGGCTGGCGAGGTCGCTTTCGCACCTGCGACTGAGGCGGTTGCGGCGGCCCAGGCGGCCCAGGCAGCCCAGGTGGCCCAGGCAGCCCAGGCGGCCCAGGCGGCCCAGTTCGACCCACTCTCGGTCACCTTCGTCTCGCTCGAGACGGGCTGGGCGCTTGGGACGGTCCCATGCAAGGCTTCAGTGGCTTGCCTTGCCCTCGAGAAGACGACCAACGCTGGCGCGTCCTGGGCCCCCGCAGCGCTCCCGAGCGGCCTTTTGGCGCAGGCGGACCGCAAGGTGAACGGCAGGTCCGCGTTGCTCCCGCTCGGTGAAGGCTCGCTTGTCAATGTCCGCTTCGCCGACACCCTCGACGGCTGGGTTTACGCCGACCTGCCGGCTGCCAACGCGAGCCAAGCAGTCCTTTGGTCCACCCACGACGGCGGCAGGACTTGGCACCAGCTGCACCCGTTCGCGACCGCCGACGCGTTGTTCCCTTACTTCGACCTCGAGGCGATGGCGGGGAACGTGTACCTAATGGGCGTCAACACCAATTTCGGCGTGACGGTAGAAAGCTCTCCGGTCTCCAGGGACGCCTGGCACGCCGACAAGACGCCGAAGTTGTCCCTGCCCGCCGGTGGCGCGGAGCCCTCTGGCAGTTTCATCTTCCAGGACGGTAGAGGCTGGCTGGTCGAGGGCAACGACCGCGGCATTTCAGGCAGCGCCCAATTGGTCGGGCCCGGGGAGTGGGAGGCCTGGGAACCTCCCTGTGGGGACGTCGGCAACAGCTACACGGTCCCGGCGGCGTCCAACGCTTCGGACCTCGTCGCGATCTGCACGATGGGAGGTTTCGCTTCCCCCCTCTCCAAGAGCGCTCCTCCTGGCGCAAAGATCGGGTCGACTTGGCTTTACGTGTCGGTCAACGGCGGGGCGAGCTTCCAAGCTGTGGCCCAGCTTTCCAGCCATTTTGGCCAGCCCTTCTTCGACGGGGCCCTCGCTTCCCCTTCTCCGGGCGTCATATTGGCCGAACGTTCCTCCAGCATTGAGCAACTGGTGGCCAGTTTCGACGGGGCCCGCCACTGGAGCGTGGTCTACAACGGCTCGCTCTTCTACCTGGGTTTTACGAGCCCGGCCCAGGGAGTGGGCCTGGTGACGACTTCCACGACCGAAACCTCGATAAAAACCGCAATGATCATGAGCTTCGACGGAGGGCACAGCTGGTCACGGGTCAATTTCTGAGGTGGTGCTGCGCTAGGCTCCTCGCCGGCGCGAACGTGCCCGACGACGAGGCCGAGGAGGCCCAGCACCTGTGGAGCCTTTGGGACCGCCCGTCCCGCTCACGACCATCGCACGCGAATGGGGCCGGATCGGCTGCATAGGCTTTGGAGGCCCGCCGGCGCACATTTCTCTTCTCCGCAAGTTGTGCGTGCAAGAAAAGGGCTGGCTCACTGCGGACGAGTTCGAGGACGCCATCGCCGCGACCAACCTGCTGCCTGGCCCGGCTTCCACTCAGCTCGCTATCTATTGCGCCTGGCGGCTGAGAGGCCGGGCCGGGGCGCTCCTTGGGGGGCTGTGCTTCATCGTCCCCGGGCTGGCGCTCATCCTCGCCCTCGCGGCGCTCTTTCTTGCTCGCCACCGGCCCTTGTGGGTGAGCGGGGCAGCGGCAGGGGCGGGCTCTGCGGTGGCGGCGGTGGCGGTGAACGCCGCTTTCAGCCTCGTCCCCTCGAGCTGGCGACGCGCCGGCTCTTCGTCCTCCAACCGTGCTCGCTGGGCCGTCTACGCGCTCGCCGGTGCCGCCTCGGCGGTCCTTATCGGGCCCTACCTGGTCCTCGTACTGCTCTCAGCTGGCTTGGCGGAAGTCGCGTTGCGCTCCCGCGACATTCGCGCCAGCAACGGCGAAGGCCCGTCGGCCCATGCGGGCGGCCTTGCCTCCCTGATTGCTGCCGTTGCACCGGTTGGCGGCCTGGCGGCCTTGGCGTGGGAGTCCTTCAAGGTGGGCGCCCTGTCGTACGGCGGCGGCTTCGTGATCGTGCCGTTGATGCAGCACGACGTCGTGCACCGCTACCACTGGATGTCGGCGGGGGAGTTCCTCAATGCAGTGGCGCTCGGCCAGGTAACCCCCGGCCCAGTTGTCCAGACGGTGGCGGTGGTGGGCTATGCCGTGCACCGCCTTGGCGGTGGCCTGCTGGCGGCGTTGATCGCGTTCGCACCATCGTTTTGCTTCGTGCTCTTGGGGGGGTCGCAGTTCGGCAAGCTCCGCGCCAACCCCTGGGCCCAGGCTTTCCTCACCGGTGCCGGGCCTGCGGCGATAGGGGCGATCGCCGGCTCAGCGCTCCCCCTCGCCTCGGCGCTCACGCACGCCTGGCAGTTCGGCCTCCTCGGGGCGGTAGCGGTATGGGCCCTCCTGCTCAGGCGCAACGTCGTGATCGGGCTCCTGGGCGCAGGGGCGGTAGGTGTCGTGGCTGCGTTTGCGGGCCTCCCGGTCACCTAGGCGCCTGGGGAGGTCACCCGGGCGTCTGGGGAGGTCACCTGGGCGTCTGGGGAGGGGCCCCCAACGCCCCCGCCTGGGATTTCATGGTGCGGTCAGGCAAGTTCGCAATACTTGAGCAGTGCGGGAGCAAGTTCTCGAGGCCGAGACGGGCGGCGGGCCGCAACAGTACCGCTTTAGCCCGAGGAGGGACCTCGCCCGCGTGCGCGGGCGGCACAGACGGAAGAGGAACCGCCGGCGCGCGGGCCTCGTCGGCCTCATGGTACTGGGAGGCGTGGCGGCGCTCTGGGTTTCCATCGCAGCACACGGGCGCGGTTACGTCACCCTGAAATCGGGGAAAAGCACGGTCAAGGTCCCGAACACGCCTCACCTGTCGCCGACCCGGGCGAGGATCGTGGCGATAGCCGAAAGCCAGGTCGGCTATACGACTAACCCGCCTACGACCTATTGCAACAAGTTCAGCGCCTATTGGGACTCCGGCTCGGGCGCCTGCGGGAGCGGCGAGCTCGCCGAGGAATGGTGCGCCGACTTTGCCGCATGGGTATGGCAGAAGGCAGGCGTCCCCCTCGTGTACCAGTACGTGAACGGGGACTTGAACTCCTCGGCGGCAAGCTTTTACGAATGGGGCCGTGCAGAAGGCACTTGGCACCCCTTGGGGTCTGGCTACGTGCCCCAACCGGGCGACGTCGCCGTTTATGGCTTGGACCCCTCGAGCCTCGTGGCGTCGCACGTGGCGATAGTCATTGCCTACAAGCCCGGCGAGAAAGGGCCGACGGCGGTGAACGGCGATGGCGATTTCACAGCATTTAGCGCTGTGGAAGTGCGCACTGATGAGTACTACGCCGATGTCCACCCCGATACTGCGCCTCTTTCGGGCTACGTGTCACCCAACTGAGCACCGGGCCCGCCAGCAATGCCGCTAGGTCGGCGCCAACCATGCTGGTAGGTAAATGCCGGGTGGGTAAAGGGGTACTTCGGCAAGACAGGGCCGCGTTAGGGTGGCGACAATGAACGCCCCACGAACTCGCCCCTTCATGCAGGTAGACGTTTTTACAGAGGAGGGCTATTTCGGCAACCCGGTCGGGGTCGTGCTTGATGCCGAGGGCCTGAGCGAGGCCGAGATGCAGCGAATAACGAGCTGGGCCAACTTGTCGGAGACTACTTTTGTCCTGCCCCCGACGGTGGACCAAGCGGATTACCGGGTGCGGATATTCAGCCCCATGGGCGAGCTGCCCTTTGCCGGTCACCCGACACTCGGGACAGCACATGCCTGGCTTGCAAGCTCACGCGCAGGCCGTGGTGACGGGAGGACGTCGCTGATCCAAGAGTGCTCTGCTGGCCTTGTCGAGCTTCGCCGCAGTGACGGCCGCCTGGCGTTTGCGGCCCCTGCGCTGGTGCGCTCCGGAGCAGTCGACGAGGCCACCGTCGGGGAACTGCGCTCGATGCTCAACGTCGAGCGTGCTGTGGTAATGGCCGCGGAGTGGGTGGACAACGGCCCGGGCTGGGCGGCGTTGCTCCTCCCGGACGCGGGAGCGGTGCTCGCGGTCAAGCCAGGCCGAGTGGACCGCTGCGTGGGTGTGGTGGGCCTGTACCCTGCCGGCTCCGAGGTGGCCTGCGAAGTGCGAGCTTTTTTCCCAAAGGACGGCACCACGGTCGAGGACCCGGTCACGGGCAGCCTGAACGCTTCCCTTGGCCAGTGGCTGATCGGCAGTGGCCGCCTCGGCGAAAGCTATGTGGCCGCGCAGGGGACAGCGCTCGGCCGGCGAGGCCGCGTCTACGTCGAGCGCGCCGCAGACGGGAGGCTCTGGGTCGGCGGGGGGACAGTGACCTGCATCGCCGGTGAGATCCGGGCGTGACGCACTGCCGGGAGCCAACGCACTGCAGCGCACTGCCGGGGGCTAACGCACTGCCGGGGGCCAACTTGGCGCGTTTGGGGTAACCGGGTTACCGTATGCGCGCTCAACGACAGTTGGGTAACTGGGAACAGGCCAACTGTGAGGCCAACCCGACCGCCGCTGTAGCGCAGGCCAACCGCCGGGCCACGCCGGGCCACACCGGGCCACGCCGGGCCACACCGGGCCATGCCGGGCCACACCGGGCCAGGCGCTCGCCCCCCGGTGCCAACCGCTTGCGCGCGCGGCCCGCAGGAATTGCGAAACTTGGGTGATGGATGCCTTCCACGTGCTAAAGGTCTTCGCGGGGGCCGTCATAGCGGTCTCGGTCTCGGCTCATATCGTGCGGTCCCTCGTGATCCCGCGGGCGCGCCGGACGCTGCTCACCCGCCTCATGGACGCCGCTGTCGACGCGCTCTTCAGGGTATTGGTCCGGCCGTTTGCGGACTACTACCGCAAGGACCAGATCCTCGCCGTGCAGGGGAGCGTGCTGCTGCTAGTCCAGTTAGCCACCTGGTTGTTCGGGTACCTGATCGCTTTTTCTCTCATGCTCTGGTCGGGCCCGAGGAGCTTCCCGGCTGCGATGAAGGAGATCGGCAGCTCGATGTTCACCCTGGGCTTCATTTACAACGGCGGTGGTACTGAAGCGGCGCTGGACATCTTGGCCGCCTGCTTCGGCCTCGTCGTCGTCGCTCTCCAGATCGCGTACCTGCCGACGCTCTACGCGGCCTTCAGCCGGCGCGAGACCGAGGTCACGCTCCTTGCCGCGCGGGCTGGGATGCCCCAGTGGGGGCCAGAACTGCTGGTGCGCACGCGCTATGGCGTAGCGACGAAAACTGACGACTTGCCAGCACTTTATGACCGTTGGGAGCGATGGGCCGCAGATGTCGCCGAAAGCCACTCCAATTACCCGGTGCTGGTGCGGTTCCGCTCGCCCCAGCCCCTCATGTCGTGGCTCGTAGCGCTCCTGGCGGTGATGGACTCGGCGGCGATGTTGCTTTCGCTCTGCCCGAGCAGGGAGCGGATGGAGCCCCGGCGAGCCTTGCGCATGGGTTTCACGGCGCTCCGTCAGATCGGAGGTGCCATGGGCCTGCCGGTCGACCTTGACCCCGACCCCGACGCCGAGATAGATCTCACCTTTGCTCAATTTTCCGAAGCTGTGGACACCTTGAAGTCTGTCGGCTTCCCGGTAGAGCGAGAGGCAGCAGAAGCTTGGCCACATTTTCGTGGGTGGCGAGTCAATTACGAAGCCCTTGCTTACGGTTTGGCCGAACGGACAGACGCTGTCCCCGCCCCCTGGTCAGGTCCCCGGCGCTGGCGTGCGGGAACCATCCCGGTGCAGCGGCCGGCCAACCGCAGGCCAAGCGACGCACCTGGCAGCGTGATGCCGAGCGAGGAGCAAGCCGACCGGGGAGAGGGCGACCGGGGAGAGGGCGACCCCGACGGTGCTACTGCAGGTGCACGTTGAGGAACACCTGCTCGGCCCCCCCATTGAAGGCGTCCGGCGGCTCTCCCGAGTTGTAGGGGTCTTGCGCGTCGGGCCACCCGGTAAAAGTCTTCGTCGAGTAGTCAAAAAAGCTCGGCCGGCCGGTTAGTGCCACGACGGGGACATTGGTGAGGATGTCCCTCTCGATCGAGGCGATGTCGGACTTCAGGATGGCCGAGCTGTTGTGGCTCGCGAAAGACGCCAGGGCAAGAGTGTCGGCGGTGCTCGTGTAGCGCTCCCAGTCGGTGGTGTTGTTGCCGTCGAGGAGGAAAAGGTACTCGAAGAACGGGTTGACGCTGTTCGCAACGCTCCAAGAGACAGCCATGTCGTACTTGGCCGAGGTTACGAGCGAGGTGTAGGTGGGGTACGGCTCCTCGTCGATGACCACGTGGATGCCGAGGGGAGCCAGCTCATCGGCGATCGTCTCGGCGATCGAGATGTAGTCGGCCCAACCGAAACCGATGAGGATCTTGAGCGGGCGGAGCGCGCTCCCCGACGGGCTCACCAATGACCCATTGACGTCCCGGTACCCGGCCACGCTCAAGGTGGCAGCGGCGAGGCTTGGGTCATATGTCCATTCGAGTGACTTCATCGAAGCGGGGACCCATTTGGCTTGCTGGCCGGGTATCACGCCCGTCTCGCCCGCGCCCGTCGTCGCCGGGATCGCCCCGTAATAGGCCCGTGCCGCAATGGCGTTGTCGTCGAGGGCCTCGGCGACGGCTTTCCGGAAAGCGACGTTGTTGAAGGGCGCTTCGCTCGTGTTGAAGTACAAGAAATTGACGTTGGTCACCGGCCACCAATAATGGTTGTCAAGAGGGTTTGACGCTATGTAAGAGGTGGCCGGGTCCGCGATCGGGTCGTAAATGTAGTCAAAACCGGCGTTGAGCAAGGCTGCAGCCGTGCCCGCCTTCACTGTGGTCATCGTCACGCCGCTCACGTAAGGTCGCCCCGGCATCCAGTAGTCGGGGTTGCGTGTGTACTCGATCTCGGTGGGGTGGAAGCTCTTCAGCAGAAAAGGCCCAGTCCCAACAGGGTGAGTATTGGCAAAAGTGATCGCGGTGGTGACATTTGACCAGATATGGCTAGGGATGATCAGCTGGTCAAGGACAAACGGCAAAAAAACGGGCATGGGCTGGCTGAACTTGAAGACGACAGTGTTTGGGCCAGTTGCTGTCACGGACTTGAGGCCGAGTTGCCAGAGCCCGCTTGTGTCGACCGCTGAGTGTGCCTTTAGGTAGTTGAACGTGAAGGCGACGTCGGCGGCAGAAAAGCTCGTCCCGTCGCTCCACTTGACACCCGAGCGGGTGGTCACGTTGAGGGTTTCGTTGCCTCGGGACCAGGCGTAAGAAGTGGCCAACATTGGCGTATAGGTGCCCCGAGAGACGTTGGCGTACATCAAGGGCTCGTAAATGAGGCTGCCCGTCCCCGCCGCCGTCGAGTTGGGGCCACCGGGGACGAGGGGGTTGAAGTTGTCCGGGAAGGTCCCCCCGCCGAGGGCGACGTGCACGACGCCGCCATGGGGGACCGGCCCGCCCGCGCTGCCAACTTGGCCGCTGCGACCTTGGGCGCTCGCGCTTGGCGCAGGGAGCGCCGAGAGCCCGCTCATCGAAATTGCGGCGCCGCTGACGATGGCGGCCACTCGGCCGAACTTCATGGTTTGGGGTACCTCCTCAAGGCCGGTGGCGCTCGTGCGCCCGCGCCGCAGCCACCCTACCGCGCCGCCTTCAGGGCGTGAGCATCTTCGTGACCCGCCGCTTCCCAACAATGATGCCGGCGGCAGCGAGGGCGGCCAGGTAGAGGGCGTAACCGATCGCGTCCGGGGAGGGGTGCCCGAGGGAAAGCTGGCGGCACACGGCGACGCCTGCGTACAAGGGCAGGGCCTCGACGACTAGTTGCAGCCAACGAGGAAGTTCGGAGAGGGGGTAAAAGGTGGCCGAAAAAAGGAACATCGGCATCACCACGAGCTGGACCTTGTCGAAATCCGTCCAGGAGCGCATGTAACAGGTGGAAGCAAACCCAAGCGCGGCAAAAGCCGCGCCGACCAAGGTCGCGCACGGCACGGTGAGCAGCACCCACCAGCTATGGGTGTCGCCGAGCGCCACCATCACTGCCAGGAAGGCCCCCGCATAGAGCAAGCAGCGGGCGACCGCGAAGCCGATCTCCGCCCCGGCAATGTCAGCCGGCGAGAGCGGCGTCGCGATCACCGCTTGGTAAAGCTTGGTCCAGTGAAGCTTGGCAAAGATCCAGGTAGTGCACTCGTAGACGGCGCCGTTCATCGCCGCGGTAGCGAGCAGGCCGGGGGCGACAAAGTTCGCGTAGGGGACGGGCGTCCCACCCGGCCCGGGGATCTTGCCGACCAGGTGGCCGATGCCGACACCGACCGAAAGCAGGTAGAGGAACGGTTCCACGATGCCCGTCGCCCACACGTAGGGCACGGCGCGCACTTGGACCGAGATGTTCCTCTCCACGAGCGCCATCGCGCGTGCCATCAGCGTGCGAGCCTTCGGCGGAAAGTCGCGCGGGCCGCGATCGCGCCCATGAGGGCGACGCCGATGAGGTAGCACAAGTGGCCGATGTCGGCGCCCACATGGAAATGCCCGTAATAGCAGTCGCGGGAGAGCTCGGTCCCGTGCCATAGGGGCATGGCATATGCCAGGTAGCGCAGGCCCACAGGCAGCTGCGTGATGGGGAAAAACATCCCAGAAAAAAGAAAAAGTGGTGCCATCAGCAGCCGGAAGATGATCGTGAACGGCTGGTCGTGCCGCACGAGCACGGCGTAGGCGGCTATCGGAGTGGCAAATGCGAGCCCTACCAAAGGCCCCACGACAAGGTCGAGCGCGGCGGCGGGGGAGCGCACCGCTCCAAAGGCAGCGCTCACGGGGAGGAAGAGCGCGCTCGCGAGCAGTGCCCTGACGCCGATCCAAGCGAGCTGGCCGGTAACTATCTGGCTAATACCGATCGGCGAGGCCTGCATCGAGCGGTAGGCGCCGGTCCAGTAATTGCAGTAGCCGAACACGTCATATGTGGCACGCGCGATGGCAACTTGCATCGCTGTTGCCGCCAGGAGCGCTGGGGCTACGAAGGACAAGTAGTTTTCCCCCCCAAGGCTCGGGAGGGCCTCCCCGTGCCCGATCAGCGAGCCGAGCCCCGCCCCGATCGAGGCAAGGAAGAGCAGGGGCGTAAAAAACGTCGTGCTTATGTCGCCGATCCATGTCTTCACGAACTGGGCCCAGAAATAACTGAATGGCCGCAAGGCCATCGGGGCCCGCATATTGAGCGCTCGGCTAGTCGTTGAGCTGGCGGCCCGTCAGGGTCAAGAACACGTCCTCGAGGCCACCGCGCCGCACCAGGGTGCTGACCGGGGACGGCCCCGACGAACTGAAGTGCTCTGCTGTCACATCGCCCTGGTCGGTGTAGAGGAGCACCCGGTCCGCCACCGTCTCCACTCTCTTTACGAGGCCGTTGGCGCGACCCCGCAGGGCTCCCTCCGCCGGCGCGCCGCCGGCGCCGAAGCGCAGTTCGACGACCTCCCGGGTCACGTAGCGCTCGACGAGCTCACGGGGAGAGCCCTCGGCGATGATGTGTGCTTTGTCCATTACCACCAGGCGGTCACAAAGCTGCTCAGCTTCCTCCATGTAGTGGGTCGTGAGCACGAGCGTGACGCCTTGTTGCTTGAGCGAGTAAAGCCGGTCCCAGAGCAAGTGGCGCGCTTGGGGGTCGAGGCCTGTCGTCGGTTCGTCGAGGAGGAGGAGGGCAGGGTCGTTGACGAGCGCCCGAGCGATCGTGAGGCGGCGCTTGAGCCCCCCTGAGAGGTTGTCGACGCGGTCGCGGGAACGTTCTGCCAGCTGAGCGAAGTCGAGCAGCTCGACGATCCGTTTGTGGAGCTGCTTGCGAGGGAGTCCGAAGTAGCGACCGTAGACAAACAGGTTGTCCGAGACGGACAGCTCGAGGTCGAGGTTGTCCTCTTGGGGTACGACCCCGAGGCGGGCGCGGATCTCCGGGCCGTGCTTGTCCGGGTCGAGCCCGAGCACCTCCAGCTCGCCCGCTGTCCTCGTAGAGGTCGCCCCCACCAAGCGCATCGTCGAGCTCTTGCCGGCGCCGTTCGGGCCGAGGAACCCGAAAGCCTCGCCCTTGCGGACCTCGAAGTCGATGCCGGCCACAGCAGCAAAGTCGCCAAAGTGCTTTTCGAGGCCGCGCGCCAAGACCAGTGCTTCTCCCAAGGTTTGTGATCCTACGGGAGAGCTGTCCGGGGCTGGCTGCCTATAAGAGGCAGGGGCAGGGAGCCTGCTCAGGCCCTAGCCGACTCGGGTGGCGAGCACGAAGAAAGAAGTGAGCGGCACAATCTGCACGTCCGCGCCGGTGTAGGGGGCCTGGACGATGTCCCCGTTGCCGACGTACATGGCTACGTGCTGGCCCGGGTCCGCTGGGAAGACGAGGTCCCCAGGCTCGAGGTCCGACATGGGGATCTGAGTGGTGTCAGCGAACTGCGCCCCGCTGTAGTGGGGCAGGTAAACCCCCGCTTGATCGTAAGCCCACATGACCAGGCCCGAGCAGTCGAAGGCATCGGGACCGGCGGCGCCCCACACGTAGGGGTCCCCAACGCGGCTCTCAGCTGCGGCGACAGCGGTCGCAGCTGCCGAGGAGGCTCCGGGGACGCTTGGAGGGACGTACTCGGCGCTCTGCGACGACGGCGGCGAAGTCGTCGTGGTCGTCGCCGCAGCCGCCTCGCGAGCGGCGGCAGCTTGTTGTGCCGCCTCCTCCTCTGCTTGCGCCCGTTGAGCCTGCGCCTGCTCTTCGGCTTGCTTGGCCGCCGCCGCAGCCTGAGCCTCTTGCTCGGCTATGAGCGCTTGCTGCTCGGCCGCCTGTTCCTCGGCCAACTTCTGCTGCTCTATTTGCTCGACGAGGACCGCGATCCTGCCCTTGACCTGCTGCTCAGTGGCGACAAGTTGGTCCTGCGCGTCCTGGACGGCCTGGCGGTCCTTCTCGAGGCTCGCAAGCTGGCGGGCGTCCACGTTGCGGGCCGCCACCAACTGCTGGCGGGCGACCGTCGCATTGTCGGCCGCGAGACGGTAGTTGTCGAGGGCATCAGACTGTTCTGAGGCGAAGGTCTCGGCAAGCTCTTGGCGCAGCAGGGAGCCACTCGGGCTGGTTGCGGGCACGTTGCCGCTGAGAGCCATCTGAGGTCCCCCGCCCACGTAGGCCTCGACCGCGTCCTGCTGCAGCAGGCCAATGGTGTTCCTTTGTGCCGCCTCCGCCGCCGCAAGGTTGGCAGAAGCGCTGGCAACGCGACCGTTGGCAGCCGTGAGAGCTGCCATACCGGCGTCGTACTGCTCGCCGAGAGCAGATTCGCGCTGGCCCAGGGTGGCGATCCTTCCCGCGAGGTACGAGGCGTACTGCTGGTCGGTGCTGAGCTGGTCGGCGCGGGCGGCAAGCGCCCCGGTCGCGCTGGCCACGGTGACAGCGGCCGTTAAGGCCGCAGCAATTTTGAGCCCATGGCGACGGTAGATCAATGTGATCAACGTCACAATGCAGTGAGACACTATTTGAGTAATGCGATCGCGGTCAAGAACTGAGGCCGGTAAAACTGCTGACCACAGGCAGATTTAGAAAAACTTCGCCAATTTCCTCTCTCAGAAAGGCCGTCGGGCGGCTCTGAAGAGCCTGAGAACTGGCGGCCCGGCAATTAGGAACGCCTTTATGTGCTTGTCCTTACGGCACTTGGAGAGTCAAATCGGCGGCGATCGTTTGGCCCGCGTCGATGTCGACAACGGAGATGACAGCCTCGTCCTCGCCCGGCGCGGATGCCACAATTACGGAATAACGCCCTTCGGGGACGCCTGAGAAGTGGTAGCTCCCCGCGCTGTCAGTGCTCGTGGCAGCGACGACCGCACCCGGGCCGTCAGTCAGCTTCAGCTTTACGGGCATGTCCGGCACCCAGGCGCCGCCCGACACGACCGCTCCGTACAGGTAGCCGACCCCCGTCATGGGCACGTCGACCACGAGGGCCTGGCCCCTCCTCACGCTCACCGAGAGCCTTTGCGCCCCGAAGCCCGCCGCGGTCGCTACGAGCTCGTAATCGCCTTCGACCACGTCGCTCAGCTCGAACTGCCCGTCTGCGCCCGCCTCGGCGACGAGCACCGGGGTGCCCTGGCCGTTGACGAGCTCGACCTCGGCGCCAAGAGGAGCGCCGCCCCGCGCTCGGGTCACCTTCCCCGCCACCGAGCCGACCCCGAGCAGGCTGAGAGTCGCGCGCACTTCGGCTCCCGAACGCAAGGGGACGACTATTGCCGAGGCCCTGAAGCTGGGTGCGGTGGCAACCAGCGTGTAGGTGTGCCCGGCGAGGCCGCTCCAGCTGAAGGAGCCGTCCTCTCCAGATACGGCGTGGGCGGCTTCGTGGCCCTCGGGGCTGACAAGGGTCACGGTTGCCCCGGGGAGCGTGTTGCCGGCGTTGTCGGTGACTTTGCCTCGCAGGCTCCGGCCGCCCGTCAGGTCAATGAACTCCTCTTTGACCTCGACCTCCTCGGCTTTGACCGCGAGCGCTTCGGCTTTGACCTCGAGAGCTTCGGCTTTGACCTCGACCTGCCCGGAGGTGGCCTGTCCTCGGGTGCCGGCTGGCGCCGGCTGCTCTCCGCCAGGGCGACTGGGAGCTTCGGGGGCGGTGCCCTGGGTGGTCTCTGGCATGCGAGGCCGGAAAGATGCCCGGAAATCCAGGAGCCGTCGTAGCGACAGCCCCGTCCTGGGCGCTACCGCTGCCGGGTGTGGGCGCTCGGGCCGAACGTCTTCCTCGGGCGCCGCCGACGCCCCGGCTGGCTGCTCGGCCGTTGCAATAGGGGTCACCGGCTCGAGCGGGGGTACGACGGGGGGGGACACGGCCCCGGGTAACACGATGGCGGGGGCCCCTCTCGGTGGCGTGTCGACCAAGGGGTCAAAGGCTCGCTCCTCGCTTGCCCGGACGCCGGCGTCGGGCGCCTCGGTCGGCACCTCCTGTTCCCCGGCTCCCTCGGCTGCTCCCTCGTCGGTCATCTCCGCTCCCTCATCGTGCACCTCTGCTCCCTTGCTGCTCGTCTCCCATCCCTCACCTGACGCCTCACCTGACCCCTTGCCGGTCGTCCCCGCTCCCTTGCTCAGCTTGCTCAGCAGTACCGGCTCCAAGGTCGCCTGCCGTGGCACTGGCTGAGGCTTGCTCACCGGCTCTGCGGGGAGGCTCTGCCGGCCCCGGCGGGGTATGTCGCGGGAACGCACCACGAGGGCCACGACGGCCGAAGCAGCCGCCACGACGGCAGCCACCAACAAGACCTCGTGGAGCGCGTCCCTGAAGTTCGCCTGCACCGCTCCTGCCAGGTGCCCTGCGGCCCCGGCCGCAGTCACGTGGCCCTGGAGGGCGAGGTTGGCGACAGCGTCCGCGTCCAGGGTGGTCTTTCCGGGAGTTGACAAAAGGGCGCGAGCGGTGTCGTCTGCGAGCCTCGTCGCCAGTACGACGCCGAAGGTGGCGACCCCGACCGATGTGCCGAGCTGGCGGAACATCGTGACCGTCCTCGACGCCAGCGCGGCGGAGCGAGGCTTCACCGCAGCTGCGGCCGCCAAAGCGAGCCGCGGGCTGACTAGTTCCAGGCCGGCACCGGCGACGAGCAACCCAGGCGCGAGTTGCTGCCAAGGGTGCGCCGCCTCGAGGCGGCTCATCAGCCAAAGCCCTAAGGCGACGAGGACGAGCCCGCCGCTGATGAGGAGCTTCGCAGGCAGGAAGCGGTCAAGCAGCGCCGACAGAGGGATGACTGGGAGCGTGATGGCGGTGAGGAGCAGGAGCCTTTCGCCGACGATGAGCGAGGAGTAACCGAGGTCGTAAGAAAGGTAGAGCACCAGGAAGAAGAACGGGCCGAGGACAGCCATCGCGAGCCCGAAGGCGGCAATGGAGCTGCCTGCAAAAGTGCGCCTGCGGAACAGGGACATCTCCAGGAGCGGTGTGGGAGCCGTCATTTCCACTATCACGAACGCGCCCAGCAGCAAGAAGGTACAAACGAAGCAGGCGATCACCCCGTTCTGGGTGAAGTTGCCGAGGTTTGCGGGCGTAGTGGTGCGCACGAGCCCGAGGACGAGGATGGTAAGAGCAGCGGACAAAAGGGCGAGGCCTACCCAGTCCGCCCTCGGCCTCCTGGCGCCGCGGTCGCCTCGGGCGGGCTGGGCCACCCGGGCTTTGTGCTCCGGCTCGCGCACGAAAGCGAGCCCGCCCAGGGTTGCCAGCGCGGCCACCGGGACTTCCAGCAGGTACAACCACCGCCAACCGAGGTTGGCTGTGACTACGCCCCCGATGTAGGGGGAAGCGGCAAGTGCCGCGCCCGTCACCGCAGCCCAGGTCGCAAGCGCAAGGCGGGAGGCGGCGCCGGCAAAGGCCTCTGCCAAAAGGAGGCTCCCCGTAGAAAACAGCGCTGCCGCGCCGACCCCCTCGACGACTCTGCCGCCTATGAGCACGTACGGGGAGCGCGCGAGGCCCGCCACGAGAGCGCCGAGGCCAAAAACTGCAATGCCTACGAGGAAAACTGGGCGCCGGCCCACGGCGTCAGCGATGCGCCCGGCCATGAGCACCAACGCCGCAACGGCAATTAGCGGGCCCTCGAGCGCCCACTGCAATTGGTCAAAGGAAGCACCCGTGCCGTGGCCGGTCGCCGGCAAGGTGACGCTCACGGCCATGAAGTCGATGGCAAGCATCGCCGTTGCCAGGCAGACAACCCCGAGCGCCCCCCAGCGTCCCCGCGCCGGCGCGCGCGCAACGCCTGCCGCGCCCGCCTCTCGGGCGCCCACGCCTAGTTGAGTAGTCGCTGACATCGCTCTCTTCTGTTCGCGGCTGAAGGGCCGTCACCTAAAGGCTGCGTCATCGCGGCCGTCAGTTCATGCTGGTGCGCGGTCATGGCGAGAACGCGTCACCGTTCGATCTCCGCACGTGCCCGAGCGACCCCGCTTGGTGGTGTGGCTTTCTCTGACTGCGTCTTGGCCCGAACCCCGCCGTGGCAGAGCGCTTGCGCTCAGGTCGGTCTTGCGGCACTAGCCTGGGCCGCCATGAGCGTGATGCCTGAGGTAGGGGTAGCGCCTGACATAGCGCTAGCGCCTCCCAAGCCTGCCCTGGACGGCGACCACGAGCGCATGGCGCACATCGTCTTAGAGGGCGTAGACCAAGAAGACGGCGAGTTCGTGGCGGCGGGGCCAACGGTGGTCGAGGGCGTCGTTATGGGGACGCCTGTGAGGGCGCTGTGCGGCAAGGTGTGGGTACCGAGCAGGGACCCAAAGAGGTACCCGCTTTGCCCGACTTGCAAGGAGATCGCCCTGAGCATGGGCTGGCAGGTCCCGGCCACATAGAGCTCTGCTGCCTCCAGGGTGGCCGTAGCCGCACTAAGACAAGGCTCTTTCGGCCTCGTCCAAGGCTTGCGCAAGCGTGTGCCAGGAAAGCGTGGCGCACTTGATCCGCACAGGGAACTTGACGACACCTTGGAGAGCCTCGAGGTCGCCAAGGGCGATGCCCTCCTCTGCGGCAAGTTCTGAAGCGCTGCGGGCGTCCTCGTCCGGCTCGCCGGTGGCCGCCGCCCCGTCCCCAGCGCCGTCCAACTGCTGGCCATGGAGGGACATCATGGCCCGAAAAGCTCTTATCGTCGCCCGAGCCTGCGCGAGCGTCTTGCCCTTGACGGCTGCGGACATCATCGACGCGGACGACTGGGATATCGAGCAACCTTGGCCCGACACCTTGAGGTCTTTGATCACCCCGTCAGGGCCGATAGCGAGGTAGACGACAACTTCGTCGCCGCACAGAGGGTTGAAGCCTTCTGCCCGCAGCGCCGGGGGCGATTCGAGCTCTCCCCGGTTGCGCGGGTTGCGGTAATGGTCAAGGATGATTTCTCGGTAGAGGTCTTCTAGGCCTGGCATATGTTGCTCCGGTTTCAACCAAACAGTTTGTCGGCTTGGCCAATCGCGTCGACGAGCGCGTCGACGTCGGCCTCGTCGTTATAAACGGAGAAAGAGGCACGCGCTGTGGAGCTCACGCCCAAGCAGCGCATGAGAGGTTTCGCGCAGTGGTGGCCGGCGCGGACGCAGACCCCGGCCTCGTCGAGGACCTGTGACATGTCATGGGCATGGACGTCCTTGTAGCTGAAGCTGACAATTCCGGCGCGCTCGTCATCGGGGCGCGGGCCGTAGAGTGTTATCGAGGCGCCATAACGTTCTTTGAGCGCTTCCATTGCATAGCGGGTGAGGGCTCGCGAGTGGGCGCGGACAGAGGCCATTCCCAATGCCTCCAGGTAGTCGACTGCGGCGGCGAGGCCGACAGCTTCGGCGATCGGGGGCGTCCCAGCTTCAAATTTCCAAGGGACGTCGTTGGTCGTGAAGCCGTCGAGGCGGACATCGCGGATCATCTCGCCACCTGTCAGGAACGCGGGCATCTCCTCCAACAGCTCCCGCCGTGCCCAAAGGACGCCGACCCCAGTCGGGCCGAGCATCTTGTGGCCCGTAAAGCTGACGAAATCCGCCCCGATCTCGCGCAAGTCGGTCGGTATATGGGGCACGTACTGGGCAGCGTCGAGCAGTACCAATGCTCCCGCTTCGTGCGCGGAGTCGACCAACTGCCGCAGCGGCGGGAGGGTGCCGAGGACATTGGAAGCTGCCGTGACAGCAAGTAATTTGGCACCGCTCACGACTTGGGCGAGGTCGTCGAGGTCAAGGCGGCCGTCCGGGGCGAGGCGCAAGAACCGCAGAGCGTTACCCCTTTGTTCCCTCAGCTGCAACCATGGCACGAAGTTGGCGTGGTGCTCGATCTCAGTTGTCACAACGACATCTTGCGGCGCGAGCTTTTGCCGGCCCCAGGAATAAGCGACGAGGTTTATGCCTTCGGTAGCGTTCTTGGTAAAGACGATCTCTTCTGGTGCCGCTGCACCGACGAAGTGGGCTAGCTTGGCCCTTGCCGCCTCGTAGAGCTCCGTCGCCTCCTGGGCAATTTGGTAGACGCCCCGGTGCACATTTGCATGCGTCGTCGTGTAGTAATGGCTCATCGCCTCGATCACAGGTAGCGGTTTCTGCGACGAGGCGGCCGAGTCGAGGTAGACCAGGCGCTTGCCGTTGACAAGCCGCTCGAGGATCGGGAAGTCCTTTTTTATCGCTGCGACATTGAGCGCTTGGGGGGCCGCTGTCGTTGTCATCTCCACGCTTCGTAGCCCTCGCTTTCGAGGCGCAGGGCAAGCTCCGGGCCGCCGCTGTCGACGATACGCCCGTGGACGAGCAGGTGGACGGCATCGGGTGCGAGGTAGTCCAAGATGCGCTGGTAGTGCGTGATGAGGAGCACACCGAGATGAGGGCGGGCAGCTCTTACTTCACGAACACCGTCTGCCACGACCCGCAAAGCGTCGATGTCGAGGCCGGAGTCGGTCTCGTCGAGGACTGCCATGTCAGGCTCGAGCACCGCCATCTGGAGGACTTCGTTGCGCTTCTTTTCCCCGCCGGAAAGGCCGTCGTTGAGGTAGCGGTCCCCGAAGGAGGGGTCCATGTCGAGCTTGCGCATCCACTCCATGACTGCGAGGCGCAGCTCGAGCACCGACAGGTCGGTGCCCCTCCGGGCCGAGAGAGCCTGGCGGAGGAACTGCACGAGCGGGACCCCGGGGATCTCCTCTGGGTACTGGAAGGCGAGGAACATGCCCGCCTTGCCCCGCGTCTCTGCCGGCCAGGTGGTGATGTCCTCGCCCTTGTAGAGGACCTGCCCTTGGGTGACCTCGTAACCGGGGGAGCCGAGGAGCGACTTGGCCAGCGTCGACTTTCCGCCCCCGTTGGGCCCCAT
>Ga0335074_10002162_pt1 | contig 26789 bp, 19 predicted proteins | sample Lox_Sample_23_FD_206715 | JGI IMG/M metagenome (GOLD analysis project Ga0335074, IMG submission 206715) | Soil microbial communities from Loxahatchee National Wildlife Refuge, Florida, United States - Lox_Sample_2.3 | ecosystem: Environmental > Terrestrial > Soil > Wetlands | place: USA...
TTGGCCATCGCGCGCCGCCCGGTCGAGGCGTCAAAGCTGCCCCCGTCTGAGTTGTTGATCCTGGGATCGGCAGCCAGCGCTGCGGCCTCGCATCGCCGCGCCCATTCAACGCGCTCAACTGCCGGCAGCGAGTAAACGTCGTCGTAGTAAAGATGCAGGTCGTCTGCACTTGGAGCCGCGCCTGAAGCGCCAAACTCTTCATTATCGGGCAGGCCTGCGTAAGGATCTTCTTCGGTGATGCGCGCCAGCGCCAGCGCGCCCTCCACCAGCTTGCGAACGCCTGCGGGCGTCAGGTCGCTGGTCGAGGTCGACGCAGACCGCTTGCCCACGAAGACGCGCAGCCCCAGCGCACGCGAACCCGACTCCTTGATTGTTTCTACCTCGCCCATGCGCACGTTCACGCTGAACTCGTCGCCTTCGCGCGCCACGGCTTCGACGTCGCTGGCGCCCGCCTTCATGGCCTCGGATACAACATCGGTCACAAGCGATTGAAGATCGATCTCGGTTTCATCCGGCGTTGGTGTGGATTGCGCCATGGGTCAACATTAGCAAATCGGGATCAGCAAACCGGAAAACGGACTTCGATAAGTTCAGGGTTCTATTGGAACCTGCACGAAGGCTCGCGGCTTTCAAGCGGAAGCGGCCTCAAGGATCCAGCCCGAAATGGCGTGAAAATGGGGAAAGGCACGTTCGGAGGCCAAAAAACGCTTTTGTAACAGATTTTCGTTGTTACATTTTTATAAGTGATTGATTTATATAGGTGTTGTGGAATGGGCGGCCGATTACCTTTTGGTTAACCCCCAGGGGGGGGTGGGGGGGTTATATTTCTTGCCAATAGCTAATCGGTAATTTGTTACCAGAGAGTAATAGGTCGCCGGGCTGGGATAGAAGGTCATTCATTTCCAGTATGCAGGAAAGAGGGGAAATTAACGGCAGTGTGTCACGAACAAAAGTGAGAGCTTTTGATGCTGTACCGAAGATGGGAGACAGCCTCCCGGAGCCGGCTTGCAGGAGTTGGCTTCAAACCGCGCGGTGCTGCTTCGTCCCGAAAGGGCGTGGTGGTGAACGACCGTGGAAAAGGCAGCCAGAAAGGTTGTTAGGTAGGTATCGAGGAGATGAGCGAAAGCAAACCGTCCGATGACGCATCGTTAATTTCTTAAGGCGCTGTCGAAACTGGGGTCGTGCAGATGCTCCAGGATAAGCCGGGAAGAAACCTGTTTACGGTCCCGGCGGCAGTCGGTGTATAGGCGGCATGAACTCGATGCAGGCTTTGGTATGGAACGTGAGAACTTTGCTCTGGACGAGAAGGGAAATGACAAGTGGCAGACACCACGAGGAAGAATACCGATGCCAGAGCGAGGGGCGGATCATCCTGTAGTAGCGTTGAAGCGTCTGTAATGGACGTGGAGCGAAGGGGATGACATAGCTCGACGGAGGGCGTGGCCAACTGGGCAACCAGGATGAGCCTCTTTCTCTAGAGAAGGTTTGCGCTCGCAAGAGACAAATCCATGGCCATGAAGAGCCGTGTGAATCGAGAGGTTCAAGCACGGTTCTGTGAGGGCCTCGGGGTGAGATCCCCCGGGGCTACTCGACAATGGCAGCGGGAAAGAATCTGTAGTCATTAACAGGCCGCCGAAAAGGCCTGCTGTCGAATGAAAGTCCCAGGGAGCATCCCTCAAGGGCTGAAGTCCGGACTCATTTGATGGACCTTAGCGGCAAGGCTGAAGGGCTTGGTGAAAAAGTGATTCAGCCTTCGCGAAAGGCGGCAGGGGCTGAAGCCCGATGTTGATTAGGAGGCGTTTGCGGCCCGGCTGAAGCCGTGCCCTTGTTACAAAACGGCCGCAACACGAGTTTTTCGCAGCCTGTGAAGCCCGGACTCATTTTGTGGCTGATTGCGGCACGGCTGAAGAGCTCGGTGAAGAAGTGAAACAGCCTTCGCGAAAGGCAGCAGGGGCTGAAGCCCACACTCATTTTGGGAGCTTTATTGGCCCGGCTGAAGCCGAGCCCTGATACAAAACGGTTGGGGATCGTGGTTTCCCACCCTTTTCACGATGGGACTGTGAAAAGGATGGGGCACCCGGCGCTCGGAGTACAGTTGCGTCTATCTACCTTCCCGTCCCCCCCACCGTCATGCGGTCGAGCTTGATGGTGGGTATGCCTACGCCTACCGGCACGCTTTGGCCTTCTTTGCCGCAGGTGCCTACGCCTTCATCGAGCTTCAGGTCGTTGCCCACCATCGACACATATTTCAACGCCTCGGGTCCGTTGCCGATCAACGTTGCGTCGCGCACCGGCGCCGTTACCTTGCCGTCCTCGATCAGGTAGGCCTCGCTGGCCGAAAACACAAACTTGCCGTTGGTGATGTCAACGCTGCCGCCGCCAAAGTTGACGGCGTAGAGGCCGCGCTTGACGCTGCGCAGGATATCTTCTGGCGAGTCGTCGCCGGCCAACATATAAGTGTTGGTCATGCGCGGCATGGGGATGGACTGGTAATTCTCGCGCCGTCCCGAACCGGTATTGGCAATGCCCATCAGCCGCGATGAAAGCTTGTCGGACAGATAGCCCTTCAGCACGCCGTTCTCGATCAGCACCGTTTCCTGGGTGGCCGATCCCTCGTCGTCCACATTCAACGAGCCGCGCCGCCCGGCCATGGTGCCGTTGTCAACTACAGTTACCTTGGGGCTCGCTACAGGGCGGCCGACCAGTCCCGCGAATGCCGAGGTCTTTTTGCGATTGAAGTCGGCCTCGAGCCCGTGTCCCACAGCCTCGTGCAGCAGGATGCCCGGCCATCCCGGACCCAGAACCACCTGCATCTCGCCGGCCGGAGCCGGTACCGCGCCAAGCTGCAGGATCGCTCCGCGTGCGGCCTCTCGTGCCAGGTGCTCCGGGCTTTTACTTCCTGTGAACTGTTCCAGACCGGCGCGGCCGCCACCGCCCGCGGAGCCCCTGGTGGTAACCGCGCCATCTCTGGCGATAGCAAACACATTCAGCCGGCACAGCGGCTGCGTGTCGCCAGCAAATGCGCCGTCCGACGCGGCAATCAGAATCCGCCGCATTTCTTCGGCGTAGCTGGCGCGGACCTGCACGATCCGGGAGTCGAAGGCCCGCGCGGCGCGATCGGCGCGCAGAATCAGCTCGAGCCGTTCGGCCAGGTCCAGGTCGTATCCGCCCAGCGGAACCGGATAAAGATCGCGCGCCGCAACGTGGGTGAATCCCTGCACCGGCTGTTTGGCGGGCCCCGAGGCAATGATGGCCGCGGTGCGTGCGGCTTTGAGCAGGCGCTCTGGGCTCAGAATGTCGGTGTAGGCGTAGCCGGTGCGTTCGCCACTGACCACCCTGATGCCGCAGCCGGCGCTCGACCCCTGGCTGGCCGATTTCACAATCTGCTCGTCAACCGCCAGGGCCGTAGCCGTAACCGCCTCAAAGTAAAGGTCGGCGTAGTCGCCGCCGGCGCTCAGCGCCTGGCCCAGGCAGCGCTCAAGCAGCCGCTCGGTGATGCCGTATTCCTCAAAAAAGTAGCGCTTGTGGGTCGTGGGCGGGGAAGGTTTCGTCGATGCCATCGTCATCCAGTTTATGCTTTCGACGTCGAAATACCCAGGTTCTCTGAACGGCGGATGCTTTAACGTCCCTGCGATTCCTCGTTGCTTTTTGGATACGAGGCGCGGTGAGGCGCTTCCGTCGCGAGTTCAATTTTGTTAGGATGCACCCTATGAAGAGGTTCTTTGCAGTCGCTTTGCTCCTGATGGTGTTTGCCAGCCCGGCCGCTTTTGCGGCAAGGCACCATCACCACGCCCACCACGCTCACCATGCTCACCATCACCACCACGCTGCCTGAAGCCGAACCTCCCGACCATTTCGGCCCGCTCCGGCTGCCGGGTTACCTTTGAGAGCCGGGATTGCCGTTGCGGTTCAATCCGGCGCCGCGTGCATGATAGGATTCATGGAATGAAGAAACTGCTTGCCACAACTCTGCTTTTGGCTGTGCTGGCAAGCCCGGTGTTTGCCAAGAGCCACAAGCACGCCGACTACCGTTACAAGGCTCCCAAAAGCTACAAAGTCCATTTCCACCACCAGCACCAGAAACACCATCACCCTGCATAAAACCGTCCCCCGGCAAATAAACCTCTCATTTTGAAGACCGCGCTCAAGCCAGCGGTGTCTGCCGTTTCTTCCATCTCCAGTTACAGACCCCGGGCAGCCGAACATGGTAGTGTTTTGCCATGACTGTCGTTGATCCTCGCTATCCCGTCGGCAAATTCCAGGCGCCCGAGACGAACACAGCCGAAGTCCGCGCGGAACATATCGAAACCCTGCGCCAGTTGCCCGAGCGCCTTCGGGCGGCGGTGAGCGGCCTGACCAGCGCGCAGCTCGACACTGCTTACCGCGACGGCGGGTGGACCGTTCGCCAGGTGGTGCACCACCTCGCTGACAGCCACGCCAATTCGGTCATCCGCTTCAAGCTCGCGCTCACTGAAGACTGGCCCACCATCAAGGCATACAACGAAACAGCCTGGGCCGAGCTGCCCGACAGCAAGTCGCTGGCGATTGACAGCTCGATCGTGTTTATTGAGTCAATGCATGCGCGCTGGGTCGCGCTGCTTGAATCGATGAGCGAGGCAGATTTCGCGCGCGGCATGGTGCATCCGGAGCGCGGCCGCTCCGATCTCGCCATGAGTCTCGCTATATACGCGTGGCACTCGCTTCACCACGTTGCGCACATCGCCTGCCTGCGTGAGCGCATGGGTTGGTAGAAGGCGATGGAAGCGGGCCCGAACGCTGAGATCTCGCCGGCCGCGCGCCTGGCGCAGCAGATTGAAGACTACCTGCTCCGACATCCTGCCGCGGCGTTTCTTGAAGATGGCCGCGTGCTGTTCGACATGCGCACCGCGCGCTATTCCACCAAAGACTCGCACGGCCGCTGCCTGCTGGAGCTGTGGAGCGACGAGCGCAACCTGGTGCGGACAGTGGTCGAGGTGCATGAGCGGGCGGCCAGCCTGCGCCTGATGACCCGCCGCATGGGAGCTACACGCCCGCAGGCCCTGGAACTGGTTGCCAGCAGCGACCGGCGCACTCCGACCACTCGCGACTCGGCGCGCCGCACTTATCAAAGGCTGCTGGAGCGAGTGCTCACCCGCCACTTCATGGGGGCCAAGGTAGACGGACTTCGTTCGGCCATGGACCTCGAGCACAGCTTCGGCCCCGCGTACATTCGCGGCCGGCTGCTCAAAGGGACGGCAGCCGACGCAATTATCGGCGTGGGCGAATGCGAATCGGGCGCGATGGTCGACGGAATCCTGACGCTCGGGGTTCTGTGGCTCGACTACTGCCGCGAGAAGGGCGACACGCGCCGCCACTTTGGCGGGCTCAAGGTGATTGTGCCTGCCGGGGCATGGCGGACGACGGCAGAACGCATGGCCTGGCTGAATCACGCCGCCGCAAACTTCGAGCTTTACACCCTCGACGAGCGCAGCGAAGAGCTTACCAAGGTCGACTTCAACGACACCGGCAATATCGAATCACGGCTGGTGCACGCGTTTTCAGCCGCGGCCGCAATCGAGCGCTGTAAAGAGGGTGTGGCCCGCCTCATGGGGCTTGTACCCGAGAACGCGCAGCGCCGCGTGGAATTGCGCGCCTCCACTCCGACCGAGGTTGGCCTTCTGCTTCACGGCCTAGAGTTCGCGAGGGTGCGTCACGGTGCGTCGGCGCACTCGTTCACCAGTAAATACGAGATTACCTTTGGCGCCGGCGCCAACGAAACTCCGCTGACTGAAGACAGCGAAGATATTTGCCGCGAGCTATTGGCGCGACTCTTCCTCAGCCGCCACGCTTCGGGCAGTCATAACGATGCGCTCTTCAGGATGCAGCCGGAGCGCTGGCTGGAGAGCGAGCTGCGGATGCGGCTGGGCGAGCTACTGCCCGAGATTCGCGGCGAGGCTGTTTACTCGCAGGTGCCCGCGCTCTCGAGCGGCGACCGCGGCATGCTCGACCTGCTGGCGCTCGATCAGCGCAGCCGCCTCGCGGTGATCGAGGTCAAGGCCAACGAAGATCTGCACCTGCCCATGCAGGCGCTCGACTACTGGATCCGCGTGCGCGCGCTCAATGCGGACAGGCAAACTCAAGCCGGCGCCGCGCGCTTGTTCTCGGCCTTCGAGCGCGCCGGCTATTTCCCCGGTTCCGAAATCTCGGAGCGCGAGCCACGGCTCTTGCTGATCGGCCCGGCGCTGCGCATTCATCCGGCCAACGAGCCGGTGCTGCGCTATTTCTCTCAAAAGATTGAGTGGGAGCTGATCGCGCTTAACGAGGACTGGCGCCGCGAGCTGAGCATAGTATTCCGCAAGCGCAGCGGCTGACTAGCGCCTTCTCGTTCCCTGGTTCCCTTGTTCCCTGCCTTTTTCACGGCTTCGACATCATGTCCGGCTTGCCGGTCGCGGGATCGATGGGCACCGAAACATGCTCGTGTATTACCAGCCATTGCCCGCCAATCTTGCGATACACATCGGTCACTCGCACCACGGACTCAGAGTGCGTGCCGTCTTTCATGGCGTAAGCAACGTGCTGAATGCTGTGGCTGTAAGCCAGCTTGCCGTCTGATTCGATGACAAGGTCGGAGATGTCGAACTGGATGGGTCCCTTTGCCTGGTCAAACAGGCTGGCCCAATCTTTTTTGTACGCGTCGTAACCCGCGTACTGGCGCGGCGTCATCACATCGAAAACGAATATCCCATCTCCGGGCGCGTACACCTTCATAATCGCGTCGAGATCTTTGGCGCGGAAGGCCGCGGCGAAGCGATCCTCGAGCGCGCGAATGGCCTGCTCGTCTTTGCTTTGCGCGTGGGTGGGGCACGCGATGAAACATGCTGCGATCGACGCTGCGGCGAGCGCAAAGGATGCGAGTCTGTTCATCGTGACGACCTCCTGCTTATTGGGGACGCAGCGCGGGTGCGGCTATTGTACCGTGAGTGTCACAACGCCCGAAGTGGTTACCTGATGGGTGGCAGGAGGCGGCGGGGTACCGCTGCTTCCTCCTCCGCCACAGCCGATACCGGCCGACGCGACGAGCAGGACAAGGCCGAGGCAGGCTGTGAACCAGATCTTGCCGGCGGTCCATTTCCTCCTGAGGCGCACCAACGGCAGCATGAGGATGGGCAAAAAGATGAAGGCAGACGCTGCGCCGGCCACGGTCTCAGTGAAGACCAATGTGACCTGATAGGTTCCCGCCGGCGTGGATGATGCCGTTGCGATCGTCAACGTGTTGGCTGTGGACGAAAAGCTGCACGAGGCTCCGGTGGGCAGGTTGAGGCAGCTTGCCGTTACCGTGGTTGCCGCGGAGGGCAGGGTGACGGAATAGGTGGCCGACTGGCCTGGGCTCACGGTGGCCGTATTGGCGCCAAAGGAGGGCGATCCGGCGCCCGAAGAATCGACCTCGAATTGCAGTGCGTTCGACGTACCGCCGCCGGGTGAAGGGCTTTCTACAGTAATGGAGTCGGTCCCTGAGTTTGCAATGTCGGCTGCCGGGACCTGGGCGGTAATTTGCGCAGCGCTCACAAAAGTCGTGGTCAGCGCCGATGTGCCCCAGTAGACGGTCGATGCGGAAACGAATCCCGAACCGTTGACGGTGAGGGTGAACGCGGAGTTGCCGGCGGTCTCGACAGCGGGCGATATGCTGCCGACGACTGGCGACCCATTAGGCACGATCACGGTTACCGAGTTGGAGCCTGTGGCGCTGCTGTAAGTGGCGATGCTGGCCGAGTCTGGCGTGTAACTGGCCGTAAGAGTGTCGCTGCCCGGGTTGAGCGAGCCGGCAGGAACGCTGATAGCTGTGCTGCCGCCGCTGAGCGTTACCGCGCCGGAATCGTAGCTGCCGCTGGTCAGGTCCACTGATCCGGTCGGGGTCGGGTCGCCTGAAGGGCCGCTGACGGAGACGTTTACCTGGAGTGCCTGCGTGGTGAGAACGCTGGTGGCGAGGGGCGTCACCGTAACGGTCGGCGTGAAGGAGCTGACAACCACCGTACTTGAGCCACTGGCACTCGAATAGTCGGGGCTGCCGGAGTCGGGCGTATAGACGGCTGTCAGCGTATCGGTGCCGAGACCTAGCGAGTTTGCTGGAATGTTGATGGTGGCGCTGCCGCTGCTGAGTGTTACAGCGCCGGAGTTGTAACTGCCGCTGGTCAACGTCACGTTTCCGGTCGGCGCCGATCCTCCTGACTGACCGCTCACGGCTACCACTACACTTATTGCCTGCGATATCAGGATGCTCTTCGAAGCCGGGCTTACCAGTACCGTGGGCGTCACTGTGTTGACGGTAACCGAGCTTGAACCTGTGGCGCCGGAGTAGGGAACTGAGAAGGGTGACCCAGGAGTGTAGTTGGCGGTCAGCGTATCAGTACCCAAGCTTAATGCGCCGGCCGGGATTGTAATGCTTGCCGTACCCGATAATCCCGCAGCTGATAGTGTGGCAGGCGATGAGGAGAAACTGCCACAGGTCAGCGTCACAGAGCCAAATGGGACGTTTTCGCCCGAGGGACCAATGGGGCCACTCACAGAGATGCTCACCTGGAGGGGCTGCGTGATGAGGATGCTCGTCGCGAGCGGAGTAACTGTGACTGTGGGAGTCACCAAGGTGACGAACACCATGCCTGTGCCGACGGCGCTGGCGTAGACGGCGGAACCGGACGTGTCGGGCGTGTAACTGACTATCAGTGTATTGGCGCCGGGAGCCTCCGATCCGCCGGGGATACTGAACTGAGCGCTACCGCCGCTCAGAGGGATGACATTGCCGATGGTTGGCATCGATCCGGCGGAGATAACGAACGGAGCGCTACCGCCGCTCAGAAGGATGTTTTGGCCTTCGTACGAGTCATAGGGAACGAGGTGGCCGCTGATTGCCAGCGACACCCACCCGGTCGGGGCCGGGAAGCCCGAGGGTCCGCTGACGGCAACTGTGACCGTCAAGACCTGCGTCGCAGTAATGCTCGATGAAGACGGCGTCACCGTCACCGTCGGCGTAATCTGCGCTTCGTCCGGGACTATTGCAACGGAGGTGCTGGCGTCATAATTACTGTCGCCAGCGTAGCTCGCTACTACCTGGTGCGCTTGTTGCACGGGCACCGCAGTCAGCGTCGCAGTAGCGGATTGGGATGCGTCCAGCAGTACCGTCGCTGAACCGGTCGTGACGACGTCGCCATTGTTTGCCACAACGAGGTCCGGAAGGCCGTCTCCGTTGAAGTCGCCTAAGGCAACGAAATATGGACAGAACCCAGCCGCGGGACTCGTCGCCGTGGGCGTAAAAGTCCCGTCGCCGTTACCCAGCAGAATCGTCGCCGTACCTCCTCCACAGCCGCTCTCGTTCGCTACGGCCAAGTCCGGGACGCCGTCCCCGTTGAAGTCTCCCGCTGCAACGGAAAGGGGGGTCTGGCCTGTCTGCGGACTCGCTGTCGTTGCAGTAAAGGTACCGTCTCCGTTGCCCAGCAGAATCGTGACCCTGCCGACAGTATCGCAATCGGAACTGCTGGCGCACTGGTTCGTTACAGCCAGATCCAGGATGCCATCCCCGTTGAAGTCGTCTGCCGCGATGCCGGTGGGGTAACCACCCACTGGGATCGAACTGGCCGCAGTAAAAGTGCCGTTGCCGTTGCCCAGCAAAATCGACACACTGTTGCTGAACTTGTTCGCCACAGCCAAGTCGTTGCTGTACTCGTTCACCACGGCCAGGTCCAGATTGCCGTCCCCGTTGAAATCGCCTGCTACGATTCCCCCTGGCAAATTGCCCAAAGTAATGGGACTCTCTGCCGCTTCAGTAAAGTTGCCGGTCCCATCGCCCAGCAGAATCGTCACCGAGCCAGATAACGTTTGGCAATTAGGGTCGCCGCACAGGCTCGCCACCGCCAGGTCCAGGATGCCGTCTCCGTTGAAATCGCCCACTGCAATTGATACGGGCAGTTCGTCAATTGCCGGGCTCGTCGCCGCAGGTGTAAAGTTGCCCATCCCATCGCCCAGCAGAACCGTCACCGTGCCTTGATAGTTCGCAACGGCCACGTCCAAATTTCCGTCTCCGTTAAAGTCCCCCACCGCGACGACATAGGGAGCGGTGTTCTCCACGATGGGGCCTTGTGCCGCGGCGGTAAATGTCCCGTCGCCGTTCCCTAAGTACACCGTGATGATGTTGCCGTCGTTGTAGTAGTTTGGAACGACAAGGTCAGGGATCCCGTCTCCATTGAAGTCGCCCACCGCGACGGAACCCGTGTAGGTGCCGACCGTCGGGTTCGAGGAGCTGTTAAGGAAGCTCACCCCTGCCGTGCCCGCCCCGAGCGTTGCCGTGCCCAGGATTGCGTTGCCGTTGCTGGCATCGAGGATTGACAACGAGCCAGTGGGGGCTGCACTGCCGTTGCCGCCGACCGTTGTCGTCAGGTTGTAGGTGCCGCTGGTGGTACCTGGGCTCGAGGCGAGTGTGGTGATCGAAGGCCAGAGCCCGGTCACCGACAGCGCCGCCGCGCTGGAAGTGCTGCTCGCATAGGCTGTGGCGCCGTTGGGTGTGCCCACAAAGACGGCACTATAGCTGTGGCTGCCGGGACCGGGGCGGAACTTGTAGGTCGCCGTGCCGGCGCTGGTCAACTGTGCGGTGGCAATCAGGTGGAGGCCGATGCAGTTGCTTGCCGCGGCGTTGCAGAAGTTCACCTGGCCTGGGGTAACGGGGGTCGTCCCGGCTAGCACGGTTGCGGTGAGCGTGACGACCGTGCCGGAGGTGACCGTGGTGACTGCGCTGCCGCCCGCCGTAACCGCAAGAGTTGTGGTGGTGGGCACAGAGGCCGCCGCCTGAGGCGCACTGCCCAGCAGGGCCATGGACACGGCTGCGGACAGAGTCAGGTGCAGGGGGAGCTGCAATCGCATGGGAAACCTCTGCCGTCTTTCAAAGGGGGCCGGACGGTCGCGGTTTCTTGCTGAGAACGGTGAAAGTGTACTCCGATTGCGGGAGTTCTTACGAGGATTTTTTATGTTTTGCGGTCTACGAGGCTTCGGCCGGCCGCCAGCGGAGGATGGGCTTGCGGGCGGCCTGCACTTCGTCGAGCCTTGAGACGCGCGTCGAGTGCGGCGCGGTCTTTACCAGTTCCGGCGTCTCCTCGACCTCGCGCGCAATCGAGCGCATGGCGTCGATGAACAGGTCGAGTTCCTCAACCGACTCGCTTTCGGTAGGCTCGATCATCAGCGCGCCGTGCACGATCAGCGGGAAGCTCACCGTGTAGGGATGGAAGCCGTAATCGATGAGGCGCTTGGCAATGTCGCCGGTCTTCACGCCCCTGGCCGCCTGCCGCTTGTCACTGAACACAACTTCGTGCATCGACGGCGTGTGGTAGGGCAGGTCGTACAGGTCCTCAAGCTTTTTGCGGATGTAATTTGCGTTCAGCACTGCGTCTTCAGTGGTCTGGCGCAGGCCGTCGGGCCCGTTGGCAAGTATGTACGCCAGCGCGCGGATGAACATGCCGGTGTTGCCGTAGAAGGCGCGCACGCGACCTACGGAAAGGGGACGATTGTAATCCCAGTGCAGTTGGGACGAGCTCGTGCTTTCCCAGGTCTCAGAATCGAGATCTCCACCCCGTGGACCTGGACCTGTCCGCGGGGACCCCGGACCCGGGGCACCCACGTTCTTATTTGATGAAGCGTCTTGACGGACGAGTACTGGCGTCGGCAAGAACGGCTCCAGAAACTTCTTGCACGCCACCGGACCAGATCCCGGCCCACCGCCGCCGTGCGGAGTCGAAAAGGTCTTGTGAAGATTCAGGTGCATCACATCCACGCCGAAGTCGCCGGGCCGCACCTTGCCCACGAGCGCGTTCATGTTGGCGCCGTCCATGTAAAGCAGCGCGCCTTTGGCGTGCAGAATATCGGCGATTTTGTGAATCTGGTTTTCAAAGACTCCCAGCGTCGAGGGATTGGTGAGCATCAGCGCCGCGGTGTCGCCGGTTACCTGCCGCTCGAGGGCTTCGAGATCGATGCCGCCATCGGCATTCGATTTCAGGTTCTCAACCTGGTAGCCGCAGATGGCCGCGGTGGCGGGGTTGGTGCCGTGCGCCGAGTCGGGAATCAGGATCTTGTGCCGCGGATTGCCCTGCGACTCGTGCCACGCGCGCACCAGCAGAATGCCGGTGAACTCGCCGTGCGCGCCGGCGGCCGGCTGCAAAGTAATCGTATCCATGCCGGTGATCTCGAGCAGGCAGCGCTGCAATAACTCGATGATCTCGAGAACCCCTTGCGCCAGTGATTCGGGCCGGTAGGGATGCGCCTCGGCCAGCCCCTCGATGCGTGCGACAAACTCGTTCACGCGCGGGTTGTATTTCATGGTGCACGAGCCCAGCGGATACATGCCCAGGTCGATGGCGTAGTTCCACGTGGAGAGCCGCGTGAAGTGGCGGATCAGCTCGATCTCGGAGAGTTCCGGGAGCAGCCCTGGTGTCTTTCGGTGCGCATCGCCCAGCAGTGCGCCGGCGTCGACTGTGGGCACGTCGAGCGGCGGCAGCTTGTAAGCCTTCTTGCCCGGCGAAGACTTCTCAAACATCAGCGCTTCATTCTGCGTCTGGTGAGGACGAACTTTGCCGGTGGTGCGTGGTGCGGAAAAATGCGAATTAGTAATCGCCATTCGTTTTCCTCAGTACAGTCTCGTGAACCAGTTTTATAACAAGGGCACGGCTTCAGCCGGGCCGATGACTTCCACAAATGAGTCTGGGCTTTAGCCCCTGCCGGCCTGCACCTTTCTTAAAAAGCCGCCTTCTTGCGGGCCAGAAAGCGAAAACAAAACGGATACTCGTCCACCGAAACTGCGAGCCCAGCCTTCACCGGATTGTTCGCGATGTAGTCTCGATGGGCTTCGAAGATTTTTTTGTTCATCACTTGTTCTTCCGTGAATCCACGTTGCCAAACTTCGCCTTTGTAGCTTAATTCATGTGAAAGTCGATGAGAGAATCGACCTTTAATAAACTGCATGGCCTTTTTGACGGTCATGTCGTTGGCAACCTCAATCAAAAGGTGCACAAGGTCAGGCATGATCACAAAGTCGTGCAACTGAAACTTGCGCTCTGCAACCAGCGAGCGCAGAACATCGATGAGCAGTCCGGCGTTGCGATCCGATTGCAACAATCGCTTGCCCATCGACGTTTTCGTCGTCGTGAAAAAGATGCGCGACGGGTTCAGAATGTTGGCCGGGGTGGAATTGCGAGCCGGGTGTGACATGGCAGGGGCTAAAGCCCGCTCCTTGCTGCTGCGTTATTGGCCCGGCTAAAGCCGTGCCCTTGTTACAAGGCCTTCCGCCTACTTTGCTGCGTTTTGGCCCGGCTAAAGCCGTGCCCTTGTTACAAGGCCTTCCGCCTACTTTGCTGCGTTTTGGCCCGGCTAAAGCCGTGCCCTTGTTACAAAACAATTGGTGGAATTGCGAGCCGGGTGCGACATGGCAGGGGCTAAAGCCCACTCCTTTTACTTGTCGTTTCGGCACGACTAAAGTCGTGCCCTGTTACAAAGCTTCCGTAAATTCCTCTATTTCTTTCCGAAACGCTTATGGTCCGGCTGAAGTCATGCCCTGTTACAAAACAGGCAAACTCTGAAGGCCAAAACCCTACGCCTCCACCGTCACGCTAGCCAGCACCTTCGCCGCCTTATCGATCGTCTCGCGCGCCATCATTTCCGTCGCGCACCACAGCGTGCTGTTCTCAAGCTCGGGATACCAGCGGCTCAACTCTATGCCGCCAACAATTTTGTTTTCGAGGAGTCGCGCGCTTAATGCAGAGGGCGCTTCGTCAGTCTGCAACGCAAACTCGTGAAAGCGCGGCGCGCCCGTGAAACGCAGCTTTGCGCCGGCCTGCGCGCTCAGCGTCCTGGCTGCGTAGTCCGCTTTGGCAAGGTTGTGCTCGGCCAGTTCGCGAATCCCTTCTTTGCCATAGACCGAAAGAAAGATGGTGGCCATCAGCGCCACCAGCGCCTGGTTAGTGCAGATGTTGCTTGTCGCCTTCTCGCGCCGGATGTGCTGCTCGCGTGTGGCGAGAGTCAGCACGAACCCGCGGTAACCGTTCGAATCCACGGTCTGGCCGGCAAGCCGCCCCGGCATCTGTCGCAAGTACTGCTCCTTGGCCGCAATCACTCCGCAGAACGGGCCGCCGTAGCTTAGCGCCACGCCGAACGACTGTGCCTCCATGGCGACAATGTCGGCCTCGAGCGGCGGCCGCACAATGCCCAGCGACACCGCTTCGGCAATGGAAACGACGAGCAGCGCACCTTTTTTGTGCGCAATCTCGGCAATCGCCGGGATGTCTTCAATGACGCCAAAGAAGTTCGGGCTTTGGACAAGAACGGCAGCGGTCTCTGCGGAAACCGCAGCGTCGAGCGCCTCGAGATCCACGCGGCCGGTCTCGGCGTTGTAGTCGACCAGCGTCGAGGGCAGCCCCTGGTGCCTGGCGTAGGTGGCCATCACTTCGCGGTACTCGGGATGCACAGTGCGCGCCACCACCGCCTGGTGCCGGCCGGTGACGCGCACGGCCATCATTACCGCTTCCGCGGCGCCCGTCGATCCGTCGTACATGCTGGCGTTGGCAACGTCCATGCCGGTCAGCTCGGCAATCATCGTCTGAAACTCAAAGATCGCCTGCAGCGTGCCCTGCGTGATCTCCGGCTGGTAGGGCGTGTAGCTGGTCAAAAATTCGCCGCGTTGCACGAGCGCATCGATAATCACCGGCCGGTAGTGGCGATAAGCGCCCGCGCCCAGAAAGCTCGCGTAGTCGGTGGCGTTCTTTTGGCTGGCGGCCTTGAAATAGTCGATGATCTCGCTCTCGCCGTACTGGCGAGGCACCTCGAGGTCGCGCGTCAGCCGGTACTCGGCGGGAATGATGGCAAAAAGATCGTCAATGGACGCCGCGCCGATCTCGGAGAGCATCGTGGCGCGTTCTTGATCGGATTTGGGGAGGTAGCGCATGGTCTAGCTTCTAGCTCCTAGCTTCTAGCTTCTGGCTAGAAAGGGGTAAGGCGAACTGATGTGCAGCCGCCGGTAAAAGGACTTCCAGTTGAATCGATGCAGCTTTCGGCCGTGCCGAAGCAGCTGGCAGCCAGAAGCTAGTAGCCAGCAGCTGGTTTCACTGTTCTTCCGCAATAAACTTTTCATAGGCTGCGGCGTCCAGCAGGGCATCCAGCTCGGCGGGATTCGAAAGCTCGACTTTAATGATCCAGGTTTGGTGGGCGGCGGCGTTGATCTTGTCGGGCTCGGTCTTGAGCGCCTCGTTCACCTCGGTCACCGTGCCGGAGACGGGCGAATAAAGGTCGCTGACGGCCTTCACGCTCTCAACCGAGCCAAACGTCGCGTGGGCGGTTACCGAATCGCCGACCTTGGGAGCGTCCACGTAGACAATGTCGCCCAGCGAGTTCTGGGCGTAATCGGTAATGCCAATCGTGCCAATGGACCCCTCGACCGAGATCCACTCATGCTCGCGGGTATAGCGGTAGTTCGTCGGATAAGGCATATCTGAATGCACCTCAATGAAGCTGATTGCTGCTCGAAGAAATAGTGTACGGCGCGGGGCAGGGGGGAAGGAAACCTGTGGATTGCGGATGGGAAATTCCAGGTGCAAGCGGCGAATCGGGTTGCGGAAAAAATCGTTCGTTGAGGAGAAGACATCGCTCAGGGGACTAAAGCCCCGGACTCATTTTGGTGACTTTTTCGGCCCGGCTAAAGCCGTGCCCTTGTTACAAAACTGCGCAAATACGGATTTTTCCGCAACCTCCAAAAAACGCTGCAGACACGAAGGGCGCCGGCCGGTTCGGGGGCTAAAGCCCCTCCTCATTTTGGTGACTTTTTCGGCCCGGCTAAAGCCGTGCCCTTGTTACAAAACTGCGCAAATACGGATTTTTCCGCAACCTCCAAAAAACGCTGCAGACACGAAGGGCGCCGGCCGGTTCAGGGGCTAAAGCCTCGGACTCATTTTGGTGACTTTTTCGGCCCGGCTAAAGCCGTGCCCTTGTTACAAAACTGTGCAAATACGGTTTTTTCCCGCGCCCTCTAAAGCCGTGCCCTTGTTACGAGACTGCGCAAAGACGGATTTTTCAGCAACCTCTAAAAAACGCGGCAGACACGAAGGGCGCCGGCCGGTTCAGGGGCTAAAGCCCCGGACTCATTTTGGTGACTCTTTCGGCCCGGCTAAAGCCGTGCCCTTGTTACAAAACTGCGCAAATACGGTTTTTTCCCGCGCCCTCTAAAGCCGTGCCCTTGTTACAAAACTGCGCAAAGACGGATTTTTCAGCAACCTCTAAAAAACGCGGCAGACACGAAGGGCGCCGGCCGGTTTGCGGCTGGCGCCCTGACGCCTGACTCGACTGAACTTATACGAAGTGGCCTGACTGCTGCTCGCGCCAGTACTCCAACTGGTCTTTGAATTGATCCTGGAACTGCTTCATCTGTTGCTGCAGCTCTTTCATCTTCTCCTGGTTCATCTGGAACTGTTTCTTGAACTGGTCTGAATTAAAGCTCTTCTGGAACTGCTCCATTTGCTGCCGGAGCTGTTCCATCTGCTCGGGATCGACCTTGAATTGCTTCAACTGTTCCTGCAGTTTCTGCATCTCCTGGGGGTCGACTTTGAACTGCTCCAACTGCTGCTGGAGCTGTTCCATCTGCTTCTGGTCAAACTGGAACTGGCCCTCTTTGAATTGCTGGCCGAACTGCGCAGCCTGTTGCGCCAGCTTCTCTGCCTGCTTGCGCAGCTCTTCGGCCTGCTGCTGGCTCAGACCCTTCTCCTGGCTCTGGATCTGATTGCGCAGCGCCTCAGCCTGGCTTTCGAGCTGTTTGCGCAACTGCTCATTGGCCTGCACCTGCTGCTGAACCTGGGCCTGAGCCGCTGCCGCGTCAGACTGGGCCTCAAGCTCTTCCGGCATCCCCAGGTCATCCTCAGCAACCAGGTCCGGGTCGCCGTCGCCGAAAATGTCGTACCACTCGAGCTCGCCGCTGTGGTGCTTCGAATCCACCTGCAGATTGAGCGTCTGCTGTTTCTTGTCGCGCAGGATGGTCACTGGCACCTGCTTCCCGACGTTCGAGCGCAGCGCCCGCTCCCAGTCTGCAATGGTTGCCATGGGGTCGTTGGCCACCTTCAGAATCACGTCGAAGGCGCGCAGCCCGGCGTTGGCGGCTTCGCTCTTCCGCGTCACCTGCTTCACCATCAGCCCGCCGGTTACGCCCAGGTACTCGGCCATCTGTGAGGTGAGCGGCTCAACCAGTGCGCCCACCTTCAGGTTCGGGCCAAAGAACGGCATGTGGAAACCCGGAGGCGCAGTAACGTCGCCGTTGGCGCCCAGGAATCCGGTCCCCGGCGCGGGCGAAATCAGGTCGCCGTCCCGGTCGATCTTGTCCCACACGTCACGTTCCATGGCTTCGCGATCGGCCAGCTCAACGGCGATGGTCTGGATATTGCCATCGCGGCTGATCTCCAGGCTCACCTTGCGTCCCGCCGGAATCTCGCGCAGCATCCGCTTCAGCTGCTCGGCACCTTCAACCGCCTGGCCATTGATCGACAGGATCACGTCGTTGACCTTCAGACCGATCTTGCCGGCCGGGGCATCGTGATCGATGAGCGTAATCACCGCGCCGCGAACGTCCTTCAATTTGAGCTGCTGGGCTTTCTCCTGGTCCACGTCGCCCAGGTCCACACCCAGGTATCCCTGCGACGTATGCGAGAGGGATGGAAATGGGTTGGCAAAGAAGCTCATTACGCCCTTCGCCTGGGCTTCAAGTGCGCGCGGCGCTGCGATCAGGCAGAACACCGCCAGCGCGAGCGCGATTGGAACTCCACGATGAAGACTCTGGAACGGCCTCGAAAGGTGTTTCATTGCGTATCTCTCCGAACTTTAATTTCTCCGGTCCGCGCTCTATTTTGGGCGTGTAACCGGCGTCGAAAGCGTTATTGAATATCCGATACCCGGCTCAAAACCTGCCGGGAGACATTGCGAATCTGAGGATTGTCGTCAGTGGTCGATACCGAATAGAGAACCTGGCGGACGCTGGTGTCGGCCTCAACCGGCTCAAGCAGGCTGATGGCCGCGGAACGAACGCCTGGATCGCTGTCGTTCAATAGCGATTCGAGGACCGCGTCACGGACGCGTATGTCCTCTGAAACATAGGGCTGCAGCCCCTCCAGCGCCTTGCGGCGGACGGCCGCGCTTTTATCGCTGCGCAGCACGTAGACGAGGGCGTCGCGGAAGCCCGAAGGCTGGCAGGCGTGCCCGGCTTTGCATTCGGCGGCAAGCAGCCCCACCGAGTTGTCGCGAACGTCCGGGCTGCTCGCGTTCTCGGTGGCCAGCAGCAGCAACTGGCGAATCTGCGGGTCGTCGAGCGACCCCTCGATCTGCCGCGGCACAAGCTGGTTGTAGTTCACGTCCACAATCTGGCTATTGGGCTGCCGCACAATGCCCGAAACGCTGGCCACGTTGGCCAGGGTGGGAAGGGCCGCAGCCGTTTCAGACTTGGGCGCACCGGCAACCTGGGCCGCTGCATTGTGCGCAATCCGGCTCTGAGCGTACTCGTATCCGCCCAGGCTGCCGGCTCCGCCTCCAATCACCAGCAGCAAAGCCGCCGCTGCCGGGGCGCTCTCGAGCCGCGCAAAATTGTTCCACACCCGCGTGCTCCAGCGCTCGTACCACCGCTTCGGCGGCAGGCTGTCGAGTACCTCGTCAAGCCGAAGCCGTGCCCGCGCCACCAGGTTGGGCGCCGGCTCCAGCACCGGATTGGCGTCCATCAGCACCTTCAGCGCAAGCACCTGTTCGCAGTCGCGCTGGCACTCCGGGCACGCCGTCACGTGCCGCTCCAGCTCGTGGGCCTGCTCATCCGACAGCTCCTGATACGCCGCCGCCACGATTCGTTCCCTCGCTACTTCGCAATTCATCGCTACGTCCTTCCAGCCTCAAGTCATGCAGCTCTCAGCATTCAGCTCTTAGCTCTCAGCGTCTTTCCTGCTCAAGCTATGGCCTTTCGTTCAAACCTTCCGGCGGCCCGCTGCTATCGCAGATCCGCCAACTGCACCCTCAGCTTCTTGGTCGCCCTGAAGAGCGTGTTCTTGGCCGTCTCTTCAGTGGTGTTCAACATCTCTCCTATGGTGCGCAAACGCAAACCCTGGTAATGCTTCAGCTCAAATACCATCCGCTCCCGGGGCGTAAGCTTTTCGAGCGCGCACTGGATCTTTTCGGCCATCACCTTGCGGTCGAGTTCACGCGCCGGATTCGAAAAGGAGCGGTTGTCGGATACCGCTGCCAGCAGATCCACCTCGTCGCCGGAGCGGTCCACCACCACCGCGTGATCTTCGCGGCGGGTTTTGCGCCGGCGCAGCTGATCGAGGCAAAGGTTGGTCACGATCCGGTAGATCCAGGTGTAGAACGAGCACTCGAAACGGAAGTTGCCGATGTACCGGTAGGCTTTCAAGAAAGCCTCCTGGTATATATCCTCGGCATCGTGCTCGCTGCCGGTTAAATGCAGGGCCAGCCGCAGCACCTGGTGCTCATATTGGCGCACCAGCGCGTCGAAGGCCGTACGCGAGCCGGACTGGGCCTCGCGGATGAGGTCCATCTCGGTCTGACGTGCCTGCAGACGCTGTGCTGCCCCGGCCGTCCCGCCGCGGTCCGTTTCGCCGGAGTTCGCACCACCCATTGCTCTGGTCGCTGTCATACCTCGAAAGGATTGTACCCTTCCGGTGCCAGGCCAGGCCAAACCGCTTCGCGTCGACGAAACTCCCGGTAAACTCGCCGCGTCCGCTGTCATTCTGCTCTCCGTCTCTCCGCTGCGGAGGTTGGTATTCTCTGCGTACTCGAATGGACGCGCGGTAATCCATTTGGTAACAGGTGCAAACTAAATGCGTTGGTTACCGACGGCAGGGAGCAAGGGAGCAAGGGAGCAAGGGAACGAGGGAACGCAGCCAGCCATGAAGATCGGGCTGTCCAGGACCCGATTTCGGAACTTGGAGGACCACGAACCTCCACAAGGACCTCAGGCCCGAGCTCTCTAATCTCCTTGCTCCCTCGCTCCCTCGCTCCCTTGCTCCCTGCCGTTAAACTGGAAGTCAATGAACCGAACTCTCTTCGACGAAAACTCCACCCCCGCCGCCTGGTTCATCGCCCATTGCGACGGCGGCTCGCGCGGCAACCCCGGCCCATCCGGCTATGGAGCGGTCATTGCAGACCCCCACGGCCAGACCGTCGCCCGCCTCAGCCAATTCCTCGGCATCCAGACCAACAACTACGCCGAATACTCCGGCCTGCTCGCCGTTCTCGACTGGGCCCTCCAGAATGGCGCCGGCCGCCTTAAAGTCGTCTCCGACTCCGAGCTCATGGTCAATCAGATGAAGGGCCGCTACAAGGTCGCCAGCCCGGGGCTCAGACCCTTGTGGGAAGAAGCCAAGCGCCGCGTGGCCAAGCTGGAGCGATTTGAAATCAGCCACACCCTCCGTGGCGGCAACAAAGAAGCCGACCGGCTGGCGAATGAGGCGATGGACAAGGGAAAACAGGGATCGGGGAACAGGGATCAAGGCTCAGCAAGTCAGCGAGTCAGCGGGTCAGCAAGTCAGCAAGAAACCGGGGTAGCGCAGGTCCCGATTTTGGGACCTGGGAAAGCACAGACCCCCAACCCTCCGCGCAAGGTTCTTGACGGCTACGTCAAAGACGGAGTCGTCCACCTGCTCAACGGCGAGCTGCCCGAGGGTGTATTTGTGAAAGTCACTCGCGAATCCTGATCCTCCGGTTTTGTCGCTCAGTTTTGTCCCTCGAAAGTTGTATCTTTCCCGGTAAAAAGGGTCGATCCCCAGGGGTATCTTGAGCGCATGCTGACTTGGAGGTTCGCTTTACTGATCCCTGATCCCTGTTTTTACGACTTCCTTCCCAGGTCGTTTCGCCACACGTGGTCGCCGTGCTCAAGCAGCCGGTCGGCGCACTCCGGGCCCCAGGTTCCGGCAAAGTAATTCGGAAAGACCTCAGGCTTCTTGGCTGCCCAGGCCTCGAGAATCGGCTCATACAGCGCCCAGTTGGTCTCAACACCGTCGCGGTGCGAGAACAGTGTCTGGTCGCCGAGCATGGCGTCGAGGAGCAGCCGTTCGTAGCCGTTGGCGCTCGATTTGCCGAAGGCCGTCTCGTAGTCGAAGTCCATGTATACCGGGCACACCGACATCTGCGAACTGGTGGGCACCTTGGCGCCCATGCGCAGCGCAATGCCCTCGTCGGGCTGGATGCGGATGGAGAGCAGGTTGGGCTGAATCTCCTGGCAGGGGCCGCTCGACTGCATGCGATTAAAGATAAGCAGCGGCGGCTGCTTGAACTGGATGGTGATTTCCGTGGCCCGTTTACGCATGCGCTTGCCGGCGCGGAGATAGAACGGCACGCCCGCCCAGCGCCAGTTTTCAATTTCCAAGTGCAGCGCGGCGTAGGTTTCGGTGCCCGACTCGGGATTGACACGCTCCTCGTCGCGGTAGCCGATCACGTGCTGGCCCTGCACGATCCCCGGCCCGTATTGGCCGCGTACGGCGTTCAATATCGGAATCGACGGGATGGCCTGCCACACCTTGAGTTTTTCGCGGCGCACGCTTTCCGCCTCAAAGCTCGAGGGCGGCTCAAGGGCGACGAGAGAGAGAAGCTCCATCATGTGGTTCTGGACGACGTCACGAAGCGCTCCGGCCTTCTCGTAAAACGGACCGCGGCCCTCAACACCCAGCGTTTCGGCCACCGTGATCTGCACATGGTCGATGTAGTTCCGGTTCCAGATAGGCTCGAAGATGCCGTTGGCAAAGCGGAAGACCAGGAGGTTCTGCACCGTCTCTTTGCCCAGGTAATGATCGATGCGGAAGACCTGGCTCTCGTGGAAAACGGAGTTGACTTTGTGATTGAGATCGCGAGCCGAGTCCAGATCGTGGCCGAAGGGTTTCTCGATGACCACCGCGACTTGCCCCAGCTCGGGCTGGGCCAAGCCCTGCGTGCCCAGGTTCTCCACAATTCCGGCAAAGAACTCGGGCGCCGTGGCGAGGTAAAACAGCCGGTCGCCGCCGATGTTTTTTTCCTTGTCGATACGATCGAGTTCGACCTTCAGTCCGGCGTAGCTGGCCGGGTCGTCGAAGTTGAGCGCGTAGTAGCTGATGCGGCTCACGAATTCGTTGAGGACGGGATCGCTCGCGTCGGCGCCGCCGAACTCGACCATGCCCTCTTTCATGTCGGCCGCAAACTCATCGCCCAGCGACCGGCGGGCGACGCCCACGATCGCAAAATTTTCGGGCAGCAGCTTGGCCTGGCGCAGATGGAAGAGCGCGGGGAAGAGTTTGCGTTTGGTCAAGTCGCCCGACGCGCCGAAGATCACCAGGATGCCGGGGTTGGGAATGCGCTCGCCGCCTGTCTGAACCTGCTTGAGGTCCTCAGGCCGCACCTTCATCTGAATCGTCGCCATATTTTGTCCTCCGGACGTTTTCAGAGAGCAGAGATCAGAGATCAGAGATCGGAAATCAGAGGCCGAGTGCAAAGTTTCTGCTTTAAGCGGATCGCATGTTTAGCAAGAAGACTACCGCAACGTTGCGCAATCTGCTTTTGGAATACGCGCGTGAATGCAGGAAATCCATTACCGCCATTCCTTAATGACCGATCTCTGTTCTCTGTGCTCTGTGCTCTGATCTCTGTTCTCAGCCTTTCTTCACCGCATGGCCGCCGAACTCGCTGCGCATGATGGCCAGCATGCGATCGGTAAAGTTGTTTTCCTCGCGCGAACGGATGCGCCGCATCAACGACTCGGTGATGATGGGCGCGGATACGTTCAGATCGATGGCCTCGATCACCGTCCAGCGTCCCTCGCCGGAGTCCTCGACAAATGCCTCAAGCCCTTCGAGCGTCGGATTCTTAGCGAGCGCGTCGGCGGTGAGGTCGAGCAGCCAGCTGCGCACCACGCTGCCATAGCGCCATATCTCGGAAATCTGCGGCAGGTCCAGGTTGAACTCTTCCTTCTTCTCCAGGATCGTAAATCCCTCGGCATAGGCCTGCATCATGCCGTACTCGATGCCGTTGTGAATCATTTTTACAAAGTGGCCAGAGCCGGCGGGGCCGACGTGCCCCCAGCCTTTATCGGCCGCGGGCGCCAGCGCTTCGAGAATGGGGCGCAAGTATTCCACGGTCTCCTTGTCGCCGCCGACCATCATGCTGTAGCCCTCTTTCAGGCCCCAGACGCCGCCCGACGTGCCGACGTCGACAAATTGAAATCCCTTGGCGGTGATTTCCTTGTAGTGACGCATGGAATCTTTGTAGTTCGAATTGCCGCCGTCAATCAGAATGTCTCCGGGACTCAAGAGCGGCTCGAGTTTGGCAATGGTGTCGTCGACCGGTTTGCCCTGCGGCACCATGATCCAAATCGCCTTGCGCCCATGCAGATTTTTGGCCAGGTCTTCAAGAGACGAAACGCCCAGGTTGCCGGATGCTGTGAGTTTTGCGACCGCTTCGGCGTTGAAGTCGAAGCCGACTACCTGGTGGCCGCTGAGGCGGATCCGCTCCGCCATGAAGCCGCCCATCTTGCCAAGACCGATAAGTCCGAGTTGCATGTAACCTCCGTTTTAGCTTTTTCTCGTTCTAACTCACTGCATGGAAATCCATCTGGGAAGATCCGAAATTCCAATGCCAGCACAAACAAGCTGTTGGTCCCTGAAAATGAAACGTCGTTCCGCCGTCCCTACGGGACTCCGCAACGGCATTGGCAATCCCTTTCCCCACGCTGAAACGCGGGGCTAACTACCAATGCGCCTACGGCGCGTTTACCCGCTGCGCTTACGGCGTTTGCCCACTGAGCCTACGGCGTCTGTCTACTGCGCTTACGGCGTTTGCCCACTGAGCCTACGGCGTCTGTCTACTGCGCCAGCGGCGTGTTTACCGGACGTTACTTACGCAGTCCTCAACAAAAGCCGTTCTTACAACACTTCCAACCCCTTCAACACTTCACGCAACTGCTGCTCGCCTTCAAATCGGATCCCCTTGATGCCAGCCTGGACCGCCCCATCTACATTTTCCTGGCGGTCGTCGATAAAGAGAATTCGGTCGGGTGACACTCCCAGAATGTCGATCGCGCGGCGGTACATTTCCACATGAGGTTTGCGCAGGCCAACATAACAGGAACTGAATGCCACCTTGAAATGCTGCCTCAGGCCGAAGGTGGCGAAGCGGTAGTCGTTGGTCTCGCGGGCCTCGTTATTCAGACTGCCCACCATATAGTTTTTTGATGCAGCCAGCTCGGCGAGGACTCCCAGGGCGCCGTTGGGCAGAATTTTTGACTGCGCCAGGATGAAGGCAAAGAATTCGTCGCGAGTGAACGGCCGGGGCTCGTTGAAGACCACCTCGTTCAGGTAGGCATCGAGGGTAATCTCGCCTTTCTCCCAGGCATCGAAAACCGCCAGGTGGCGCGTCTCGAAGGAGGCGCGATCGAGGCCGAACTTCGCGACCGCGGCCGCGCGCTCGCCATGGTCCCAGCCGTTGGTCAGCAGGACCCCGCCCACATCAAAGAGGATTGCGCCGAAGGGAAGCATAGGGAAGCGAGACGGCGAGTCAGCAAGTTAGCAAGTTAGCAAGTTAGCAAATTAGCAAGTTAGCGGGTTAGCGAGTTAGCGGGTTAGCGGGTTAGCGGGTCAGCGAGTTGGCGAGTTGGCAAGGCGGAAGCCAGCGTGCAATGCGAGTTTAAACGGTTGGTTGGGCCGTCGAGGTTAAACGAATGTTATGCAGGGCTCTTTGAGCCGTCTCCGCAGTGGTACTTGGCCTCTATGGCCATCACTTTGTTGAAGCGCCGGGTAAAGCGCTCCTCATTCGAAATGAATTTGGCGGCGACAAAGGCGTTGACCACCTCGTATGCAAGAGCTGGCCCGATGATGCGCGCGCCAAGCACGATGACGTTCATATCGTCGTGCTCCACTCCCTGGTGCGCGGAGTAGGTGTCGTGGCACATCCCCGCGCGAATGCCGGGAATCTTATTGGACGCCACGCAGACGCCAACGCCCGAGCCGCAGATGAGGACGCCGCGCTTGGCCACGCCCTGGTTGATGGCGTCGCCCACCTTTTCGGCATAATCGGGATAGTCGTCCAGCGGATCCACTTCATACGCGCCCAGGTCGATCATCTCGTGCCCGGCCTTGGTGAGATAGGCGCGCACCTCTTCCTTCAGCGGGAAACCTGCATGATCGGATGCGATAACAAGTTTCATGGTGCTCCTTCGGATAAGCGAGTCAGCGAGTCAGCAAGTCAGCGAGTCGGCAAGTCAGCACTTATCAAGCGCGCTGATCAGCCCGTTCAGCATTCGCGCGATCTCTTCACTGGCGTCCATCAGAGCTTTCCCATCTTTTTGTTCGACAAGTTTCCGAGATTCAGCGATCTCCAACTGTGTTTGCAACTCGAAAAGCGAGCCGCGAGCAGAAGCCAGAAACTGTCTGAAATGTCCGTCGTTCAGCCTTCCGTGCCCCTCAGCAATGTTGCTCGGGACTGAAACCGCTGCTCTTCGCATCTGAGATTGCAGCCCGAACATTTCGCTTTTGGGAAATGAGTCCGTTACGCCGTAGATGCGCTTTGCCAGTTCCATTGCTTTTTGCCATACCAGCAAATCCCGGTAGTGGCGTGTTCTTGTACCGTTCCGGGCATCGGCTTGCTTCATGGTCAACTTGCACTTTCTCGCCGACTTGCTGGCTCGCTACTTCACCAATGCCTTCGCATGTGCTGCAACGTTCTCCGCGGTGAAACCGAGATTCTTCATCACGATCGGTCCGGGGGCCGAGGCGCCAAAGCGTTCGAGGCCGATCACGTCGCCGTCCAGGCCAACATACTTCCACCAGCCCAGCGGGGCTCCCGCTTCAACTGCCAGCTTGGGCACACCGGCCGGGAGAAGGGCAGCCTTGTACTCAGCGGGCTGCTCGTCGTAAATCTTCGAGCTCGGCATGCTGACTACTCGGGCGCGAATATTATCGGCAGCCAGCAGTTTCGAGGCTTCCAGCGCTAATGAAACCTCTGAACCTGTCCCGATAATAATCACTTGCGGACTCGGTGCGACCTCGATGGCGTAGGCGCCTCGTGAGACTGCGGCGTAATCGGCTATCGCCGGATGGATCACCGGCAGGTTCTGGCGGGTGAGGGCAAAGAAGCTGGGACCGGTACGCTCGAGCGCGATGCGCCAGCAGGCTGCGGTTTCGTTGGCGTCGGCGGGCCTGAAGTCGGTAAGGTTGGGCACGGCGCGCAGCATCATGAGATGCTCGATGGGCTGGTGGGTGGGCCCGTCTTCGCCCAGGCCGATGGAGTCGTGGGTGAAGACGAAGAGCGAATGGATCTTCATCAGCGCGGCCAGGCGGATGGCCGGTTTGCAGTAGTCGGCAAAGCAGAAAAAGGTGGAGCCGAAGGGAACGAGGCCGCCGTGGGCCGCCATGCCGTTGACGGCCGCGCACATGCCGAACTCGCGCACACCGAAGAAGACGTTGCGGCCGGCGGGGTCCACGTGGAAGTTCGCGCCCGGCTTGAAGATGGTGCGCGTGGAGCTGGTCAGGTCGGCCGCGCCGCCAAAGAGCTCCGGCACCACGCCGGCAATCTTGTTCATCACATCGCCGCCCGCAGCGCGCGTGGCCAGGGGTTTGTCGGTCGGGTAACTGGGAATGGCTTTTTCCCATCCCGCCTGGCGCTCGTTGCCTTGCGTGCGGGTAAACTCAGCCGCGAGCTCGGGAAACTCTGCCGCGTAGGCGTCGAAGAGTTTCTTCCACTCGGCTTCAAACGCAGCGCCGCGATCGACGGCCTGGCGCCAGTTCTTGAGC
>Ga0335074_10002163_pt1 | contig 26776 bp, 22 predicted proteins | sample Lox_Sample_23_FD_206715 | JGI IMG/M metagenome (GOLD analysis project Ga0335074, IMG submission 206715) | Soil microbial communities from Loxahatchee National Wildlife Refuge, Florida, United States - Lox_Sample_2.3 | ecosystem: Environmental > Terrestrial > Soil > Wetlands | place: USA...
GTCAGCAACGGACCGGATCGCGCCATCGGCCCTCCTTCGGCGCTGCTGACTCTGCTTATCCCTCATTTCACCAAACTCAACCATAGTCATTTCAAAGGCTTGTCCTGGGTTATGCAACAGCTTCTAACGATTTTGTCCGCGAGTTTCGAGGTCAAACATCGCTTTGTCCCATCGCTTGAGTGCCCAGGCGTTTGCTTCTGGAAGAATTCTCTGGGCCCACTTCGCAACCTTTAATCCGAATACGGGCTTCATCCATGCATATTTCCAGCGCAAGCGTGGTTCCTCAAGACGCCCCCCAAGCTCGGCCGCGAGGATCTGGAGCTCCGCAATAATGTCTCGCCGTTCTGGATAAAAATGCTCCGACCAAGTTTGTAAGTAGTTCAAACATGCCTTGCGGACACGCTCGCTATCTTCCAGTGAGCGGATATACTGGACATGCAGCAACATCGAAAGAAGCAATGAATCTTTTTTCTTATTCGAAGAGCCAATGTAGCTCACGCGGTTCGAATCTGAGGCTCTATAAAATACTCTGGCTTCCGGGACGAAGCGGGTGCCTGTGGAAGCCACGATGACGCGAGCAAAATACTCGCCGTCCTGATCGTAATGAAGACGCATGTCCCAAGGTCCTGCTGCCTCGGCGAGTTCCCTGCTAACGAGCCATGTTGCATTTTGCATATGCAAGTTTTTATTCATCTTTCTCAGCAACCACTCGACTGGCGAAAGGTCTTGCCACATGGAATTGGGAACGAAGCGCGCAAGGCGCGGCCGATAAAAGAAATATGCCCACGGCGACGAAAGGAGGACTCGCTTGCTGTCACAGTCTCTCAGCGCGGCCAGCTGTCTTTCGATTTTGTCCGGTGACAAAAGATCGTCCGAATCCAGTTCTTGGATGTAGTCACCTTGGCAGAGTCGGAACGCATAGTTCACGGCACCACAAAGCCCTTGGTTTGGTGTGGACACGATCTTGACGTCCTTCGAGGCAAACCGTCTCGACACTTCGACCGTGTGATCCCTGGAGCCATCGTCGACAACTATGATCTCTTTGCGCGACCATGTTTGCGCAACCGCCGATTGGAGCGTAAAACCGATCCACTTCTCGGCGTTGAAGGCGGGGATTAGAATGGAAACCAAAGGTTTCATGGTCGGAGACTCCCGGATCAACCTCGGTGCCCGGCGGAACGGTTTTTGTGTTCGGTTAACGCGGCCAACCTCTGACGAAGCCTACGCATACAAGGGCCTTTGGCTTTCAGGGCTCGTCAACCAATTCCGGAGTGCAAGTGAAGCAGTCAACAGACAAGGCTTGTGAGGCACCGCTATGTAACTTATTCAAAGACATAGAGATACTCGTGGTCTCAAGTATATGACAACGAGCAAAGCAGCTGTTCCAAAACTGTCCCGTGGTACAGTGGATTCTGTTCCTCATTGGGTGCAATATGAACCGCTAATAAAATGAGAAAACGCAACTTCGTAATTATACCAGAGGAAAAACCTCAATGAGGACGATTCCGAAATGTCTGTTACTTGTCTTTTTTCTCACCGGCCTATCAAGTACGAAGGGGCAAGCTCAGACAGTGTCAGCAGCATCATGCAACACAAGTGATGTGCAAAATGCCATCAACTCGGCTACGGAGGGGGAAACAGTGACTATTCCCTCCGGGACATGCACTTGGACTTCTGGGGTCACGATTTCAGGTAAGGGCATCGCCTTGCGAGGAGCCGGCTCAGGACGAATCATCGCTTACGACACTGGCGCGTCTATGGTGAGCATCGGCACAGGGAGTCAAATATGGACCATCGCGGGCTATTCTCCAGGATTCTCGGCGTCCTCAATCTCGGTGGGGGAGACGCTGCGCATGTTCGAGACAAATAGCGATTCAAATTGGATGCAGGGAACAGTAACAAGTCTGGTCGGCTCAACCCTAACGATGAACATTAGCAGCACAAGCGGAAGCGGTTCGACACATCGGTGGCTCATTTCAACGCTTCCTTCGACGGTCATAGTTGCGAACAATTCTAGTGCTCCGCTCTTTGCCATCACGGAAGATACATCGTTCCACACGAATTGGAGCGGGATCAAGATTCAGGCTGGAAGCGGTGATGCCCAGTACATTACGCTGAGTTACGCGTCGGGTGGACAGGCAATCCTAATCCACGACTGCTGGATGCAGAATACAGAAGGATCGCTCGACAATATCGACTCCGAGACGAGCCGGGGGGTCGTTTGGAACTGTTCGTTCGACGGAAGCTCAGCAAACAACAACCAACTCGTGACCAATTCCGCCATTCGCATCAAGATAGACAGTCCCGCTAGCGGACAGAATGCGTGGATACTGCCTTCCTATTGGGGCGCTGCCGACGCGACCGGACAAAACAACTTCTACGTTGAGACGAACGATTTCCATGCGTGGCAGGCCGCTTCGGACCTCGATTCCAACTCCCGTTGCGTGTGGCGCTACAACCTAATGGACTCTTCTACTCTCGCAACGCACGGAGCCGATACCTCGAACTACGGCCAACGGTATTTCGAGTTTTACGATAACACCGGCAATTTCAACGGCTACAGCGACGGTTCGACATTCAACATTGCGAATGGATGGGTCGGCCTCGTGCGCGGCGGGACATTCGTGGTTTGGGGGAACACCCTTCCTGCGCTTACGTCGTCAGATTACGGCACGAAGGCCGACGTGCAAATGCTCGTGATGAACCTACAACGAAACGCAGGGCCGAATCCTTGTTGGGGCGATACTCATTCCACGGCTGGAGAGTATTACTACGCTCCGCGCCAGGTCGGAATGGGACGAGTGAACGGAACGGGTTCAACGAGTTATCCCCCTGACGATGTCAATGGCTCTACTGACTCAATAACTTACGTAGGCGACAGCGAGCCAGCATATATTTGGGGGAATAGCCGTCAACCATTGGGTAACGTTGAGGTAACAGACTACGGCACAGGAAATTCCGACAGTTGCGGTGGAAGCCCTGATTCGTCCGCAAACTATATCCAACTCAACCGGGATTATTTCAACGGCTCGACTCCGAAACCGGGCTACACCCCCTACACCTATCCGCATCCGCTCACCCAGAGCCAAAGCTCCGGCAATCTGCCAGCCCCGCCGTCGAACCTCGCGGCTGCGATACAATAATCTCGATTTGCCGCGGCGCACCAAACTCCCCGGGGCTCCACGCTTGGAATGAAATGCAATGTCAAAATGCTACGGACGCTTCTTGTCCTGTATGGTCCCCGATCTTGACGAGCTAAAGTGTCATTTAGGATCGAAGAAGCGAGGAGTAAGTCAGCTCGAGCGTTAACATCTTATTGATTTCTCTCAGATAATTATGGGTTCCTGCTGTGTGGCGCTCGACAACTTTCACCACGGATGCTTTGTCGAAAAAGTCAATACAACACGCCTTTGGATTCAACAAGATGTCTCGAATGGCCTCTGCCAAGTGAGTCTTGATCCAAATTCTGTAAGCCTCAAATTTCTGCCTCCCTACAATGATCCGCTCGGGTTTTAGCCTTTCCAATTTTCGATCCACGCGTGTTAGCCAATGTGGCATTGAATACAGGTAGATGTATTCTGACTTGGCTAGCGCCCAGAAAAGGCTGTGAGTGAGCTTGGCCAATGCCCTTCCTTTTTCCCCCGCCCTGCCCATATCCGTCGGTAGGTCTCCTAGCTCCGTGCTTTTTTGCTTGATATACCTAATCTGCAAGTCGCGCGACGCTCGAAGCTCGGGCGGTGCCTGATACATCAATTTGACCAGCGCATTATCCATGTAGGGGGATCGTAAAGCCAATTTTGACTGCTCAATCGCCACTCGGCCAAACTCGTGCCACGGAATCTCCTCGGACACAACCCGCGAAAGAGGATGTATCCTTTCGCTGATTTGGCTAAAGGATGTCGCCTCATTTAGATAAGGCACAAACCATGGTTGCAGGAGGTCGTGTGGAAAATCCGTCGAAGGTATCAGCCTTCTTACACGCACAACCTCGCTGCCAAACTTTCCAGTTAACCGGACCGGCGCAATACCGCGGGCGATTTCGTTGAAATACACATCGTGCGCCCCAAACGCATCGTGGGCCCCGTCCGAAACGTAGACACTCTTTTGCGCGTAGGTTAGGAAATTATTTAGAAATCGCTCATTAATTCTGATGACCTCATGAGGTCGATTACAAATCGCCGCAAGCTTTCGTGCCGCTTGGATGTCGAAAGTCTCTCCCCAGAGTCCACCGAACGTGTAGCAAGGAAGAGGCCCATCCGAAGCCCCGGCAGATGCAAGTATTACTCGGGTATCCAGTCCGGCGGTCAGCGAAAGCGCTACTCGCGACGGACTCTCCATATAATTGGGAACAACTCTTGAGACCGTTTCGTCAAACTTTCCGTAAAACTCCTCCCGCTTAAGGACCGGTTGTCTTTCCCAATCGGAAAAGTCAAAGTAGCTCAGTTTTGTCGGACCAGTACCGCCGGCGAACTGCCACAACGACGCGGGCGGCAGCAGGGAAATATCCTTGAACAAGCTCTTGTTTCCCATGACGCAGTAGGACCGGAGAGATTGTGCAAAGGCTTCAGGCTGAATGGCACGCAGGTAAGGGCGAACTCGCAATAGAGACTTTGCTTCTGAAGAAAAAATGAACTCGTTCTCTTCTTCGTGAAAATAGACGCGACTCATCCCGTATCTGTCATTGAATAAAGTTATCTTCCGCTGTTTGAGATCAACTACGACACCACAAAACCAACCGTTCAGGCCTTCCATAAACTTTACGGGCGACTCTTGGTAGAGGCGAAAGGAATCTTGGGCGCTCGCATTAAGAGCTCCCTTGCCGTTCTCAGAAATGGCCCCTCGATAATTGGGGTAGGTATCACCCAATATGATTAAGGCGAGTTGTCGGTCGTGGCTGACCAGCGGCATGCGCTCGCCGAGAGAACATGGATGTGCCCACCAGCCCAAATAGAGCCCCATATCAGGGTTCAAATACCGGTTTCCGACGTAATATGTCTCATGCTTCATAGATTGCAGCATGACACTTAGATCTTGCTCTGCTCCCCCGCATGGTTGTCGCTTAATTATTCCTGCGATTCCCGGCATTCTTTAAGCTCCAGTGATCTTGAAGGATTTTTCGTTGCCTATTGCTCGCCCGCCTGTCGAGGTGGTTTTGGAGAGGCTCGGTTCATGAGTGCGAAAAAGAGCCTTGGCCTTAATCTTGAGCTCGGCCCCGCGGCACCGTATGAAACCGGCTCGGAGAAGCGAACTCTTGTAATGCCTCAACTCGAATCTCTGAAGGAATGAGAGCATACTCTTGGGCATCCCTTCGAAAGTAAGCAGGTTAAAGGAGTTGTAGTCTTGAATTTCGCAGTGCAACGACTCGAGTTCATTTACGTACCAACGGAAACTACGGAAGTGCTCGATCCGGGTGCTCATTCCTAGAAGAGCCTTGAGTTTTTTCGCAGCCCATAGCGTGGACCAGTACATCGATGAAAGATTCTTTACATGGAGAATGACTATGCCCCCGGGAGTCAGCACCCTCACGAATTCCCTGAGGGCCTGGCGAACCTCACTGTCATCCAAGTACTGCAATACGCTCAGGCAGAGGATCCTATCAACTGAGCGGTCCGGCAGGGGGATAGCCGTGGCACTCGCGTGGCACAGCTGGACGTTCTGAATCTTGTGTTCCCGGATTCTTTTTTGACAGCGCTCGAGCAAGCCCTGCGCGAAATCAATCCCAATGATGTTTCTGACTCCTGAGTTGAGTCGAAGAATGTTTACACCCGTTCCGCAGCCTATATCGAGGAGTACCTCGAACCGTCTCGGTTCGATGAAACTGACGAGTTCTCGCTCCGACAGATTCTCAATTTCCCGGTCACGAGGAGATATGCCACGATCGAGTTCGAAGTCTGGAACATTCTCCCTCGACTTGTCTTCCCAAACTCGTCTCCAGCTTACGTGATCGCGCATTTATTGCCCCCTATGGAGTTGTGGGGCCATTTCTCGGTCGGGAAAATTTCTTTTAAGACTGCGGCGGGTGTTCCGACAGCACCTTGCGGTTAGAGTTCGATGGGCCAGAAATTGTGCTTGCATACCACTGCTTTCGAATTCTACGGTATGTTGCAGCGATCGGCCCAGGAATCCAATCGGTCACGCCATGGTGAAGTCTCAAACGTAAGGCTATACGACCGGCGAGAGTTAGTGGTACATAGTATCTTGGTAATTCCATTCTCTGGAACCCGTTGTGGCGCTTAAAATCAGCCAAACCGTCGACCTGCTTCTTCCCGTATGACATATTCGCATACCAGAGATATGAGATCCCACGTTCGGCACAGGATCTTACAGATTGGGCGATCAGCGCGTTGGAGGCGGCCTTATCGTGATGCTGTATCATGGAAACAATCTGCATCAGGCCCGCCTGGTTTCGATCTTCGTCGAACACGAGTTTGACAAAGCCAATGAGGGTGCCTTCAAAGAAGGCACCAATAAAGATGCTACGATCCATAAAAGTAGCATTCATTTTGCGCACGGACTCGAGATCTTTTCCGTAATGCCAGAATGGCTTTCCTTGGCGAGTCGGAGACTCGTTGTATATGGCGTGAATCCCACGAACGTAAGCGTCGTCGAACGGTACCTCTCGGACCACCACCCCGTTTTTCATCGCTTTGCGAACCTTATTCCTCGCCTTGAAATCAATCTGCTTCGTCATCCAGTCGTCAAAGCTTGAAACGGGCAAAGCAGCTATGTTGTCCCATTCGATCGGATAGCCGTATTTCGGAGTTGTTTCAGGCAACTTCTGAATGAAGGTAAAGAGGTCAGCGCGGACCCCAGACTTTCGTAGCGCATTCAAGGTCTGTTCGACATCGTCCAGGAATTGGTACCCCTCCCCATCGAGATATGCAATTCGAACTAAAGTTCCCTTGAAGCGGATTTCCTTGCCGCAAACTTTAAAAAGATATGTTTCTTTCCACTGCTCGTTCAAAGTCTCGCCATCGATCCGTTTCATGATCCTCTCCGAAGACTGGTGGGCTCCAAGGGAAGTTTGGAAACTCGTGGCGCGACGAGCGCACTGTTCAATTCGAGCACAACTTCCACTTGGTTCTTGGCTTCCACAGATACCACAAACGCTCCCGTCAAAAACGTGAGCCAGAGCAAGCTGCCCTTGAATGCTGCCTCAGTCATATTATAGAAGAGCATCACGGCCCACAGAGAGATGCTGAACGAAGCGAGAGTCGAATTACGCGAAAGCATTCTGCAGATGTTCAGGTAGCTAGTGATCAAGAATCCGACTAGAAGGGAGAGCCCGATCAGGCCCAGGTTGAGATAAACTTCGAGATATCCATTGTGTGCCTCATTCACGTGTCCTGCCAACCGCCAGACCTGCTCGAGCCGTGTGCCTAGCCAAAAGCTCTCGTAGCCCGTCCCAATAAGCGGATTCGTGTGTGTGCTGAGAACCGCGCTCCAAATGATGGTTCTATCGGTAAGGGTTGGGTTCCGGCCGACCTCCTCGGCCATCTTGCCATTGAGATTGAAACCAAAGGCCAATGTCAGATATAGAAGAAAGCACGCGGGAATCAGAATTTTGATAGACGTGCCATGCCGCCGCCCCCATTTAGTGCGAACTGCCACGATCACTAGACAACCTAGCACCAAGCAAACGCGGGAGGTCGCGCTGTCGGAGAGATTGAGCAGCCAAAGCGTCATTAAGATGAAGGCGAAATTTACCCTGATAATCCACTTGGTCGCTCGTTCCTTGCGATCGGACCAGCGTGTCAATGTGTCCCAAAAATAAAAGATGCCACTGACTAAGCAGAGTACGCCGAGCATGTTCTTGCTGGTCGTGGCTCCATCGATAGAGGCGAGCCCTGTCCATGGGTCATAGTGCTTAGCAATCACAGGATAATATTTGATAAGCAAGACGGACAACGGAATGAGCAAATAGCAAAGTCGTCGCAGGAGCGTGCGGACAGCCTCGAGCGGCACAGGATCGGAAAGAACGACAAGAACGGCCAGATAATCGCCGAGATCCCGAAACCACCGTTTGAAGGCCACAAAGGGAAAGTCGGACCATAGGACGCTCAGAAAGGCAAAGAAAAGGAAAGCGATCAGAAAAGTGTTGCGAGTGAAGAAGTTACTCCATTTGAAAGGTCTGGATATCAGGATGCCGATGGACAGTAGAATTAGGACGGAAAAGACACTGCGATCTACTGGATTTCCTTGCTCAAGAGCTTGCGTCGCCTGCCCCATCTGACCCTCTCCCAGCCATTGCGAAGGGAGTCGAGAAGCAACAAAGAAAATCCAGATCACAGGTACCCAGAGAGCTGATGACACACCTCGACCCTTGGCGGGGTCAAAATACAGCAAAGCGAAGAGAAGGACAAGCCACAGCAGCATCGCCAATGTAGGAGGCATCGTATCTAACTGCCAGCGCAGTTTATCTGATCCACGCGTGAAGCACTCTTTGAATGCCACGCAATTGAAAAATGTTCCTTGCTCTCGCTCATCCTAAAGACCCAACTCCAGGAACACCCATGCCACTGGGCACTTTTTGTGTAGGAAGTGTGGAACGACTCTGCGATTCATCGGCGTTGAGCTGATCGAAGATGGCTTCCATGATTCGCGCCGTGAGGAGAATTTCTCGGTAGGGAATGGGCACCGGAGTTTCGTTGCGGATCGAATTGTAGAAAGACTCGATGAGATACTTCAAGCCGGAGTCCATGTGGAAATCCCTGCCCAAGAACAACCGAAAGTTGGTCGCCAGATTTCGAACGTTCTGTTTCGCAAACAAAACAGGGGGAAGAAAATGGTCAGCATAGCTCTTAAATTTTTGCCCTCGAAGCTTGATCAGGATCTCGTGGTCCTGATCCAGAATAAGGCCATTCTTCGGACCGTAGATACGCAACTGGTGGATTGCAGGCCTCATCTGAGACGAAAAAGTGAAATAGGCGGTTGTTCCCTGTTCTTCGCCAACGATGACCCGAAGCTCATCCACGATCTCGTGCTCATTTATCTGCTTTAGAAGCCGGCTCACGAAGCCGTATGCAATCACCTGAGGCGCATCGCTCGTCAGGAATTCTGCGATTCTCGCAATTCCGTGGCTGATAATGTTGTGCAGCAGTTTTCCCGGAAGCTTTCGGACCCAGTGGTTCCTGTCTCCCAGCAACGCCCTTGCGTAACTTGGATCGGCTAGGTCGTAACAATAGGCACTTTCCATGTGCACGGGGGCGCCACCCAAATAACCGCTCTGGACCAAAGCTCTCATGCGCCGCGCTACGTGGCTGAATTGGTCGTTGTGCCCAACCGTTAATTTGAGCCCTCTTTTGTCGGCCAAGTCTACCAGTCGCTGCGCCTGCTCCGCATAGAGCGTGAACGGCTTCTCAACATAGACATGACAGCCATGTTCAAGGCAGAGCCTGGCAAGATCGAAGTGACTCTCCGCCGGCGTCGTGATGTGCACAACATCCGGTCGGGCCTCATCGACAAGCTCCGTCAGGTTGGTGAAGTAGTGCTTGACCGGAAATCGCTCATAGAGCTGCTTGGCCATAAGAGGCTCACGGTCACATACGCCCACGATCTCGCATCCTTCTATCCGCTGGATCTGTGAAGCATGAGCATCAGCGATCTTTCCGCAGCCCACGATGGCGATTTTAAGCATGCCGTCTGCCCCGCCGGCAAGCCTCGGCGTAGCGCCGGAGTCCCTCGGCAGTAGTCACCCTCGGCATCCAGCCTAGCTTTGTTTTCAATTTCTCGTTGCTATAGCGAGTCTTCTTCCAATCGACGTGCCATCGTCTCCGATTGAAAACAGGCGGCAGTTGTCCCTCCGACCATTGCGAATACTTCTCCCACAAAGCGCAGAGGACGTAGCTAATCGCGTGGGGTACATATATTGATTTGAATTGCTTTGCATTCTTCTTATAAAAGCGCAAAAACTGCCGACTGGAAGGCAAGTCATCATCTACGACGTTGAAGGCCTCGCCGTCCACCCCTTTGACTAAACCAGCCAGCACAATCGCCTCCGCACAGTTGTCGACGTGGGTAAAGGGAATCGTGTTAGAGCCGCCCAGATGCAGGAAGGGTCCAAACGTCTTTATACCTACTCGCCCGGTGATTTCGCTGGTGCCGGCTCCATAAACACTGCCGGGTCTGACGAGGACATACGGGATGCCGCGATTTTTGCCGTACTCAGTGACGATTTGTTCTTGCTTGACCTTCGCGAAGCAATAAGCTTCCCCGCGGAGTTCCGGTCGCTCTTCGATCGGACTGGATTCGTCCAGGACCAGCCCATGCGGTTTCTGGCAATTGGAGTACACGGAAAACGAACTAACGAGGACCAATCGTCTCAGGCGCGCGCACCTCAGGCTGGCGTCGAGTAGGTTTCGTGTTGCTACAACGGAATTCAAAAACGCGTCGGGGTAGGATTTCTCGCCGATCCCCGCGGCTAAGTGAAAGATGACGTTCATATCCTTGCAGACTGCCTCGCAATCTTCGCGGGAAAGAAGATTGCCTTTCAGCACCTCGATTCGCGCCCCTGACGGTCGGCGGTCGATAATGGCCTCGATCCCTGCGAGTTCGCTGGAAGGTCTAACGAAGCAGACCAAATTGCGAAACCCGCGATCCAACAGACACTGCAGCACGCGAGATCCTATGAAGCCCGCAGCTCCCGTTATCAGGAGGCGTTCATCGGGGCCTGCTAAGAAGCGGTCCGTTGAAGTCAATTCGCTTTCGGGACGTGCGACATGGGCTTCTAATGTGCTCATATTCTACTCTCAGAACGAACGCTAGCCTTTGTATCTCCTTCAACAACCATGTCGAAATAGCCATGCGAAAGGTGGCCATTGACAGGGTCAACCTTTCGCGGCTCGTAGATCCGCAATCGCAAACCGGGAAGGTCGTCTCTGCGCTCAAGTGGGAGCTTTGAACGCACTCCTCCAGGCTCCTTACGATACCGCTCGAATACTACCGACCGACGCTTCCGAAACCAGGCGGTTGCCTGGCCTCCGGTTGAGAACCAGACCCTGCGACTCTTCAATTCCTGAATTAGCTCACGATAACAACCGCCCCATAACCTCTCAGGGGCCGTGCTACGATCATGCCAATTGACCGTGAGGCAACCTCCGAACTCAACTGCATTATCAACCATGCTGTCCAACAGAACCTTGGCCTCTCTTGCTGAGAGGCCAAGATAAGCGGGGTAAAACATGGCTGTGTCCATTGCATGCATCGGCAATTCGAGCAACTGCTCCGCTTCGAGTGGCTTGTAGACTTGCGTTGTCCCAGCACGGTATCCCACAGTTTCGTTGTAGCCGATCGTTGAATCGTACGCCGCCCCAGCTTCGTCCAAGGCCGCGGGCGATTTCCCGTCATAGTAGAGCCAGTGCATACGTACGCCGATCTCTGATCCTCCTGTTAAGCGGCGTATCTCCTCAAGTTCTTTACAAGCTGCAGGTTCATTTAGCCACGCATCGATCCCGTGCAGCCCGACTTCACAGCCCGCGCCCTTCAACTTGCAAATAGTATCCGTCAGTTCCCGCGCTTCGTAGTGGGCTGCGCGCAACGCAGGGGCGGAACCGCCAGCATGTTTTCCGGAATAACGTTTGCGAGGAATGACGAAAAAAGTGGAGGGGAGACCTTTTTCCAATTCCATGTAGCGTTCATCGAAGTCGCGCCAAAAATCCTTTGCAAGCCCCATGTAAACTAAAGGAAGTTTGACGGCTGCCACCCAATTCTTCATCGCATCGCCAAGATGCATTTGCTTTCGAAGCGTGTCAATGAGAGAGCCGAACGCTGCGCGAAGCAGGAAGCCTAGGATTGTGCGATCCAATTTGTGTTGGCGAATCGAAGGATGGTCCACATCGTGAGTCAGGCAGACGATGAACTGAAAGCCATCCGGTACCGGTGGAATTTCAACCAGTCCAAGCCCAGATTCGACGATCAGGTTTCGTAGAAATGCAATATGTAGCTCTAACGCTGGAATATCAGCATTCGCAGCTGGCTGCCCGACCGTCAGAAGCCTGCGCACCTCGTCGAACAAATCGTAACCGATCCGGGCCCGCCTTATTCCCGCATGTTCGTCTACGTAGGCCACGCATTGCCCAGAATTTTCATCTGTCAGAAGGTTTCCTCTCGTGTCTCGGCCGTTAAAGGCGACCGTTTCCCCGTAGATTGGAATTCGGTTATCCCGATACTTGACAATGCCCGCGCCCGTCCTTCGCGAGACCTGAGTCTCAGCCTGGTCGTCGAACCCCACTTTTCTTCCGGCGTAAACGACGACAAGGTTCGCATCAACGTCCGGTCGTTGATTGCCACTACAAACCACGACATCGTACTGCTGATTCTTGCGATGGAATTCCCAGGGAGTCTTGAAGAGTTCAAAGAACTCGCGGACGACATCGTGCTTTGTGGGGTCTGCGATGACGCCAATCATTTTCAGACGCGTTCAATTCAGAGCAGCAACGGGCGCTTCTTGTACCCGAAGCCACTCCTCGAAAAGGACAAGGCTAAACAAGATTTTGTGATTATCTTGGCGCCCGGACGCGTGCTGCTCAAAGAGTTCGCGAACCGGATCAGGGCGAAGATATTGAAATATCCTCGAACCTCCATCAAGAAGAGTCTCGGCCATCTTTCCGTCGATGGCGCCGCGAAACCAATCGTCCACAACGTTAACGGCAAACCCGCGCTTCGACCGCTTCAGAACGGACTCAGGAAGGAAGGTCCGGCACACTTGGCGGTGCAACCATTTCCGCGAGCCATTTCTGACTTTAAGGTTCGCTGGTAACCTCTCAACATATTCAACGATCTCTTTGTCGACATAAGGGACGCGAAGTTCGAGGCCGTGCGCCATTGACAGCTTATCCGCGTACATCAAGAGTTCGTCGGGGAGAGTAGACCGCACCTCGATAAACTGTAGCCCACCGAGTTCGTCGGTTTCCGTCATGAGTTCGGAGAGATCCTTCCAACATCCCAGTATGCTGTCTCCGGCGTCAGAATCGAGCAGCCCGTCCTGGAACAGTTCATCGACCTGTGGTCCCGGCAGTAGCGACAGAACGTTCTGATATCTGCGCATCCGATCGGTGATTGCCAGAGACTGTACCCCTCGCTTCAGCATTTCGTTTCTGGGTAATGCTTCAACTGTAGAGGCAAGCGGCGCTCGCATCCAACTTGGCAACCGGCCCCACACCGTGCCATAGCGGACGCCCAGATGCCGCTTATACCCACCAAACAATTCGTCAGGGCCTTGTCCAACGAGAGCCACTTTGACATCTTGGCGAGCTCGCTGGCAGACGAAGTACATTGGCACAATCGAAGAAGTTGCAACTGGTTCCTCTAGCGAAGCTACGATCTTTGGCAGAGATTCCTCGAAAATCGTCTTCGTGATGGCGACACTGCTGTGCTTGGCGCTCAGTATGCGAGCGCTTTCTGCTGCATCCGCCAGTTCATCATCTGCGTAACTCGAACCGTATCCTACTGTGTAGGTCGGCCACGAAGCGCCGTTCAGATTCATAAGCGAGAGCAGCAGACCGGAATCGAGGCCTCCGCTCAAGAGCAGCCCAACCGGCACGTCGCTGATCAATTGCCGGCGGATCGCCCGCTTGTAGAGTTCCAGCAAGTCCTCTCTTGCTTCCTCAGGCGATTTGCTCGGTGCAAAGGGAACCGGCCTGAATCGGTACCATCTGCTCACTTCGTAAGTCCCGTTTTGAACGGTCAGCTTCGTACCCGGGGCGAGCTTATGTATTCCCTTTACGATCGTATAGGGAGAGGGAGTAAACCGATTGCGCAGAAAAAGATTGAGTGAGGTTGGATCGACGTCTGCTTTCTCAGGCACGGCCGCGCGAACCGCGCGCATTTCAGAACCAAAATAGAGGCGATCTCCCTCCACACGGTAATAAATCAGCTTGATGCCAAACGCGTCTCGCGCAAGGACCAATCTCTTTTTGCGAACATCCCAGATCGCTAGGCCAAACATTCCATTGAGGCGGTTGAGTACTTCATCGCCCCACTGCTTGTAACCGTGGATAATTACTTCGGTGTCGGAATTCGTCTGAAAGACGTGGCCAAACCCCTGGAGCTCATGTCGGAGTTCCGGGAAGTTGTAGATTTCGCCGTTGAAGATTACCCAGACGGATTCGTCCCGATCCGACATGGGTTGATGTCCACCCGAAAGATCAATGATGGAAAGTCTGCGGAACCCGAATCCGAGCGGTCCGGAGATATAATATCCCTCATCGTCAGGACCGCGATGAGCAATAGACTTAGCCATCGTTTCGATGTCTCGTCGGTGAAGGGGCGCCTGGCTTCTGAAGTTATATTGTCCGCAAATTCCGCACATAGGAGGTTCGCTAGTCTTCCGACTTAAGCCCTATTCGTCGGTCTCAAGGTGCGCTTCATCAGGATCAATCCCGATGCCAATGCGAGGTGTCGTCATAAAACCTTCGACAGAACTCGCCGCCGCAAAGCTTGACAGACAGCCATTGCAAATCGATTCTTGCTGATGTAGTTGTCGCGCGCTTCAGATAATCTTCTGCGAAGGAAAGCTTTCGCCTCCCAGCGAAAACCGAGGCCCCTAAGGCTCGGATAATCGTTCCGATACTCAACGGAAAATGTATGCGATTCACCAGGAACAAATTCCGTCGAGAGTCGAACTGCGGAAGCACTCACTTGAAAAGTGTGATCGAATGCCTCGTCCTGCATGACGCGTTCGACGGGGGGAGACCCTTCCGGGTGATTCCATTCCACTACGAATCGCTTAGGCGAGTTTCCCTTATTAAAGATCGGCACGGCACTCGAATAGGCATGTACGTGGCATGTGCCGTCCGAGGCTGTCCGCCTCAAATTCGAGCTCGTAATAGCAGTTGCAAGGTTGCACCACTTTATGTCAGGTGCCATCGAATTGATCATCGACACGGTATCGATCAAAGTTTCCGTGCGCGCAAAAATTTCGTGGTGGTCGACGATCAGAACAGGCCTGCCGAAAAAAAGATTAAACGCAAAGTCTAGCCGCTCGGCTTGCCCAATGTATTTGCGAAGAAATAGCGCGAATCCCGAATGCCTCAGGACAGCTGGTTGTGCAATTTCTGCAAGAGTTAGACTTACTCGACAGCCGGCCGGGTGGGGCCCACCGCTCACAGCCGCGAAAAAATTCCGGGACTTGAGAACCTTCATCGCTTCAACGGAAAACCGCTCTTGCGGGAATACCATAACCCTATCGCAACAAAGCCCGGTCATTTTCTCATGAGCACGCATTCGAAACTCCGCAATTCGAGTCATTGTATTGAGCTGGACGAGATCGGGAGATGCGAATTCTGCCGCGGTGTGGTCGTTTCCGTGATAGCAGATTGCGAGCCGATCGTTGTTCTGTCGAAACATCTGCACTGTTTGGCGCAGGTTTCTGCGGTAGTTATGAGGAATAAATGCGATCGTCGTGGAGAAATTGCATTCTTTCGTTAGCTTGAGTAGCGTCTCGAAGTTCAAATACCCATATTTCAACCGAAGTAATGGATCGTCAACGATGAACGAAGCACAGAGCTCATTGGGATGCCAGCACTGATCGCCAAATATGTAGCGGAGCGCCATGGCATGGGGCACAAATCGAGAGAAATACTCGCTCAAGGGAGTGTCCCCGACCTCGCTATCTACGTCCATAACATCTGTGCTCGCCAGGAATAGCAGCTCGGTCTTATCCTGCTTCATCGTCGCCATGAATGGTTTGCCACCAATCGAGATCGGCGTTCGGACAATTGCGTCGTCGTTGATCACCGAGAAGACATGGTCGTTGCAAGGATTTGCCGGACCGAAAGAAAGTCCCGAAAAGGGTCCACACACTGCTTTCATATCCGACGAAATTTCGTAGGACTTGCCAGTATCCGCAACGGCTTCCACATATTGCAGTCGATCAGAAGATAGAGCTCTCGTCAAATCTTGGCAAAAGGAATCTTGCGTTAGACGGTGAACGAGCAAGAATGGAAACTGAGATTTCAGTGCATCTACGAAATGGCGTGGCAGATGCCCGCCTGTCCATTGTTTCATGACCTGCGGGTTCACGACGAAGCAGTTGCCCCGGTTGAGAGAGAACTCTTTTATGTAGTTAACGTTCAGATGGGCTTGGTTTCCAAGGAAAAGAGGTTCACATGTTATTCCTAGAAACTCCGCTAGCCGAATCAGGCGAGCGTCGGCTGCTTCGATTTCACTCAGGTGTGGAATGATGAGCTTCATAGAATGTGCGTCCGGCTGTGCCTTCGCATTATTTTGAGTGCTCCGTTTTTTGGAGCGGAGTTCGGGATGTGAGCGGTTTAAGTCTGCTTGTGAAATCTTTCACGGAAGTTTGCGGTGCCAGAGGAATCCCGCATGTCGCTACAGGCACGGCAGGATTACCTTGCACAACCGTCATTGGAGGTACGGAGCGCGTCACAACGCTTCCTGCCGTGACAACAGCCCCTCGACCCACGGTAACATTGGGCAATATGGTCACTCCTGGTCCAATAAAAGCATCTTGTTCGATTTTTACCCCGCGCAGTTCTCTCATGTGAGCTATCACAGTGGCACGAATGCCGATCCAAGCCCGATCTTCGATTGTGATGAACTGGGGGTGTGCCGTTTCGAGAATCACATCCTCGCTGATGAACACGCCCTTTCCGACGTGGACTCCGCGACTGCGGTGCAGCATTACTCGCAATGTCTGTCCGCCCGGCATAATCCTTGCCAAAAGTTGGAGTGATCGGTTAACGAAGCCTCGGAAGAGAGGTTCGTTCATGGTACCCTCGACTCGCCGGATCTTGAGCTTGCGTTGTTTTGTCGGTCCAAGCAGTGCCGAATCGCTTGGAAGCTGCCCAACTTCTGTAATTCCTCCAAGTCCAAATCCACACCGAACTCGTCATTTATGACTGCGATCAGAGTCACCGCTGCCAAGGAATCAACCCCCATCAACTGGAGAACATCGGACTTCAGAATTTCCTCGTCGCTTAAGTGTGGGAATACAGAGGAGACACAGCGAACCAAACGATCGTCCAATTCAGTCATCGGATTCTTCCTCGGCGTTATGGAGTGAGGAGCAAAAAAACGGCCTGTCGCGTATCACAAATATGGCCGTTCTAGGAATTCAACAAGTAGCTTTTGCTTCGTAAGCATCCAAGCAATCCGGCGATTCTCAAAAGCTATCGCTGGAGCAGGGCGTCCAACCATGACAGCGCCACTCTTGCGCATAAACTCTAAATGGGCATCGAGGCACTCCACTTCGTAGCATAGATGGTGGAGGCCTCCGCCTTTTTGGAGGAAGCGCAAAACGGGCGACCCCTGTCCGCCAGGCTCCACGAGCTCGACCAGGGCGTCTGTCGGACACGGTGTTCGCAGAAAGGAGACCTTTGCCTTCTGGATAGGGTCGTGAAATATCGCTCCGTCCCAGCAAGCACCGATTGAAGATGCGAAGCCCTCAACCTCGTTTGAGATGCTCGAAACAACAAAACCAATGTGATGCAAGCGAGTGTTCTCACTAGCGCTTGAATCAGAGTTGCGAACTTCAACCATTAATCGCCGGCACCTTCAACGACGCGTTGGTGTAAAGGCGGCATCTTCGCATAAAACGAATCACTTCGCAGCGATGAATTCGGTGATGGAACGCATCCCAACAGTTGTCCAAGGAAATCCTGAATCGGACCATTACGGGGAGTGGCCAAAAAGTCAAACACAATTTCGTGAGCCCCCATCTTTGTGAACAGATACTTTAAACATTGATGTTCGATTCGGCGTGAAAATGCACGGCAACTCATGACCCAAAACCCAACGAGTAATTTTGGGCCATCGCATTTTCCCATCACTGAAGCAATTTTGCCGAGCGGCCCGTACTTGTCTTGGTACGAGGCAGTCAGCAGAAAAGCCCCAGGTTCTTGAAGTTTCTTCAGCCACTCAGATTGATCTAACCTCTTCCCATTTAGGTTAAATTGATTTGTCTTGTTGATCAACTCGAATGCGCGATTGTCTTGGAAATCAGGTTTTAATGTGAAAGTGATTGTCGCCTCGGCATCTCGGAGAAAGTTATCCACTCCATGATCGAATGATTTTTCGTCATTCTCATGCGCCACGGAGCGGCGAATACTACTTAGGCGTATCTGATCTTCTTCAGAGACCGTGCTCTTCCCGAACCTTTCCCGCAACCGCTTGAGCAGTTCCCACATTGCTACATAGTCGTTCCTAGGGAAAACGATACATTCCATAGTGGGAAACGAGGATTGAACTTCGGCTACTTCTATAGGACTGTCATCAATGTAAACGACATCTTCCGGAAGAATGTTCCATGCTTTCAAAATACTCCGTACTGACTTCGATTTTATATTCCAATGTGCCTCTACGGGAAAAAGACTTTCCTTCGAAAAAAGAAGATCACTGCGGAGAAGCGCCTTTTCCACCAGAGTCAGGTCGTTTTTGCTCGCAACCGCCAGAAGCACCCCTGCGCTTGCCAATGAACCAAGGAATCGCTGATACAGCCCGTGGATATGGGCGCTAGAGCCCATTTCCCAGCAAATCCCATCAACGCCAGCTTCGCCTAGAACTCCCGACCACAATGTGTCATCAAGGTCCGTGATGAGCCCTTTTCGAGGCTGTTCATTCTTGATCAGAGCTACGAATAGTTCGGCTAATTTGGAGGCGTGCTCAAGGCTATAGGGGAAATCGCTCGTGATTCCGGTTTTGGGATTGAAGCGATCACTTAGAGGTGAGATCTCGTCAATCCGCTGAGGATTGATCAGCTTTATCTGTTTGGCAGCCGAAAGTGAAACCGCCAAAACCGCGGCCACTTCGAGCAACTTCCATTCGTCTAGTTGGGCCTGATTTGCTCCCGTAATGAAAATAGGAGGCAATGGGAGTGTTGGCATGCTCGCGTAAACCGGCATCATTTCTGACGCTTGCTTGATGAGCTGTGCGAGTCGTTCGCCTCGCTGACGCGCGGATTTGACGATGTCGGCTATGTCACTTGCACGCCAGCTGCCGAGAGACCGAATCCCAAGCCTCGGGTCGAGGTCAGACCACTCAATCACAATGCATGCCGCACTCGCACCTTGCAGCTGCAAACGCTCAAGGTTGCCCGCGAGGTCGCCGTATAGTCCCGTTCTGATCTCGACGAGGCTCTTCGGAAACGAAATACGAAGATGGGCCGCTAGAAACGTTTGCAAATGCAGAGGCGTGAATCCACATAAGAGGGAAACTTGCCTATTCGAAACTGGCTGAATAACTGGTTTGTTGAGCGTCTCTAGCGCGTCGAGCAATTTCATTGTGCTTCTCAATTCTCAGAACTGCAAGAAAGCAAGAAACAAAGACTTCGAAACAGTTGCGATTGGGCCCAACGATGCATTGGCACGTTGTCCCAGCCCACGAGAAGTTTACGCGCCCGAAACGAGCCGTCGCGCTTTTGCCATCGAGACAGTAGGTCCTCGACTACGTTCGAGAGGATTTTGTCCATCGGATCGAAGCGACCGAGTAAAAGCGCTCCTAGGTTTACGCATTCAGCGCAATCATAGAGTTCCTTCCGATAAACAGTCATTCTGGGCCGCTTGGAGAACGGTACCGGAAGGCGTTCGGCATCGACCAGATTCTTCACGTAGTAGGCGACACCTCGCTCAATTGCGCCCCGGCTTTGAGGGCATCCTGTCAGTCGTTCGATCTTGGCTAGTGCTTTCAGGACGAAACAGGTATGGAAGTGATCTACAAAGTCACGCACACCATCCGTTGAGTAATACCAGGAGCCGTCGGCATTCTGCGCGGACAAAACAAAGTTCAAGTTTCTCTTCGCAGTTTCGAGATAGACAGGCTCGGAGAGTTCGATCCCCGCTTTCGTTAGAAGGAATGCGCGATAGGCGCTCGCGTTGACTACGCCGCACGGGTCGTCCGGCGCAGGCGTATAGCCGCAGCTTGCCGCATCCGGCCCTGTCTCCTTATCGCGATAAGCTTCGAAGGCATGCTTAGCAGTTGACCGCATGACCTGTAGCCACTTTGGATCCGAATCGATCGCATAGACTGCCGAGAACGCCTCATAAACGTAGGGCAGCGTGGTAATGAGGGGCGTTCCTTCCTTGAACGTGCCCGTCCTCGTCTCCCAATCAAAGGGGTATCCCCAGCAGTAATCCTCGAAGTTGGGGCATCGAGTTTCCAGCAGAACCTCAAGGAAGTGAACGGCTCGCCGATGATGCTTCGCATCCCCCGACATTTCTGCAAGCAGGGCAAAGCCCATAGCATAATGCGCGTCCGCAATCGGGAAACGCTGAGGCTTCCAGAAAAATCTTCGGGCCGAAGGCAGGAAAGCCTCGCAAAATATCAGCGGGGCGACTGCAAGCGTGCCAAGCAGGGGCTTGCGATAATACAGAGCCTTTGCCCCTCTGCCGATTTTGCTCGCAAAGAAGCTCTGATGATCGTAAGAAGTCTCACCGTAGCGGTCGAGCCACCACGTGAATCGGCCAACGGCCCCTTCAATTTTCGGAATTTGAGTATCAATCATGAGAGTCCGTTAACCACCGTAGAGAGCCGACTAGCAGCTTGTTGAAGAATTTGGTTTTCGAGGTTTTTTCGTTCTCAGTTTTGAGTTTTCGCTGAGTGGTAAGGGAGTGGTTTGGGTTTTTCTGTCGACCGAGCCGGCTTGTCGAAGCCGCGTGTCACCTTCTGGCCATCAGGTTTCGCAATCGGCACAGGTTGTAGGCCGCCCCAGTAAAGGTAAACAGCCACCCCAGCTTGTCGATTCCTCTCAACTTTAGCTTCTTTAGCATCCCCACCATTTTCATCCACCCGAACGATTGCTCCACTCGTTTTCTCTTCCGCTGACTCACCTCGTACCCCGCATGTCGTGTGGTCCGCTCGTCTATCGCGCTCCTCCGATTGGTCGTGTTCTGCGCCACATGCGGGGTGATGTTCACCCCGCGCAATATTCGCACGAATTCTCGGGTGTCGTAATTCTTGTCTCCTCGCAACGTCACTCGCGTTCCCTGCGGTACGGCCTCGGCCATGAGCAACGCTGCATCTCGCTCCGCTCTTCCGTTCGCCTCGGTCAGAAAGGTCTCGACCAAAAGCCCGTTGCGGTTCTCCATCATTACATGTCCCATGTCGCTCAGCTTCGCCTCGCGGCCTCGGGACTTCGTCCACAACCGAGCATCGGGATCCGTGGTCGATTCATGCGTCTCGTTCTTTCGTTTTTGCCCTTTAAAGTCGACCTCTCCTCCCAGTCCAGCGGGCTTCCCACTCCCATCCTTTGGTCGGAAACTCTTCTGACTGGCCCACGCCTCAATCACGTTCCGCCCACAGTGAAATGTTCATCCGACATGAACGGCCTCGCGCGTTCCAGCACCCGCGCGAAAAATGACGCCGCGATCTCCTCGTTCAGCAGTCTCTCCCTGTTCTTGCTGTACACCGCGTGATTCCACACCACCTCGTCCATCTCCATCCCCACGAACCACCGGAACAGCAGGTTGTACTGTAGCTGCTCGATCTGCATTCGCTCGCTGCGTACCGAATAGAAAATCTGCAGCAGCAGAGACCGAAACAGCCGCTCCGGCGCTATCGATGGCCGCCCCACATCCGAATACAGCTTCGCGAACTGCGGCGACATCCCTTTCAGAATCTCATCCACCATCTTGCGGATCGGCCGCAAGGGATGATCGGCTGGTACTCGCTTCTCTGGAGAAACGTAACTGAACATTGCTTCTTGTTGGTTATCGTCTCCGCGCATTCGCTCGTCTCCTTGACCTTCTTTACTTCAGACGAGTTCTTTCAATTAAAGTTGCAGAAGAGATGGGTTTTTCAACAAGCTGCTAGTCGGAGAGGAGAGTGAACTTATCGACGGGCTTCAGCGTCAGGAGAGATTTCAGAATGACTTTTAGCTTGCGCATCTGTTCTCGGCGATGGAACGTCATAAGCTCTTTGGAGATGGGCCTCTTGAGTCTTCGCAGTGCTGCCCATCCGTACCCTAATCCGAGCGCAACCCCTTCAACGAGATACGGTTTTTTGGTCATTCGGAAAGTGAGCCGGAACAACTCCCACAGGGGATGCCCGCCCAAGTAATAATCCTTTTCGCCATACGAAAATGCCGCTGCAAATGCGCTACGCTCAGCCGTTCCCAAATGTCTATGGTGGTAGAACGACTTCTCGCGGAAGGACCGCGTTTTCCAGCCCATCATGCGGGCAGTTGTCACAGCAATCCAATCAATCCCTCCGGCCTTATTCGCGAAATAGCCGCCTATATCATCGAAGCACTGCCGACGAAATAGCTGGCATTGTCCTGAAACGTGGAGCTGTCCTTCGAGGCTATCTGTTTCCGAGCTGTACCCTTCCTCTTTGAAAACTGTTCCAGCAACGCCTAGACGGGCATCTTCCTTGAACCTGCTCAGGAGAAGTTCAAAATGATCTGTGTCGAGCGAAACGTCCGAATCCAAATTGCCGATTACCTCGTAATCGAGACCTTTCACTCTTTCCAGGCCGGCGTTGAAGGCATACACCTTGGCAGCAAAATTCCGCTCCCGCCGGACGGGAAGGTTTACCAGCTCGATCCAGTCATATCTCGCTGTGTACGGCTCTACGATACTTGCAGTTGTATCTGTGGACCCGTCATTTACAATGACCCACTTCATTGGCAGATACGTCTGCTGAACGACTGAATCCAGCGTCTTCTCGATGAACGCCTCCTCGTTCCGGGCAGGGCTAATCAAAACGTAAGATGGCAGGAAGTTTAGTTGATGCACATGACCCTCGTTAGCGTCCGGAGCCACCATACTAGTCGGCGTCATGGGATGTCTGTTGAGCGTACACCTCGCAACGCTCGGCAGTAAGTGACTTGTCATAGAGTTCGTCAGGCTCGTACACGACAACATGGCTCCCGCGATTCGAGAACGCGAACGGAACGCAAAGAAGGTTCCTAAGTCGCATTCGTAGCGCGTGGCGCCGTTCTGGCGGAACGAAGAACAACATGAATCCGCCGCCGCCAGCCCCGAGAATTTTGCCGCCAAGTGCACCAGCGCTCCGCCCTGCTTCGTAAATGTCATCGAGGCTCGTGTTTGTAATCTTTTGTGTCAGTGTCCTCTTGATCTGCCACGATTCGTGAAGCAAATGGCCAAACTCGTCCAACGAACGGGTCGGACTCGAAATAATGGCCTCTGCCTCGTCGACCATCTGGTACATCAAACCAAGTTCATGCTTTCGATGAGAGGTCATTCGGATCTGCTCCTTCGCAATTTCCGAAGCGGTTCGGGAAAATCCGGTGAAGAAAAGTGCGCAATGTTCTTGGAGAACCGCCAATCTCTCACTGGATGCAATGATCTGTTTGACCTCAAAGCTACTGTCCAGATTAAAGCTAATCCGATTGAACCCGCCGCATGCAGCGCTAATCTGGTCTTGTGAACCAACCGCCTCTTTCAGAATTTCCTGTTCTACGTGGATTGCGTCACTTGCGAGGGCGTGCTTATTGCGCATCTGCTCCTTGAGCGCATATAGACCCTGCAGAAGCCCCACCGTAAACGCTGAACTCGTGCCCAAGCCAGTACGAGCCGGCAAGTCGGCAACGTGGTGAATCTCCACTCCTTCCTCGACTTCTAAGTACTGCAAGCATGCACGAACCGAGGGATGTTCGAACTCGTTATTCTGATTGACATTTTCGACTCTCGAATACGAAACACGGCTGTGATATTCGAAGAAGGGCGGGAGTCGTCGGCATGTTATATAACAGCACTTGTCGATCGTGGTGGACAGAACGGCACCACCAAACTCGCGGTACCAAGCGGGATAGTCGGTGCCGCCCCCAAAAAAAGAAATGCGGAACGGAGTGCGGGTTATGATCATGCTCTTTGCTTCCCTTTCTTCTAGCGAACTGCAATCAAGCCTAGAACTTCTTCTTGCAGATTACGCTCGATCTCTACTGCTACTCCGGCAGAACATGATAATCTTCCCACTTGGTTACGTACAGACCTTCGCAAGGCTTCTGATTGATTACACCGTCGCGATCCAAAAACACGGCTCTTGTCATGGGACGCTTTCTTTGAGCGACAGGAATTTGTTCTCTAATAGTCTCTTGCGACGCTTGCAGGATGGTCCGGACTAGCAGGACACCCCGTTGGGAGAGTCAAATTGAGAATCGCATTGGGCCGCCAGGTACAAGCTCTCGGCGAGTTCTTGCGCATGTGCGTAATCGTCAGGCGTCCCTATGTCAATGAAAATCCCATGGGTTTCGAGTGCAAAAACCCCGTAATCCAACAAGCGCGGGAAGACGTCTTTCTCAAGGCTTGAGGGCTGGTCCGGTATATGTTCGAGCACCGCTCGGTCGAATACATATACACCGCCGTTTATGATTCCGGGAACCTCGGCTCCTGTCTTCTCAAGAAAGCCGACCACTCGATGAAACGCGCCGGTCTGAACCGTGCCGAACCTAGCCGAATTCGGAACGCTGCGGACCGCCACGCTGGCTAGGCCCTTCGAGTTTCGATGAAAGTGAATGAACTGGTTCAGATCAAGTTCGAGGAATGAGTCCCCGTTCAAGACTAGAAACTCGGAGGACTTCGAAAGAAATCGCTCTGCGAATTTCACGGCACCAGCAGTTCCAAGCGGACCTGATTCCTTTGAATATTCAATGGCCACACGCCACTTCCGCCCGTCTCCGAATTCCTCCTCGATCTGGTCAGCAAGATGCCCGGTACACATCACTAATCGCCGGATACCCTGCGATCGAAGCTGCAAGATCAAAAGCTGAAGAAAGGGCAGGTTTCCGACACGCGCTAACGGTTTTGGTATCGATGAGACGACTGGCTGCAGGCGCGTACCCCTTCCGCCGACGAGCAATACGGCAGGCGTGTCTTCAGGAGCACTGCCAGAGGTTGAAGGAGCGTTGCCGCCAGGATTCACTGTGAGTATGCAATCCGTTTTTTAAATTCCGAGAAGTCAGCTTCGTGTCTATGATAAATCAGAGTACATCGTTCCAATACTCCAACATCGATTCGAGTGTCTGTTCGAGCGAGTTCAACGGCTTCCAGCTCGTATGCTCTTGGATTTTCTTTGTGCTGCCGAAAATGATTCTCTCGTCAGAAGGACGCATCAAGCGCGGAACGGGGCGGACCGTTGGTTTCGCGCCGGAAAGACGGATTGCAGTGCGCAAAACCTCCTCAATCCGGTACGTCCGGGCCGCACACAGATTGTATGCCTCACCCGACTTCCCCTTCATTGCGACGTGATAAAAGCCTTGCACGGCGTCGTTCACATCGAGAAAAGCCCGGCGTGGCTTCAGGTTCCCGACTTCAATTACCGGAGGCTGCAGGCCCTTCTTGATTTTGATCAGCTGTCTCACAAAATCCGAAGGCGCGTCATTCGTCTTGCCTGGTCCCGTGGTGTTGAAAAGCCGCACGTTGACTGCCGGAATACGGTAATCCAAGAAATTCTCGCGAGCCAGAAGATCCAGGCAAACCTTGCTGATGCCATAGGGATGCAGCGGCAGAAGCGGCTGTTTCTCGGTGACGGGAATGGCTGATGCGGGCACGTACCCGTACTCAGCGCTGGAGCAGGCCGAAACGACTACAGGTGGCCGCCTCATTTCCCGCACCGCCTCAAAAAGGTGCAGCGACCCCATAATGTTTGACTCGAAGGTCGTCACCGGGTCGGCCCATGACAACGTAGGCAGGCTCTGCGCGCCTAAGTGGAATATGTGGGTCGGCTGAAATCGAGTCACCACCTGCCCGACCCGTTGGCCGTTTCGCAGATCGCATTGCGTAAATTGAAGATTTGGCAGCCGCGGAAACGAATTTGTGCCCTCTGTCAGATAAGACCCCACTACGTTCCATCCTTTGGCTTGGAGGAACCTGACCAAGTGAGACCCAATGAACCCCTCGGCGCCGGTCACAAGAGCGATTTTCTTCATAAGAGCTTTAGTGCCTGTTTTCGCGTGTATTTTGTGGAAAAAATGAATCAGTTGTGGAGTATCTCACTGACCCGACCGACCAACGTTTCTTTCTCACGATCCCAAGCATGTTCTAGGAAAACCTGCTGCGATCTTCGCACAATTTCTTGTACTTCGGTGGGGTGGAAGAATGCATATTCGATTTGCCGTGCAAGATCGCCGGGGTTGCCGGACTCAAAGAACAATAGAGACCCCTGGTCGAAGTAGTCCTGAATGCCGGGCGTGGAGGGCGCAATCACCGGTTTCCCTAAGGCCAGATATTCGAAGATCCGGGTCGGAGTGTTGATGTCCGTGAACGCGTTACGCTGATTCGGTATCACGCCCAAATCACAGTTTCCAATCTCACTCACGAGACCTTCGAGCCGTCTCGGTCCGAGAAAGTGGACGATGTCTTGGACGTCTTTCTCCTTGGCGAATTCCATCATGTTCTCTAGGAAGGGAGTGTTCGCGCCGAAGATTCGGAGTTCCGCTAAGGGGATCGCCTGCCGTACTCGTGCCAGCGCGTCGATGGCCAAGCCCAATCCATTTCGCTCCACTAGCGATCCATGGTACATGATCACGAAGGGCTTATTGGTTGCCTCTTCCTTAGTAGCCGCGGATCGTGTCGGACGAAATGGAAAAATCTGACCGTCCGGCGAATTCATGACCACCGCGATCTTCTCTGATGTACAACTGCGATCCGAAAAGATTCTCTTGCAGGCCAAATTCACCGTGATCACCAAGTCCGCACGCGCGATGCTCCACTTTTCAATGGTCTTAAGCAGCCTAACGCTCTTACTTTCTTCGGATACATGAAAAATCGTCTTCATAAGCTCCGGCATGGGATCGTGCAAGTCGAGCACAACCTTTGCACCCAGCACCTTCGGAACCAGGGCGCTGACGACCAAAATATCG
>Ga0335074_10002165_pt1 | contig 26768 bp, 29 predicted proteins | sample Lox_Sample_23_FD_206715 | JGI IMG/M metagenome (GOLD analysis project Ga0335074, IMG submission 206715) | Soil microbial communities from Loxahatchee National Wildlife Refuge, Florida, United States - Lox_Sample_2.3 | ecosystem: Environmental > Terrestrial > Soil > Wetlands | place: USA...
GGTTTTCCGCTCTCCGGCAGAGCATCTTTGACCCAAGCTAGTCACAATGATTAGGGGAACCCCGTGATAAGAGGATCTTAGGCCGTCATTGACATGCTACTTCACACCCATCACTACAAAGAGCACTCAAAACATATAGTAACATTTTACTCATTGTGGTATCGAAGAGCAAAGTAAAAGCATTTAGCAGAGCGGAGGAAAGAGCCAGATCATCTCAAGGCAAATCCATGCTGACATATTTCAAATGATTTAACGCCTTGAAGCCTGCAAATGATATGATGCCCCAGCCACGCACGCCATGCTCCCACCCATTTACATCATTCTAATAAAATGAATGCCCACGCATACACCAACAAGACCCGCAAATCTCATGCAATGCCAGGTTCATTTACGGTCCATCTGCGCTTCGGTGCGATCTCCCGCACTATTTCTGCCTCACCAGTGGGTTTAGAAGTGCCCCACAGTCCGCCCAGCGGCGCGACATTGTCTTCTTCGGAATGCTGCTCTGCTACCTTAAGCTGCTCTGACTTTGGCGGTTCTCGCGCGCCGTCATCTCCAAAATTCAAAACCATGTCGTCGCCGGGCTCTTCAATTGCTTCCTCGTCGGCTACTTTCGGAGCACTCCAAAGGCCGATGGAGGTTGCCTTTCCCGATGTGTATGTTCGTGACAGAGTAGTCGACGCCGCACTAGCTGCTCTTCGAATAGTGCCGAAATTACTCGAAGTGGTGCCTACCGAACGGCTTCGGTCGGTGTCAATGAAGCTGGTATTTCCGTTAGGCCCACCATATTGGCGTGAGATTGGGATGCCTGTGATTGAGGGGGTTCTTGATGATGTAGGAGTGCTATTGGTGCTCGGTCTCAAGTGCTCTGTATTAGCAACGAGCTTGACTTCATATTCATCCGATATGGTTAGGCTCCGGGACGTTTGTCGAGAATGGGACTTTGGAGTATTGGGCGATGAGGCTGGGGTGCTTCTGGGACTAGTTTTGCGGACGGCCATTGTAAGCGAAGCCATTCCCACATCGAGTAGAACTGGTTGATTTGTCAAGGCGCCGATAAGAGCGTTGCAGCCTGCCCCATGCGTTACTAGTATGATAACTAGATCAACGTCTTCATCGTCTTGAATCGCACAATCGCTATAGGTCCTGTCTTCGTTGCTTGAACCGAGCTTTGTCTCCAGTTTGCTCGAGCTTTCCTGATCTTCGTAGTAATGAATAAGCTGCTGAAGTCCTTTGCGAAACCTCTTGTGCATTGAGCTCCACTCCTCACCGTATTCACCACCAGAGCCCCAATTCTGTGGATCTCGCATACTGTCCCATTGATAGTCGATTGTAACGCAGGCGTCTCTCGCATGGGCAACATAACCTGCTGGTATTGCTTCGGAGTTCGAAATGGCGTGACTAGGTACCGGAGGCTGATATATACCATGCTCTGCAGGGTTCGCTGTTGACATTTTGGAAAGAATTTTTGCATTAGGGCGGCTTCCACTGCCTCCAGCACTTCCTAAGCTGCTTGTTCGATCTCGCCTGGGAAGGTTTTGAGCGAGGCTCGAGAGTGACGACAATGGCGCGTCCTCTTGATCGCTAACTGCTGTAACAACAGGACTTCCCCAACCACCGGGAAACCCCTGGAATGAACTGCTGCTAGGGCTATCTCTGACATGAATAAGATTACTGTAGTCTTCCCTTCGCAGCAGATCTGCCTTTGCGCTAGCAACCATCATAACAGAGCTAGGAGGAGGGGTGATCAATTCGAAGTAGTCTGGAGTTAGCCATTCTCCAAGGAAGGCATCCACTCGTAGTGTCGCTTTTCTGATATTCTGTTGCGCATCTTCGGTTTTATTGCCTGCGTTTGACGGGGAAGAAGGCTCAGGTATTGGGGCTAGCTTTGGAGAATCGATGTCAAGGGTTGGTCGTATTCGTGGAGAAGAGTAGAATGATGACGACCTGGCTGACTGTGAAGAGAGAGGTCGAGTGTGATATGACCGACCGGGATTCTGGGCAAGACCTGAGCTGATGGCAATTGAAGTCTGTACACAGCGAAGGAAGGGTGATGTGTGTATGATGACTCTGTGGCGGCGGCGTCGCGCATCCCCGCCATGCTTCTCACTACTACTGCCCGCAGACTGTGGGCCATTGTCTGTCTCTCGACTTCGTAGTATGCTGGCAATGTGTGCCCCTAGTGCTCGTGATTGAATCCAGCCGCCATAGGTCAAAGGAGGGTCATAGGGTGTAGGAGACGTCAAGTGCCATTGCTTATCACTAGCATCCAGTCGAGCGCCATGTCTATATGCTAGTTAGTCGTGATATAATGAGGTTATGTTACACTTGCAGCATGAAGCAGGTGGGGGGGAGGGGATGAGCTTGGCAGCAAGGAATACGACGTGTAGAGGGGCAGGAAGAGTAGGCGTACCTGACGACGATAACGACAGCTGGAGAGGCGCCCATCACATGCAGAGAGTGACAGTCTGATCCTGCAGCGTTGACTGTTCCTTACTAACACTTACCTTACCTTTTGGCACCTCGATTATCTACGTCTTTTCCCGAAAGTCGTCGGGTAGCTAAGCTAAAGCTAATGCAAGTGCTCAAGCATGTGACAGCGGCTGTGTGTGCCTTGTCCTTCAGGCCACCATCATCCCTCAGCGTGTCTCCTTATTGCTAGAGGTTAATTTGGACTTTCAACAACAACCTACCCATAATGAAACTCGCGTCATTACTGCAGCTTCCTCTTATTCTTCTCGCGCCTTCAATATGTCATCTAGTTGCTGCAGAACACACCTCGAATTGGGCCGTGCTGGTGTCAACTTCCAGGTTCTGGTTCAACTACAGACACTTGGCAAATGTCCTTTCTCTATATCGGACCGTGAAGCGATTGGGCATCCCCGATTCCCAAATCATTCTTATGCTGCCCGATGACATGGCATGCAACCCGCGCAATGCCTTTCCCGGGACCGTCTACAGTAATGCGGATCGGGCCGTGGACCTCTACGGAGACAACATCGAGGTGGACTACAGGGGCTATGAGGTGACCGTGGAGAACTTTATTCGGCTTCTGACGGACCGGGTCGGAGAAGAGATGCCAAGAAGCAAGAGACTTTTGACGGATGATCGAAGCAATATTCTAGTTTACATGACTGGCCATGGTGGAAATGAATTCTTAAAGTTCCAAGATGCTGAGGAGATCAGTGCATTTGATTTAGCGGATGCATTCGAACAAATGTGGGAGAAGAAGAGGTACCTCATTGCCCTGATTGAGCATATTCGTTTTACTGACAGTGATTGTGTAGGTATCATGAGCTCCTATTCATGATCGATACCTGCCAAGCAAATACGATGTACAGCAAATTCTACTCTCCGAATATCATTGCAACTGGTTCCTCGGAAATCGATCAATCATCATATTCTCATCATGCGGACAATGACGTTGGGGTTGCAGTCATTGATCGTTACACATACTATAACCTGGACTTCCTGGAAACAGAAGTCCGAGAACCTAGCAGCAAGAAGACATTGGGCGATCTGTTCGACAGCTATGATGATGCAAAGATACACTCACATCCAGGAGTGCGGTATGATTTATTCCCGGGAGGAGAGCAAGGAGCCAGAGAGAGGCTACTCATGGACTTTTTTGGCAACGTCCAGAATGTGGAGGTTGACAGCGTGAATAAAGACGCTCAATGGAAGGAAGACTTGTTACAGTTAGGTAAGAAGATTGCCGCCATTCAAGAGCGTATGGAAAGTGCCGAGAAGAATGCAACTGTGCAAATAAAGTCGTCCTCTAACAACCCGGTCACAAGAGTGACGGCTGCTAAGGTGGAGGTGGACGATGGGTGGTGGAGAAAGAAGGCCGCTGGAGCATGGGCGCTAGCGGGTTGCACACTGGCATGGATAGCGGGATCATATCTGGAAGGTCTAAGGAAATGAGCATCTATAATAAACTTTAATTGCTCTTTGTAACGACGCTTATTCCACCGCATAGTCACGTGTTGATTGGTAAAAGTTATTAAGGCTCGCATTAGCGTCAATCTGCCCAGCCCTCAGATCTCCCCGAACTCGAATACGACCGCATCGAAGATAGTCATGTCAAGTACTGACGCACTGCCACAAGCAGAGTAGGTGCTTAAAATGGGTTTCTACGTTGCAGCTTGAGCTAAAGTGGCTAATTAGCTATGACTCGCGTTCCTAAGGATCGCACTTATCGCGTACGACAAATACCGTCGCATATAGACGCGCATCATCTTCCTGCGTTACTCGTAAGTCTCGAGAATAGTATCGGGCCTTTGGAGAATGTCAATGTCCATTCCCTGGCAGGAAGCCTTAACACCTTCGAAGACGTTCCTACCAAGACTGCAACGGTAACCTTTAACAGCGTGCCAAAAGCCTTTGACAATGATCGGACGGAATGGGTCTTTCAAACCCGACGACTAGGATTGCAAAAGAATATTATCTTTGATATTCATTTCATCGGATTCACTGCTTTGAATGATGTGGATCCAAATACACATACACTTGAGTAAGTTACTTCCATACGAGGTCAACAACAGCAGCCTTATCTCTCACGCAGTTGCATTGCTATAAGTGGCCTTGCAAGCCATCCTTTTGGCTCTTGGAAGCAGCGGGATGAAGGAGATAAGAAGTCGAATTTTATGTGGCTTCGAGATCAGTTACCCCATGACTTGAAGCAGATCCGGAGCATTCTCTATGGCTACGATACAAAACTCTTGATGAGCGAGTCATTCCAGACAGTTGAAGATCTAGCTCTTTCTCTTATTGCCAGATTAGACTCAATCGGCAGGTCATTGTTGTCTGCAAAGCCACTTGTCTTCCTTGCGCACAGTCTAGGCGGTATTATCCTTAAACGAGCATTGGTTGAGATGGCGAACAGTAATGTAAAGCAGAACTTCATGTTAAATGCTGTTCGCCAGATCATTCTGTTCGGCGTACCAAATAGAGGAATGCAAATGTCGCATTTGCTTCCAATGGTTGAAGGGAAGCCTAATGCAGGACTCGTAGAGATCCTGTCTCCAGAATCGACATACTTGCCCAAGCTTGATGATCAATTCAATGGTATCATGCTCCTCCGAAAAATAAGACTAGTATCAGTCTACGAGACAGCAAGAACACAAGTTCCAACGGTGAATTACGTCCTTATGTTAGCTGAAAGCATTAACTTACTTAATTAGCAATCTGCATCAGGAGAGTGGTTAAGGAATGGCTCCTTTGAGATTCTTGTTGATCGAGAATCCGCCATTCAACAGCGGTCGACCGCGTTGGATGTGATACCAATCAATCATGACCATTCAAATCTGGTAAAGTTTACAGAAGATAGTGTTGATTATGCTGTAATTGCTCGGAAGCTGCGTGAAGTATCAGGTGATGCGACAGTGGATAGTCCTCAAGATGTACCAGCATTAGCAACAGCAACAGACAATGGGGAACGGTCGACCTTTGACTCCAGAAGGCTTTTCGCTAGTCTTTCAAGGTCATTCCCGTGGATGCAGAAGCCGAAAGCTGTTACAGCAACAAACACTGGTATGCTTCTGTTTCTATATTCAGATATGCATCACCTAATACACTCTAGTCTTGGCAGCTCCCTCAGAGCCCACCACAGGTAGACCAGAACTAAAAGGCTCAAATATGCATGAAATTGGAACCCCGCCACTGAAATTAAATGTAAAATTACAAGAACAGGCTGCGCCTATAGACAAGAATAATATCCTCTCAAGTATGATTACGAGTATTCTGAGAAGATATCATACTAACTGTCATTTTGACAGAGATGATCTCGAGCCTTTATATACGAGAAACTGAAATTCGATTAGAGGAAGTCAGCGATAATTACGGAACAACCTTTGAATGGATATGGACAGACACAGATCTCAATTTCAGGGCTTGGCTGAAACACGGCTCCGGCGGTTACTGGATAAGTGGGAAACCTGGATCCGGGAAATCCACGCTTATGAAGTATATCTACACGAAATGTTCTAATGGAGATAAACTGCCAACTCTCAGCGAAAAGAGAGGTCAAATTTTTATCGGATTCTTCTTCCATGACCGCGGGTCTTATCTCCAAAAATCTTTTGAAGGCCTGCTTCACAGTATTTTGTACCAAATTCTCCATGAAGAACCTCGTCTAGCTAAAGAGATTATGGCTGTTTATCTCCAAAGGAAGGAGCCAGAGAAGGCTCCCTGGCTATTGCCTGACCTGATACAGGCATTCTCTCGAATAATTGAGCAAGATACTGTTCCAGTGGATATCTATTTATTCCTAGATGCTCTCGACGAATTCAGCGGTTCTCCAGAGATCATAGCCGGGTTTATTCAGTCAATCATCGATAGACCTGATAAGCATGCAGCGGAAATTAAGATTTGCTTCTCAAGCCGACCATGGAACACTTTTATTGACAGGTTCAGTCAATGTAGTGGGTTTAAAATCCATGAACAGACCCGGCAGGACATACAAAAATATATTAGTGGGCGCCTAGCTGACAACCCGAGCACAGCTATTTTGCTAACATCTACGGACATTCACGTCAGAAAAGCAGTAGAAAAACTAGCCTCGGATACCATGGAAAGAGCAGAAGGCGTATTTCTATGGCTAAAGCTTGTCATGGATGATCTCATCCGGGCTCATGCCGAAGGGGCTTCCCTAACAGAGCTTACTCAAAACCTGTCAACATTCCCAAAAGACCTAGAGGATTTGTATAAAAATATTATACAGAGAATTCCGCAAGAGTTCCGACAGGAGGGCTATTACATGTTAGAAATCGTCTTGCGTAGTGATGAACAACTCAGTGTGGAAAGTTACATGAGTTGTCTGATTTGCGCCCGGTGCAAAACGCTTGAGAATTGTATTGCAAAGCTTGAAACAGAATTTTCGACGATCCCGAGCTTTGACAGCGTCGTTCGCCGGTTGAAAAGTCGGTGTGGAGGCTTGATAGAGCTGATCACTGACAGCAAATCTTGGCAGGCCGAGTTGCAGTTCATGCACCAGACTGTGAAGGATTTCATTAGCCTTCCTGGCTTCCAAAAACTCATCACTCAAGAAGACAACTTGATACCGGAGGAGAACGGATATACTATCCTAGGCAAACGACTGCTTGCTATTGGATTGTCTCGCGTCCGCAAAACTGACATCGACCCGAGGCTAGTACCCTGGGAGAGAATCTGGGAAATATTCTGGGTGAGAAGACACTTGTTTTATCAAGCAGAGGTTTCCACTGGGAAAAGTCAAAAGAATCTCCTGGATGAAGCAGATAGCATCATCTCACATTTTGAACGTCCTGGCCTTCCGTCTGAATCATACCCCTTCAATACTATGATTTCATTTGGCGTGGCGGCCAATCTTTATCTTTACATCCAAGAAACCCTGCAAGAGAGACAATGTGTCAACTCAAACCCAAAAATATCCCTACTACACTGCGCTGTGCTTGCCGCGAGCTCTTCAAATCTTAATTTCGCCTCTCTCAATGGCTCTGATATTCCAAGAGCAGCGGATTTTAGTGAGATGACCAAGTTGCTTCTGAGCCACGGCGCGGATCTGAAGGCCTTGTGGGAAAATCTAACCCCATTCCAGTTGCTCTTCAAACGATGGCTTGAACTCTACGATTCTGAACTCTACGATTCTGAACTCTACGATCCTGAACTCTACGATTCCGAACTCTACGATTCTCCTGGCTATTCCATAATACATAGGAGCTTGTTGACAATTGTATCTGCATTTCTGGATGGTGGACAAGATCCAAATGATATCTTAGATCAGCAGGGCCGTACTGCTCTTGACTTCTGCATGGAGGTTTTGCTTTTCAAACTCGACACCATTTTCTATCATTTTAAACCTAAAGAGCTGATACAATTAACCCTATTGTTAGTTGAAAACGGTGCATGCATCACCAAAGCTGGCCAACGCGTCCTCGGAAGATTCGTATCAAATCTGGAAAGATTTGGGTGTAAGCCCGCAGATATTGATCGCATAAGAAGCGCACCTCTGTTACCAAAAAAACAACAAGTTGTCCCAACCATGAAAAAGCTTTTTCAGCAGATGGGCAAACGCTTCGATATCTAAATACAAGGAGAGCTAGCCGGGCCATGTGCAGCGTGCTGGAATCAAAGCAGCACAAGATCGTATCTCGTTCCGCACACCTCTTGTATTCCCTCATTTCCATCACAAGAAGCAACGTCAACTCCCAGAACTGGTTTCCACCATAACGACAGCGTCCTTCTTCCGACCAACCCGTCTCCCCTGCTCCACCAACGCACAATCAACCACTACACCGTCTTCGCCAGAATAACTTTCAGCTCTAAATACGCTAGATGGATACCTAAGCACGCTCTGGGGCCCGGTTAAAACGATTTCGAAAGGTATATCTGGTCATTGTCGAAAATGGAGTTGTGTAAGGGGTGGGAAGATGGAGCCAGCGCTCTAGATGGAAGGCGTGTGGGGCGTGAAAGTAGCGTGGGCAAGTATGGGTGCTGACTACGGTCTGCCGGTGGTCGTCAGCTGGAAGACCGAAACGAGGATGGGGAGAGCGGAGGGGTAAGGAGAGGGCTTATGTAGGACCTCGTCAACTATGGCGCTAGGACTGACGCGCGAAAGAATCGCGGCTGAAATGTTTCCTTAATTAAGCAGTAATCTAGGAGTATATTATCAATTCCACATAGGAGATGAAGTCTTCTTGCTCATTGATCATGAGTAACAAAAGTTTCCCTTCAATGTAAAGGTCTGACAATGGTTAGCGCAATTGTGTGACCAAAGACTAACATATGCCAGTAGACATCTGCTTTATCGCAGTGTACAGGCGAACTGAAGACATAAGAACGTTCACGTCGCCCAGAAAGGTCGACGTAAAGCATGGCGCCGTGTCTCTTCAGGACTATCATGATTGTGAGCAGGCTTCGTCATGAGTTTAAGGTAAGGTTGCATATATATAGCAAGAGCAAGACCAGACATCCGTCCTCCAAGAAGCGGATGTTTCGAGATGCCCAGCTGCCAAATAATTGACTGAACGGCCAAATGGTACATCAGCAAAATGCCAAAAGTTTATCACCAACTTGTAAAATGTCGAACTGGCCTCTTCGATGGTTCGACACATAGTAATCAGCGAATTACCTAATTCGGTCTTGCAGATCCCCGCTGTGCCAAGAAACTAGAAGCCCATCGGTTAAAACCCAAAAAGGCGCCAAAGGTAATCGCATCAAAGTGGAGACCTTATCTCTGCTTTGAGATCTGCAACTTGGCAACGACTGGCTTTGATAGCTTTACTCTTTTCATCATTCTTAGTTAGGGGAATCGCGGATTATCGCTTTAGATTTTGCCGCAGCAATGTCTACGACGAAAAAGACCGTGCTTATCACCGGGTTCGTTCAGCTTGCAGTGTGTCAGTGAAAGCTGATAGGACTCTAATATTCTTTCCCATAGCTGTACCCCCGGTGGAATTGGCCATGCACTTGCTAGAGACTTCCACTCTCAGGGTCTTCATGTCATTGCTACTGCCCGAGACAGGGAGAAGATCAAAGATCTTGAAGTCCTTGGCCTGACAACTTTATCTCTAGAAGTGACGTCGCTTGAGAGCATCTTAGCTGCCAAGAAGGCCATCAGTGAACTCACTGGTGGAGGACTAGATATCCTGGTCAACAATGCGTAGGTCTCCCAACGAATTCTAGGCGCAGGACCTGGGACTAATCTACCACGTCACCGAGTAGTGGCCGCAGCTACACTATGCCTGCGCTCGATATTGATATGGAAGAAGCAAAACAAACCTTCCAAACCAATGTCTTTGCCGTCATGGAAATCACGCAGCAATTCATTCCCCTCCTTATCGCATCAAAAGGCCTCATCATCAATATTGGCTCTTTAGCTGGTATCATGCCTTATGTCTTTGGCAGCGTTTACAACGCCTCCAAAGCGGCTTTGCATTCATATTCCGCCACCCTCCGCCTGGAGCTTGAGCCCTACGATGTGAAAGTTATGGTTGTCATCACGGGAGGTGTGCAGAGCAACATCGCACGCGTGCATAGGACGCTGCCAGAGGGAAGCCTCTATCTTCCCATTGGTGATAGCTACGAACGCAGATTAATGCATAGTCAGCAAGGTGCAATGAGCAACGAGGAGTACGCCAGGGGAGTGGTTTCTGCGGCATTAAAGAGATCTCCGAAGAAGTGGTTGTGGCGAGGGAATAAGAGCTGGTTGGTATGGTTTCTTAAGACGTATATTGGTTTCTGGGTTTTCGATTTGGTTTTGCCCAGGATGTTCCAGCTAGACAAGCTGAAGGCTATCATAAAGAGTCGAAATAAAACTCGCTAAATACATAAGCGTAAGCATAGCCTTCGGAATTTTCTAGTAAAGGCTTGTCAAGGGATGGGAATTTCAGCTTCAGTATATTGGTGCGACCGAGTGAAGAGCGAGGCCGTCCAGCAAAATATGAATTATGTTCGCAAGTTTTCACCTGTCAACTCCCAACAACTCGTCACACACACAACCTCTCAACTTTCCGCTTCTTCCCACTATTGAGCCCCGTAAATGAAACGTAAAAGATCACACGAAAAGCAATATTCCTAATTTCTAATTGAACGCTGCAGATGGTTCAGACCTTCTTACAAGGGGTCCGAGATTCAATGAGCTGGATCCGCAGAGACATTGTCCCGACGGTCCACATATTGGCGATTGTCCGGGACCAGAGCATTGCGCTGTAGGACAGTCCGATGACAACTTGCATAAGGATTGCGCAGGTGATGTTTGTGCTGGTGGGTCTGAGGTTGCTGAGGCGTCTGATGTTGCTGCTGGCCGTGATGATGTTATGCTTTCTGATGGCAGTGTTGAGGAAGTGGTAGCGTTTGAATCTCGAGAGGTTGAAGATGCAGCGGCTGTTGAATTCATGGATAGGGGCACAGTCGGCTGAGTAAAGGAGGCGCCAGAAGGGAGCGTCAAAATCCCTGTGGGATAAAAAGAGAGTTGCTCGTTGTCGATAGATTGCATAGCAGCATATCCAGCAGCAGTATCGACGTCGAAGTTTGGGGTGTCGAAGATGAGATCAGTTACTATTGTGATGGTGAATGATAGTTCATCAGAGCTGAGTGAAGCCGTAATACCACTGGGAAGTTGATTGTAAAGAGTTGATATAGGCCCAAGACTTGTAGTGGTTGCCGTGCAGTCAGGGCAGATAACGGTAGAGGTAATAGGATCACCACCGAGTGTGGTAATCAGCCCTGTTTGACACGGCAAGGAACTGCAGCTTTGTGTTGTGGTGGAGGCACTATTCGTGACATCGCAGCCTGTGTTTGTTGCTGTACAGGTCGTGCTACAGCTGACAGATCCACCGATGGTTGAACAGATATCTAGGCAATAACTCGCCGTTTGGGTAGTGCATTGAGCTGTTGACTCTGTTGACTCAGAGGACTTAGTTGACTCTGTTGACTCGGTTGACTCAGTTGGCTCGCTCGTGGGCTCGCTCGTGGGCTCCGGGTTGTCTCCATTATTTCCATTATTTCCACCTCCTCCTCCACCTCCTCCTCCACCACCTCCTCCTCCACCTCCACCTCCACCTCCACCTCCACCTCCACCTCCACCGCCTCCGCCTCCACCGCCACCACCGCCACCGCCACCACTATCACCTCCTCCTCCTCCCCCGCCGCTTCCCCCACCCTCTTGACTCCCACCACCTCCTACTCCACCACCACCACCCCCTGCAGCTGTTGAGGTAGCTGCGCCACCATCGCCACCAATTGTAGCTGTAGAGGTAGCTGCTCCACCATTACTGCCGCTTGCAGTTGTAGATGGGGGTGCTCCAGGGGTAGCTGCTCCACTATCACTACCGCCTGCAGCTGTAGAAGTACCTACTCCACCATTGCCACCGCCTGTAACTGTAGAGGTAGCTGCACCACCGTCACTGCCGCTTGCAGCTGTAGAGGTAGGTGCTCCAGGCGTAGCTGCTCCACCATCACTACCGCCTGGAGCTGTAGAGGTAGCTACTCCACCATCACCACCGCCTATAACTGTAGAGGTAGCTGCTCCAGGGGTAGCTGCTCCACTATCACTACCGCCTGGAGCTGTAGAAGTACCTACTCCACCATTACCACCGCCTGTAACTGTAGAGGTAGCTGTACCACCATCACTGCCGCTTGCAGCTGTAGAGGTAGGTGCTCCAGGCGTAGCTGCTCCACCATCACTACCGCCTGGAGCTGTAGAGGTAGCTACTCCACCATCACCACCGCCTATACCTGTAGAGGTAGCTGCTCCAGGGGTAGCTGCTCCACTATCACTACCGCCTGCAGCTGTAGATGTAGCTACTCCACCATTACCACCGCCTGTAACTGTAGAGGTAGCTGCTCCACCATCATTGCCGCTTGCAGCTGTAGAGGCAGGTGCTCCAGGGGTAGCTGCTCCACCATCACTACCGCCTGCAGCTGTAGAGGTAGCTACTCCACCATTACCACCGCCTGTAACTGTAGAGGTAGCTGCTCCACCATCACTACCTCCTGGAGCTGTAGAGGTAGCTGCTCCACCGTCACTGCCGCCTGCAGCTGTAGATGGGGGTGCTCCAGGGGTAGCTGCTCCACTATCACTACCGCCTGGAGCTGTAGAAGTAGCTGCTCCACCATCACCACTGCCTGCAGCTGTAGAGGTAGCTGCTCCACAATAATCGCCGCCTGCGGCTGAACTTGGAGATGAGGATGCTCTTCTATTAGATTCTTAAGTCAGCGCAAGAGATAAAATAAAGTGATAATGATCTTACTCTAGATTAGACAGCGATGTTGACGAAGGCGTAAACCCTGGAGCATCTCCAAGAGAAAGAGTGGGTTGAGAGTCCGTAAGCTGATCTGTTGCAGATACTGCAGATGTGGTCTGACCTACTGCTGCTGTCACTGAACAATCCGTTGAGGATTGACAAGTAGGCGTATCATATATATCGGTTGTCAAGGACGAGCCCGTAGCCCCTGTATCGATGCTTGATGTCTGGGCACCAACTCCGTGGAGATAAACAATAAAACAAATGGAAGTTGCAAACCAGCTTAGACTGGAGAAGAAGCGCATTTTTTCTGATGAAATTTAAGAAAAGGATAGAGAGGAGATGAAAACTTGAAAGAGCGAAGACAAGCTTTTAAATAACGAATCCAGCTTGCTGAAACCCTTTCCAAGATCGGAAACTTGTTGCATTGAAGTGGAATAATGCTCCTCGCGATTTGCAAGAATTAAAAATAGACTTGAAACTTCACAACAAATCAAAGAAGGACTTTTCGTATCTGTACTCGTATTAGCTCTGCAATAATAGCGATTCATTTCAATGCAACCCGTCGATGCAACGCGGCTAACTTGAGGCGATGCATCTCTGGTAGTGAAGAACCAACGCAGGCCGTCAGATGAAGACCGTCGATATAAATAGCTTAGCAAGTAGGAGTAAAACAATAGAGTTCATAAAATTATCGCATTAACCAACATCACATATTATAGGAGTATAACCAACATTACATTACAGGATTATAAGCACCATTACATAACCGACATTACATATTACAAGAGTATAACCAATATTACATAACCGACATTACAAAACCAACATTACATAACCAACATCACATATAACCAACATCACATATTACAGGATTATAACTATAAATATATTTTACAGTAAGCGCCAAGCATTAAGATTAAGTGCTGCTTCAGAAATCAGGGAGTACAAAAATACTCGTTTCAATGATATTCTAGGGACTTTTATTTGTGTCTCGCATTCCTAGGGACGGAGGAGATCTGTCCAACTCAGTTCTTAATCTTCTACGCGGCTTCCTGTATTATTTAATCCGCACTCACTCCACCATGAATTCTTCTAACAATTGTTGTGAGCATTCTTCTTTTAACCCAAACATCTTGCACCACTTTTCGAATCGAAGTTATGTCGCTAAAAACTCGCAGTGGCACTCTTCCCATATGGCTCAACATTCTATTCATTATCGGCTTCGCATTCAGTGATGTCCACACCGCATTCGACGTCAGTACAGATGTCTCGAATGGGGGCTGCAATATCAACCAAGTAGGCCAGGTTGAAACGGCATTCACAGAAACTATGCAGATGGTAGGCCTTATCCAGAACGCCATCGCCAGTGTTCAAGCAGGAACAGAAGCCCCTGCTGTAGGCTGGATGTTCAATTCTTTGTTTGGGATTCAAGCCACGGAAGACTTGCTTGACCGGAGAATCGCTAGACCTCAAGCTCAGACGGATGCACTCGCAACAATAAACAGTAAGTAAAATTTGAGAGAAACAGAGACTCGTGCTGATCTTCATTAGACCTTATGACATTGATCGTACAGCATAGTCAAGGCAATGTTCCGCTAGTAAATGCTGCTGGTGTGGTACGCCGCTCACGTATTTTTTGCAACAAGGACTGGGTTATACCTACCATGGTCAGAATCAATCCAGCCACGGGATTTCAATCGATTCCAATCTGGCCGATGCCAAACGGTCGTGGGTTACTCACTACTTCTTTGATATTTGAATACACTGACAATAAATGTTTGTCAAAGAACCCCCGGGACAACTATTTTACTACGATATCCAAACAGATATTTACCTACCCCCTCCTACCAACCTCGTAAACTCGAATGAACTCTTATGTGGCGCCAATAATGCTGGGTTTACAAGTACAGACAGCAATGTAATCCTCTTCTGCCCTGTGCAGTTCACCACGTTCTTGACAATCGCAAGCATTCAAGCACCTTTCCCTGCCGCGCTGCCCCCTAACCTGCTCGCAAACTTCCAGGCCATGTCTATGACTTTTCTCCATGAATACACGCATCTTTTAGGAAGATCAGGTATGCTGCTATAAGTAGGCAAATCATACTACAAGTTGCTAATTCTTTGTAGCTTTGGGGAATCAGGCGAACCCAGTCCCACAAGTCTCTCTTTTTCCTGAGTCCTACGGATTCCCCCATGCTCATACGCTAGCAGCGCAGTCAGGCACCCAAATCGCTCTTACAAATGCAGACAGCTATGCGTTGCTTGGAGTTGCGCTATTGCTTAGTAATTGCGATTGGAGAGACGGATCGTGTCGTTCACCGGCGTTCTGGGCGGCGGTAAGGCAGCAGCAGCTCCAGGCCGCCCAACTTATATTCGGTTTATCGCAGGGAGGGGAGCAGCCCCAAGGATAATTTTACAATATATCCCGGGCCCGTAATGTGAGAAAGCAAGGAGTGGATAAGAATGTCTGAATCAGCAAAGATGAACGTGATGTTTTGGTTTTGGTTTTCTTTACTTTTCTTTTGCTACTCACGCGGTCTTCGTCCTAGAAGGAAGTCGGAACCATTATACTTAGATATCCAAACTAGCCAAAGAAGAGCATTAAATTATCTACTTCCCAGAGCGGAAAGAGGAGAAGATTTCGTTGCTTATCTAATTCACATCTTGCCTATTACAGCTGCTATTCCTCAAATAAATGCTCTACTCTCCACGAGGCCACGGACGCTGCGATGCATGCATCTCCTCACGAAACGATAAACTACCCTCACAATCCCACTCAAAAACAAACAGTCTCTCGGGGTTACGACCCTGGCTCCTCCTTTTTTGCCAGTCCAAACCGCCACGAACTGGTCCGCCACCCCTTTTCCACGCTCCTACATTGACGCTTAACTTAGAGAAACGCACGCCGAATTTTCTGGGGACTAGGAAGTTTTTTAAGTCCACGGCTGATTGGTGATCGATATCCTCAACGAGCGTGTCGACTGTATTTTCCTGCAGCCTGGTTTGGACGTATAGAGTTAGGTTGTGGAGGTTCCGGAAGCGACATAGGATATTTAAGAAGGTGGGAGTCTGTGAAAATTTAATTGATTTCTGAAGAGAATGACATAAAGCAGACCACGAACCTCGTCACCGATAATATTCATGCCCAGACTTAGGGTGTTAATATAGATGCAAGAAGTCTGAAGCATCCTCAGACTACCAAGTGATACCGTTGGGAAAAGCCATCCTATCTCGAAACTAGCAGTATCAAATAGTTTCAGAACCCGCAACGAGCGACTTTGTCGTGCTACCAGAGAGATATCAAATAAGGACAGTAGACATTTAATGTCTAATTCCTCAAAGTCATGCCGACCCTCAAGTAATTTTTGTAGCTGACGAGTTACGGTCTCTCGGTAGCGTTTTGCTTCTTCCGGCCCTTTCCAGTCCCTTTCCCAGCATGATTCATCGACCCGAAGGCGCTTCAACCGACAAAGGTCTTCTGGGGATACGGACTCGAGAAAAGAACCGAGTTTATGCCATGGAATCTCGAGATCTTCTAGTTGGGAAAAGTCCCAGATCTTGTTGACATCATCCATGGTATAAGACCACAATGCGACTTGTAGGGCAAGTCTCCTGATAGGTGGAAGTCTCCCCCTCGTTGGACAGAAGGGATGAGGAATATAGTTCAACGTAAGTGTCTCCAGACGCTGAGATGCAACTAGGAGATCCTGAAGAGGCTCAACATGTGCGACGTTGCCCATTGACCAGGCTGTGAGTGATACGAGATTAGTAGCTGGAATCGACATGGTATGACCAGCCGTGTAGGGACCAAAGTCCCCTGGATACGTATAATTGTTAATGCAGAGGCTTACATGGGGCAAACTATTGAGTGCGCTCTGTAACTCTTCGGGGAAGTAGGCAAACGGCTTTGCTTTCCAATATGTCCATCTGAGACAGTTAGAACCATCAATTGTTTTCAAGCAATAGAAGACCTACGTCACAGTTTCTAGACGCTGACAATTTAACAGCAACTCGGCTACTAAATCCCAATCCAGAAGACATCTGATCACAATATGTCTTGCGTGAGAACGGATCATGTGGATGGCATCCTTAAAGGTTGGTTCTGATAAAGTTTCTATGATATCCGTGCGCAATACAATATTGCGATATATGAATGGCGTTGTAATCTCGTTGAGTTTATGGGACGTGAGTCGAAGAGAAGAAAATAATTCTGGTGCGATGTTGTAAAGCTTCCCCCATTTTTTTTAGCGGCCTTCTATTCAAGGGCAGAGACAATACAAACCTCTTCAAATATCAGGAGCAATACTTCTGGGCTGAGGTCTTCTAGCAACTGACGACCTCCCATTGCTGAGAATGATGCAGCAGTGAAGCGACAGGCTAAGGTACGGGAGCAGTTCCTGTTGCTAGACTGTGCTCGATAACGACACGTCTTGTAAAAACATTTTCGACTGTGTTTGGGCACAGCGTAGGTTAGCATGGCTCTCCGCCGATTGAAATAAGGATTAATTTAACCGAACCAAGAAAAATGCAGGGCCCAAAAATAGCGCTGCGGCCTGATTATTTACTCGCCAAATTTGATTTGACTAATTCCTCTATAAAACTCGTTAATTTTACTTTTTGAGTTTAAAATTACCTTCTCCCTCTCTCCTCTCCCCCGCCCCCATTCTAGCGGGAAAACTAATCGGGGTAGAAGTCGGGGCAAAAGTTGGAGGTCGTTGGGAGTCGGTGCGCCTCTACGCACGGACCACCATTACCGACTTTTGTTACCCCCCATCATAAGCGAAGGCCTAACCCCAAATAGGCAATTATGGTCTCTAGAGTGTTGCCATGGACAGTCCTAATGACCTGAACCTCCAGTGTACTAAGCGCTCGGAACAACACTATCCGGGCACTTGTGGGTTTCAAACCTGTAACAGGCCGTTTCTATAGCGTTTCACCCGGATCTTAGTTATGCGTTGTAGCGTACGGGTTGACTATAAATAGCTAAGTAGACCAACGCTTCCGTTGGGTGTAAAATGTATTGGGAAAGCTTTAGTGGGGTTCGGCGCTAGTATCAACAGCCAGGTACATGTCCTTCCAACTTCTTAACACTACTAGCCCCCTCCTAATGTCTAATGTGGAAGGGTAAGATAGATGTACCGTCGCTGTGCACAATAGTCGGGCTGAGGAGGAAGGACAGCTGTAATGGGCCGAAGCTAGACTCGACGATTGGTACTAGTGTGGAGGGATAGAATGGGTGTGCCGTCAAAGTACACGATCGTCAGGGCAATGGGTAGGTCAGCGTACAGACTCGAAGCCAAAAATGTTCTAAAACAGATAGCAAAAGCTTATTACCAATTTAGTCATATGTAACAGGCAGCTAGAGCAATGACTCCCCGTTTCCAAACACTCCATTCTTCATTCTTTATAGAGAGTACAAGCTAAGCCTAAGATTGCCATCGCAGATTTCTGCGCTGTTGCCAGCACAAGCCATGTTGCAGCCAGCATTACCCTTCGGGGCCGGCCCACCGTCGTACTGGAGATTGTTATCGCAGAAGCATTCTTGAGACCACTCCAATCCCGCCAGTCTATAGCCCGCTGAAATGCAAGCGCTCTGGCAGGCCTCGATGGTCATTGTCAAGCCCTCATCTCAAGGACATACTGCGACAGGATGCGTGCTGAGGTGGAGTCGGTGTAGCATCCAACAGCGTGGAATACTGGCAGGGAGGATATGGATATCAGAAGATTCCCGCCGTAGATTTCCGCGCTGTTGCCAGGGCATGCCATATTGCATGCTGCGTTCCCACCTGGTGCAGGGCTCCCGCGGATTGTGTTATCACAGAAGCACTCTCGGACCCACTCGACTCCCGAAAAGGTGTAACCTGCGCTCTCAAAGGTGTTTTGGCAGATTTCGATAGTCATAGTTGAGGCTGGATTCGAGATAGATGACATATACTGCGTGAGAGTACGTGATGAGGCTGAGTCGGAATAGCAGCCTAGAGAAGTCCATTTATTAGAAGTGTAGACGTCAATCTGGAGGTTCCCTCCACAAATTTCAGCCGCGTTCCCAGGGCACGTCATGTTGCAGCCATCCGATGCAGGGCCGTTGTTTGCAATCTCATTGTCACAGAAGCAATCTTGCCCAACACCTGCAAATTTATAGCCAGCCGCAAAACAGGTGGTCTGACATAATTCCACAGTCATTATTGTAGCCTGATTTGTGATTGGCATGTAATTTGTCAAGGTGCGCGATGAAGTTGAGTCAGAATAGCAGCCGGTCACATTCCACCAAGGGAAAGTGGACGGTGTTATTGGGCTCGATACACAAACTGAATAGCCTACCCAGAGATTGTTGCACGTGATGTCAATGTACGAATTCCAAGCAACTAGTTCTGCTTGTGTGATACCGTAATTTGTCTCGATGGTTCCACATGTGTTCCCACTTTGGATTGTATACCGGTTGTTGCACTGGGGTGTACTGCCGGTATTGGTCGGGTTAGGCAGGTAAGAATAAGTCGTAGAGTTTATCACTGTGGCAGTTATTGCGGGTGAAGAAGTGCTGGTGGTCGATGCCGCCGTAACCGTCGTGGCTGGTGCTCCGACACAGACTGCGTAGCCTTAATACAGAAAATAAGACGTTAGTGTTTGATGTTTCTCTGCATTCCTGTCTGCATACGTTTCGCTTACCAAGATAAAGAAACTGGCAGCTTGAGCCAACGGCAAGGTTCCAGCTGGACGAAAGGTGTCAGTCCTTACAAAGTTCAGGTCAATTGATCAGATTTACCTATAAAACTGCGCAAGGGTGAAATTGCCATATCCAGTGACAATAGCCTGGCAAGTATCGCCTGACTGGACATTATAAAATGCATCGCCTTCGTACGCACATATCAGTTAGCGGGTGACCTCTTGTCTATATGCTTGTAGTCGGGTTAAGAAATTTTCTTACAATTTGCTGCGATCCCACTCTGCTCAGGGGCGCTATTGCTCGTGGTTGATGGCGCTGCTGTTGAACTTGCAGCAACCATGTTGTAATAATATGTTGGCGAACAAGTCTCAGGGAAACTCGTTGAAGGCGGCATCGTTGCGTTTATGGTTGGAAGGCAATACTCTAGCAATGCATCGGTGCAGTTGTCTGGAAGATCGTAGATTGGCCAGCCTGATGCGTAATCATCTTCGGTAATGGGGCAATAGATCGTCAGGGATACAACTTGTGAAACTTGGGTGAGGTTTATTGTGACTGTGGAAGTTGAGATATTCAATGTCGTAGTCGGGGCATACCATAAGGTATTATAGGCTGGTATTGAAGTCTGGGGAGGGATTGTGCTAAAGCTCGTAGACGGGACAACAAACGTACTAGACTTAAGTCAGCTTCTAGGAGGTGACCGTTCTCGTACGTATACACATTCCAGAAGGAGGTGGTATTTCGGGAACTACATCCCACGTTGAAGATCCCGGCGGCTTTGAAAAAATGTTAGAGGTTCTTCTCAAACCAGGTCTAATATACCTACGAGATACAAATATCCCTTCCCAACATCGACTCAAGGTTATCACAATTCGAGTGGATTGTACTGAGGGTGAATCAGGACTTAGAAAATGGATCTGCAAATATCAATCGACCTACGGATTCCATGACAGCAACTGCATCAGATAGAACGTTTGATCTGCTAAAATTCCGTCGCAAGTATCATTGGGTTTAATCCGGTACAGAGCACAGCTACGTCCCAGACAGACCTCATTTCCAACAACCAGGGTTGTGCAATTGTAGTCTAGACCGTTCTGAGTAAGAAATATGTCAGTTGCGATATCATTTGCAGCTGCGATGGAATCACAGGTGTCATCAGCTTGCACCGTATACAGCGTTCCGTCACAGCTTGTGCTCGCTCCAGTTGTTGTGGGCGCTGCAGTTGTTGACGGATTCGTATAAGGGAAACTTGACGTAGGCACGCTGCAAGACGACAAGATCGACGAGAAGGATCATGGGTCGATCCTAACTCGTCCATATGCAGAATCCAGCATAGCTGCACCATACATCAAAGCACATTCCGAGCACATCAAAATGGGGCTCAGAAGCGTTAGTTATCTCGGGAAGGCAGAAGGACCCTCCATACGCTAGACATGACACATTGTATGCCCAGATCAGCGGGTCGACAATTTGCTGGACCGTCTGATTGACAGTGGTGCTGAAGGCATATGATTCAGTGCCGCACGCCTCCTCAACTTGCGCCTGGAACTGGAGCAGCGAGGTTGTGCACGTCGATGTGCAGAGATACGTCAAGGTGGCATTGTCCATCGACCTCTGGGCCGAGATGTAGGCAGCCGGGACGAATTGCTGACAAGAGACGTTGGCGATCAAAGTTGTTGCGCACGCTGCTGGGACGGCGGATGGCACTGCGCCGGCACCCTGGAATATTTGTACTGCAGAGCTGGTGTTGATCAGAGCGAGGCAAGTCAGTAATGGCCGCACACTTTGACGCATCCACTGACTCTGATGGGAAGCCATCTCTGATGGGTTTGTTTGTGCCGCCGTGTTCGTTCGTCCTTCCACTCACGGCCATTAGGGACATCTGAGATCATCACTGAACCTGTTATATCTTCACGTATTTGTGTCTGCTCATTTTGGGGACTGTGGTCCGCGGGCAAAGGGCACGCAATGCTCAAACGTCAACGCCTGTCTGGAGGGCTGCTGTAGTCAGTATGGCAGGTGCGTGACTTTCGTTCCCTAGGTGCATAGCACAGAGCAGGACTTGTCCTGGACAATGAACATGAAAGTGTCTCTAGAACCGTAGTCGTTTCGACTGACCGAATATCTCGATCACTAGCTGTGGCTTCGGCCCCGAATTTTGTGGAGAAGGTTTCCAAGGTACATGCGATGCTATGGCGCAATGTGGGCAGTACTCTGACGTCTCGACGTGCCCGCTCAATGCCTGCTGTAGCCAGTATGGCTTCTGTGGCACCACCGACGACTTCTGCGGCGAAGAGTGCCAGAACGGCTGCGAGCCGCCTACGTACGTTTCACAGTCACTCTAGTCCTTCTAAAGCACTCCTTTTGCAGTAGAGAATAGACCCACTGAGTCCCGGTTTCAAAGCGTCCCATCCTGCAATAGCACATCAAATTCGACAGCACTTCAGCGGCGCATTGGCTACTACGAGCTCTTCGGCCTTTCGTGGCCTGCGACACGATGCAGCCGGAAGCCATCGCGGCAGGAGCTCTGACGCATATTAACATAGCTTTTATGCTGTTCGATGACACATTTAACCTTATCGACACGCAGGGCGATCTCGTAGCACGCGTATCCAGGCTGAAGATGACATATCCGGGGTTGAGGGACAATATTGCTATTGGTGGTTGGTCGTTCAACGACCCGCCGACGCAGTATTTCAGAAATCCAAGTGCTATATAACTTCAAAGGCTGAAATATGGTGCGTCTTCTGTATATTTCGATGGGTATTAGATACTTAAATAAAGATTTAAACTACTGCTAATCACCAACACGGTTAATAACTTAGATCTAGATCCTCAGTGTTAGAATAACAGCTCGATGGGCTGAGGATCCTGGTGATCCTTAGTTTCCTGATCTTACAGATCCTACAAACTCCAAGGGATCTTACGAGCTCCCGCGGATTCCTACGAATCATACAGACTTTCTTTTGGTAGCAACTGCTCTTGTATATATAGTGGGTTTACGTCCTGCTAGACAAATAATTTACATTAACACAATCATTTTCTATGCTGCGTATATACTACACTCCTATTCTAAATATATTTCCTTCACGAGGAAAGAATGGACGCATATGAATAAAAGAAGGATATGCAGAAGAACTAAAGCCGCCCATGAAGGAAACACGCTGGCTCTCATCCTCCTCTTTCCGTCCCTGTCGTCCCTTTTTTAGTGTTACTAAAGAGATGTATCAGTGCCATTATCATTATAATCTGGATCTCCCTCCGCCTGATAGCTTCCTATTCGTGCAAAGTCCTCCATGTCCTTCACTTTATCCTCCTCCCAAAGTTGCTCTGGGGGGTTTGGGTTCGTGGACGCTTAGCAAAATGTGACAAAGCAGGCTGTATATGGCCGTCCTTGTTTCTAATACACGCGTCTACTCGTTCTGCGTTTGCTAGGAGTTGGCATAGTCGCTCAGAGTTGATAACGAAAATGCTAGGCTAGTTAGAAGTCATAGGGGAGAAGACTATTAGTAGCGAAGTCGCTCAGTGTAAGCTTTAATCCTAGGCCTGTTAGCTCACCGTCACCATCTCTGAACAGCTAGTATATGTATAGCTCAAGAAGCACTTGTCCTTTATGTGTTGAAAAAAACTCCACATGACTTGTTAACACGAAAGATTTATAGCCTTCTTTATTTATCTATTTCCTCAGACTGCGTGCAGATCCAAATTTCCCGCAATTTTATATCAAAGTTTCATTCCCACTAAACCCCTTGTCAAAAGCATAACCACGCAGTCTTCTCGACTGTATCAGTATCACCATCCAAGAGACACCTAACAAGTTAAATGATTCAGCGCAATCTGATTCGACGCAGAGCCTGTCAACAATGTATCCCAGGCTGGCTTTTAGAGCTGCATGTTCCTTGACCAACGGCAATGAGAAAAGCACTACAGTCCACATTGCCCATATTTTCCACGTCACAGTGTCATCGTCAGAGCCCCGCAGCAGAAGTGTCCTTACCGCAACAAGGCAGCCAACAGTGACAGGAATGAAATACCCCCAGTATCCCAGCCCAAAAAAGAACGGACATGCAATAGACCACACAATGACGGGGACTGCGATAGCATAGCGGGCGACGCCATCACCGAGGACTAAAGGAACGGAGCACCGACCGCGCGCCTTGTCGCCTGCCTGATCTTTCAAGTCGGCGATGTGGCCGGTGGTGAAGATGACGCAGGTCACAAGGACAATCCAGTATATGCCTCGGCCTGTTATCGAGGAGTCGACCCCACAGGCAATGCGTAGCGCCGCGCTGTTATAAAGGCCGTGGCCGATGGCGATGAGTAGGTTGCGAGTGACGAAGTCCTCGTCGCAGCCTTTGAGGTCGTTGTACATCCAGTTCATTGAGAATAGGAGCAAGGTTTCCTGCCAGGGACCTAGGTAGAAGCTTAGAGCCAGCACGACAGGGAGGGCTATAAGCAGGAGACGCCGAGCTTGAGGCCCGCTGATGCGGCCACTGGGCAGCGGCCGGGATGGCTTGTTCAATTTGTCTTCAAGAATTGCGTCGGGGAGGCGTTGGTTGGCGATATTAAAGACGAGGAGGTTGGACCAGACTAGGAGAAGGATTGAGGGGATGCGGCTAAGAACAGTGATGATATTGGGAGAGGCATTGGTGCTTAGAGTAGTGCCCGCGACGGCCCCGAAGACGGCAAACAAGGTGGTTGGAAGTGCGAAGGTTAAGACGTCAGTATGGGTGAAAAGATGGAGTGTGTGGATGAAGTTGAGGAGAGGGAGGAAGGGCTTTTGCTTTTCGACTGTTAGCTTGACAATAATAAGTTGAATTCTCTTCACTAACGTGTCGCATCATTCTTGCGAGAAGCACAGATGACATTGGGTCGTTTCCTTGTAATGAGACCTCATTCCCTATCAACTTTGCGGCTTGTAACAGGACCATGACGGATGGAATGTTCTGGTTTGTGTAATTGCGGAATGAATAATTTTGAACGTCTTGATTGTACTGTACTTCTCTTGCTCCTCATACAACATCTATGTCTATATATGTAGACTTCCCTTCTGCGCAGCACCTCTCTATTAGACTCTATTATGCACTAAGGCGCTATAGCCAATCCTCTTCTTCTAAGTCTTTTCGTTGTAGTGGCTATGGTCGGATACGAAGATCTTTGACTAAATGGGTAGACTTTGAAGAGGTTAAGCAAGCTAGAAAAGGGTTGTATTGGGTACCTAGCCAAGGCGTGGCGCCCCGAAGGTGCCCTGTGGGCAGCTGAACCTTATCCTGAAGGCGCCACGTCAGTATGCGACCAGAGTGGTGTAGCTAGTATTTCTAAAATTCTCGTATACACACACATAACAGTGGTGCAGCACATTATATCGTAATTCATAGAGATATCAACGCTTTCTACTGGCTCGAATACATCTAGGCTTTCGTAGATATGTCGAGCTGAAGCCAGTCTAAGTTAATTTACGAATAATAGAGTCGGAGCTAGTTAAATAGCAAGGCGCAGCCTTGCAAAATACGATATTTAATAGAGGGACACGTCTGCTGTTGCCTTGAGCGGCAGATTTGTGGCGGCTGATCCTCTCGATATCGATTGGATTAGCGAGCCTCCCGAAAACATTTCGTGTTCATAGATACGGAAAAGATCGTCAAATTCGCTCAATTACAGTAGCTGTTAGGGCTCGGGTATTATGGGGGTAAGGCGAGGACGAATCAATAGAGCATTGATGGGGAAAGGCAGACTTGGTGCTTGTTCCAGATTGTGCATCGTAGGCAGCTTTGGTTTATGTGTCGGCCTATACGCTCTCAGTCACCCCGATGATTTCAGCTGTGGCTTTGTTGGAAATTCAACTAAACGTACGCAGCGGATACAACGAAGGACTTGAACTGGATTTCAACTACGAAGGACTAGCTACAGGCATATATAGACTTTCAAAGGAAGGTAGGATCTAGTATGATAATAGGGGTTACATGTTGATAGAATTTTTAATGAATGCGGTCATGTGGCTCCTTGTGTCCCTCAAGCGCTGGCCGACGCTTTCTCGACTGAGGCGACTCCGAGTGCGCCGCCTCCAAAGCATGCACAGTGTGCGGTAATGGAGCTCTAATGCTTCACAGACCGTCTCTGTAACCCATCAACACTATTGCGAGGGTTGGAACGCGGAAAGTCGTCGATACAGTAGCTTAAACGTCGTGTCTGCAACGAGAGGATGAATGGAGGTGGGGTATACCCTTGCTGTCGATCTGGACGTAGCCGATACTGTACCTTTCGGGTATTTTCTAACAGCACCCCCTACAGTATCTCGCGTATTACTCTCGATCGCTAGGGGGCTGCTTTCGTTAGAAAATCTGAGGGGGCAACCGGAGAGCCGGACAGTCTAAACTCAATTAGGCACTCAGCGTCTACTTGTCTTTTCATTGCAATTTTGAGCTCTTTGGAACAGATCTGAGCTCTGGTCGATCTAAGTAGATCGATTAGAGCTTTGGTTCTCATCCAAGTGGATGATCCCAGTGGATCTTAGCTGTTTTTACATCTATATACATACAAATAGCTATAGTTTTAGTTCATCCCAGCTTCAAATATTACTCTTTTTACTGATCTTCGTCCGCTCCGCGTGTGAATGACCTGCTCTATCTCTTGGTGTTGTGCCTGTCCTGTCCCTTGTGTGACTGCTAGCCTTATCTTGCCAGCCCGTGTTATTGCTAGCTCGATTTCATGCTCTTCTACTAGCTCCTTTGCTGGTTTCCCTGCATTTTTGCGTCCCAAAGCCTGTCTGGAAGCTCGTCTCTGCTTTGCCTTGCCCGCTGCCGGCCCTATTGCTAGTCCTATTGCTAGTTCAATTGCCTGTTCCTTCATCTTATTGCGTACAGCCACCTTTGCAGGCACTAGCGGTTTGCCTAGAGCTTTAACTGGTGATGTGCTTGCAGCTTTGACTAGTGATTCTGGCTGTAGGAACTGTAGGTCGTTTAGGCTAAGCTGTTCAATTAGTAGTAGATTAGCTGTACTACGAGTTTTTGACTTAGATGGAGACCTCTTTGCCTTTATCTCCTTAACCTCCCATGTCCCCTTTTTATACGCAAAAGATCCTTTTATACATCTTCAAACTTGGCAATTTTTCGCTCATTCTCTTGCTCTATAATAAGCTCTGCATTTATAACCCTAGCAAAGCCGTAGTTCTATTTTGAACGCTTGCCTCAGCGTTTTTGAGTCTCCTTTGCAGCAATAAGCTTAGTATTAGTAGACTTAGCGTTAGCTATTGCTTTTGTAGCGCCCTTCATAAGCTTTTTGTGTCCTAAAATTACAGGATTAAGCTGTAGTTCACCTTTAATAATGCCTTGAAAGAGATCCTCAACTTCAGCTACATTTGCTGGCGTAATAGGCACTTA